>Ga0182015_10007171_pt1 | contig 10951 bp, 11 predicted proteins | sample 712P3MmetaG_FD_120478 | JGI IMG/M metagenome (GOLD analysis project Ga0182015, IMG submission 120478) | Permafrost microbial communities from Stordalen Mire, Sweden - 712P3M metaG | ecosystem: Environmental > Terrestrial > Soil > Wetlands > Permafrost | place: Sweden: Stordalen | collected...
AGTCGGCAATCGAAGATGCACTCGCCGGAATCGGGATTTCCGGGCGGCGGGAGTGGGGGCTGGTATATCGACAGGCGCGGCCAGATCGCGATGGCCTTTAGCCGCCGCTCGGCATGTGCTCCGGTACAACAGTGTTGATGTCTCTTCACATGGAGGAAAACGACGTGAAGCTCAAGGAACTGGCGCAGACGGCGAGCGAAAAGGCCGGTGTTGACCCGCAAGCGACGAACAAAGTGCTAAAGGCCACGTTCTCGCTTCTCGGCGAAAAATTGAAAAAAGGGGAAAAGGTCCGCTTGCCGGGGCTGGGAACGTTCGTGCACAAGCCGGGAAAAGAACCCGGCCAATCCGGCCGCACGCTGTTCAGGCCGTGGTCTGCGGAGGCTAGCAACGCGAAACCGGACAAGCAGGACAGAGCAGCCAAGAGAGCCGCACGCAAACAGGCGAAGCAAGCGGAATCCTGAAAGGCGACCGATCACGCGTGCTTTGCGCGAGGGTACGGTAGCGCCCTGTTCGTGTCGGGGAACTGTCCACCACACATCGAATGTGCGGATGAGTTCGATCGACGTGTTGGAATAGGGCGCCGAAAGCCGCAATTGACCGTGCAGATTGCAACCGGGACAAAACATCAGCTCCCGCCAATTCGGCGCGCCCGCGGAATTGCCAAAGGCATAATCCGCCTGGAACCAGACGGTCGTGCACGACTCGCAGTTCCGGCTCGCCTGGCAGCGGCTCGTCATTTTCGCCGCGCGCAGGGGATTCCAATCCGCCTGCCGCAATCGTCCCCCTGCCTGTCGATCATGCCATTGCAGGCGGAACATACGCCCCCTCTCGCAACTATGGCACTTGAGCAGCCAAGACAATAACATCTTCAGACAAGTACGATTTCCCGACGGAGAGGCATACGTGAGCAAGAACATCAGCGCATATTTGACGATCTACAATGATTGGGACTTACTCGAGTTGGCGTTACAGTCCATGGAACCGGTTATCGACGAATTGGTCGTCGTTGACGGAGCCTATGAGTGGATGGCGCCCTACTATCGAAGTTTGGGATTCAGTCCCGAACGGTCCGGTTCGCGCCTCTACGATGTGCTCGAATCCAGTCGGATTCCGTATAAAACGATTTCAAGGGTTTGGTCGGGACAGGCCGAGAAGCGTATCGCGGGTTACCAGGCCTGCAGCCACCGTTATGCGTGTCGAATGGACGCGGACGAGGTCATGTTTTTCGATGAAAGAGCGCTCACGAAATTCATCGACGGCGGCGGAGCAGTCGCCGAGGTGGAAATGCCCACTTATATCTGTCCCGGCTGGATTTCGACCACAGCTGCCGACAGCGGCGGCAATGCCGGCGCGTTGCCGCGGCAAGCCTACCTGTTCGACAGGGAACAGATCGAGGCGGATATTCATCTGAATTATCTCTGGAGTTCGCTGTGGTTGACCGCGGACAAGGCGCCCAGGGCGGGTCAAAAACCATTTTCCGTCAGTCGCACGCCCATCGGATACAACGCGCATTTGACTCTCTGGCGATCGGCGGACAACGCCGCGCGCCGTGCAGGATATTATATGCTGAACTACATGCGCCAGTTCGGTGTACCCTGGATACCGCAGTTGAGAGGCCAACCCGTCGAAGACTTCAAGACCCTGTTCGATCTCGTGCCGCCGGACGCATTCAGCGAAATCATGCTCGCTTCGCGGCTGGGACCGCGGATGAAACCAAACGAGGTCGTCACCGCGACACCCTTGACCGGCGCACAAGAAGCGACGTTTGCGGGGGCCTATCTCGATAAATTGGCCAGCTTTGCAACCCTCAACAGTCGGATCGCCGAAAGTGGATTGCGGTTTACGCCCCGCGCCCGAATTGTGATCGACATCAGTGACGACACCTGTCTCGCGCCTCTTACCTCGGACGACGTGCTTCTGTTTGAGTTCAGCGACGCTGTTCAAAAGGCCAAAGCCAGCCTGTTCAGCTTGCTCGCCGGTTCGCCTCGCGAGGTTGTATCGGAACTCGACGTGACTGTAGAAGGGAAGTGCGTTGCCGTTCGCCTTCCACCTTCCGGAGCGGAGAAGCAGCACGCATTGTCCCGCCAGGTCGAGCTGCGGCTGCCGAAAGCTTCACCGCGCCTCGTGCAGCACTTTCGAATTCAACGCGAAAGGCCCCTGCCCTTCACCGCCGCTCTCCGCCCTTGAGCAAAGATCGAGAGAGTGAACGGTCGCCGCGCGACATCCGGTCGAAGCCTGGTTCTATCGGCGTCCTCGAGCATTGGCCGGCCTTTCAGGATTCCATCGCGCACATAAATGGTTTTATTCGCCCGCAGGTCCTTTGCCGATATCAGGCCGACCTCCTGAACCAAGGGGCGTTTGTCGTTGTATCGCCGCTCTCCGGGCGTTCCGTCACGATCGCCCGCAGCGTGCTCCTCGGCAACCGGATCGCCTATGAGATGCCGGAACAGGAGAGGACGTGGCTACTGAGCGGAAAACTCAAATACGGTCATCCGATTTCCGAAATCGTCACGGCGGCGGATGGGCGGTGCCGGTCCGTTACGGAGGACGATGCTTCCGAAGGCGTCGCGGCGTCTGAAGCGGTTCTACAGAGGCTGGCGCGCGCTGTCTCTCAGGGAGTCGCTCCGCCCCGTGAATCGGGTACGATCCTCCTGATAGGCCACGGCAATTTTGCCCATCATCTCTGGAACGAGTTGTCCGCACTGGAGGAATGGCTGGATCGTGCCCCGGACGGCGCGCTCGAACGCGTTTCATTGATTGCGACAGCCGAACCCTTGGGCCCGCTTGAACGGATTTTCCCCCGATTGTCGAATGTCCCGATATGCCGATCGACGCAGCAGTCTGTGCAGAAGGATATGGCACACGCCGCTCTGGTCGTGAAAATCGGTTCTTGTCGGGTGAGCCGGCGGATCCGCGAGCGGATCGTTCGCTTCAGCGAGGAACATGCCGATCGTCGGGCAACAGCTCCGACGCTGTCCCTGCTGGAGCGATCGTGGCCGAGATTGTGGGTCTCCGTCCGGCTTGACACGCGCACGGCGGAAAATCTGGCCGATTTCCTGTTGTGCGTCGTAACAAACGTACTCACGCATTACCCGAGGTCGGCCATCGTGCTCGACGGGTTCTCTTTTCCGGTTTCGTTTTTCGAAGACGAACGCAACGCCGCATCGCAGGGCGCATTCACGGAACTGGCAACGAAGCTTGCCGCCTTCATCGCCCAGTTTCGGGAAAAAGTCCGATCCACTCTGGGCGAAACGTTCTCCTCGCGGATTTGCAGCATAAACGCGGGAGGCCTGCTTGAGGCGATCCGGATCGGCGGTTTTTGCGATTACTATCTCTGCCACGCGGGCACGCTACAGCACAAGATTGCGTGGTTTCACCCGATGTTCGGTCTCATCCACCTTCCGATTCCGGATGCTTCCCGCGCCGCCTGGCACGCCGCTCAGGTGGAGGGCGGAATTGTTCCGGATCTGCTGCCGAAGGAATTGTGCGTCGCGACCGGCCCGGGACTGCGGCGGGGCGATCGCAATTTCAACTATCGCATAACGGACGTGGAACGCGCTGCCGCGCACGTGCTGGTCGCGATGCGGTCGCGTCTGGGATCGCGTCGCCGATTTGCCGATCATTGGCAGGAGCCCGGCTAGCTGCCGCCAGGGACCGCCGCGAAGAACATCTTCAGGCCTTCGTCCTCGGGACGGATGTTCAGTATCTCTTCGCGCCGGACGAGATCGAAAAAGGAGAGCCGCTCGATCGCCTCCATGCTGTTTAGGAGCGGCGAAAAGTCATCGCGCGGGGCGTTCCACACGAGGGTCTGGGGTTTTTCCGGATTCCCCAATGTCACATAGCTGAACGTCGGAAAGAAATCGTGAATGGCGAATATAAGCTTGTACACGTCGCCGTTCCAGCCCGCGTTCTTCCGGCCCTCGCGTTTGTGGAATTCGGCAGCCTCCCTGTGCGTGGGCAACGCGCTGTAGACGTTCCACGGACGAACATCGTCGATCAGCCAGACGGTTCGCTCGTGGGCAAAGGACAGCGAGTTGCAGAAATCGCGGAAACTCTGATGAAACGTGTGCAAGCCGTCGATAAAGACGATATCGAATTTCTCCCGTTGCGCATAGGTGGTGAAGAAGCGGTCGGAGGTCAGTTCGTGGAACTCCACACCTTCCCGCCGATGAGGTGCAATATCGAACTGCATTTTCGGATCGACGCCAACCTTCCGCTCGAAACTCAGCTGGTTGAACGTCGCCCCCCGATAAATGCCGATTTCCAGATAGCTTCGCGCATGGATATGGCGGGCGATCTTGTTGATCCGGCGCACCGACGCGCGCTCGGCGGCGGGTTCGGGATCCTGCGGATCGACCTGCCCTGCGATCGATGCTTTCGTCTTCCACCAACGCATCGCCGTGCATCGCGCGAGCCGATGGCAAAGTCAATTGCCCGGGCCTCCCATGCAGACTGAATCGATTGGACCACCCACCATACCGTTGACCGCAACGCCGCTCATGACGCCGCCTTCGTTCCCACCATGGAAATCCAAGCGCTTCGTCAATCGGCTGTTTCGCCGATCGCATCATCCGGCTCGACGCTGTAGCCAAGAAATTCGAAATCGTCCGCATATCGGCTCCGGATCGCGTCGACCACCCGCCCGCTGACCAGCTCCGCCGCTGTTTCCAACCGCCCGCCCCGGCTTTCGTTCTTCCTACCGACCGGTTTTCTCACCGCCGGCAGGTTAAGAGCCGTCAGAACGGCCGCCATATCCGTTTCCAGCCTTTCCAGCCGGCCTATGAAGGTGAGGCAGTTCTTTTTCTCGTCATCGCAGAGCCAGCGCACCTGTGGCTCCATGATCCGGCCGGGGCCCGGGCGATCGAAGAATGGCGACGTCACGAATTGTTCGAGCGTGTCGAACCCGTCCATGACGGAGGAATTTTGCCACTCCCGAAACGTGTACTTCAGAAAGCGGAAAAGGGAGACCGTTCGCCCATAAGGATTTCGCGAGAAGGAAAACCGGAAGAAGCTCTCGAAATCGGCCGCGCCGAGGAGATCGCGGATCTGCGGGGCCGAAGAGTGTTTGGCGGGCGCTTTCAAATCGCGTGCCAACAATTGTTCCACATCGTGCTTCGCACGGATGCAGATGTCGGAATCGCACATATATGGGCGAAGGTATTCCTTGACGGCCGTTCCCGCAGTCTTGGGAACATGGATATAAAGGAATCGATGACTGTAGTTTATGATCGTCATGTCTATAAACAGCCGCCATCCCTGGTGCCGTAATGCTGCCGGCTGGTGCATCCTGCGCACAGCCTCACTCCCTTGGTCTCCACGCCGCCCGCGTCAGGCGAGAAGTCCGTGCAGATACTCTCGCGCTTCCACGGACACCACAGAGGCAATGCGCTGCCGCAGATCGTCGTCGCTCAGGAAACCCTGCTGCCACGCGATTTCTTCCAGACAGGCGATCTTGAGTTTTTGCCGCTCTTCGATGAGGCGAATGAACACGGCCGCGTCGATCAATGCCTCGTGCGTTCCGGTGTCGAACCAGGTGATCCCGCGACCCATCCTCTCGACCGACAGCTCGCCGCGTTCGAGGTAGATGTTCATGAGGTCGGTAATCTCGTATTCTCCACGTTCCGAAGGCTGCAGGGAGGCAGCGCGGGCGCACACCTCGGCGTCAAAAAAATACAGGCCGGTCAGCGCCCAGTCCGAACGGGGCTGCGATGGTTTCTCCTCGACCGAAAGCGCCTTCCCCGTTTCGTCGAACGCCACGATGCCGAACCGTTGCGGATCGCGTACGCGGTAGGCGAACACAGTGGCACCCTTGCTCCGCTGGACCGAGTTGTGCAGCAGAGTGGTTAGCCCGGCGCCGTGAAAGATGTTGTCGCCGAGCACCAGCGCGACCCGCTCGCCCGCGGCGAATTCGCGACCGATCAGAAACGCCTGGGCGAGGCCCTCCGGTTTCGGCTGAACGGCGTAGGCGAGATGCAGACCCCATTGGCTGCCGTCGCCGAGGAGGCGCACGAAATGCGGTTGATCCTGGGGCGTCGTAATGATGAGCACGTCCCGAATACCTGCCAGCATCAGGGTCGACAGCGGGTAGTAAATCATCGGCTTGTCGTAGACCGGCAGCAGCTGCTTGCTCACGACCAGCGTCAGGGGATGCAGCCGCGTGCCGGCGCCGCCTGCGAGGATGATTCCCTTCACGGCGCTGACGCCCCGGCAAGCGTTCCCAATCCCAGCCGGCCGCCGCGATACGATTGGATGTTGCGCCACCACTCTGTCTGGGAAAGGTACCACTGAACGGTCTTGGCAAGGCCCGACGCAAAGCTCTCCTGGGGTCGCCAACCAAGTTCCGACATGATTTTCGTCGGGTCGATGGCGTAGCGCAGGTCGTGACCGGGCCGATCCTGCACAAAGGTGAGCAACTCCCGGCGCGGTGGCTTGCCGGAGGCCGGCGCGCCTGCATCGACGAGATCGCAGACAGCCTCGACGACCTCGATGTTCCGCCGCTCGCAATTGGCTCCGACGTTGTAACTTTCGCCCAATCTTCCTCTGGTCAGAACTGCGTGCAGCGCACGGGCGTGGTCGTCCACATGGAGCCAGTCGCGCACCTGCTCACCCTTGCCGTAGAGGGGGAGCTTTTCGTGATTCAGCGACTTGATGATCATCAGCGGAATGAGCTTTTCGGGAAATTGCCACGGACCGTAATTGTTGCAGCAATTCGAAAGCACGACCGGAATCCCGTAAGTTTCGTACCAGGCGCGCACCAGATGGTCGGAGGCGGCCTTGGAAGCAGCGTAGGGCGAACGGGGTGCATAGGGACTGGACTCGCTGAAGCGCCCGTGCGGTCCGAGCGAGCCGAAAACCTCGTCGGTGGAAATGTGGTGAAAACGAAACCCGTCCACGATGCGTCGGGCGGCAGAAGCGAGATATTCGCGCGCCGCCTCCAGAAGCACGGAAGTGCCCACGATATTGGTGGCGACGAAGTCCGCAGGCCCGTCGATCGAGCGGTCGACGTGGCTCTCGGCAGCCAAATGCATGACCGCAGCGGGCTGGTGGCGGAGGAAGACCGATCGCAGCGCTTCGCGGTCGGTGATGCAGGCCTTGACGAAGCGATATCGCGGATGTTTCTCGAACTCCGCGAGGGCTGACGGGTTGGCTGCATAGGTCAGCTTGTCGAGATTGACGATCACCGCTGCGGTTGCGGCGAGCAGATGGCGGATCGCCGCCGAGCCGATGAAGCCCGCGCCGCCAGTCACAAGAATCGTACCAGGAGCCGCTTCCGCGCTCATCGATCGAGACCCAATTCAAAAATACGCCGCGAGTTCGGCGAGAGGCGGCAGGAGCCGGTCCCGCTCGATCAGAACCGCCTCGCCATCCGGTATCGGCCAGACGATGCCGAGCGCGGGATCGTTCCACTTGAGCCCCCTCTCGTGTTCGCGGCAATAGGGAGCGTCAACTTTGTAGAAGACTTCGGTGTCCGGTTCCAGGGTGCAAAACCCATGCGCGAATCCGGCCGGAACAAAGAGCTGGTGGCCGTTCTCGGCACTGAGGGTCGCAGCAACGCTTCGCCCGTAAGTAGGAGAAGCGCGGCGGATGTCCACTGCCACGTCGCATATCGCCCCACGCAACACCCTGACGAGCTTGGCCTGTGCAGATGGCGGAATCTGAAAATGCAGGCCCCTGACGGTGGCACGTTGCCGCGACATGGAATGATTGTCCTGTATGAAGTCGCAGCCGATACCGATCTCGCGAAAGGTGAGGCTATTGTAAGTCTCCGAAAAAAAACCTCTTGCGTCTGCAAATCGGGGTGGCGCGATTTGCAGTACTCCTTCGAGGTCCGTCCTGACGGCGCTCGGCAGATTCACGCGCAATTGCTCCCCTTGTCTGCCGCACCGTTTTCAATCTCCGCGATGACGTTCGAAAGCGCGAGCCGCCAGGAGGGTTGCCGAATCCCGTAGTGCCGGTCGATGCGGCCGCAATCGAGCAGGGAATTCGGCGGCCTCCGCGCCGCAGTTCTGTACTTCTCCGTCGTGATGGGCACGACTTGTATCGGTTTTCCGGAAAAATCAACGATGGCCAACGCAAAATCGTGCCAGGTGGTGGCTTCGCCGCTGGAAAAATGGAACGTGCCCCATTCCGCTCGGCCCTGCATCAGGGAACCGACGATGGACGCAACCGACCGGGCGATGTCGCGCGCGGCGGTCGGCGCTCCTCTCTGATCGCAAACGATCTGAAGTTCCGATCGCTCGCGGGCGAGGCGTAGAATCGTTCGCACGAAATTGGTCCCATGTGCCGCGAATACCCACGACGTACGGATGATCAGGTGCCGGCGGAGCCGTTCGCGAACTGCAACTTCACCTTCCGCTTTGGTGCGCCCGTACACGGATAGCGGAGCGATCGGGTCGTCCTCGACATAGCCGGCGATCTTCAACCCGTCGAAGACGTAATCCGTCGACAGATGAATGAGACTTGCACCCGCTCTGTCGCATGCGCTCGCCATGGCGGCGGGAGCATCGCGATTGACGATGAGCGCCAGTTCAGGCTCGCCTTCGGCTCGATCGACCGCCGTATACGCAGCGGCATTCACGACGACGTCGGGACGCAGCCTCAGCACCGTGCGCTCGACGGAATCGGCGTCCTGCAGATCGCAGCCTGCCCGGTCCAGCAGCACTGTCGCGCATCCCGCCGGCCAGGACGCGCGCGCGAGCTCGCGTCCCACCTGTCCGTTACCGCCAAAAACCAGAACGCGCATCCGTTGCCCTTGCCCGTCCGCAACACATAGCATGATCGCGTTGCCAGACCACAACCTACCGCCAGTTCTCCGCTTCCGGCGCCGACTGCCGATCGGAAACAGGACGCCCATATTCCTTGAACACCAAGCCGAGATGGGAGGCGATCCGTCCGCGGACCCGGTCGGATTCAAGCAGCCAGAGAACGGGCGCGGAGAATGCCCGGCGGTTGAACAATGGATAGGGCGGCAAGCGTGCACAAAGGAGAAGCGTCTTGAGGAGCGGTGAAAGTCCATGAGGCGCTGCACGCTCGCAGCGGACGCCCACATTGCCTTGCCGGTACCATCTTCGGCGCATCCAGCTCAAACTGGCGCGCTCATCGGAAATTTCCTCGAAGAGCAGAGCCTCCTCCGACCAGGCCATGGGGACGCCCGCCCGATGCAGTCGCCTGAAAAAGACCGCATCCTCTCCGCCAGTGAGACCAAACTCCATCGGGAAAGGGCGGTCACCAAGAAAGGCGACTGCGGAAAGATCAACCAGACAGTTGCATGTACACGAGACGTACAAGCGGCCGTCCAGGCTGCCTTGCCGTATGGTCCACAGCCGTTCGTATCGCCGTAATGCCTGCCGGGACGCTGGAAATACCGGACGCACCGGGCCGCCAACGACGCCTGCGCCGGTGGCGTCGCGCGTTTGCATCAGACTGGTCAGCCACCCCGGGGACGCCCACTCGTCGTCATCCAGCATGGCGACCGCGCCGGCACCGAGCCACCGGGCTTTCGCGAGCGCAGCATTGCGGGCCGCGGATATCCCGGGCTCAGGCTCGACGACGTATTCGACACGAGCAGCGGACATCTCCCGAAATTTCACGACCTCGTCTCTGACGGCGGGGTCGGCTCCGTCGTTATCGACGACCACGAAAGCTGTCGACGGCGGGCAGGCCATTCTCGCAAGGCTGGCGAGCAGGCGGCTCAGTTGCGCGGGACGCCTGTAGGTACAGATGCATACGGCGACGCCATCCATTCCAATTTCACCGGGCCGTTCGTCAGCGATTTTGACCTCGCTCCCGAAGGTTCGACAGCGTTGCGTTCGAACAATCAAGAGGAGTAACGGCCCGCGAGCCACTGCCGGCGCCGCTGCCAGACTTTCCCCCAGAGATTGCGCAAACCGGGTTTTGCGAATTCACGTCCGAAGCAGGGGCGCAACGCGAGCAGGGCGATGGCGGGAATTCTGGTGAGGATCGAAAAATGTGCGCGGATGAGCAAGGCCCGTGCGGCCAGGATCTGACGTATCTTGCGCTCCTGATTCGTTTCGGTTCCGCTGCCGTGATGCACGATCGTCGATCCGGCGGTGAATACCGGACGAAACCCCAGTCGCTGCGCTCGCAGGCATAGATCGTCGTCCTCGCCATACATGAAGAATGCCGGCGAAAATCCCGCAATGCGATCCCAAAGCCTCCTGTCGATGAGAAGAAAGCAGCCGCAGATCACCTCGACTGTGCGTTCGTCATCGCGCGGCCAGCCTCCATAGCCGAAACGATTGAAGAACCTGGAATTCGGATACCGCGTATCCAGCGCGAAGGCACTGCAAAACAAGCTCCACAATGTCGGGCGGCGCCGACACGACGTGGGATTGATCGCCCCGTCTGCGAACAACGTGCGGCCGCCCCAAATTCCCGCTCCCGGCCGGGAGTATGCGAACTGCAGCAGTGTGTCGAGCGCGCCTCCGAGGACGATCGTATCCGGATTGAGGAACAGCAAGTATCTGCCGCGCGCCACGTCGGAGGCCAGATTGGCGGCGGCGGCGAAGCCGGAATTCGCGGCTTGGGCGATGACGCGGATGCGAGGGAACGCCGAGGCGATCGAGGCTGCCATGCCATGGGGCGACCCGTTATCGACTACCACGACTTCGCAGGCGAAGCTTCCGCTTTCCCGCGCCACGGATTCGAGACACTGAAGGGTTATTTCGCGCGCGCCATACGTGACGACGATCACCGACAGTTCGACGGTCGGGGTGATCTGCAAATCAGCGTCCCGATTTCTCTGAGGGAACGAAATCCAGATAGCTGCGCGTGTTCAAACCCAGCCAGTAGTCGAAGACGCTTCCAAGGTCGAGCGCCACGCCCCCGCTTTTCTTGGCTGCATGGACCAGCAATTTGCCCGGATAGCCAGCTCCGACAAGCACAAGGCGTCCGCGCGACAAACTGCCGACTCTTTCTACTGCCTCCTCCA
>Ga0182015_10007172_pt1 | contig 10950 bp, 6 predicted proteins | sample 712P3MmetaG_FD_120478 | JGI IMG/M metagenome (GOLD analysis project Ga0182015, IMG submission 120478) | Permafrost microbial communities from Stordalen Mire, Sweden - 712P3M metaG | ecosystem: Environmental > Terrestrial > Soil > Wetlands > Permafrost | place: Sweden: Stordalen | collected...
ACACATTCGCGTCGGCTTGCTGCCTGAACTGGCGGCCATAGCTGGAGATGAATCGCATGTTGTCGCGAAAGTAGTAGTTCAGGCCAATATCGAACCGCTGGGTGTTTTTCGTTGGCAGGCTATTGCCGCCGCCATTCAGCGGGTGAAACTGCTGCAGCCGGGGCACAACCTGGACGTGCTTGAAAAAGCCCGGCGCCACCGGAACCTGTGAGAGTTGAAAGGCCGGTTCGATCCAATATCCCTCGCCGTAGTAACTGCGATCAAATTCCGCCTTGAGATTCAGAGGAATTTGTTCCGGCTGCCACGAGACATATGTGCCGGAACCGTTTATTTCTCTTTGCTGCAGCACGTGCTGGAACGATTCTCCAACCTCGAGTCGTGCGGCTTTGATGAAAATGCTGCTATCGCCGCCGGCCAAACGCGATGCTTCCAATTGATTGATGCTGCTTCTGGCAGAGAAATACGCGCTGTATTGGATGCTGTAAGCCTGCGTTTCCTTGACATTGCCGCGCAGCATAAGGCCATCGGCGACGCCGTTGGGCCGCGTGCCCACCAAATCGGTGATCGGCGCGTCCTGCAGGTTGCGGATCCAGAGCGGGGCGAGGCGTTCGTTGTAGAGCCCAAAGGGTAAGAGGAACGCTCCCGCCGTCGCAATCACGTGCGTATTTGCAAGCCAATCGACCTGGGCATAATCGACCGACTTGAATACCTTACCGGCAAACGGGCCACTGGTCTGATTTTGACGGGTAAAAAATCCAAAGAACTCCGCCCTCGATTCAAGCAAGACATGAGAGCCGAAGGGCACCAGCAGAACCGTCTCTATCTGAGGCTCTAAGGCGGGCGCACCGGCGTTGACGTTGTGAATATATCCGAAGGTTCCGGAAAGTACCGGGGTGTAGCCCGCCTCGCTGGCGACCGGAGCGGGTGCCTGCGCGTGGAGCGTACACGCGGCAAGTAGAACGCCAACGCCCGTGCTCCACGCTTTCATAAGTTGTCTGTTCATAAGTTCCTGCCAGTCTTGTTTTGAGCGAACAAAGCGGCGCGCTGCGCTACCGGCTCATGGCACGCGATATGTCGAAGTATAGGGACCGCATATCGCAGTGATGTATGCGAGATGTCATCGCTTTGTCATTTCCCGCAGAGCTTCGTATTGTGTGGCGCGCAGTGATCTAAAGTTGTCTCAGTCAAAGCGACTGACGCTCGAGACCACGCCACTTAGTTTCGAGCTTGCAAGAGAATAACTCGGCGTCGCTTTCACTTCGTTTGGTGACATTTTGGATACACAACATGAAAACGAAACCCTCTAGAAGTTGGGGTGTACGATTCTGGCTTTTCGCAGGTATGACAGCGTGCGCTTCGCTCTGTCACGCACAGCTGGGAAGCGCGGGGATCGACCTCGATCAGAACACCCAGAGATCGGTGCCCTGCGATCCGCGCTATTTTCTGTGTCCGGCCGATCAGGGAATGCCAATGAACCCTGGGGCCGCGGGCCAAGCCTCGCAAGCATCGGTCCCAAGCGGTTCGCTGCCCGAGGCGGATTCTCGTTACGATTTCGGCAATGGTCAGCCGCTGGACCTGGGGCCGCGCGACTATCGTCTGCCTGCCCCCACGCAATCTGTGACTGCAGCGCCCATTCGCTTTCGCCCAGAACCGCTGACAGAATTTCAGAAGTTCGTCGCTGCCGACACGGGGAAAATCCTACCTATTTTTGGCAGCCAGCTCTTTCGTGATGTGCCGGCGACATTTGCTCCACTCGATCGCGTTCCCGTGCCGGCAAATTATGTGGTTGGTCCGGGCGATGGTCTCTTGCTGCGCGCATGGGGCAGCATCACGTTCTATCTTCGGGTCACGGTCGATCGAGAGGGCAGTATCTATATCCCTCATGTCGGTCAGATTCAGGTTGCGGGCACCAAATTCTCAGAGCTGCGAGACTACCTGGATGCGCAGATTTCCACCTCTTTCAAGAAGTTCGACCTGAACGTAGAGATGGGCCAGCTGCGCGCTATTCAGGTTTTCGTCGTCGGCAGAACGCGGCGGCCTGGAAGTTACACGGTCAGTTCTTTAAGCAGTCTGGTCAACGCTCTCTTTGTGTCGGGCGGCCCTTCAAGCACCGGCTCCATGCGCCACATCGAGGTAAAACGCGGGGCAACCGTAGTTACAGAACTGGACCTATACAACTTTCTTCTCAATGGCGACAAGACAAAAGACATTCCCTTGCTACCCGGAGACGTTATCTATGATCCACCCGCGGGACCGCGCATCGCGCTCACCGGGAGCGTGAGCCAGCCGGCGGTATTCGAGATTCGGAGTGGAGAAACGGTCGGCGACGTTCTGAGCATGGCGGGTGGCCTGACTTCGCTGGCAAGATTGGGATCAGGCGAGCTGGAGCGAATCGACAGCAGTGGAGGGCGGCACGTAATCGAAGTTCACTTCGACGAAGCCGGCCTCAAGGTGCCCTTGGCTGACGGCGACATCCTGCGCGTGCTGGCGATCGTTCCAAGATTTGATAACGCCGTGACCCTCAGGGGTAACGTCGCCAACCCGGGGCGCTATGCATGGCACGCGGGCATGCGCGTCACCGACCTCATCCCCGATAAAGAATCCTTGCTGACGAGAAGTTACTGGAAACGCAAGAACAGCCTGGTCTTCACCGGCCTCGACGGCGCAGCGCAGACGCCCGAGAACCCTGACACTACCCCCGCCACAGACAAGGGCGGCAAAGGAGACCCTGCGCGCGCCGGCGCACAAAGTGCACAGGGCGGCGCTCAAGACGACGATGAGGGAAACTCCGGCACCGCGGCCTCGCTGGCTCAAGCGGGAGGCAAGGACGAAGCGCCACCCCCGACCGATGCGGGTAGCGGCGGCGAAACGAGTGGCGCCGCCGGAAGCATAGCTTCCCAAACAGGAGCACCTTCGGAGCGATTTCCTGTTGCCAATCGTGTCGACCGGCGCGTACCTGAAATCGACTGGGATTACGCAGTGGTCGAGCGGTTGAATACCGGCGACCTCGCGACTTCTCTCAAACCTTTCAATCTCGGCAAGGCATTGCGGGAGAAGGATGAGAGGGACAATCTTGAGTTGCAGCCCGGGGATGTCGTCACCATCTTTTCCCAGGCGGATATCCATGTTCCGCAGACACACCAATCTGCTTTTGTGAGGTTGGAGGGTGAATTTGAAGCTGCGGGCATCTACAGTGTGCAACCCGGTGAGACTTTGCGTGCGCTGGTGGAACGGGCCGGCGGCCTCACCCCGCAGGCGTACCTCTTCGGTTCCTCGTTTACGCGTGAATCCACAAGGCGGCAGCAACAGGCTCAGCTGGACGAATATTCTTCCGATTTGGAACGAGACATCGAACGAGCGGCCGTGATCCGCTCTGGCTCCGCGGTGAATATTCAGGAAGCGGCCACCGTATCGGCTGGCCTGGATAGTCAACGAGCGCTGGTAGCCAAGCTACGCTTGATGCGGGCAACCGGGAGGATCGTCCTCGATATCACTCCGGGAAGCACCGATGTGGACAGTATTCCCGACCTGCCGCTCGAAGATGGCGACAGCTTTGTTATTCCTCCAAGGCCTTCGAACGTCAAAGTGGTCGGCGCAGTTTATGACCAGAACGCTTTCCTGTTTAAAGATTCACGCCGGGCAGAAGACTATCTGCAGCTAGCGGGCGGCATAGCGAGAAGCGGCGACAGTCGACACGCCTTCATCATTCGCGCCGATGGCTCAGTGGTAAGCCGTAAATCGAAAGGCGCGCGATCCAGAGGCAGCCTGGAACGATTGAGCATGTATCCGGGCGATACGTTTGTGGTTCCCGAGGTCGTGGATAAGACAACATTGCTGCGCGGCCTGACCGATTGGTCGGCGATCTTTGGCCAATTTGCCTTAGGAGCAGCAGCCGTCAATGTACTGCATTGATGCATGCGCCGGCGCTGCCGGAGAAAGGGTGTCATGGTGCAAGGCTCAGAAGCTGCTTTTCTGAAAATCGTAGTGATCGTCGCCCGCGTTCGGCGCAGGCTTGTGCTCACTGTGTTCCTCACCATGCTGGTGAGCGCCGGCCTGGTGATGCTGATTCCCGTCACCTACACTGCGACCTCGGTTATCCTTGCGCCTCAGCCGTCTTCGACCGCATCTGCCTTGCTCAGCCAGCTTGGCTCCCTGGCCTCCCTGGCTCCCGACCTTATGGAAGGGGGCGGCAGCAAGACTCCGGAAGAAACCTTCCTGGGGATTCTGAGCAGTCGAACGATCGGTGACAAAATGATCGAACGCTTCGGCCTGCAACAACTCTACCGGCGCAAACGCATGGTGGATACGCGCAAAGCGCTGGCGATGCACACGCACGTAGAAGCCACCAAGGGATACCTGATCAGGATAAGCGTAGAAGACAAGTCGGCGACACGCGCTGCTGACATGGCTAACGGATATGTCGACGCACTTTACACCGTTACCCAGCGGCTTGCGCTCACACAGGCGTCGCAGCGGCGCGTGTTTCTGGAGCAGCAGGTAAATGCCGAGCGCGACGCGTTGAGCAAGGCGGAACTTGCCTTCAGGCGTACGCAGGAAGCGACCGGCGTGATTCAATTGACCGCCCAGGCAGAGCTCACCTTGCGCACCATTGCTCAACTGCGTACGGAAATCGTGAGCCGGGAGCTGCAACTGCAACAGCTCAAGTCGATCGCCACCGAACACAACGAAAAAGTATCAGAGATGGAAACCGGGATAGCCGCGTTGCATGAGCAACTCAACAAGGCCGAGAAGGGCGCCAACGACGCCCAGACGAGCGACTACTTCCTGGTCGCCGGCAAGGTACCAGCGGCCGGCCTTGAATACATACGCACCACGCGTGACATGCGCTATCACGAGGCCTTGTTCGAAGCGCTCTCAAAACAATATGAAATGGCTCGCATGGATGAGGCAAAGGCTCCGCCGCTCTTGCAGGTGGTGGATCGCGCCATCCCCCTGGACAAGAAGACGGGGCCGCCGCGCACCCTCCTGGTGCTGCTCTCCGGCCTCTTCGCCGGGGTGTTTGTCATCGGTTGGGCGTTGGCCAAAGAAGCATGGGCCAAAGCGCGCCTGGTGCCGGCAAACGCCGAGCAGCTCGACATCCTGAGAGGCATGCTGGGCCGGGAAGGCATTTTGAAATGAGCCTCCGCATTGCCACTCTCCTCTACGCGGTCGCTGTGGTAGCGATCCCCATCAGCGTAGCGTCAAAATTTCTGCTTGGCTTGACCGGCTCTACCTGGATTGACCCCACCCTGATTTTGGCAACGGCTGCGCTGCTTGCTCTCATGCCGCATTGGGGAGATTTCTTAGAGGGAGACTTGCGCCTGGCCGTAGCCGGAGCCGCGGTGGTGGCGAGCCTCAGCCTGATCTGTGCGCTCTGGGGGATGATGCTCAGGCCGCCATCATCACTCTACGACGCACTGCGTGAGCCTCTGCGCCTATGGCTCAACCTCGGCTGGTTCCTGTTGAGTTGTTGGTTCCTGATCCATAAGCCGCGCGTGATTCTGGTTTGTTCGATCATCGCCGTCGCCTTTGGCTTGGGGAGCGGGATCTATTTTCACCTTGTTGCCTTCGGGGTAGCGCCTGCATCGGCTTCCATCGTCTCGTACACGCGCGCCTACCTTCTTCGACAGACACTTTGGGTCAACGGATTCCCTATACCGCGCATGGGAGGGTTGTTTTTTGAATCGCCACCCTTCGGCCTCTTCATGTTTTCCATGCTGGTTGTGCTTGGTTGCACACGGGAAGCAGGACGTTATTCGAAGTGGACCGTATGCGGCCTTGCGTTAGCGGTCATAGGCATTCTGTGTTCGCTCGCCGACCAGGTCCTGCTCGCCGGCAGCGTGGGCCTGCTTTCCTGGCTACCGAATCTGGGCAAAAAACATCCCGGGATTACCTGGCCCCTCGCCATTGTGGTGACCTTTGCCGTTTGCGCCTTTGAGTTTCAGGCCATCTCGCTGAAAGAGAGTTCCTCCACGACCGGCATCGTGACCCGAATCAACGGAGCCAGCGTCGGCGAAAGAAGTTTCCATTTGCACTACGGGCTATCGCTGCTACAAGGCCGTCCGGCTGCAACCTTCTTCGGTATCGGCCCGGGCCGGTACGGCGAGTACGCGAGCGAAACCGGAGACTTTCCCGACACTGTCAATATGCAGACCTCGGAAGTGGAACTACTGGTGGAGTGGGGAGTTATCGGGCTCGCAGTATGGATCGCGCTTTTTGCATCGGCGGCGGCGCGCGCCTGGGACCTGCATGGCGTGCTTGGCCTCGGGTTGCTGGCAGCAATCATTCTTGCTGACAGCTTCCAGGCGAACTGGAAACATGAAGCGGTCTTCCTCGCAATCGCCGCTCTATGCACGCAACGATCGATGACTCTCAATCACGATCCGTCATGGCTCCGATATGAATGAATCGAACATTGAAATCACCTCGGAACGTACCTCGGAAATTTCCTCCGAAGGTATTTCGGTTTCGCTGGTGCTCGCGACCGTAGGACGAACCCATGAGCTCGACCGCCTGCTGGCATCGATTGCCGGCCAGACTTTGAAGAACATTGAGCTCATCATTGTGGACCAGAATGAGGATGATCGGGTAGAGAAAGCGATCGAGCGCTGGCAACCGGGCCTGCGATACATTCATGTCCACTCTGCCAGAGGGCTTTCGCGGGCACGTAACGCCGGCATCGCCCTCGCATCCGGCGGCATGGTCGGTTTCCCAGACGATGACTGCTGGTATCCGAGCGATCTCCTGTTGCAGGTGAAAGCGTGGTTCGAGCAGCAACCGGCGTATGACTTCCTCTGTTGCACTGCCCAGGATGAAAGCGGTCGCGAGGTTGCTTCAAGGTGGCCCGGCCGCTCGCAGGTGATCGATCGCGACTCTGTTCTACGCGCATGTGCGAGCGCTTCCTTGTTCATACGCAAAGCAGCGCTGGAGGATGCTGGGGGCTTTGACGAGCGGCTCGGGCTTGGAGCCACAACGCCCTTCCAGTCCGGCGAAGATAGCGATCTTGCCTTGCGCTGCCTGGCCGGCGGAAGCAAAGGGTGGTTTGAGAAACAACTCCACGTCCACCATCCCGCCACGGTTGCGGGAGCGGCGGCGAACGCCCGCGCTTTTGGTTACGGCATGGGCTTTGGCTGCTTGTTACGAATGCATGGCTACTCCGCAGGTAGTTTGCTCTATCACGTTGCGCGAGCCCTGGGGGGAGCGAGCAAATCACTCCTGCTGGCTAATCCAGGCAAGGTTCGTTTTTATTGGAACAGCGCCACAGGAAGACTAATAGGCTACCTGGTCCCGAAAATGATGTTGCATCGAAACCAGTCTGGTTGCCAAAGAGCAGGCACATGCGAATACTCGTAACGGGAGGGCTAGGCACGGTTGGCGCAGGACTGGTGGCCCTGCTTCGCGAGCGCGGGCACCATGTAATTTCCTGCGACCTCGCGCATCAACCGGATGAAGTCGGGTTCTCGGTCTCCGCCGATGTGAACGCCCCGCTCTATGCCCGATGCGATGTGGGAGAGTTCCGGCAGCTGGAGCGTGTCGTGGAAGGCCTCGGTCCGTTTGATTATGTTTATCACTGCGCCGCGGAGTTCGGCCGCTGGAACGGAGAAGATTTCTACGAGACACTGTGGCGCACAAACACCATCGGCACCAAAAACCTCATTCGCCTGCAAGAACGCCTCAAGTTCCGCCTGGTTCATTTCTCCTCGTCAGAGGTGTATGGCGATTGGCCAGAGTTAATGGTGGAAGCGGTAATGGACGAACACGAGATTAAGCAGATGAACGACTACGCGATGACCAAGTGGGTAAACGAGATGCAATTACGCAACTCTGCCCTGCGATATGGCACAGAGACGGTGGTGATTCGCTTGTTCAACACTTTCGGGCCGGGAGAATACTATAGCCCCTACCGTTCGGTGAACTGCCGTTTTCTCTACTGCGCGTTGAACGGGTTGCCGTGGACGGTATTTCGAGGCCATTCCCGCACTTCAACCTTCTTGCCGGATACCGTCCATACGGTCGCGAACATCATCGATAACTTCAAGCCCGGGGAGACTTACAACATCGCCGGAGGCCACTACCACACGATTGAAGAGCTCTCTGAACTGGTGCTGAAGGTGACGGGCGCCTCGCCGGCGCTGGTTCGCTGTGAGGATTCCGAGGCGATGACCACAAGGCATAAGCTGGTCGATGTTTCCAAGGCGATCAGAGATCTCTGCCATAAGGACACATACACCCTCGAACAGGGTCTGCAAATTACCGCCGACTGGATGCGCAACATCTACAAACCTCAGACGCAGAAGCCGGTAAATGGGACCTTCGAGTCTTAGAGGTCAGCTCGCCGAATGACCACACAAGCGCACGATAGCGACGGGCCAGACACGAGCCCTGCCCGGCTCCTCTACATCGGTGAGTTTCCCCCATCCAACCACCATGGCGGGGCCATCCTCATAAAGCGGTTGCTCGATCAGTATCCAGCTGGCGGCCTGACGGTCATCACCTCCCGGGTTGGAATGAGGGCCTCGCAAGCAACGGGGCTTATCGACTGCCCTCACGTTGTATTGCCGGCCTTCGATGGATCAGCGCACTTCCTGATCAGATCATTCACAGGCGCAGCGAACTGGCTTTCGCTCTTCCTGGTTGCGCTGAAGACAATCGTGGAAGTGAAGCGCAAACGGGTGGAAGCGCTGCTCACGATTGTTCAGGGACGCTACTACTTCGCGGCGGCATTCGCGGCCTGGACTACGGCGACTCCGCACATCACCATTGTTCACGACAACTTTACCGCTGCCTACATCAGCCGTTCGGAAACCGTGCGCAGAGTGAAGCGATATCTGACCGCCACGATCCTCCGCAGTGCCGCCCACATTTATGCGGTGAGCCCAGAGATGCAGCGGCTGGTCTGGCGTGAGTGTGGCGCGGAATCAGAGATTCAACTGCCCTCGACCGCGGTTCCGGCCCGCCAGGTTGAGATCCCTCACGAGGGTGGTCCGATCATCCTCTTCGCCGGCGTGATCGGGTACACAGTCAAGGATTCTTTGGATCTGCTTGCGAACCTGATTAAGACCAGGCAACTGGAAAAACACGGAATTTGCGGCTCGAGATTGCACCTGTGCACTACGCTGACGGAAGCAAACATGCGAGCCTTCGGTTGGGACCATGAAGATATCGTCATCCGGGGTTGGATACCACAGTCTGAACTGGCGAGCGTGCTGGCAAGCGCGGATATTCTTTTTCTACCTTATTCGTTCCTCGAGGGCTCGCGCGATGCGGTGGAGACGGCATTCCCTTCAAAGACGGCGGACTACCTGGCGGCAGGGAAACCGATTCTGGTTTTCGGCCCAAAGTATTCGAGCCTGGTTCGCTACGCATCGGAGCAGGGTTTTGCCGAAGTCGTGGATGAATTCAGTCCGGATGCTCTGGCGCAAGGAATCGGAAAGATCATCTGCTCATCTGCTTATAGAGAGCAATTAGCGGACAGGGCGCTCAAGGTTTTCTCTGCCAGCCATGATGTGAAACACCAACGGGAAAAGTTTTATCTCACGCTGGAAGACATCCTTCGCGTGCCCCGAGCTAAACGGCGCTTAGCTCAGGATCCGAAGCGAGCAGACTAGCATCGCTATCGTTGACCGCTACAGCATTTTCACTTCTGGTGTATACAAGGCAACCGCTCTCGACGCGGCTTTTCCTCAAGAAAAGCCGCACTTCCCTGAACCCGACTGTGCAGAGTAGAAGTGAAAATGCTCTAGCTCGCCAGGAGTTGACGGATTGCCCGGGCCTGGCGCTCAGCAAAGGCCTGCGGCGAGAAGAGAGACGAGCGGGTGAGCCCCGAAGCGATAAGCCTCTCGCGGGTGCCGGTTGAGTCCATCAGGTGTTCGATGGCCTCGGTCAGCTGCTCGCATGAATGCGGCGAACAGAATAAAGCAGCGTCGCCCGCGACTTCCGGCAGGGACGCTGCGCGCGAACAGATCACCGGTGTGCCACAGGCCATGGATTCAATCACGGGGAGGCCGAAACCCTCTTCAAACGAGGGCATAATTGTCATCAGAGCCGCCGCGTACAGTTCCGCCAGGAGCCCGTCACTCAGTTTCCCGACCCAGACAATATGGTCCTGCACTCCATGCCTGCGTGCAGAATCCAGCATTTGCGGCCTCCACTTAAAATCGCCTCCTGCAATCACCAGGAGCGGCACGTCGTTTCTTCTGCTGCGTAGCAAAGCGAGGGACTCAAGGAGCAGGGGCACATTCTTGTTGGGCGCGCAGTTGCCTACAAACAGAAGATAAGGACGCCTAATGCCAAGTCGTTGCTCAACGCTGCGCTGGGCCTCCGTCTTTTCCCTTTGCTGAAAGCACGGAGCGACACAGCAGGGGATGACTGAAATCCGCGAAGCCTTTACGCCCAGGTGCTCGCAGAGTTTTGCCTTGGTGTAGTCCGAGGGCGTAATAATGACATCCGCATGCCTGATCGCCATCTTCAAGAGCGGCCTGGCGTAGAGGTGTGACTTCCATGTGTCACGATACGTGGCGTCCAGCAAATGGTTTAGATCGTGAATCGTCACCAGCAGCGGCCGCTTCCACAGAACCGGTATGTTGTAGTGCGGCGCATACAAGGCAGCTGCTTCTCTGGCAAGCCACGGCAACGCCAGCTGCTCCTGTATCCCATAGATACCGGCGGCGCATGGGATTACGCGGTCACACAATGTGGAGAGCAGGCCAACATGTTGTGGTTGCGTGATGCAAGTGAGAGGCGTGTTCCGCAGCTGCTCTCGCAGACCCTGTAGCAGCGCCATCGTATAACGACCAATGCCGGTTCTGAGCCAGCGTGCGTCAATGACGACGGCACCGCTCAATGAGCGCCCCGCTGTCCCACGACTCGAATCGGTCGAGCATATTCGTTTGCACTGAGAGAGTCGACGAAATTGTTTTGTTGGCTCGACTTCATCGCACCCTTTACCAG
>Ga0182015_10007173_pt1 | contig 10949 bp, 13 predicted proteins | sample 712P3MmetaG_FD_120478 | JGI IMG/M metagenome (GOLD analysis project Ga0182015, IMG submission 120478) | Permafrost microbial communities from Stordalen Mire, Sweden - 712P3M metaG | ecosystem: Environmental > Terrestrial > Soil > Wetlands > Permafrost | place: Sweden: Stordalen | collected...
CCGCACTGCCTTCAGACGACACCTCGCGATATCGCCCTTGTGCTTTGCTAATCCTTCACCTCCATCAGGCTGGATAGGGGACTTTCACCCCCAAGCTGTCGAACATGCTGGGCACACAACGAAATTGGCGATACCATCATCGGCGCGGCCATCAAGGTCCATTCGACAGTGGGACCTGGGTTGCTGGAGAGCGCCTACGAGGCATGCCTGCGGTATGAGTTGGAAAAGAGGGAATTGCCCGTTCACAGGTTGTCCTGCCAATTCGCTACGAAGATTTGATTGTCGATCCGGGCTACCGGATCGACCTTCTTATTGAGGACCTCGTCGTCGTCGAGTTGAAATCTATTCAAGCCGTTTTGCCGGTGCACAGAGGGCAGCTCTTGAGCTATCTGCGCCTCGCGGGTTCAAGCTCGGTTATTTATTGAATTTTCATGTCGCGCATATGCGCGACGGTATTATCAGGATGGTAAATGGCCGCTAAACCGTCGCGTCCTCCGCGTACCCCTCAGCGACCTCTGCGGTAAGGATTACTTTAATGACGGACCGCCACGGCGACGCGATCGCCCGCAATGTCCGGCACATCGCCCATCTCGACCTGATGGGGGCGGGGCAGGTGACCGTCGCCGGCGATTACGCCTATGTCGGCCACATCACCAACAAGGAGGGGCTGGGCACGACGATCCTCGACGTGTCGGACCCCGCCAATCCTCGCGTCGTCTCGACCATCATGCTCGACGATCCCGGTTCGCACAGCCACAAGGCGCGGGTGGCGGGTGATTTGATGATCGTCAATTCCGAGCGCAACAATTCCGGCATCGGCCGCAAGGCCGAGGCGCTGCCCGGCACCCGCGCGCACCTCCGCGGGCTGTTGGGCCGCGCCCCGAGCCACGCCGAGCTCGCTCAGAAGCTCGGCGTCGAGCCGGGCGACATCCCGCTCCTCGAGGGCGCCGAGAAGCACCCCTACGCGAATGGCGGGTTCAAGCTTTACGACGTCTCGAACAAGGCGCGGCCGGAGCTGCTCGCGTTCCAGCGCACCGGCGGGATCGGCGTCCACCGCTTCGACATGGACGAGCATTACGCCTACATCTCAACCGAGATGGCCGGTTTTATCGGCAATATCCTTGTTATCTACGACATCCGCGATCCGGCGCATGTCGAGGAGGTGTCGCGCTGGTGGCTGCCGGGCCAGCATCTCGCCGGCGGCGAGACGCCGAGCTGGCCGGGCCGCCAGCACCGGCTGCACCACGCGCTGCGCTTCGGCAGCGAGATGTGGGCGGGGTGCTGGCATGGCGGGCTTCGGGTGATCGATGTCAGCGACATCAGCCATCCGAAGACTCTCGCGCAGTACAATTATCACCCACCGTTCCCGGAGCCGACGCATACGGTGATGCCGCTGCCGTTCCAGCCCGGCGGTCGGCGGATCGCGCTGGCGATCGACGAGGAGGACCAGTTCTACGGCGCCGCCGAGGCCGAGGCGCGGCGCGGCCGTCCACACGCGGCGCTGTGGACCTTCGACGTCACCGACTGGGATGCGGTTCAGCCGCTAGCGATGTTCGAGGTGAGCGAGCTCGATTCACCCTATTCCCGCACCCCCGGCGGCCGCTTCGGGGCGCACCAATTCGCCGAGCGGATGCACGACAGCCTCGTCTATTGCGCCTGGTTCAGCGGCGGATTGCGCGTCGTCGACGTCGCCGATCCGAGCGCGCCGCGCGAAGTCGGTTCGTTCATCCCCGAGCCGCGCGGCGGTCGGCCAAGCCCGCAATCGAACGATGTCGAGATCGACGATCGCAGCCTCATCTACCTCGCCGACCGCAATATCGGGCTCGATATCCTCGAACTGCGTCGCTAGCGCCCCGCCTCGCTGGCGGCGAGCTGACGCTCGAACGCGTCGGGGGTCACGAACGCGCGTGGGTGACCTCGGAGCCGCCGGCGCGCCCGGGAACGACGTGGTGATAGACTAGGATCGGCACGTTGACTGCGCGCGACGCCCGGAGCACGGACCGGGCCTCGGCCTCGGCGGCCTGCAGCACGGAGATTTCCGGCGGCGGATCGCGGCTGTCGGGGTCTTGGGCCTTCGCGCCCACCGGCAGCGGGAGCGAGAGCGCGAAGGCGATGCCCCGCGGCCATTCCTCGTCCTGATTCGCGGGTAAACATGGGTAACCGCTTCGCTACCATGGGTTTTTTCGCAGCGAGAGGAATTGCCACCGATTTAAATCAACTGTAAGTGCAATTCTCGTCGCCGGTCCCGCTGCGTCGAGATCGCTATATAATCGGGCGCGGCACGGTCGGGGAGGAGCAGATGGCGGAATTCGCGCGACGGCGGTTGGGTCGCAGCAAGCTGCTGGTGACGGAACTGGGGCTCGGCTGCGCGACCTTGGGCGGCAGTCGGATCGATGTGGCGCGGCAGGCGGCCGAGGAAATCGTCGCCGACGCGTGGGGCGCGGGTGTGCGCTATGTCGATACCGCGCCGTTCTACGGCGTCGGGCAGGCCGAGCGCGCGGTCGGCGACGCGATGCGCGACCATCCGCGCGACGAATGGGTGCTGTCGACCAAGGTCGGTCGATTGCTGCGCCCGAACCCGACCGGCATTCACGCTGACGGCCGCCATCACCCTCTGCCGTTCGACCCGGTCTACGACTATTCGTATGACGGCATCATGCGCTCGTTCGAAGACAGCTTTCAGCGCCTCGGCCTGGCGCGGATCGACATCCTTTACGTCCACGACATCGGCGCCTACCAGCACGGCCCCGAGGCGCATCCGGCGCTGATGAAGACGCTACGTGAGAGTGGCTACCGCGCGTTGCAGGAACTGCGCGGCTCGGGCGCGGTGTCGGCGATCGGCATCGGCGTCAACGAGCGCGAGGTGCTGCTCGAGGCGATGGAATGGGGCGAGTGGGATGCCTTCCTACTCGCCGGCCGCTACACGCTGTTGGAGCAGGCGCCGCTCGACGACCTCTTGCCCAAATGCCTCGCCGCCGGCACCTCGATCGTGGTCGGCGGGCCGCTCAATTCCGGCATCCTAGCCGGGCGCGAGACCTGGAACTACGCGCCGGCGCCGCCGGAGGTAATGACGCGGGTGAAGGCGATCGCGGCGATCTGCGACAGCCACAACGTGAAGCCGGCCGCGGCCGCGCTGCAATTCCCGCTCGCGCACCAGGCGGTCGCCGCGATTATTCCCGGCCCGCGCAACGCCGCCGAGTTCACCCAGAACATCGCGCTGCTGCGCCATAAGATTCCGGCCTCGCTATGGTCCGATCTGCGCCAAGCCGAGTTGCTCCATCCGGAGGCACCGGTGCCGACCTGATCGTCTTTCCCACTTGGGGGATAAGATTAGAGAAGGAGCAGCGGCACCAACAAGCCGGCGAGGAGGCGGCCGGGGGTGCGGTCGGCGTCGGTAAACCAGCCGGCCTCGTGGCAGATGTTCATCGTGCCGAGCGAGCGGCAGCGGAAGCGGATCGGCACGTTCATGATCGCGCCGATGCCGAGGCTGAAGATCAGCTCGTGATCGGCGAAGGCGCGACGAACTTCCTCCGGCGCGTTGGCGATGAAGATTTCGCCGCGGTCGAGCACCCGCTCGCCCCATTGCGTGCCCTGCTTCGGCTTGCGGCCGCTGACCGGGTAGGCATCGGGCAGGCTGCTGTAGAGGCGCTCGACCTCGGTGCTCTCGGCGTGCAGCCGCATGATCGTGAACAGCCGAAATCCGATCGCCCGCTGCGTCAACGCCTCGACCGCGCGGAACACACCCTCTGGCTCGGGCGCGCTCGCCGCGATATCGGCGACTGCGACAAGATCGGCGAGGGTCAGCGCTGTGCGGGCCGCTCGATCGCCAGATCTCATTCTTTGACCAGCAACTCGACACGCAGCCCGTCAGGGTCGTGGACAAAAAGCGCCATCCCGTCACTGCGCTTTACCGGCCCGCTCGCGAGGACGATCCCGGCCTCGTGCAGCGCTGCGATCAGATCGTCCACCGTGGCATAGTCCATGGCCAGGCAGAGGTGGTCGACCCGCTGCGGCGTGTCCCTGCTGACCAAATCCGGGTTGCAGAAGACGTTGAATTCCGCGTCGCCGGCCTTGAGCGCCGCGAAGCTCTCGCGGCCGGAGCCACGGCGACGCAGCAGCCCCAGCCCGAGGCCGTCGGAGTAGAAGCGCAGGCTCCGTTCCATGTCGGTGACGATGATGCCGACATGCTCGAACGCCTTGGGTTTCAGCATGGGGCCGTCCTCCAAATCGGATCGCGCCGCCGGCTCATAGGGATTGCGGGCGGATCATGATCGATGCCGGCAGGTCGTTGCCGATGATGAACGGCCGCAGCACGTGCGATTGAAACCGCCACCGGCGATCGTCGCCGCGCACGCAGCGCGCCTCGAAATCGGCGATCATCGCGGGCGGCCTGGCGCCCTGGAACGGTGATTTGCCGTCGGCGCGGTAGAGGCTCATGATTCCGAGCACTCGGGCGTGTCGCCCGTCTTCTCCGATCGTCCGAAGATTGCTCAATACGTGCCGCGTCAGGACGGTCCCGTGCCGGCGTCGGGCGTAGAAGGCCTCAATCTTGTCTTTCCCCTCGAAACGGTTGGAGCCGATCGCATAAAGCCCGTCCGCGGGATAAAACTCATGCGCCCCGCGGCCGGCGTCCTCGTCGACATCGCCCCAATAATTCGCCATCAACTGGTTGAGCGCGCACCACAGTGCCAGATCATCGCTCTCCGCCATGGTTCGCGGCCCTCCCTGTTCCGACATCGCCAGATTTCTGGTCGACGGGTATGATTGTTCGTCTTATCGCGGCGCGGTCGCAACGAAATTCCGGGAGCGACGTCAGTCATGTCCGATTACAGAGTTTTCGAGGCGGGCGACGTCGCTCTGCAATCGGGACTTACCTACCGCAAGGCGCGGCTCGCCTATAAGACCTACGGCACGCTCAACGCCGCGAAGTCGAACGCGATCGTCTACCCGACCTCGTTCGGCGCGCAGCACGCCGATCTCGAATGGGCGATCGCCCCCAGGAAGGCGCTCGATCCGACCGAGTATTTCATCGTCATCGTCAATAAGTTCGGCAACGGACTGTCGTCTTCGCCGAGCAACACGCCACCGCCGTTCGATCGCGGCCGTTACCCGCAGTTCACGATGACCGACAACGTGCGCGTCCAGCAGCGGCTGATGCAGGAGGTGTTCGGCGTCGAACGGATTTGCCTCGTCTACGGGTTCTCGATGGGCGCGCAGCAGGCGCTTCACTGGGGCGCGCTGTTCCCGGACCGGGTCGAGCGCATCGCGCCGATTTGCGGCTCGGCGAGGACCTCGCCGCACAATTTCGTCTTCCTCGAAGGGGTTAAGGCGGCGCTGACCGCCGACCCGGCGTGGCAGGATGGGTGGTTCGCGACGCAACCGACGCGCGGCTTTCAGGCGTTCGGGCGGGTCTATGCCGGGTGGGGATTGAGCCAGGCCTTCTACCGAGAGGAGACATGGCGCAACCTTGGCTTTTCGTCGCTTGAGGATTTCCTCGTCGGCAGCTGGGAGGCCGGCTTTCGCCGGCGCGACGCCAACGACCTACTGGCGATGCTATGGATGTGGCAACACGCCGATATCAGCGCCAATGACCTCTACCGCAACGATTTCACCGCGGCGCTCGGCGCGATCAGCGCCAAGGCAATGGTGATGCCGTGCGAAACCGACCTCTATTTCACCGTCGAGGACAATCGCCGCGAGGTCGCCCGCATGGGACAAGCCGAATTACGGCCGATCCCGTCGATCTGGGGCCACCGCGCTGGCAACCCGGCGTTCAACCCGCAAGACGCCAAATTCATCGACGACGCGGTGAAAGAGCTGCTGGCGGGATGAGGGGCGGCGGCGGAGCAGGTGGAACTTTCGGCCGCGCAGCCTGTAATCTTCAGCAGAACGATGCCAATTGCCCCTAAGTTGAGGCTCCATGCCATGCGATGGTTGCTTGCTGCTGCGATTTTCTGCCTTACGGCTTGCGCGTGCGTTGGCAACCCGGCCTATGCCTGCCGCTGTCCCCCGCATCCGGTCAGACATTGGTCTTCGGCGCGTGCCGTACACCGATATTACGTCGTGGAGAACTATTCGGGTTGTCCGATTGCCCGGGCTCGCGTGATCCGGCCGGGTTGCAATACGTATTATCAAACTGTTGTTCCTGCTTGGTAGCCATTCCGGCGCCATTCATTGGACGGCGGAACTCGCCGTGCTGCGGCCGGCGGGAAAATCTCGCGCAAATTGGCTGCGAAGCCCCATATAGATCCCGGGCCTTTCCGGCGTTTTTCTTGAGATGCCGACGAACGGTCGGGCCCAGCGCACACGCACACCCGCCCGATCATCGACTTTATAGCCGGCATGAACGGCACCGCGCGGCGGACGACGCGGTGGCCAAGCCACAGGATATCAACATGATAAAACACGTACACGTGAAAGTTAGCCCACCCGGCGAAGACGAGAAGCAAGCCGAAGCGGCCAAAACCGCGCGGCTGCGCGCGCTTCGTTTGATCAAGGAAGCTGCCGACGGGGAGCCCGCCACTCGCGAAATCGTCGCGCTGCCCCCAAGAATCCGGAAGCGTCAGACCAATCAACCAACCGTGCGAGCATCATGACGCCGCCACCCGATCAGCGTCCCGGGAACCGCTTCAACCGCAATCGGCCGTCCCAACCCCGCTCGGGGACGTCCCAACATTCTCAGAATTTCGACAGCCATGGTCCCGGCGACCGCATTCGCGGTAGCGCCTCTCAGATATACGAGCGCTATCTCATTCTGGCGCGGGAAGCGGCACGCAGCGACGATCGCGTTGCCTCGGAGCAATACTACCAGCACGCGGAGCACTATTTCCGTGTCGGCAATGCGGCGCGCGACGGCAGGGCGGCGGCAGCGTCACTCCCGATCGACCCTGGTACGGCCGAGACGGGTCTTCCGCCGGCGGAACCGGCGGGAGGCTGAACAGGCATTTCATACTTCGTGCGGGACCGCGCCGGCTTTTTTCAAAGCACGCCCGCGATATCGGTTTTGGCGAAGTCGTCGCCGACATAGAGCAGTCGGCAGGCATGTTCCTTTGCCACCTCATAGGCGAAGCAATCGCCGAAATTGAGGGCGGCCGGGCTCATGCCGCGCCCCCATTGCTCGTAGGCTTGGCCGACGCGCCGCGCTGACGCCGGCGAGAGGGCGACGATCTCGACCCCCAATCGGTCGAGAACACTTGCCACCTCTGGCCCGATATTGCGCCGCGCGGAGACAATGAGGAATTCCGCCAAGGTCCCGGCGGAAATCAGGATTTCGTCCTCCGCTTCAAGCACGGCGATGCAAGCTGCCGCCTTCGGTTCGTCGAGAGCGATCGCCATCAATGCAGAAGTATCGACGGCGATCACGCCGGAAGCCCGTCATCGTCATAAAGAAAATCCTGGCTGCGCGCGGCGCTCGGACCCGGAGTTGCCTTGGCCGCGCCGGAACACCGCAATTCTTCGAGCAGCGCACTGCGCGCCTCCCGGTCGAGCGCCTTCTTGACCGGAACCAGCCTCACCGCCGGATGACCATGCCGGGTCAGCACGATCTCGTCGCCGTTTTCCGCGCGGCGCACCAACTCGGTCAGTTGCGCCTTGGCATTGGTGACGGATATGTGCATCGGAAATCTCTATCGATCGCCGGTTCTCTGAGAAATTAGACTATGAATTAGTCCAATTCAAGCGCCACGGCTCCGCCGAGACCGCCGCGGCGAAGGCTGACAGCCAACGGCATTGACGCTAGCATCCCGGATCGAGCGCTTTGGGTGCGCGACCCGATGCGCAGAAAAGGTGGAGAGAGAGCGCGCCGTGCAGATCATCGACGCCCAAATCCACCTCTGGGGAAGCGGCTTGCCGAGTAACCTCTCGCATCGGCAGGTGACGGCGTTTACCCCGGAGGAGGCCATCGCCTTGATGGACGAAGGCGGCGTCGATGCGGCGGTTATTCATCCGCCGGGCTGGAACCCGGGGTCGACCGACATGGCCTTCGCGGCGGTCCGCAACTACCCCGGCCGCTTCGCGATCATGGGCGCGGTGCCGCTCGATAAGCCGGAATCTCGCGCCCGCGTCGCCAAATGGAGCGAACAGCCGGACATGCTCGGGCTGAGGTACGGGTTCCTCGGCGATCCCGCGCGGCGGTGGCTGCACGACGGCACGCTCGACTGGCTGTGGGTGGAGGCCGAGAAGGCCGGCGTCCCGATCGCCGCGCTGGCGACGGATTCGCTTGCGGAACTGGGCCGGATCGCCGAGCGCCACCCCGGACTTCGCTTGACGATCGACCATTTGGGCGGCAGGGGCGGCACGACGACGCTACAGGATGCCGCCGCGATGACCCATATGCCCGAGCTTCTGGCGCTGGCGCGGCTGCCCAATGTGGCGGTCAAGGCGACCGGCGCGCCGGGCTATTCCAGCGAAGCCTACCCGTTTCCAGCGATGCAGACCTATCTGCGGCAGATCTACGATGCGTTCGGGCCGCGCCGCATGTTCTGGGGGACCGACATCACCAAGATGCCGTGCTCCTGGCGCCAGTGCGTGACGATGTTCACCGAGGAGCTGCCGTGGCTCACGGGCCGCGACCGCGAACTCGTCATAGGAGAGGCGCTTTGCGCCTGGTGGGGCTGGAATAGAGCTTGAGTGGGCGGAAAGGCGCAGCGCGTGCCGCCAATATCGACGCGGATTCTCCCCGGCTTCCGCCGGGTCATTTGCCTTACGGGCTGAACCCTAAGGAAGGAAGCGGTTCCAAATGAACTCGAACACGAAGGGCAAGAAGGTCGCCGTGGTCGTCGGCGCCACCTCTAAGTGGCAGTCGGACGGCCGCATGACCGCGCTGGCGCACGGCAAGACGGTGGACGACAGCGAACTGCCGGTGGGCGTGCGCTGGGGCGTCGGCGGCGCCGTCGCGCAGAAATTCGCGCAGGAGGGGTTCTTCACCGTACTGACCACCCGCACCGCGGCCAACGCCGCAGGATTGGCCGCGGCGATCAGGGAGCAGGGTGGCAAGTGTTCGGTCGTCGAGCTCGACCTCAGCTCGCAGGACTCGGTCTCGAACGCCTTCGCCGCGATCCGCGGCGAGGCCGGCGACCCGGACGTGCTGGTCTACAACGCCGGATATCTTGAGGGTCGCGATCTGCCGCCCGACCAGGAGCTGCTCGAATACATCACGGTGGAGATGTTCGACATCACGCAGCACATCGCCTGCCGGGGTCCGTTCCTCGTCGCCAAGGAAGTGTTGCCGGCGATGCGGAAGAAACGCGAAGGGTCGTTTTTCTTCTCCAACAACTCGAGCTCGTTGCGCGGCAAGAAGCGCATGACCGGACAGTCGCTGTACTACCCCCGGGTGATGATGCGCACGCTGGCGCAGGTGCTTACCGAGGAATATTCGGAGCACGGCGTGCACGTGGCCAACGTCGTGATCGACGGCACCATCGACTCGCCGGGCACACGGGCGATGCCGCGGAACCAGAACCGCCCCGATCTCATCGTCAATCCGGTCAAGATCGCCGAGGCATTCTGGTACCTACATACCCAGGACCCGTCGTGCTGGTCGCACGAAATTCAGCTGACGCCGTTTCCGACCAAGCCGAGTTACTGATCGCGGCTGCCCTCTGCCCCGATTGGAAGGCCGCGCGTCGCCTCCGAAATCCGCGCGACGGCGCGCTCTTCCGGGGTAAGGGCAAAAGCGATAGCTTTGCCCAGGTGGAGACGCCTCGCTCGATTCTGATCACCGGCGCCAGCAGCGGCATCGGCGCGGCGCTGGCAGAACGTTATGCGGCGCCGCAAACGCACTTGGCCCTCTGCGGTCGCGACGCCGTCCGGCTGGCCGCGGTATCGGAGCGTTGCCGCCAGCGCGGCGCGACAGTGCTCGACGCCTGCCTCGACGTTACCGATGCGGCCACGGTCGCCGCCTGGATCGAGGCCGCCGAAGCCGCCGCGCCGCTCGATCTAGTCATCGCCAATGCCGGAATCCAGGGCGGATTGTGGCGTGATGGCCTCGGCGAGACCCGCGACGAGCTAGACCGGGTGATGCGGGTCAATTTCGCCGGCATGTGCAACACGATCTACCCGGCGCTGCCGGCGATGCGCCGGCGTGGCCGGGGACAGATTGCGCTTGTTGCCTCGCTTGCCGCGTTGCGGGGGTTGCCGGTTTCGCCGGGCTATTGCGCGAGCAAGGCGGCGGTGCGGATCTACGGCGAGGCGCTGCGGAGCTGGCTCGCCGAGGAGGGGGTTGCGGTCTCGATCGTCCTGCCCGGCTTTGTCGAGACTCGGCTGTCGCGGACCGTGAGCGGCGCAAAGCCCTTTATGATGTCGCCGGAGCGGGCGGCGGCGATTATCTGCCGCGGCCTTGCGAAGGGCCGTCGTCAGATCGCTTTTCCGTTCCGGCTCTATCTGGGAATGCAGCTGCTGCGCGCGCTTCCGGCGGGCGCGGCCGACAGGATTTTGCGGCGAGGCAGGGTCGATATCCGGTCCTACGACTGATGGCTTTACGGTGCGGGCAACTGATAGACCACCTCGACATGCCGATGGGCTAGCCCGGCGTTGCGCGCCTGATAATACGAGAAGTCCCCGATCATCTTTTGCAGACAAGGACGAATGAGCCGAAACTGCGACTTATAGAGCTTTATTGCTTCTATCTTTCCGGAAATATTGGAACCTTTCAGATTGATAAGGCGCCGAGCGATCGGGAGCGACGCCCTTTCACGGGCGGTCTCGTCGAGCGCGGCGAAATTCGCGAACTTCAGCGGAAACAGGGTCTTACGGCGCAGTTCGAGATAGGTGTAAGGCTGGTCCTGATAAAGGAAAAGTGCCGCGTCGCCGCATTTACCGGCCCGCCGGAGCTCGAGAACAGCATCGGTGACGACGCGATGGTCGGGATGCCATGCCGACGCCGGAGCGAAAATGTTTACCCGATTTTGGTAATCCCCGGCCAGGCGGCAGATGTCCTGGGAGATTGCGGA
>Ga0182015_10007174_pt1 | contig 10945 bp, 12 predicted proteins | sample 712P3MmetaG_FD_120478 | JGI IMG/M metagenome (GOLD analysis project Ga0182015, IMG submission 120478) | Permafrost microbial communities from Stordalen Mire, Sweden - 712P3M metaG | ecosystem: Environmental > Terrestrial > Soil > Wetlands > Permafrost | place: Sweden: Stordalen | collected...
CGTGCTCGCGGCGACTGACCGGCTCATGCGATCAGGCCCCGGCCACCGGGGTCGAGCGCCCGCAGCCTGAGCTTCTCCCCAAGCCGACGCCCGGACTCGAACCGGGGACCCCTTCATTACGAGTGAAGTGCTCTACCAGCTGAGCTACGTCGGCGACTCGGCCGCTGATCGTACCGGGCCTTCGCTCCTCCCGCCCGCCACGGCTCCCGGCGCGGCCGGCACGGCCGGGGCTCCAGCCGAAGCGCCGGCGCGCCAGCCGAGGATCGATCCCCGCCTCCTACTCCCCGGGCTGCCACCACGGGATCGCCAGGCGCTCGACGATTCCGACGGCAGCGAACAGCGCGACGCCGATCGCCGCGAGCACGACGACGGTCGCGAAGACGTCGGGGGTGGCGGTCTGGTTGCCGTAGTCGAGAATCAGCACACCGAGGCCGCTCGTCGAGCCGACCCACTCGGCGAAGACCGCGGCGATCACGGCGAAGGCGGCGGAGACGCGGAGGCCTGAGAACAGGTAGGGCAGCGCGGTCGGCAGGCGGGCGATGCGCAGGATCTGCCAGCGGCCGGCGCCGAGTGTTCGCAGCAGCCCGACGAGCTCGGAGTCGGTGGCGCGCAGGCCGTCGATCGTGTTGACGGCGATCGGGAAGAAGGTGACGAGCGCGATCACGATCAGCTTGGGGCGGATGTCGAAGCCCGTCCACAGGACGACGACGGGGGCGAGCGCCGGGATCGGGACCATCTGCGAGACGACGAGCCAGGGGTAGACAGCCCGCTCGAGCAGCCGCGAGCTCGACACGGCGGTCGCGAGCGCGATGCCGACGACGATCGCGACGCCGTAGCCGAGCAGGATCTCCGACAGCGTCGTCCCGGCGCTCGACAGGAGCAGGCTGCGGTCGCGAACAAGCGCCCGCCCCACCTCCACCGGGGAGGGAAACACGCCCTCACGCACCCCGGACACGGCGACGTAGCCCTGCCACACCAGCACAAGCCCGACCCCGACGAGGAGCGGGGGCAGCACACGGCCGACGATCCCGCTGCGCGCACGCGCGGCGCGCGGTCGCGGCTCAAGGCGCCCGCCGAGCGCCAGCGCCAGCCGTGTCGGAGTGGTGCTCACGCCGCCCGCCCGCCGGGCGCCAGCGCCAGCCGTGTCGGAGTCGTGCTCACGCCGCCCCCAGTGCGGCGCGGGCCTCTTCACGCAGCGGCGCGAGCAGCTGCGCCTTCAGTTGCGCGAACTCCGCGGTCGCCGTCAGCTCGAGCGTGCGCGGGCGCGGCAGAGCCACCGCGACCTCGGTCGCCACCCGGCCCGGGCGCCCCGACATCACGTACACGCGGTCGGAGAGGAAGACGGCCTCCTCGACGTCGTGGGTGACGAGCAGGATCGTCTTGCGGTCGGCCTCCCAGACGCCGAGCAGCCATTCGCGCATCGCCTCGCGGGTCAGCGCGTCGAGCGCGCCGAAGGGCTCGTCGAGCAGCAGCACCTCGCGCCCCGCCAGGAACGTCCGCAGCAGCGCGGCGCGCTGGCGCATCCCGCCGGAGAGCTCGGACGGGCGGCGGTCCTCGAAGCCGGCGAGACCGAAGCGCCCGACCTCGGCGAGCGCGCGCTCACGCGCCGCCGCGCGCGTGACGCCCGAGAGCTCGAGGCCGACCGTGGCGTTCGCAAGCGTCGTGCGCCACGCCATCAGCAGGTCGCGCTGGGGCATGTAGCCGACGCGCCCGAGCAGGCCGCCGGGCGGCGCGGCGCCGTCGAGCGCGATCTCGCCGGCGCTCGGCGCGAGCAAGCCCGCGAGCATCGCTAGCAGCGTCGACTTGCCGCAGCCGCTCGGCCCGACGATCGAGACAAACTCGCCGTCGGCGAGTTCGATCGAGACGTCGGAGATCGCCTCGATGCCGCCGGGGAACCGCTTCGCGAGTCCCGTCGCGGCGAGCTTCACGGCAGGAACGCGTTGGTGCCGAATCGCGCGATGCTGACCGGCCGCGCGACCAGGCGGTTGCGGACGAGCCAGCGCGAGAGCGCCGCGATCCTCGAGGCCACGAGCGTGCCGTCGGGGACGCCGCCCGCGTCGAAGATCGGCAGGTACTCGGCCAGCGACGCGCTTGCGAGCCTGCGCTCGATCGAGGGGTTGGCGGCCAGCAGCTCATCGAGGCTGCGCCCGGGGTCGCGCAGCGTGTCCTCGTAACCGTGCACGGTGGCGCGCACGAACGCCCGCACGAGCCCGGGGTCGCGCTTGATCAGCGAGCGCGTCGTGAACGCGACGAGCCCCGGATAGGCGGGCCCGCCGCCGGCGTCGAGCTTGAAGACCGTGATCGGGTAGCCGCTGGCCGTCAGCGTCACGCCGTCGTCTGGCCAGTAGCCGGTGAACGCCGCGATCCTGCCGGCCTCGAGGTCGGCGACGCCGTCGAAGCCGATCGTCACCACGTGCACCTTCGCCGGGTCCCCGCCGGCGTGGGCGACGACCGTGTCGAGCACCGCGAGGTCGGAGGGCACGCCGGTGATGCCGACGGTCTTGCCGACGAGGTCCGCGGCGGAGCGCAGATGCTCGCTCGCGAGCGCGATCGGCGCTCCGAGCGGACGCTGGACGATCGCCATGATCGCCTCCGCGTCCCGGCCCTCGGCGATCTGCTGGGCCACGTCGATCCCGTCGGCGAGGCCGAACTGGGCCTTGCCCGCGTCGATCAGCTCGAGCGTCGTCGAGGTCGAACTGGGCGGGATCACGGTCAGATCGATGCCGGCGCGGCGGTAGTAGCCGGCAGCGAGCGCGCGGTAGATGCCGGCGTGCACCGCGTTGGGCACGAAGTCGAGCACCAGCGTGGCGTGGACGAGGCCCGCCGATGAGCCGGCGCCGCAGCCGGCGAGCGCAGCCGCGGCGAGAACGGCGGCGAGGATGCGGGTCGCGAGAGCGTGCATTGCGCGGCCTGGGATGATCCCGCAAGCGCGCGCACCGCGCGCGCCACCCCTCGCCACCCCGTGTTCAGCCGCCTTCCCCCCGAGTATCGCCCCTACATGCGCCGCGTCGTGATGCTGATGGTGTTCGCCGCGGCGCTCGGTGTCGTGCTCGCGCTGGTGCTCCCCGCCGGACACCACAAATAGCGCCGCGCGACGGCGCCCGCGGTACCCAGCCTGCGGATCGCCCACCGCCGCTAGCTCGACGCGGCGCGGCGGTACAGCCGTACCGACAGCGGCACGAACACGACCACGATCCCGGCGCACCACACCAGCGCGAGCCAGGCGTTCGAGCCGACCGGAACACCGAGGCTCCAGGCGCGCACCGCGTTGATGATGTGGGTTATCGGCTGGTTGTTGGCAAACGCGCGCAGCCCGGCCGGCATCGATGCGGTCGGGACGAACGCGCTCGAGGCGAAGGTCAGGGGAAACAGCCAGATGAAGCCGGCGGACTGAACCGCCTCGACGTTGCGCACGGCGAGGCCGACGGTCGCGCCGATCCACGAGAACGCGAAGCTCATCAGCAGCAGCAGGCCGATCGCGCCGGCGATCTCAAACCCGCCGCCCTGCGGGTTGAAGCCGACCAGCAAACCGACGCCGAACATCACCGCGACGACGAAGATGTTGCGCACGAGGTCCGAGAGCGTGCGTCCGAGCAGCACGGCGGCGCGCGACATCGGCAGCGAGCGGAAGCGGTCGACCAGCCCGGCCTGGAGATCCTGGGCCATCCCGACGCCGGTCGTGAAGGAGCCAAACGCCACGGTCTGCACGAACACGCCGGCCATCAGGTAGTTGACGTAGGAGACGCCGGGCGGCAGCTTGATCGCGCCGCCGAAGACGTAGCGGAACAGCAGCACGAACATCACCGGCTGGATCGTCGAGAAGATCAAGAGCTCCGGGTTGCGCGGGATGTGGCGAAGCGCGCGCTCGGTCAGCACGATCGCGTCGGAGACCTGCCAGTAAAGCCAGCCGTGGCGCTGGGCGTCGGTGTTCACGCCGCCGCCTCCTCCTCGTCGTCCTGCGCGCCGTGGCCGGTCAGCGTCAGGAAGACGTCGTCGAGCGTCGGGCGGCGCACCGCGAGATCGTCGATCGAGATCCCGGCGGCGTCGAAGTCGCGCACGACGTCGGCGAGACGGCGAGCGCCGCTTTCGGCCGCCGCCGATAGGTGACGGGTTTCCGCCTCGATCCGCACCGAGCCGTCGACGTGGGGCGCGAGCGCCGCCGCCGCGGCGTCGAGGTCCGAGCCGCGCGCCAGGGTCAGCTCGATCCGCTCGCCGCCGACCTGGCGCTTGAGCTCGTCGGCGGTGCCAACGGCGATCGTCCGGCCGCGCTCGATCACGGCGATGCGGTCGGCGAGGAAGTCGGCCTCCTCGAGGTACTGGGTGGTCAGAAGCAGCGTCGCGCCGCCCGCTCGTAGCTCGCTGATCAGGTCCCACATCGACAGCCGGCTGCGCGGATCAAGGCCCGTCGTCGGCTCGTCGAGGAAAAGCACCGGCGGGGTGACGATCAGCGAGGCGGCCAGGTCAAGGCGCCGGCGCATGCCGCCGGAGTAGGTGCGGGCGGGCCGGTTGGCGGCGTCGGAGAGACCGAACTGCTCGAGCAGGTCGGCCGCGCGCGCCTTGGCGCGCGCCCGCGTGAGCCGGTAAAGGCGCCCCACCATCTCGAGGTTCTCACGCCCGGTCAGCAGCTCGTCCACCGCCGCGTACTGCCCGGCGAGGCCGATCTGGGAACGCAGCCGGTTCGCGTCGCGCACGCAGTCGAGGCCCGCCACCTCGGCGTGGCCGCTGTCGGGCTCAAGCAGCGTCGTGAAGATCCGCACCGCCGTCGTCTTGCCGGCGCCGTTTGGACCGAGCAGGCCGAACACGGTGCCGGGGGCGACCTCGAGGTCGAAGCCGTCCAGCGCGCGTGTCTTGCCGAAGTTCTTGACGAGGGCGACCGCGGAGATCGCCGGGCGGTTGGTGTCGAGCGTCATCCGCGCCGGGACCCTACCGGTCGCGAGCCGCCCGGCGCGCCGGGCTAGCTGCCGGCGGCGATCCCGATCGGGCAGCTGACGCCGGTGCCGCCCAGGCCGCAGTACCCGTTCGGGTTCTTCGCCAGGTACTGCTGGTGGTACTCCTCAGCGTAGTAGAACGGCCCGGCGGCGGCGATCTCGGTCGTGATCTCGCCGTAGCCACCCTCGCTGAGCATCGCCGCGTAGGCGTCGCGCGTGCGCAGCGCTGCAGCCTCCTGCACGGCACCGTGGCAGTAGATCGCGGAGCGGTACTGGGTTCCGACGTCGTTGCCCTGACGCATGCCCTGCGTCGGGTTGTGGTTCTCCCAGAACAGGCGCAGGATCTCCTCATAGCTGGTCGCCGCGGGATCGAAGACCACGAGCACCGCCTCGGTGTGGCCGGTCGAGCCCGAGCAGACCTCCTCGTAGGTCGGGTTCGGCGTGAAGCCGCCCGCGTAGCCAACGGCGGTCGTGTCGACCCCGGCGGCCTGCCAGAAGACGCGCTCGGCCCCCCAGAAGCAGCCCATCCCGACCACGGCGGTCTCAAAGCCGGCGGGGAACGGTGGGCGAAGCGGCGTGCCGAGCACGAAGTGGCGCTCGGGGACCGGCATCTCGCGCCCACGGCCGGGCAGCGCCGAATCGGCCGTGATCATGCGCGTCTTGTCCTTGAAGAGATCGGCGAGAAAGCTCATGCGATCAGCATACGCGCCGCGGCAGGCCGGCGAATCGGCGTCCCACTAGGACGGTGACGCGGTCCCGGCGACGCGCTGGCGCAGCGGGCCACGCAGGGCGCGCGCGGGGCTCGCGCGCAGGCGCTCGAGGATGCGCCGCTCCTGCGCCTCGGTCAGCCGCTCTGCGTCGACGGCCTCATCGAGGATCGGGCGGGCGATCGCGGGCGCCGCACGGCGGACCGCGGCGAGCGCCTCGCGCAGCGTGCGGCGGGCGTCCTGGCTGACGTCGGGCGGATCCTCGCCCGCCGTCGTGGGGTCGCTCAGTTCGAGCAGCATGCTGTGACGCTCGGCGCGCGTGATCGTGCCGTCGGCGACGGCGCGGTCGAGGATCGGCTTGGCGATCGAGGAGGCGCTTGAGGCGATCGCCTCGATCACCCGCTCGAGCACGGCGCGCGCCGCGGGCGAGTAGGTCTCGTCGCTCTCGGGCGCCGGCGGGCGCTCCGCGGCGACCGATCCGAACACGGCGATGCGGCGGGACGGCGTGTGCGTGGCGGCGTCGGTCATCTGGCTCCTCTCGATTGCACGCGGCGAGTCTCTCGAGCGCTGGTCAGAAAACACTGAAGGCCGACGAAGAGTTGTCGAATTTTTTATTCACGCTCGGATCTGGCGATCCTGCGCCCGTTCGGGGTTCGCGCGTGGCTTGACGGCGTCCTGGGCGGCGGCGCGCGAAACTCGGTGGCGAGCTTCAGCGAGCCCGTGAAGATCAGGCCGTCAGAGCGATCGCGCCGATCACCAGCGCGATGCCGGTGGCGTCGGCCGGCGAGGGCAGCTGGCCGAGCACCACGAGGCCCATCAGCGTCGCGGTCGCCGGCAGCAGCGCGAGCATCATCGCGAAGCGGTGGCGGCTGAGGCGGGCCATCGCGAGCTGCTCGAGCGAGTAGGGCACCACGGTCGAGGCGACGGCGACGATCAGCGCACGCAGGAAGAGGCCGATGTGCGTGAAGGCCGGTCCGGAGTGCCAGACGAAAAACGGCGCGAGCACGACGGCGCCGATCGCGAGGCCGGCGGCCAGGCCGTCCTGGGGGCGAAGCTCGGAGGCGAGCGCGAGACGGTGGCCGAAGACGATGTAGCCGGCCCAGCCGACCCCGGCGGCCAGCGCCCAGGCGACGCCGACGGCGTTGCCCGCGAGGTGCAGGCCGCTGAGCAGCCCGACGCCCGCGACCAGCAGTCCCAGGCCGGCGATGTCCCGCCGCCGGCGCGACCCGATCGCCGCGACGCCAACCGGACCGACGAACTCGATCGCGACCGCCGTGCCCAGCGCGAGGTGCGCGATCGCGAGGTAGAAGGCGACGTTGACGAGCGAGATCGTGACGCCGAACGTAGCGGCGCCCAGCAGGCGCCGGCGCGTCCAGGTGCTCTGCCAGGGCCGTCGCAGGGCGAGCAGGAGTGCGGCGGCGAGCAGCGAGCGAACCCAGGCCAGCGACGCCGGGGCGACATGGTGGAAGAGCACGACCGCGACGCCGGCCCCGGCGTACTGTGAAAGCGCGCCGACCATGAGCAGCAGCTGCGGTGGCGGTAGCGGCGCGTTCGCGCGCAGGCCCGCGCGCCTACCCGGCGTGGGGGTGGCGATGGTCAATCCCCCGCGAGGCGGTAGGCGAGCGCCTCGAGCGCCAGCTCCTCGGTGACGTTCAGCGCGAGCCGCTCGCGCGTGTCAGCGACCAGTTCGAGCGCGCGGTGGAGCGTTCGCGGCGTGCGCCCGGCTGCGGTCTCCTGGAGCTCGGCGAGCCGGTCGGTGGCGTGCACCATCTCCCCGGCGCCCTCGAGCAGCATGCCGGCGTCGCGGTACCACAGCTCGACGAGTCCCAGGCCGATGTCGAGCGTGCCGGCGGAGCTGCGTCGCTGCGCGCGCTTGACCCGTTCGGCGTGCTCGCGTTCGTGGCGCGCGCGCTCGGAGCGCGCGACGAACTCGAGCTCGTCGCTGTGGCGCTGCTGCAGCTCGCCGGTGCTGCGCTCGCCGGCGCTCTTGGCCAGCTCCAGCAGCGCCATCCACGGGCGCTCCGCGAGCTCCCCGCGCAGCGCCCCGACCGCGAAGCTCTGCGCGGCCGCGCGCAGCGCCGGTCCCTCGCCGAGGGCCAGCGCGATGGCCCGCTCGCCGTCGCCGAGGGCGAGCCGCCCGCATGCCGCGGCGCTGGCCGGATCGACGCCCTGCGCCTCGAGGAGCTCCGCGAGCCGCGCCGCGCTCGGCGCCTCGAAGCGAACGAGCTGGCAGCGCGAGACGACCGTCGGCAGCACCTCGCCCGGGCGCGAGGTGGTCAGGATCAGGTGCGCGAACGCGGGCGGCTCCTCGAGCGTCTTCAGCAGCCGGTTCGCGGTCGCATCGTGCATCGTCTCGGCGCGCTCGATCACGAACACGCGACGGCGCGACTCAAACGGCGTCCGCGCCGCCGCCGCGACGACCGGCTCATCGATGTCGGCGACGAGCATCTCCGAGGCGCCGCTGGGCGTGACCCACGTCAGGTCCGGGTGCGTGCCGCGCGCGACCCGCTCGCAAGCCTCCTGCGGGTCCGGCGCGCCGTCGGACAGCAGCGCCGCGGCGAAGGCCCTCGCGAGCGCGCGCTTGCCGGCTCCGGCCGGCCCGTGGAAGAGGTATGCGTGCGAAGCCTCGCCAGGCGGCAGCGCCGGCAGCAGCACCGCGCGCGCATGCGGGTGCTCGTCGATGCCCGGGAGGGTCGCGGCGGGACTCACCGCCGCAGCGTATCCAGCGACCCGCACAGCGGGGCGAGGGGACGCGGGCGAGAGCACGAAGCCGGGGGTGCCGGAACCCCGCTTGACAAGTAACCTTTTGGTTACGTATTATCGCGCTTGTGGAGGACGACGATCTCGTGTTCAGGGCGCTGGCCAACCCAGCGCGGCGGTTCCTGCTCGACCTGCTCTTCGAGCGTGATGGCCGCACGCTTGCCGAGCTCGAGTCCGAGCTGGAGATGACGCGCATCGGCGCGATGAAGCACCTGCGGGTGCTCGAGGACGCCGGCTTGCTCGTCACCCAGCGATCGGGCCGGGAGAAGCGCCACTTTCTCAACCCCGTGCCCATCCGGCTGATCCACGACCGCTGGATCGACAAGTACCGCGAGCGCCGCGTGTCGGCGCTCGTCCACCTCAAGAGCGAACTGGAGACCAAAGGATGACGACCATGACCGAAGCGAGGACGATCCAGGCCTACCGCGTGTACATCCGCGCCACGCCGGAGGCCATCTGGACCGCGATCACCGACCCCGAGTGGACGAGCCGCTACGGCTACGCCGGTCGGGTGGAGTACGACCTGCGCCCTGGCGGCGCGTACCGCGCGCTCTCCAGCGAGCCGATGCGCGCTGCCGGCGCGCCCGAGGTCGCCGTCGACGGCGAGGTGATCGAAGCTGATCCGCCGCGCCGGCTCGTGCAGACGTGGCGCATGGTGATGGACCCGGGCCTCGCAGCCGAGGGCTTCACCCGCCTGACGCACGAGATCGAGCCGCTGGCGGACGGCGTGACGAAGCTGACGATCACCCACGACCTGACCGACACACCCGGCTACCGGGCGCTGGTCGCCGGCGAGCTGGAGGACCGCGGCGCCGGCGGCGGCTGGCCCTGGGTGCTCAGCGGCCTCAAGACGCTGCTCGAGACCGGCGCGTCGCTCACGCATTGAAGCGCCGCGCGGCGGAGGCCCGGCGGGCGTCGGGCCTCCCCGGCGGCGGCGCGGGAGCCGGTCGTGCGCGGACGGGCCGCTACGTGCCGGGCACCGCGACCTGCTGCCACGTGCTGCCGCCGTCGCTCGTACGCCAAAGCGACGGGAAGGCGGCCGAGCGGCTCGACACCCAGCCGAACGCTCCGCTCGCGAAGTCGACGATCGGCGGCGTCGGGGACTCGTAGGGGTACTCGAGCGCGGTGCCGAGGTTGTCCTTGATCCGCTGCCAGCGGTGCCCGCCGTCGTCGGTGGAGAGCAGGCGGCCGTCCTCGACGAGCCGCCAGCGCGTCGGGCTGAGCACATCGAGCAGGCCGGGCTGCGCGCCTCCGGGCGGTGCGACCGCCTTCCAGGACTTGCCGGAGTCGCTCGTCACGTAGATGAAGGTCTTCGGCGTCGGCCCGTTGAGTGTGTAGCCGACCGCCCCGTCGTCGCCGCTGATCACCGGTGTGCCGGTGAAGCCCGAGCCCTCGCCTCGTGCGCCATGCGGCGGCGCCCCCAGCGTCCGGCGAACCCACTTCGCGCCGCCGTCGGTGCTCTCATACAGCGGCGAGACGCCCACGGCGCACTGGAACATCGCCCACCCCACGCTCCGGCTGACGAAGGCGATGTCCTTGTCGCAGCCGAACGGCAGCGAGCCCGGCGGATCGGAGCTCGGGCCGCTCTGGGAGACGACGCTCCAGCTGTGGCCGCCGTCGGTCGTGCGGTAGAGCGTGACGCCGGCCGAGCCGCCCGCGGCGCCCACCACCGCGCACCAGCCGTCTCTCGGCGAGACGAACTGCAGGTCGCAGCCGTAGGTGCTCGGGCGCCGGCCGACGAGCGACCAGCTCGCCCCGCCGTCGGAGGTCGCCGCGATCGTCTGCACGGAGCTGGACGTCAGGCCGCCGTAGACAACCCAGGCGTGCCGCGCGTCCAGTGCGAAGAAGCCGTCGATGATGCGCCCATCGAGCTGCTCGGAGAGGCCCGGCGGGGTCACGTCAGCCCATTGGGTGCCGCCGTCGGTGCTGAGCTGCAGGCTTTGCGCGGCGCCGCCGTAGAGGTTCTGCGTCCACGCCCACACGGTCGCCGCCCCGACGGGCCACGCCTGCTGGATGCTCTGGACGCTGATCGGCGTTGTCACGGTCGCCACGCCCGTGCCGCTTGCCGTCGAGGGCTCGGCGGAGATCACCACGAACGCCAGGAGCACCGCCGCGACGGCGGCGGCAACGATGCTCAGCAGCGCCCTTCGGCGCCGCGTTTCGCGGTGTTCTCCCAACCTGCCCCCGTGGCCGGACGGCTGACGCACGCGCCGACCCTAGCGCGCCGGGATGTCGGGTTGTTGCGCTCAGGCGCGCCGTCACCGAGAGCTCGCGGCGCGCGGCGCCGACTCCGCGCTCAGGGCGCCGGATGGGCGCTGCGGCGGAGCGAGCAGCGCGCACGCAGGCGGGCGTTTAGGCTGAGCGCGTGCCCGCCCGCCTGATCACGATCGAGGGGATCGACGGCGCCGGCAAGACGACGCTGGCCGGCGCCCTGCGCGGGGCGCTGCTCGCGCGTGGCGTCGACGCGGTGGCGCTGCGGGAGCCCGGCGGCGTCGCCCTGGCCGAACGGATCCGCACGCTGGTCAAGGACCCCGCGCTGCAGATCGGCGA
>Ga0182015_10007176_pt1 | contig 10943 bp, 7 predicted proteins | sample 712P3MmetaG_FD_120478 | JGI IMG/M metagenome (GOLD analysis project Ga0182015, IMG submission 120478) | Permafrost microbial communities from Stordalen Mire, Sweden - 712P3M metaG | ecosystem: Environmental > Terrestrial > Soil > Wetlands > Permafrost | place: Sweden: Stordalen | collected...
AAAGCAAGACGAACAGCTACCACCTGCTGGTGGAGGCGAAGGACGTTCCATCCCTGGGCTACTCGCTACTGCACGTGGTGCCCGGCAAGCGGCCGTTTGCCAGCGATCTCAAGACGAGTGGAACGACGATCGAGAACGCCGCGCTGAAGGTTACCGTGGATCCGCAAACGGGCTGCATTACGAGCCTCTTTGACAAGAAGGCAAATTTCGAGACATTGGCGGCCGGGGCCTGCGGCAACGAACTGATCGCCTTCAAGGACACGCCGAAGGAGTACGACGCGTGGAACATCGACGCGGACTTCGACCAGGTGTTCACCAAGTTGGATAAGGCCGACTCGGTGGAGTTGGTGGAGAAGGGACCGCTGAAAGCGGTGATTCGAGTGACGCACAGCTGGCAGAGCTCGAAGTTCGTGCAGGACATCACGCTTTACAACAGGGTCGATCGGGTAGACGTGGTGAACGATATCGATTGGCATGAAACACACATTCTGCTCAAGGTAGCTTTTCCGTTGGCCGCCTCCAGCAACAAAGCGACGTACGAAATTCCTTATGGTTCGATCGAGCGGCCGACGACGCGCAACAACAGCTGGGAAGATGCCAAGTTCGAAGTGTCGGCGCTGCGCTGGGCGGATGAGGGTGATGGGCAGCATGGCTTTAGCCTGATCAACGAATCGAAGTACGGCTACGACGCCAAGGGCAATGTGTTGCGCCTTTCGCTGCTGCGCTCGCCGACGTCTCCGGACCCCAACGCGGATCGCGGACATCATCACTTCACGTATGCGCTCTACCCACACGCCGGAGACTGGAAGCAGGCTCTGACAGTACGGCGCGGGTATGACTTCAACTACAAGCTCAAGGCCATGCAGGTGGAAGCGCACAGTGGCACGCTGCCTGCGGAGCACGCTTTCGTGACGGTGCAACCGGAAAACGTAGTCCTGACCGCCATGAAGAAAACCGAAGACGGCAACGGGCTGATTCTGCGGCTGTATGAGTGGGCGGGCAAGAGCGGCGAGGTTGCACTGCATCTGCCGCAGGGCGCGACTGCGGCTACCGTGACTAACATGATGGAGCAGTCGGAGGGATCGCCCTTGACGGTGTCGGGAACAGATCAGGTTACAGCGCCGATTCACCCCTACGAGATCCTTACTCTGCGTGTGGACTACCCACACGCTACACAGTAGCAATTTAAGAAAAAAAGCGTACCGCTGGGGCTTTCTCCCTGCCACGAACTCGGGTGCCCCAGACCCCGGATTTCCTGTGGAGCTTTGTGGAGTTGGCGACCTTCATGCGGCGGGTATCTCGCGTACTTTGCGAGATGTGGGATTTCACAGACCTTGACGATTTGTAATCTCGGGGTTCCATCGGAATTTCCAAGAGTTGACAGGAGAAAGCCGTGAATTTCCCACATCTCGCAAAGAACGCGAGATATGGGGCACCCGAGTTCGTGGCAGGGAGGATTCCTGAAATCTTGTTCTCACGCACACTCTAAATGGTGCCCAAACTGGCCGGTTATGAAATCGACTTGGCTGGGTGGCCCATTCAAGCCGTATTTTGGCTTGAGTGGGAAAACAGCTAATTGGTTCCGATTTTGCAACCGCAGGAGTTGCGCAGGACCAGTTGATTCTCCAGCTTGATATGTTGTGGCCTGGTTTTGTCGCCATGCCCCGGCTTGCCTCGATGGTTCTGGACGAGTTGATCGAAGAGTAGTCCGGCGGCAATCCTGCCCACATCTTCGCTGGGTTGGCGTACGACGCTGATCGATGGGCGAAGCGTCGCAGCTAGTTCGAAATCGTCGAAGCCAATCAGTGCAACCTTTTTGGGAACGTTAATGTTCAGCTTCTGAAATACTTCGCAGGCATAGATGGTAACGAAATTCTTCAAGGCAAAGACTGCGTCCGGAGGATTCGAGGAATAGAAGTGGCTCTCAATCGCCGCCTTTGCCGACTCGTAATCCTTAACGGAAGTATCGACAATGGCATCCAGTTTGCCTTGCTTGACAGCCTCTTTATAGCCTCGAATGCGCTCTCTGATCGTATATAAATCGACTTCTCCGCCCAGACACAGGATTCGCTTGCACCCATGCATAATCAAGTGCTGCGTGGCGTCCTTCGCGCCCTTGTAGTTATTGCTGACCACGCTGGAAACGGCGGAGTCATACAAGGGCCGATCGAAGGTGACGCTGGGGGTGGAGAGCTTGTCGAGCATGTTCGCGAGGCTGCGATTCTCTGAGTGGGCCGGAGCGAATAAGAGACCATCCGTGCGGTGACGGATCAGGACGTTTAGATTCTCGAGTTCTACGGTTGGTTCGTTATTCGAGACGGCGACTATAAGCAGCGAGTCATGCGCGCGTGCGATCTCCTGGACTGCTCCGGCAACAATCGAGAAAAATGAGTCTGCGATGCTGGGAACAATGAGCCCGATGGTCTTGGTCTGGTCTCCCTTGAGGATGCGCGCGGCCTGGTTCGGCTGATAACCAAGCTCCTCGATTACGGCCTGAACCCGCGCCAGCGTGTCCTGGCTGACACGTTCGCCGCCGTTGATGACGCGTGAGACCGTAGTGGTTCCAACGCCGGCTGCTCGAGCGACGTCGGTCAGCGTTGCATGCGAAGATTGTTTCTTCATCTAAAAGAGAGGGTGGAGGGATTCAATCGCTTCGACTGCACGGAGTATACCTTGTCCGGGATGAAGCTCGGATCTGCGGATTTGCTTTTCTTACCGTGATACGCATGGACTTCTCAGCAAGTTCCGATCATTCTCGTCCCCATTGCCGTCCACCCCGAGTGAACATACGTCCTCTCATCAAAACGCGAGGGTACGGTGATGTCATTTCACGGGCTGAGACACAGAAGGTTCGTCCACCACCAGCATACGGTCTCCGGAAATATTTTTGAGCGTTTGCGTCATTCCGCTGGGCCAGCGGATCTCGATCGATTGCGCCGCCGCATCGCTGCCCAGCCCGAAGTGGGCTCGCTTGTCGTTCGATGACAGATAACTACCCGCCGTGGAAACGGTAACGAACTGCGTTCCCTTCGAGGTGGTGAGCTTGATCTCCGCGCCAATGCCATCGCGGTTGCTCTTGTGCCCCACCAATTTGATCCCCAGCCAGTGGTTGCTGGTTGGCGTCTCGTTGCGCAGGATATAAGATGGGCCGCCGTTGGTTGCGACCACCACATCTACGTGGCCATCATTCCAGAGGTCGCCGGTTGCCAAGCCACGCCCTACCCACGCTTCATGGAAGACTTCGCCCGACGCCTGCGATACATCCACCAGGCGTTTGCCGTTGTTGTGCAATAACAGCAACGGTTCTTTGTAGCGCAGTTGCGGATAGTCGAGCTGAATATTGTCGATATCGTGGCCCTGGGCGACGATCAGGTCTTTCCAGCCGTCGTTGTCATAATCGAGGAAAGCAACACCCCATCCGGAGTGAAGCAGTGTCGCCGCGGCCAGACCGCTCAGGTAGCTGGAATAGGTGAAGGTGCCATCGCCGGCGTTCTGGTAAAGCGCGTACTTCTGATTGGCGAGATCGGTGACGATCAGGTCGGGCAGGCCATCGTTGTTGTAGTCAGAAAAATCGACGCCCATGCCGGCAAACGTGCGCCCGTCGCCATCCACAGCGACCGCTCCGAGCAGGCCCAATTCCTCAAATGTTCCGTTGCCTTTGTTGTGGTACAGGAATTCCTGCATGGAATCGTTGGCCACAAAAATATCGGTGTGGCCATCCCGGTCGTAGTCTGCAATCGCAATCCCCAGGCCCTTGCCTGGAGTATCGAGTCCAATCTTCGCGGCAACTTCGGTAAAGTGACCGTTGCCGTCATTGTGATAAACCAGCGGGGCGATGGGTTGAAAAAGATCGGGATGACAATAGGCTCGATGGCCCTCACGGTGCTCGCCGCAATACAGATCGGAGAAGTCCCATTTCAGATAGCGAAGCACGACCAGATCGAGCCGCCCATCGTTGTCCAGATCGACCCAGGCTGCGGAGGTGGACCACCCGCTACCACCGGTGCCGGAAGGCCCTGTCACATCGGTAAATTTACCGTTGCCTTCGTTGTGATACAGATGATTACCGCCGTACCCGGCCACATATAAGTCTTCGTAACCGTCATTGTCATAGTCGCCGACGGCGACGCCCATGTCGTAACCGGCGCCGGCCAGGCCTGCCTTTTCGGTCACGTCTTCAAAGGTTCCGTCGTCTTTTTGATGGTAGAGTCGATCCCAATCCCTGGGGCCGGCCTTCTTCGGGATGGTGCCTGCCGGCTCCGGGTCGGTCAAAGGCGCGCCGTTGGTGAAGAAAATGTCCGGCCGTCCATCGTTGTCATAATCGAACAGTGCGACCCCTGAGCCCATCGTCTCGATGAGGTACTTGGTGGACGTGTGGTATGCCTGACCCTCGAAGTGGACGCCGCTAACCTTGGTGACATCGACGAATTTGGCTGGCGGCTCCGTGAGTGCCTGATGCGAGAGGACGCCAGCGGAAGCGCTGTTTTGGGCCCGGGCAGCCCAGCAACCCAACAGAATGGTGGCCGCACCAACCACTCCGAGCCTCGACAAAATCCGCTTCTTCATCCTCACCCGTATCTGCCGGTTGCGGCGCAACCTCCACCAGTTTATCCAGATCCTGCGCCCGCATGGGTTTGGGAGCCGCCCAAGCGGGAATTATGTTTCGTTCAACCGGCACTTTGGCTCGCTTGGGGCACTTTGGCTTTTATTTTTAGCGGTTTCGGGAGTATAACTGCATAGTTTTGCCGAAGGCTGTTTGGCAAGATGCGCAAAAGAAGCAGGAAGGAGCTCTCGACTTGTTCCAACCGCAAAGTTACCCACTGGTTCTCACCATGATGGTGATGAGCATGCTCTGCTGGGGTTCGTGGGCTAACACGATGAAGCTTTGCCCCGGCTATCGTTTCCAGCTTTTCTATTGGGATTATGTGCTCGGGTTGCTGCTCGGGGCGCTTCTGTGGGGGCTTACGCTGGGCAGCACAGGCGGTGACGGTCCAGCTTTTTTTGCTGACCTGGCACACGCGCATAGTGGGCAGATTTTGTACGCCCTGGTGGGTGGGGTGCTGTTCAATATCGCAAATCTACTGCTGGTGGCGGCCATCGAAATCGCGGGGCTGGCGGTCGCTTTCCCCATCGGCATCGGATTGGCACTGGTCGTGGGAGCGATCAGCAGCTATATATTGGCGCCCCAGGGCAATCCCCTCTTGCTATTCGGAGGGATCACCCTGGTGGTCGCCGCGATCGTCTTCGACGCCATTGCCTATCGCCTGCGGGAGAAAGAAAGACGTTCGCTCAGCATGCGTGGAGTGGTTATCAGCCTGATCGCCGGGTTACTGATGGGCAGCTTCTATCCCTTTGTTTCGCGCGCGATGTCTGGACCGGACGGCATAAAGCCGTATGGGACGGCATTCATTTTTGTGATTGGCGTCGCACTTTGTGCTCTGCCCTTCAATTTTCTTCTCATGCGTGCGCCGCTCGACAAGAGCGCACCCCTGAATTTTTCAGGCTACCTCACAGCTCGCGGATCCTGGCATTTTTGGGGAATTCTGGGAGGAGCGATCTGGTGTACAGGGGCGGTTTTCAATTTTGTGAGCTCTCGCGCGAACGCAGTTGGGCCAGCCGTTTCGTATTCCATTGGACAGGGAGCAACGATGATTTCGGCAGCCTGGGGCGTGTTCGTATGGAAGGAATTTGCGCAGGCGCCACGCCGGTCAAAAACCTACCTCACCTGGATGTTCATCTTTTTTCTGTGCGGGCTAAGCGCGATCGCGCTCGCTCCTGTTCTTTGGAAATAGCGGTCTACACCAATTGCGAAACTGCTTCAGCGAGAGGGAGGAGCGTCCCTGAGGATGTGGAAGGAAAAAATATGTCCTTGCCAGGGAGCCAGGTCCACATAGAGCCCCTGGTTCTGAATCTCATCGCCATCGCGGTCATAGCGGGCTTCTGACAAGGCGTCGTTCAGGCGCCACACACTGCCCGCAAGATCGACCCAAGGCACACGCACCCGGGCCTGCACATTGCCGGGACTTAGATTGATGAGAACCAGGCATCGATCGTTGTCCCTTGTCCAGCACCAGGCCCCAAGCTTCTGGGAGCTGAGATTGTCTGGCCAACCTAAACAGGGGCAGAGCGTCCATTGCCCCTCGCGAAACATGAGGTTATCGATGGCAGCGAGTAGCCGGCCGTAAAAAGCCCAGCATGCACCGTCGGGAACCTCGTTGGGGCGACGACCCAGGAAGACGGGCACTCTTATTTTTCGCCCTTCGAACTGTCCCTCGTGAAAAAGTCTGGCTCCCGGCAGGGTGGCTACGGTGATAGCGCCGGCTCTTTCTTTTTCAGGAGAGAACGCGGCCGCAGCCCGAGGCTCGTCGTGATTTTCGATAAAGCGGATGAGTTTTTCCTGGTAGGTGAGATCCGCACCGAGATGAAGCCGCATACCCTCCGCATCGCCATGATCGATCAGGTCGTATAGCCTCTTGTCGTAGCAGAAATCGAATCCCTGTTGTTGCAATTCCCACTCGAGATCCCAGTACGCCTCAGCGAGAAAGAGAAAGCGCGGATACCGCTGGCGGACTGCATTTATCACAGCGGGCCAGTATTCCGTCGCGGGCGCAGGGCCCGCGCTGCCGCCCCAGGTTCGCGCGAAGATATTGTTGATGAGCAGCATCGCCATGTCGCAGCGAATGCCGTCGCATTGACCCGCAACGTCGAGGATTCGCTCGATGACAGCCGCTCTCGATCCGGGATCGAACGCATTGACCTGGACAACGTCTGGCCAGGGGGGAAAGTAAGGATCCCGGCCACAAGCGAAGATCTTCTCTCCCACCTGTATGTAGGAGGCTGGATGCTGCTGGAGATCGGCAGCGGTTGCCTGCATAAAATGCTCTGGATGCTCTTGTATCCATGGAGCATCTGGAGCGACATGGTTGGGCACGAAGTCGAGGAGCAGGCGGAGGCCACGTTGGGCGAGTTCGCGGCGAGCCGTTGCTAAACCTTCTGGACCGCCAAGATGCTGGTCGACGACATAACGCCGCACGCAGTACGCGGAGCCGACATTGTCCTGGGGACGAAAATCTGGAAGAGCTCGATGGAAATCGTTCAGGAGGCTGGGATTGCTGTTGGCAATGGCGATGCCGGCTGGACTTCGCTCCCACACTCCCATGAGCCAGACTGCGTCGAAGCCGTACTGAGCAATGGCATCCCACTCCACGGATGGTACGGAGCCAAGGTCCACCGGCACTTTCGATGACTCGCTGAGAGCGGAAAGCCAAACCCAGGTGTTGATCTCGTAAATTGAAAGCCGCCGGTTAGGTCGGGACACGCTTTTCCTCGATCTGCACTTCACAGATCCCACGCAGCTTCGATGCCGATGGGAGCCGGGAGTATCACGCAATCCTCAAGTATAGCGATGGCTTTCACCTTCGGACCGGGTCAGCCGGGCGAGACGCACGCCATCTGCTTGCAGGGATCTGTGGTACCTCACCCGCGTGGGCGTATAGCATCACACCATAGCTGCTTCTGGCGACGCTGGTTTGGGGTTTTGTATATATGCAGCGGCGTGAGTCCCGCAAGCCCGGTTCCCTGCTCAGGGGTGCGACTATGATGGTCGGTAGCCGTAGCAATAGCGAAGGCGAAGTGGATTGGCATCAACCCATCGCCCCACTCTAAAGCCGCCATTGCTTAACGGTTGCAGTCGCAAAAGAAGTGAAGAGGATGTCATGAGCTTTGGATCGCTGGTCTTTACTCCGCTGGTCAAGAAGCTGCAAGAGCGTTACGGCAGCCGGCGGCAGTATGAGCGGATGGCGGCGAATGCAGAACAGGATCGGTTCACTGAGTTTGAGACGCAATTCCTGGCCGATCGGGATAGCTTTTACTGGGCAACGATCGGAGCGACCGGGTGGCCCTATATCCAGCATCGGGGCGGCCCTAAAGGCTTCCTGAAGGTGATCGACGATCACACGCTCGCCCTCGGGGACTTTCGTGGAAATAAGCAATACATCAGCACAGGAAACCTGCAGAGTGATAGCCGGGTGGCAATGATCATGGTCGATTACCCTCGGCAGGCGCGGCTCAAGATATTGGGCCGCGTGGACATACTCGAGGGCGAGCAGGCAGAGACCTGGCTGCCCCGGGTTCGCATGCCGCAGGAGAAGACGGAGATCGAGCGGGTATTCGTGATCCATGTGGAAGCTTTTGACTGGAATTGCCCGCAACACATCACGCCACGCTATACAGCAGACGAGCTCCGCGAAGGGATGCGGGAGATCGAGAAGCGCGTAGAGGCACTGGAGCAGGAGAACAAGAAGTTGCGGAATGAGGTTGCACGGTTTCAGGCCAAGTGAATACGATGCTGGGATAATTGGCTCGCTTAGGAGAAGCTGCGATATGACTTCGCGTCCACCACTACCCCCGTTCACACGAGAGACAGCAGTGCAAAAGGTTCGCCTCGCTGAAGATGGCTGGAACACGCGCAACCCGGGCAAGGTCTCTCTTGCTTACACTCCCGATTCTCGCTGGCGAAATCGTTCCGAGTTTCTTCGTGGGAGCGAGCAGATCGTGGCATTTCTGTCGCGGAAATGGGCAAGAGAGCTTGATTACCGGCTGATTAAGGAGTTGTGGGCGTTTTATGAGAATCGCATCGCGGTACGGTTTGCGTACGAATACCACGATGACTCGGGCAACTGGTTTCGCGCTCACGGAAATGAGAATTGGGAGTTCGACGACCAGGGGTTGATGGCAGCGCGGCATGCCAGTATCAATGACCTGGTCATTACGGAGACAGATCGCAAGTTCCGTTGGCCCCTGGGAAGAAGACCGGACGAACATCCTGGATTGAGCGCACTGGGACTCTAGAGCATTTTCACTTCTACTCAACACAGTCAAGTTCAGCGATGTGCGGCTTTTCTTGAGGAAAAGCCACGTCGGGAGCGGTTGCTCTGTATACACCTGAAGTGAAAATGCTGTAACCGTGCCCTCAGGGCACGAAAGCGCTCGCAAGAGAAACCAAATGGCGCGTGGCGCATCGATAGAAGTGTCAACAGTGATTTCTCGTGTAGGCAACACGACACGCAGGACGATGAAAGGAAACAACCATGTCAACTACGACTGAACTCCACACCCGCCTGAAGGCTCCCCTGGCAACGCCTTCGGATCTCGACCCGCAGGCCGTAAAAGATATCACCGGGGCCCTCAACGCTCTGCTCGCAGATGTTTTTAGCCTTTACTTGAAGACCAAGAACTTCCACTGGCACATGAGCGGGCCCCATTTTCGCGATTACCACTTGCTACTGGACGATCACGGGGATCAGCTCTTCGCAATGACAGACGACATCGCAGAGCGGGTGCGCAAGATTGGCGGCACAACGATCCGCTCGGTGGGGCATATCGCTCGCCTGCAACGCATTGGTGATAATGACGCGGAATACGTCACGCCAGGCGATATGTTAGGCGAGCTCCACGACAACGAAAGGGCCCTGGTGCTCAGCATGCGCGCGGTTCATGCGCTCTGCGACGATGCCGGCGATGTGGCCACCGCCAGTCTTCTTGAGAACTGGATCGACCAGGCCCAGCGCCGCAGCTGGTTCCTATTCGAAACGACGCGCGCCTGAAGTTTCGGCGATCGCGGGAACATGTGACGTCCGCAAAATGAGCAGCTTGCTCCTTTGCGGACGTTGCTGTTTGTCTTCTATTCGTACAATTCGGATTCGTACAATTTGGATTGGTGCAACCCGGATTCGTACCATTCATTTCGGCAGTAGTGCTCTGAATTGCTGGACTGCCGGTGACATCTCTTCCGCCGCTATGTTGCTGAAACCCAGGACGAAGCCCTGACGCCGAGACTCGCCTAGATAAGACGGCGAGAGCGGGAACAGCCATAGCCCCTTGCTCGCGGCGCGATTGGCAATCTCGTGATCGCTGAGTCCTTCGGGGAGGGTTACCGCAAGGTGCATGCCGGCCTGGGTGCCGTGGAGTTCTAAGCCTGATCCAAACTGCTCGCTCAGACTTTTGACGAGCGCTGTGCGCCGCTGGCCATAAAGTAACCGCATTCTTCGTATATGGCGGGCGAAATGACCCTCACGCATGAAGTCTGTAATCACTTCCTGATACAAGTACGGTGGAAAGATGTCCATGGCGGACCGAACGGCAATGAAGTGGTCCACCAAATCCTGAGGAATGACGATATAACCCAGCCTCAAGGATGGAAACAGGACCTTGCTAAAGGTCCCGATATAAATGACGCGGGCATTGCGATCAAGTCCCTGCAAGGACGAAATCGGCATACTCTCAAAGCGAAACTCGCTGTCGTAGTCGTCTTCGATAATCCAGGAACCGGCGCTCTGCGCCCAATTGAGTAGCTGCATCCTTCGCGAGGCACTCATCGTTGCTCCCAGCGGGTATTGGTGGGACGGGCTCACGTAGGCGGCGCGCGCTTTTGGGGAACGCTTGATTCCGGCGGATACGATCATGCCCTCTTCGTCGACGGGAACCAGAACGAGACGGCAGCCCGCACTGGCAAAAACGTGCCTCGCAAGCCGGTACCCGGGTTCCTCAATCCAAATGGGACTGCCCTGGCCAAGCAAGACACGGGCTGTGATGGCAAGCGCCTGCTGAGAACCAGACACGACCATCACCTGCCCGGGTTGACACTGGACCGCCCGCGCGGTGCGAAGGTAGGTGCAAATGGCCTCGCGAAAGCTTTGAGAGCCCAGAGGGTCGACATTATGAATCACAGCACGGTTGGGGGTTCGGCTGTGATGGGTGATGAGCCTTGACCATATCGGAAATGGGAAGTGGTCGAATGCAGGCTGGTGAACGCAGAAAGCTCCCCACCCCCGGGCCCAGGGCGGTGATTCATATTTGCCGGTGAACGGGCGACGCGCAACCGGGCGGGGTCCTGAAGCGGCCGGCGCCGCCTGGGGAGCCTGGTTTTCGCAAACCTGGAGGCT
>Ga0182015_10007177_pt1 | contig 10941 bp, 6 predicted proteins | sample 712P3MmetaG_FD_120478 | JGI IMG/M metagenome (GOLD analysis project Ga0182015, IMG submission 120478) | Permafrost microbial communities from Stordalen Mire, Sweden - 712P3M metaG | ecosystem: Environmental > Terrestrial > Soil > Wetlands > Permafrost | place: Sweden: Stordalen | collected...
GAACCGTGGCGGAGGGGTACCCTTTCAAGTAACCGGACGTACATTACCTAAGACTGTGGAACCTGGGGAATTCGAGGTATCTCGCTGTTTCAAAACGGGTTACATTTTTCATGATATTTCTCTTATTGCAAACTTTGTCGTTGCCAGAATTAAGAGGCCGACCTTATGATCAGACAGTCGAGTCGCAGTTTTCGAGCATGCCGAGCCGGCATGTTTCCAGCATCTAAAAATGGGGAGTCGGGCAGGATGTCGAAGCAGGATTTGCGCGCGTTTCGTCTGGTTTGTGTATCCACTTTGATTTTGGTGCAGTGGGGCTTTGCGGCGCACGTGAATCCACGCGCGCTGAACGCTACCAAGCCGAAAACCACCAAGAAGGTAAGCGAAAGCCAGCATACCGCACGCCACATGCGGCACTTGGCACACGGCCGGACTATCTCCCCCCGAACTGCAGCCAGCCATACCTCGGGCCTGACTCGAACATCGGTTCGACCTGCTTCCGTTAGCCCCCGCCGACACACTTACCACGAACGTTTCTACATGAGTTCGTTCGCCCAGGGAATTACGGGCGGTGATGTCACGGATGGGGAAGATCCGGTAGTGCGGCAGGCCGCCATTGATGCCATGGGCAACATGAATGGCACCGTAGTCGCAATTGAGCCGACCAGCGGTCGTGTTCTGGCCATGGTGAACCAGAAGTTGGCACTTTCGAGCGGCGCGCAGCCGTGCTCCACCATAAAGCTTTCCGTGGCTCTGGCGGCTCTGAGCGAAGGGTTGATTTCGAAAGAAACCGAAGTCCCGCTCGGAGGGCGCAGCCGCATGAATCTGACGCAGGCTCTGGCGCACTCCAATAACGCCTATTTTGAGGCTTTGGGACGAAAATTGGGCTTCGAAAAAGTTGCCTACTATGCTCATCAATACGGGCTGGGCGAGTTGGCTGGATATGACATCCCCAACGAGCAGCTGGGAACCTATCCCGATCAGGAGATTTCTGAAAAGCTTGGCGGCGTCGGCAAAATGTGTTCCTTCGGCGAAGGCGTTTCAATGACGCCTCTCCAGTTGGGCGCGATGGTTTCGGCGATCGCGAACGGCGGCACGCTATATTACCTGCAACATCCTTCGAGTCCGGAAGAGGTTGTGAATTTCCAGCCTCGCATCAAGCGCCAACTTGATATCGCGCCTTTAATCCCGGAAATCTCCGACGGTATGGCCGGTGCGGTGCAATACGGTACGGCCCGCCGCCTGGGATTGAACTTCAGCGAGGAAGAAATTCTGGGTAAGACCGGAACCTGTTCGCATGAAGGAACTCGCTTCGGATGGTTTGCCTCCTATGCCAACACCAGCCGAGGACGAGTAGTAGTAGTGGTCTTTCTGCAGGGCGGACGGCCCACGTTTGGTCCGAAAGCAGCCGAGATTGCGGGGCATATGTACCGCAACCTCTATGATCACAATTTCTTCATTGCCGGTCCCACCCGGCCAACGGACTCAGCAACGGCTCTCCGCTAAGCCCGATTTAAGCTCACCCGAATGCAGACAAAGCTCCGAGGGAATCCTGTATTCCCTCGCAGAGTCTCTCTCCCCGCACATTGGGACGCCTACCCCCTTGAGGGTAAGGTGGTGCGAACCTCTGCCGATCTAGTACATAGACTTGGTTGCAGAGCCGTCCAAACAAACGACATCAGCGGCCCTTGCCAACTCACTCCTCAAAGTCGATTCTTAGCTTCATGAAAGAGCGATGTGCAGATGGAAATGGATGGGGCGCTAATACACGTTAGATACGATCACGGGCTTGTAGCGGTTTCCATTGTGCTGGCGGTATTTGCCTCATACGCTGCGCTGGATCTGGCGGGACGCGTATCCTCGGCGGGCGGCCGGACCCGAGCGATGTGGTTGGCCTGCGGTGCAACGGCTATGGGCCTGGGTATTTGGGCCATGCACTATGTGGCGATGCTGGCGTTAACCATGCCGATGGAAGTCTTCTATCACCTTCCCAGCGTAATGATTTCGCTATTCGCCGCGATTGTCGCCTCCGCAGCCGCGCTATTCCTGGTCAGCCGGCCGACAATGGGGTTCTGGCAGCAAGTTACAGGCGCGGTCGCGATGGGCAGTGGTATCGCGGAAATGCATTACATCGGAATGGCGGCAATGCGGAGCACATACTCCATCGGTTACGATAAAAAAATTGTTGCTCTTTCCATTGGCCTCGCGGTCTCAGTTTCTTTTGTCGCGATGAAGCTTGCTTTTCTGGCGCGCGATGAAAACCGTATGACCCAGCGCAAAATCATCAGCGCTCTGACGATGGGGAGCGCCATTGCCTCGATGCACTATACGGGGATGTGGGCCGCGAAATTTCACAATACGGGCGTCGCACCCGATCTGAGCCACGCCATCAGCCTTTCTACTGTTGGAGTCATGGCAATCAGCGCCACCTGTCTCTTTGTGCAGGGAGGGGCCATTGCGTCATCGGTTTTCGACAGATTCATTGCTGTCCAGAAAAACGATCTCAATACAGCCCGCGAGCGCGAACTCTACTTCCACACGTTAGCCGAGACGGTTCCCGAGATCATCTGGGCCGCTGACCCGAACGGCCAGGATGACTACTTCAACCAGCAGTGCTTTGAGTACACGGGGATGACGCTCGAAGAATTGCGCGGGACGGGATGGAGAGTGATCATTCACGCGGATGACTTGGAGGAGTGCTTCTCAAAATGGCAGATCGCTCTGCGAACGGGGGAACCGTATGACGTCGAATACCGAATCTGCGGAAGAGATGGGAAATACCGCTGGTTCCTTGGTCGTGCCAATCCCATCCGCAACGCAGCCGGAGAAATCGTGAAGTGGTTCGGCACCTGCACCGACATCGAAAACCAGAAGCAGCACCAACAGAATCTCGAGGGGCAAATCCAGGAGCGGACCCTGCAATTGGCGGAGTTGAATACGCGATTGCAGGAGGAGATGTTTGAAAAAGACTTCGCCCGCAATGAACTCGATTACCAGCACGAGAGAATGATGCGGGATCTTGAGAAACGTTCGGAGCGAGCTACCATGCTGGCGAAGTTGGGGGAGCTTTTGCAGAACTGCATGAGCCGGGACGAAGTATTCGCCGCCGCACTGGGCTATGCTCCCAGGATATTTTCCAGCTCGCGTGGAGCGCTCGCCTTTCTGAATGCTGGACGCACCTTCAGCGAAGTTGTTGGTTCGTGGAATGATTGTCAATTGTCGGCGATGGAGTTTGGCGCCACGGATTGTTGGGCGCTGCGTACAGGCCAGTCTCATCTGGTAACCGCGGGCGACTCCACGGCCCACTGCGCTCACGCATCGGGTTTAAGAAACACTTACCTGTGCATTCCTGTTCTGGCGCAGGGAGAAACCATGGGCGTCGTGCACTTTCAGTCCACCGAGGAGGTTCCCCAATTCGATCCTTCGGAGCTTTCCTTTAAGACAACGTTTGCAGGTCAAGTTGGATTGTCGATTGCCAATATTCGGCTAAAAGAGGCCCTGCGAACCCAGTCAGTTCGGGACTCTCTGACCGGCCTCTACAACCGGCGTTACATGGAGGAAGCGTTAGATCGGGAGGTTCGGCGCGCGAGCCGCGCGAAAAAATCGGTTGGAATCCTGATGATCGACCTGGATCACTTCAAACAATTCAACGATGCCTACGGACACGACGCGGGAGACACGGTCTTGCGCGAAGTCGCTAGATTTCTTGTGAAAAATGTTCGAGCCGAAGATTTTGTTTGCCGTTACGGCGGAGAAGAATTCCTCATTATTTTACCAACCGCCGATGTGGATGGCGCCCGGACCAAGGCCGATCGTTTGCGAACGATGATGAAGGAATTAAGGATTGTCTATCAAGGCCAAAAACTGAGTATGGTGACGTTGTCAATCGGGGTGGCCGAATTTCCGCGGCATGGAACTTCGCCAACAGAGTTGATGGCTGCCGCCGATGCCGCTCTTTATGAAGCGAAGAAATCCGGACGCGATCGGGTGGTCGTCTCGAATGTTCCTGCCCAAACGCGCGAAGAGTCAAAATCTGCGAGCAACTCGGCCTGAGAAGGAAGACTTACTGACGATTTGAAATGCTTTAACCTTTTCGCTCGTCTCGTTCCACCACGCCGTCTTTGATATTGATAATGCGGTGAGCGTACTCGGCAATATCGTGCTCGTGAGTGACCAGCACGATCGTGTTGCCTTCGCTGTGCAGTCGATCGAACAATGCCATGATTTCACCGCCGGTCTGCGAATCCAGATTTCCAGTGGGCTCATCCGCCAGAATGATGGATGGCTTATTGACCAGGGCGCGGGCGACAGCCACCCTCTGGCGCTGTCCGCCGGATAGCTCATTGGGTTTATGAGTCATGCGGGATTCCATTCCCACCGCCGTTAAGGAAGCTTTCGCGCGCTCGATCCGTTCCTCCGTGGGAATTCCGGCGTATATCAGTGGCAGTTCGACGTTGTGCAGGGCTGTAGCCCGCGCCAGCAGATTGAACGTCTGAAACACGAAGCCGATTTCCTTGTTGCGGATGCGCGCCAGTTCATCGTCGTCCAGCTCGCTCACCAGTTGGTTGTTGAGCCAGTATTCGCCTTTGGTGGGCGTGTCCAGGCAGCCGATCAAGTTCATCAATGTCGATTTCCCGGAGCCGGAAGGGCCCATGATCGCCACATATTCTCCGCGCTCGATGCGGATATTCACTCCGCGTAGAGCGTGTACTTGCTGCTCGGATCCCATGTCATAGGTCTTCCACAGGTCGAGGGCGGCGATCATGCACGATTGCGCGGGCATTGCCGCGTTTGCTGGGGGCATATTGATTACTTCGGCAGTTGCCATGTTTTTCTCCCGCTCCGGTGCCACTGAGTTCTCCACTTTTAGATTCGAATCCCGGGGCCTATCTCCATTACGACGGTGAAACCGATAAAGTTGCACTCAGCCTTCGGCCTGCTTCCGGCGCGTGCATCTGGATTGGACGGCTAAGCGCTGCGAAGGTCACGAGGATTCATCTTCCTTCTTGGGCGCAGAGTTGTCGATCTTGACGCTGCTTCCGGAACGCAGGGTCCGCAAAACCTTGTAACTGCCCGTAATCACCTCGTCACCATCGTTTAGGCCATTCAACACTTCGATGTCACTGGTGCCTGTAATACCGGTAGTGACAGGGACGAACTCCGCTTTCTTGTTTCGAATAACGAATACTCCCTGAATATCATCCTGCAGGCTCTTGCTATTAGATGCTGTTTCCTTCGGCGCGGGACCAGCCGCATGCACCGAGCCAGGAGTTGATTTCTCTTGTTCCAACTGCGCCTTGGTGCGGAGCGACAGAGCCTGGATGGGAATCGTTAAAACGCTGGCGCGCGCAGCCGTGGTGATTTTGGCCGTGGTCGAAAGGCCAGGCCGCAAATCCGCTGGCGGATCGTTCACTGTGACTACTACTTTGAAGTCCTTGGCCTCTTCGCTGGCTGTGGCCTGCTGCGAAGTGGCTACCCCGGTCGAGCGGACGATGGCGTTGTCTCCAATCTCGGAAACCGTGCCGTGGAATACCTTCTTTGGGATGGCATCGATGGTCACTTCAGCGGGTTGGCCCAAGTGCACGTTGACGATGTCTGTCTCGTCTACCTTAACTTCCGCGGTAATCACAGACATATCGGCGAGCGTCAGCAGGGTGCTTCCCAGCGCATTCTGGATGCCGATCACCACAGATTCGCCTTCCCGCACCGGAAGGCTCGTAACCACTCCATCGTACGGAGCTGAGTAGGTGGTTTTCTGTAGCACATCGGCCACTCGCGTTAGGTTGGCTCGAGCTTGAGCAACGTGACGGTCCGCCGAGTCTTTCTGAGCTTTCGCCTGTGCCACGCGAGCCCGGGCTTGTATGAGCCCTGAATCTGCGGTAGCCCAGGCATTTTTTCGGCTGTCGAAATCAGATTTCGCAATCAATCCATCTTTGAAGAGATCTTGCGCTCGAGCCCAATCCAGCTGGTTGCGGTCGTAATCGGCTTGGGCGCGCTGCAGGTCGGCATTGGAGGTGTCGAGCGCCGCTTTGGCTGCAATCGCATCCGTTTCGGCAGCCTGTACCGATGCCTGACCCGCGCTTACATCTGCGGAGGATTGCACGTTTTCGAGTTGCGCCAGCAATTGGCCCTTCTTTACGTGATCCCCTTCCTTGACGTACAGGTGGGTGATCTTTCCGTAGGCGTTAGCCCCGATGTTCACATAAGTCTTGGGCCTAATTTCGCCCGAAGCGCTCACCACCGACGATAAATCCTCGCGCTGGACCTTGCCGGTCTGCACTGTCACTACATTCTTGCCACTCTGATGCACGGTGATCCCGACCATGATGGCCAATACCACGACCACCCCGGCGCCGATCGCAATTTTTTTCCAAGCTTTCATTGTTACCGTCTCCGGGGTCCAGGTCTCAACTTTTCGGTTTGGCTTGCCAGGTCCTAGAATTCCAGTCTGACGGACACATAACTGTTACGAATGGGCCGCCTTAAAAGTTCACTGGAGCAGTTAAGACGTCGCTGCACCTGGCGGAGCAGGGAGGTCCAGTCAAACGCCCAACTCGGATTATAGCCCGACAACTCCCGACATGAAGTGATCGAAACGTTGAGAACTTGGACGAGATGACCGGCCATCCTGACTCGCGTAGAATCCCCTTCGGAAAGACCCAGGCGTTATGTTCCGCCACCAGGCAACCCGCATTGATCTTCTTCGCATCCAGCCAAGTGATTCACCATTATTTTACTGTGACTTAGCCTTGCTTTCACGAACGCTGAGGCCTAAAATATCGGCACGAACGTTTGTACTTGGTAGGAGTCCCTCATTCATGGTTAGGGTAGGTTCAGGATATATTTCGTTAGTCATTCTCACCTTAGCTGTCGGGTTGAGCACCGCAAGTCGTGCGCAAAGCGAGCAGCCGTCCAGCACTAACCCTTCCAGCGCCAATCCCGCCCCTTCAGCAGTTGCTCCGGCTGGCGCTCAAGCTCCCGCTGCCCAAGCCGCTCCCACTGGCGATCAGGTGGATCCTCTGAAGCGTGCACCGAACGAGAAGCAGAAAAAACAGCAAAAGCGAAACCTCAATGTCGAACTCAGCAAGACTTACAAAAAGTGGCTGAACGAGGACGTGATCTGGATTATCACCGACGAGGAGCGCGCCGCGTTTAAGCAGCTATCGAATGATGAGGAACGCGACAACTTTATCGAAGCTTTCTGGCAGCGCCGAGATCCTACCCCCGATACCGAGGAGAACGAATACAAAGAAGAGCACTACCGGCGCATCGCCTACTCCAACGAGCATTTCGCAGCCGGAATCCCTGGCTGGAAGAGCGATCGCGGCCGCATGTACATCATGTACGGTCCGGCGGATGAAATCGATTCTCATCCTTCCGGTGGTTCGTATGAGCGGCCCATGGAAGAAGGCGGCGGCGAAACTTCCACATTCCCGTTTGAAGACTGGCGATATCGCTATTTGGAAGGCATCGGGCAGGAAGTCATCATCGAGTTTGTCGATACTTGCATGTGCGGCGACTATCACATGACGATTGACCGCTCGGAAAAAGACGCCCTGAAAAATACCCCCAATGCGGGATTAACGCTTTACGAGCAGATGGGGATGGCCAGTAAGACGGATCGATTCACCGGCAACGGACTTGAGCAGTTGGGCGCGGGTCCGCAGAGTGCAAGTCAAGCCACGAAAGAGTTTGACCGTTTGGAACAGTTTGCCAAACTGCAGGCTCCTCCGCCGGTCAAGTTCAAGGATCTGGAAGAAATCGTCAACACCAAGCTCCTCACCAACTTGATGCCATTCGACGTTCGTTCCGACTTTGTGAAGGTAACCGGCGATACCGTTCTGGTGCCGATCACCATCCAGATGAAATATCGGGACATTACGTTCGCCAACAAGGACGGAGTGCAACGCGGTACGGTGAATATTTTTGGACGCGTAAGTACGTTGACAGGACGCGTGGTGCAGACGTTCGAGGACACCGCTCAGGTCGATGTTCCAGCCGAACTCCTGCCTAAAACGGCGGAGAACTCGTCGGTTTATTGGAAGGCGCTTCCGCTGCGTCCAGGCCGCTACAAGATAGAAATCGCGGTCAAAGATGTTAACGGAGACCGCAAAGGCCTGTGGAGCCGGGGCATCGTCGTTCCCGAATACTCCGATGACAAGCTCTCGACTTCTTCTCTAATTGTGGCCGATCAGATGGAATCGGTTCCAACGAAAGATGTGAGCACCGGCAGTTTCGTAATCGGACTCACCAAAGTCCGACCGCGCGTTGCTCCGGCGGACGGCAAGCCGGCGCTTTTCAAGAAGGCTCGCGACCCGAAAGTCAATTTCTGGATGCAGGTCTACAATCTTGGCATGGATGAGAAGACGCACAAGCCTTCCGCCACTTTTGAGTTTGACATTGTTAACCTGGCGACCAACAAGCCAGTGGTTCAGAAAACCGAATCCACGGAGACGATGGGCAATGTTGGCGAGCAAGTTACGCTGCAAAAATCGATTGCAGCGGCGAACTTGCAGCCGGGCATTTATCGCATCGACATCAAAGTGAACGACAACATCTCGAAACAGACCATTGATCCATCAGCGACGTTTGCTGTTGAGTGACGGCCTGTTTGCTTCCCCGGGGGTAGGATTGAAACTTCGCCAGCTCGGAACTTGGGCGGTGATCGTTGCGTTGTCGCTTCCAGCTGCGGCTGCGGAGCGTCCAGGAGCTATCTCCGGATATGTCCGGGATGCTTCCGGCACGCCTCAAATGGGCGCGATCGTCGAAATTATCGGAACGGCAGCTCGTACATTTACTGTATTCACCGACGGTGCCGGCTTTTATAACGCAAACGACTTGCTGCCCGGCTTCTACACGGTGAAAGTTACCGCGCCATCCTTTCTTCCCGCCTGGCACGACCGAGTCGGATTGCATCCCGGAGCAAGCACTCATCTTAATATCACGCTTAACACCCTACTGAACGCAGTGCGGGTTGGGCCGCTGCGTAACGGTACCGATGACGACGATTGGAAGTGGACTTTGCGTTCGGTCGCCAACCGGCCGGTGCTGCGGGTTTTAGACGATCCAACCGATAAGAACGATCCGGCAGACACGTCGGATCATGATCTGAAAGCCAGCTTGTCATTCCTGGCCGGTTCCGCCAGCGACGGTTATGGAAGCGGCTCCGACATGAGCACCGGGTTCTCGGTCGAGCGTTCGGTTTTCTCCGTAGACCGGATCGGCTTGAGCGGTCACGTGGGCTACGGCGACGGCGTTCCCGCAGCTGTTTTGCGCACGACTTATTCTCACACGCTGCCCGACGGTTCCGGTCCAGTGATGGCTGTGAGCATGCGCCGGCTTGCTCCCTCCGATCCCAACCTGCATAACGCATCCTTGCAGGCAATGGCTTTCTCGGCCACGGACAATGTAAATGTCGGGGAAACTATCGAGCTGCAATTCGGCAGCGAGGTGCAGGCGATTCAATTCCTGGGGCGAGTGACTTCGTTCCGTCCGCACGGTGCCGTTAATCTCCATCTTTCGCCAAATACAGTCGTCGGATACGGCTATACAACTGCACTTCCCAAGCCAGAAATCGGAAGCGTCGATTCAACGGATGACAGCAACGAAGCCGATCCTCGGATCAGCGTGAATAATTTCGGTACGAAGCTGGAACGCGCCACTCATCAGGAACTGAATGTCTCGCATCGAGCGGGCCGCACCAGCATGCAAGCCGCCGTCTTTAACGATCGCTTGCAAAACACCGCGCTACTCGGCACTGGAGAAGTCACCGCTGCCGGCGGGTTTCTGCTGCCTGACGTCTACTCCGGTACATTTACCTTCACGGGCAGCACCCTGAGCGCGCCCGGGCTGCGGCTCGTGCTCGAGCAAAAGCTGTCGGCTGACTTAACCGCTACACTGGATTATTCCTACGGTGGAGTTCTGGACCTTGCCAAGCCCGACGTCCAACTGCAAAACGCCGGGCAGTGGATTGGCGCCCAGCGCCGGCAGGCCGTTGCCGCCAAACTTAAGGGTACCGTGGCGCGTACGCACACGAGCTGGATCGCCTCCTATCGATGGATCAATGGACAGGCCCTGACTTCGTTGGATATGTTCAACGCTTCGCCGGGGCAAGCCGACGCATTTCTTAATCTGTTCATCCGCCAACCCATTCCCACGCTCGGTTTTCTGCCCGCTCATATGGACGCGCTCATCGATGTGCGCAACTTGCTAGCTCAAGGCTACGTTCCGGTCATGGGCCAGGACGGCCAGACCGTCTACCTAGTTCAATCCGCCCGCTCGCTTCGCGGCGGCGTCAGCATCAGCTTCTAGCTTTTCTCGGCCTCGCAATTTGGTGGCGCCGGGCCGATTTTCCTTCCGAAAAACATCTTCCTGAATTTTCCTTCAGTAACGTTACCTTCGAATCTCGGTATCTAAAAAATCTATCGCGCGGATCAGAACTCAGTGGTTGACTGTGAGGATAGGGTTTCGATAATGTTCACTGTGCGGTAAGGGCATTGCATGTTATTTGTATGCAAGTAATTGCAAGCCTCTGCTAGTCGGCCTGGAACCGGGCCTCCGCGCGAAAACGTCATCCCCTTTAATCATCAGCGTCAAGGAGATTTTATGAGAACGCGCATCATCGTGGTGTTTGTGCTTCTGGCCGCGGTCAGCCTTTCCGCACAAACTTTTCGTGGCACCATTCTCGGCACCGCCACCGATCCATCCGGCGCAGTCCTTCCCGGCGCCACGGTTACGGTAAAGAACGTCGCCACCGGACTGGAGCGCACCACCCAGACCAGCGCGGACGGCAGCTACTCCCTGCCAGAATTGCCCATCGGGACTTATACGGTTACCGTTACTCTGACAGGATTCCAGACTTTTCAGGCCACCGGCGTGGAGGTTGACGTCTCGGGAGAACGACGCATTGACGCGCATATGAAACCCGGTCAGGTTTCCACGAAA
>Ga0182015_10007179_pt1 | contig 10938 bp, 11 predicted proteins | sample 712P3MmetaG_FD_120478 | JGI IMG/M metagenome (GOLD analysis project Ga0182015, IMG submission 120478) | Permafrost microbial communities from Stordalen Mire, Sweden - 712P3M metaG | ecosystem: Environmental > Terrestrial > Soil > Wetlands > Permafrost | place: Sweden: Stordalen | collected...
TGCGGCAGGCGACAGTTGTAGTGTTGACGTTACCGGGTTCTTCGGCCAACAGGTCGCAGGATCGGGGGGATCGTTCAACTTCAGTTTTCCGTTTGGGAATTTGACTGGTGTAAACAAGCAGGTTGCGTTTACGGGGTACGCCACGACAATCAGTAACCCGTCAAGCGCTCAGGACCAGGTAACCGTCGCAATCTCCTGGACTGCCGTATACGACGCGAAAGAATAGAAGAAGGGCGATCGGGCGTCGATACATTACACATCACCTATTGGAGGATCTGATTGACAACTTTTGCGGGGTCACGATTGGCGCGAGTCACATAAGAAGTAGCCGAATTTTGCCGATTTGCACAGCTCCGTGCAGTCCCCGCTTTGCTCGTTATGGCACTATTACGATTGTCTAGTCGTAATGGTGCCATTATGACACCTACGAATAAAGCTTAAAGATGATGTTGGAGAAACGTGAGGTCATAGGTGTCGCACTGTCTCAACCAAATTGTTACCGGGTTGTGATCGTTGCCTCACCTAGAATGTTACCGCTAAGGTCGCGTGCGACATGGCCCCCCTACGAGGGAAGCACAATGAAAAACAAATGACTGACGGCTCGCGCGCAGAACTCGCCGATGCGATCCACGGCCACTATCGGGCGGCAACCGCAATGAAGCTGGCGAAGCTTTTTAGTTACCGGATCAGCCCTGCAAAGAGTTCCGGCTTCATCGCGATGAATAATGCGATCATGAGGCCAAGGGCCAAACCCACAATCGTGCCAGCAGACACTCCGCGCCAAAGCACCTTTTGTTCGCCGTTCGTCATTTCACACCTCCAACGGCTACCGCCACCCTACCACTACCCTACGGCAATCGACCAGCAGCTACAGGCCTCAAGTCAGTAACATCCTTTAAGAGGCATTGGATAACAAAGTTACGTGAGGCAACACGGGGGCGGGCTGTTTCTTCTGGTCCAGATCTGATGTCGGTTTACGCCGCCCATTTGACCCAGTGGTCCGAGGCACGAGGGCAAGTTCTTGTACCTCGGGGCCCCGTGCGACCACTGTAGCTGCGGTGATCCCCTGTGCGGGCATTTCGTCTAATCGATCGACAAATAACTTGCGGCGCCGACGAAATTGTTGCCGACAACAATCTGTCGAAGTGTTTTTCAATTTGTGCGATTCCCATTTTATGAGAGGCCCCTCTAAATCGGAATCTGCGAAAGGAAGCAAAACGATGCGATCCTACGGGGGTTCTATTTTGGCGTTTCGGCTGCGGCGGCGCGCTCTTTCGCGTGGGCGACCAGGGCGGCGAAGCGAGGGTCTCCATGCAGCGATTTGAGGTGAGGATCTTTATCGATGCCCAAATCGCTAATGGGGGGCAGCCCGTGGTCCACGGCCTCGCGTAACAGCGCAAGCGCCTCATCGCGCCGGCCCAGGTGGGCCGCGCTGGAACCAAGGTTGTAAGTAGCAATAGCGGTGTTCGGGTGTTCCGGCCCAAGGACACGACGTTTTACCTCGAGCGTTTCCCGAAACGACTTCTCCGCTTCGGCGTAGTGGCCTTCCTCAAGCAGAACGACGGCCAAGTTGTTCGTTGACGCCAGTGTGTCCAGATGCTCCGGCCCGAGAACACGCCTCTGTACGTCGAGCGTTTCCCGAAACGACTTCTCCGCTTCGGCGTAGTGGCCTTCGTCCGTCTGGTTCCTGGCCAGTTCGTTCATCAGCACTAGCGTGTCCGGATGCTCCGGCCCGAGGACACGGTGGCGAATGTCGAGCGTTTCCCGATACAACTTCTCCGCTTCGGCGTAGTGGCCTTCGGGTTCCAGAACGTTGGCCAAGTTGTTCATCGACGCTAATGTGTCCGGATGCTCCGCTCCGAGGACACGCCTCTGCTCGTCGAGCGTCTCCCGATCCAACTTCTCCGCTTCGGCGTAGTCGCCTTCGGCCTCCATAACGTTGGCCAAGAAGCTCACTGACCTTAGCGTGTCCGGGTGTTCCGGCCCGAGAATACGCTGCCGAATCTCCATAGCTTGCTGCAGAAGTATCTGTGCGCGTGGATAGAGGCCGAGGTTATAGTACACGTCTCCCATAACGTACATCATCTGCGCTTTGAGCTCAGGGTCTGTCGTTAGGCCGGTATCGATGTTCTTCGAGGCTTTGTCCAGAATTTCCCGCGCCGTGATGCTGTTGCCTCGCGCTTCGCTCGGGTTCGATACTTTGAACATGGTGGTCGTGAAGTCGGTGATGCGGTTGGCGCGGTCTCGTTCGCGGTTGGCGCGGTCGCGTTCGTGCGTGATCTTTTGCAGCTGGATGGCCTGCAGCGCAGAGAAGGCGGTCATGAGCAGCAGAAGCGCCGTTGTCACGGCGGCCGCGACTCGGTGGCGGCTGATGTATTTGCGAATCTGGTAACCTGCGCTCGCCGGCCGCGCCGTTATCGGCTCGTCGTTCAGATACCGGCGCACATCGGCCGCAAGCTCCGCAACAGCGCCGTAGCGGCGATCGCGATCTTTTTCGAGCGCCTTCATCGTGATCAAGTCGAGATCGCCGCTTAGCTCGCTCGCCAATTGCCGGGGCTGGGTGGAGCGTGCGGCGGAACTTGCTCCGATCTCTTCCCGGTCTTCACTGATCTTGCCGCTCGGTACAGGTGGTTCGTCCTCTCGCAGCTGGCGCAGCCACTGATCGAGCGCCAGCCGCTGGCGCCGCTTTGTCTCGAACGGCTGTAGACCGGTCAGCAGCACATACAGGATCGCGCCGAGCGAGTACACATCGGTGCGCGTGTCGACGTCGTGAATGTTCGGATCCACCTGTTCGGGGCTCATGTAGCCGGGAGTTCCCATGAACTGTCCGAAACGCGTAAACAGGGTGTGCTCCGACACCTCAGGCGCGGTTGTCTTCGCCAATCCGAAATCAATGATTCGCGGTACCGCTTTGTCGTCCACCGTCAGGATCAGGATGTTGGCCGGTTTCAAATCCCGATGGATGAACGCCTTTTGATGTGCGTGCTGCACGGCCTCGCAGACTTGGATGAACAGCACCAGCCGATCGCGGATCTTGAGCCTGTGTTGATCGCAGTACTCCGTGATCGGGAGGCCTCGCACGTATTCCATGACGAAGTAAGGCTGGCCCTGCGGGGTTGAGCCGGCGTCGAACACTTTGGCGATACCGGGGTGTTCCATGATCGCGAGCGACTGCCGTTCCACCTCGAAGCGCTGCATGGTCGTCTCGTCGTACATGCCGGCGCGGATCAGCTTGAGAGCAACGGGCCGGCGTACCGGAGCGATCTGCTCGGCGAGCCAGACTTGGCCCATGCCGCCCTCACCGAGCTTGCGAATGAGTACAAAGCGCTGGACAAAGAGCTGTCCCGCCTCCAAGTGCGTCGCCCCGCAATTCTCAAACTCGCGCTCGCGGTCGAAAACGCCCGCGAGCGGCGAACGCATGAAATGCTCGGACAGTTGCGCTTCCGCCGACAGCAGCGAATCCAGTTCCGCACGCAGATCCGGATCCGCAGCGCAAACCTCGGCGAGAAATTTAGCACGTGCCTCCGGCTCCAATGACACCGCTTGGTGCAGCAATTCTTTGACTTGTTCCCACGAAGCCACGGTCATGGCACGTCCGGTCTATTCATTTCACGGCGCAGCCAGATCCGAGCCGTGGACCAATCGCGTTCGGCCGTCGCCACCGATATCCCGAGAACACCCGAGATTTCCGCCATGGACAGACCGCCGAAGAAACGCATTTCGACGATCTTGCCCTGACGCTCATCGAGCCGCGACAATTCTTCCAGAGCTCCGTCCAGAGCCACCAGGTCCCCATCGCCGCTGATCGCCAGATCGGCGACTTTCTCCAAGGCGATCCGGTGTCCCCCATCGCGCTTTTGCGCCCGGCGGCTGCGCGCGTAGTCGACGAGAATCTGCCGCATGGTGCGCGAGGCCACTGCAGTGAAATGCCCGCGATCGGCGAATGTGTGGACTTGACCCTCGAATAAGCGAATGAACGCCTCATTGACCAACGCGGCACTCTGCAGCGTGTGGCCGGCCCGCTCGGCCGTTAAGTGCCGGTGCGCGAGCCGTCTCAGCTCTTGGTATACCACCGGCGCCAATGCGCCCAGCGCCTCTTTGTCTCCCTTGGCCCATCGCCCCAGCATCTCGGCAATCCGATCCGAGTCCTCCTCCATGCCGAGTCCTCCTCCATGGGTTTCTATTAGGATTCGCGTTCTTTACATTTCCTATCGCGCAGCCGCGATCACCGACTGCGCGACGTGCCGAGTTTCGACCCGGCATCCAAGAAGCACTTCCCCGGCAGGACTAAGGTGCGTCCGGTAGGCCTTGGAATAAGGCGCATCATGTGCATTTTTTCTATGCAAATGATAAGCGTCATTCGAAATGGCGATATCGAAAATCAACATAATGAGTAAGGTCCTAGTCATCATATATGTGATATCAGTGGCTCTGGTGCAATGCGGGATTCCGCCAGCAAAAGGACGCTTTCTCGATTTCCACAACAACGTTTACGCGAGCGCCGTCGCCCATTCATCCTTGCGCGACCAGCCACGACGCCGACGACCGCGCCTCAGAGAGAACTGTCCATTGCGAATGCGATGCGCCAGCTCGATGCCGGCAATCGTGACAGCCGCGTTCGGGAAGGACTTGAAGCCAGCCATCGAGGCGCACCGCCGCTTGATCAGGGGTCTGAGTAGCAATTGGACGGAAAACCGGGGTAAGGAGCGGCGGTCAGTGTTTCTTTCCGTGCGGATTTCGAGCCTTGCCACCCTCAACGACCTTCAAACCGTCCTTACGTAGCGTGCCGTCCGGCGCGACGTGCCGGTAGAGCGTCTGCCGGGTAATGCCCAATTCGCTGCACAAGTCGGCCACCTTCGTTTCTTTTTGCCCCATGGCGGCCATCGCCAGGCGCACCTTTGCCGCCGTCATCTTGAACGGAGCCCCGCCTTTTCGTCCGCGGGCACGGGCCTATGCCAGCCCGGCTTTGGTTCGTTCGGAAATCAGGTCTCGTTCGAATTCTGCGAGAGAAGCGAAGATGCCGAACACGAGCTTCCCCGCCGACGTGGTGGTGTCGATGGACGCGCCGTGTCCGGTCAGCACCTTGAAACCGATGCTGCGCGTGCTGAGGTCGTGAACTACGTTGATGAGGTGGCGCAGGTCGCGGCCCAACCGGTCGAGCTTCCAAACGATCAGGGTGTCCCCGCGACGTAGGGCCTTCAAGGCAGCGTCGAGCCCGGGACGGGCGTCGAGGCGGCCGGAGGCGCGGTCCTCGTAGAGCCGGCGCGTGGCCACGCCGACGGCCCGTAGGGCGTCGCGCTGCAGATCGGTGCTCTGCGATTCATCCGCCTTCGACACACGCATATAGCCGATCTGCATGCTGTCACCTAAACGGTCGATTACGTGACAGGTGCGAAATTGCCTGTCAGGCATCTCGCAATTGTCACATATCCAATCCTATATTCTACGTCGCTCAGAGGGTAGCTGCTGAATATTTATGTGACATCGGGTGAGGTGCATCGATGGCTGTCAGTTTTCTCACTGCCGCACAGCGTGCGCGCTATGGCCATTACCCCGAGGTGGTGACGTCGGATGACTTGTCCCGGTGTTTTCATCTCAGCGACGACGACCGCGTGCAGATCATGAGCTGCCGCGGCCACCACAATCGCTTAGGCTTTGCGCTGCAGCTGAGCACTGTGCGTTTCCTCGGCACCTTTCTCGAGGACCCGATTGCTGTGCCGGCCTCGGTGCTGCAATCCCTGTCGCACCAATTGGCGATCCATAGCTCCAGCGTATCGCACCCCACTGGCATGATATGTTCAGACTCAGCGGCTCGCTTCTGCAGGGCAGAGTACCGGCCACCGGCATCATGCGTACCCTGCAGGTGGGTGACAACCCAACTCGATTGGCGCAGGCAATCGCCGAATTCGGGCGCATCGATAAAGCCCTGCATTCGCTTCGCTACATCGACGACAAAGACATGCGCCGGGCCACCCTGACCCAGCTCAATCGCACGGAAGGGCGACACAGCGTCGCGCGCATCGTTTTCAGCGGCAAACGGGGCGAACTGCGGCAACGCTACCGCGAGGGCCAAGAAGATCAACTCGGCGCGCTCGGGCTCGTCGTCAACATGATCGTGCTCTGGAATACGATCTATATGGAGGCAGTCCCGGAGCAACTCCGCAAGGAAGGCTATTCCGTGAACGAAGAGGATAAGGCGCGCCTGTCGCCGCTGATGCACGACCATATCAACACCCAGGGACGGCATTCGTTCACGATGCCAGAGGCGGTGGTCAAGGGGGAACTGCGACCGCTGCGCAACCCGGCCGATGATTCGTACTGACACTACTATCGGTTAGGAGGAATTCCGGAGTGTCGCCCCTCTTTACACCAATCGCGCCGATAACGTTGACGAATGTAGACGACCGGTCTACTATGAATCAATGCGTGAAACCAATACGCGAGATCTGCTGATTCAAGAGGGCTTGAGGTCATTTCTCGCTTATGGCTACGACGGCGTTGGCATTGGCCCAGTACTTTCGGCAGTCAATGTGCCCAAGGGTTCCTTCTATCATTTCTTTCGCAGTAAGGAGGATTTCGCAATTGCCGTGCTCGAGGCGTACGTGGCTCGCTATGCGAGTTTTCGGGAAAGCCTAGAAAACGACAAGACTCGGCCGCCTTTGAATCGTTTGCGATCGCACTTTGACGCGCTCGAAAAGGAGCTCGTCGCGGATTTTCCCGCCGGCGGCTGCCTGTATGGCGTCCTATCGCAAACGATTACAACGCTGGGTCCAGTCCTGCGTAAGCGACTTCAAGAGTCTTTTCGGATATGGCAAGAGAGCATTCTTCGCGTTTTACTGCAGGCTCAAAACGTCGGCGACCTCGACCCCGCAATCAACGCGGAGGAGGCTGCCGCGTTTTTGATCGATGCCTACGAGGGCGCACTGGTTCGAATGAAATCAGAGGGTGTTGCCCCCACCTTTAGGCGCTTTAGAAGATTCGCGCTTGAGCCCTTGCTCGCGCAGACGCCTCGTGCCACAGCGTCGGTTCATGGAAAAACTGCAACTCGCCGAAGAAAGAAGGTCGGATCGCCAAAGAACACAAGCGAAAGGCCTTCAAACAGGGCCATTCGCACTCACCGGTAATGCCATGCTTACCGGGATCATGGCGGCTCTTCTCGCGGCATTGGCATGGTCGCTAAATTTCATCGTCCCCTTTGTTATCGGCGACTACTCAGTCTTCGATTTCGCTTTGTTCCGGTTCCTTATTTCCGGACTCCTTGGATGCTGCTTTCTCGCGTGCAACTTAAAGGCCGTCCGGAACCTGCGCCTTGCGGACTGGCGAATGGCTTTTTTTCTCGGATTTATTGGCTATCTTGGCTACTTTCTTGCTTTGGTCGGCGCCGCCATATATGCCGGGCCCGTGATTGCTCCAGCTTTCTTAGGGTTGGTACCAGTCGTCCTCGCGATCGCCGGCAATTGGCGTCAGCACACGGTGCCATGGGGGGACTTGATGCTGCCGCTCTCACTCTCCGCAGTCGGATTGATTTTGGTTAACATCGGTAGCTTCAATCCGGCAAGCTCGACAAGACCGGAGTCAGTTGTCCATGGAATTGCGCTCGCACTCGCTGCCGTGAGTCTGTGGACATGGTTCGGACTATTAAATCAGAGCGTGCTCGCTAAGCGGACGCAGATCGATGCGGGTGTTTGGACGGCTCTCATCATGGTGGGCGCTGGATTGGGTATGCTTGCATTCGTTCCCGTCGGCTTGTTGTTGAGCGTTTTTGAGATACCCAGACTGGGTCTACGCTGGGAAATAGCCGAACCACTCTACATCTGGGGCACGTCGTTGGCCGGAATTGCATCCGTGGGTGGAGCACTCGCGTGGACGTACGCCGCACAACGAATGCCAGTAGCCCTCTCCGCACAGATTATTACGATCGAAACGCTATTCGGGACGATCTTCGGATTACTGGTCCGCCATCGTTGGCCCACCCTCGCGGAGAGCTTTGGCATGACTCTGCTGTTGATGGGCGTCCTGGCAGTCATTCGAATCGTTTACGGTCAGCAAGCTCTTAAGCTTGATCGCGGTTCGGTGTAACGGTGGTGCCATCCAACCCACAATCGCTTCAATGAATGTTAGGTCCGCGAATTAACCGGTACCGGAACTGCCCTCCCTCACAAGGGCCGCAAATGCCAGTGCCTCCGAATCGTGCACTGCTGGCAAATAGCCATCTTGACAGTTGACGTGAACCACACCGCCAAAGTGCATGCCGAGATACTGGAAAGTTTCGCGAAACGCACCCATGAATTCCGCCGAAGGTTCGTCGCAGATCGAAGTGCAGACGACATACGCATTCTTCCCCCTCAGCCTGCGACCTTCGGAAAGAAGGTCCGATAGTTCGAGGAGATCAGAAAGCCGATCGAGAAATACCTTCATCGCTGGGCTTACTGCATACCAATAAATTGGAGTAGCAAATATGATCTGATCGTGCGCTAACACATGCTTCATGAGAGGCTCGAAGTCATCATTCCTATTTAGATGATCGTAGTCATACGATGACATACGCAGGGTAGTGAGATCGACCACCTCGATATTCAGCTCCAACGCAATACGATCCATTAGCTGACCAGTATTGCCGAGGCGGCGGGAACTGGAGAGCAGAGCTATCGTGCTGCGCATGGCCCGAACGAGGAATTGGCCCATGAAAATGTTCGTGTAGTGATGCTCGTCATCCTATCCTCCGCGGTAACGTCCCTCACTTGTGCCCGCTGACACTGCGGTACCTTGATTCCAGACGATTGCCAGCGTACAACCTCAACTGGACTTGAGGTCAAGGGATGCCTGTGGCAAGAATTACTCCGGAAGAAATCGATCGGCCACTGTCAGCTGGCCAGGTTGCCGCGCGAAGCGGTGTCGCTATATCAACTGTCCACTTCTACGAAGCGAAAGGTTTAGTCAAGGGCTGGCGGAGCACCGGATCGCGCCGGTAGAGTCCTGCATTGCACCAAAGCCATTGGAAGCTCTCGCACGCGCTTCGCTGTGGCATGGAATCGTCGGGCTGGTGGATTGCGCGGCCGCCAAACCACGCGGCTCACCAGAACAGACTACCGATCAAGTAAAGAACCAGCAGAGCGACCGCAGCAATATAGGTCACCGCGACGAATACACAACAATAACCTGCAACTCGATGGTTCGGACCGACACTTCTCAGCCAGGACGGAGAATTCATGCCTCCCCCAAACGCTCGCCCGCGATCGCACCAGATTAGCGCGATCTTAGTACATCCGCCTCGGCCTGCGAAGTGGCAAAGCTGCACCTCCCCGCCTCGGAGCAAAGTACGCACTTCGGCTCAATGTTTAGCGGCAGCGGAACGATCGGGGTTGGCGTCCGTGTTCGCCGGCATATCCTCCCAGCCGCCACCGAGCGCCTTGTAAAGCCTAACGAGGTCGGTGTTTTGCGCCAACAAAGCCTGTGCGAGCTGTTGCCGCGCCTGAACCGTCTGAATCTGCACGGTGAGCACCGTGATGTAGGTCAGGAGACCATGGCGATAGGCATCGAGATCGACGTCAACCGCCCGTTGATCGGCCGCGATCGTATCGCGCAGCGAGGCAGTGCGTGCAGCGTCCATGTGCAAGCCGGTCAAGCCGTCTTCTACTTCCTCAAGCGCGTTAAGGACACTCTTGCGGTAGTTCAATGCCGCTTCGGCGGCCTGTGCGCGCGACAGGCGCACGTTGGACACCAGCGCCCCGCCGTGAAATATCGGAATCGAAATGGTGGGCCCGAAGGTGTAGAACTTGCTATCCCAGTCGAAAAGATACCCCGGGCTCAAATTGCGCAGTCCGAAGGTGCCGGTGAGCGAGATGTCGGGAAACAGTGATGCGACGGATACGCCGATCTGCGCCGTGGCGGCGTGCAACGCCGCTTCAGACTGCCGGATGTCCGGGCGCCGGCGCGCGAGCGTCGAAGGCACTCCCGCGGGAATCACTGCCGGCAGTGCCGGCAGGTCGCCCGATTCAGTAAAATCGGCATCCATCGCCTCCGGAGTCAGTCCGGTCAATACGGCGAGCGCGTGCCTCGATGTCGCAATCGATTGCTCGTAGGGCGGGAGCTCGGATTGAAGTGTGGATAATTGCGCGCGCGCGGACTCTACGTCCGCCTCACCTGCCAGCCCGTGCTGCTGCCTGTTTTGCGTCAATTCGAAGACCTCGCGCTGCGCCCCGATTTGATCGGCGACGATCGTGCGCAACATTTGCCCGGCCCGCAATTGAAAATAGTCTTGCGCAACTTCGGCTTCGAGCGATACCAACAAGTCATTGCGCGATTCGACTGCGCCGGTACTGCGAGCATCGGCCACCTCGACTGAGCGCCGTACTTTACCGAAGAGATCCAGCTCCCATGAAGCGTCGAACCCTAACTGGTATAGGTTCACCGGGGATTCGAGCGACGAGATCAACCCTGCCGTGGTCGAAGAGCCGGCCGCCCCCTCGTTGATGTGCTGGGATTTGATGATCCCGGCGAGCCCGAGTTGTTCGCGCGAATAGCTCGCGCTCGCATTGAGACTGGGCAACCCCTGGGCCCTGGCCGATTGCACCTGTTCTCGCGCCTCGACGATTCTGAGGAATGCCGCCTTGAGATCCAAGTTTCCCGCCGTGGCGCGTTCCTCGAGGCGGTCCAAGGCCGGGTCGTGAAACTGCTGCCACCAGAAGGATGTCGGCGGCGAGTCCGTCGACGGGGCGGGCGCCGGACCGTCACCCGCCGCGCTCTTCATGCCGGCATATTCATCCGGCACCGGCGAGTGCGGCGGCGTGAAATTGGGTCCCACTCGGCAGGCCGCCATCACGCCCGCCAGAACAAACGTAGCGAGTGATCGCGCGATTCGCATCAGTGCCCCGGCGCTCCGCCCGCTTTCTTCACGGGGGAGAACAAGAAAATGAACGGGACGAATGCAAATGCCAA
>Ga0182015_10007181_pt1 | contig 10938 bp, 11 predicted proteins | sample 712P3MmetaG_FD_120478 | JGI IMG/M metagenome (GOLD analysis project Ga0182015, IMG submission 120478) | Permafrost microbial communities from Stordalen Mire, Sweden - 712P3M metaG | ecosystem: Environmental > Terrestrial > Soil > Wetlands > Permafrost | place: Sweden: Stordalen | collected...
GCGGACCCTGAAGTCTCCTCAATGCGCTCATTGGCCGCCAGTTGCGGCCCGGCTGCCGGAGTCGCCCGCCACGGCCCTAGAGTTGCCAGCTAGGAGGCTCAGCCGACCGCCGGCGATGTGAATAGGCTCTCCGCTGGAGGAGGTCACATGCTGCCCCCGTTCGGCTGGGAAGCGGCCGTCAGCCGCTGGCAATTCGCGCCCGTCGTCACGATCCTCGTGGTGGTCGCCGCCGGCCTGTACCTGTGGGGCGCCCGGCGGGTGGCCCGGCGCCATCCGGCCCGGCCCTGGCCGCTGTGGCGGACCGCGATGTTCCTCGGCGGGCTGGCGGTCGTGGTGGTGGCCACCCAGAGCGGCATCGGCGCCTACGACGACGTGCTGTTCTGGGATCACATGATCCAGCACCTGATGCTGATCATGGTTGCCCCGCCGCTGCTGATCGCCGGCCAGCCAGTGACCCTGCTGCTGCACGCGAGCAGAAACCCGCTGCACACCTGGACCAAGCGGGTTATGCGCTCGCGCGTGGTCGGCTTCCTGACCTGGCCGGTGTTCGGGTTCCTGGCCTACAGCGCGGCGATCGCCGGGGCGCACCTGACGGACCTGGCCAACCTGGTCGAGACCAACCAGACCCTGCACAATGCGGAGCACGCGACGTTCCTGCTGGTCGGCTATCTCTTCTTCCTGCCGATCCTCGGTCATGAGCCGATCCGCTGGCGGCTCTCCTATCCGGTCCGGTTCGTCATCCTGGTTCTCATCATGCCCGTGGACACCTTCACCGGCCTGGTGCTCGGCTACGGCAACGCCGGGACACCCGGCATCGCGGCCGGCCCGCGCCCGGCCTGGGCACCGGGCCCGGTCCAGGACCTGCACTGGGGCGGGGCCATCATGTGGGTGGGCGGCGACGCGCTCATGTTCGGGCTGATGATGCTCGTGTTCCTCATGTGGAGCCGCGACGAGCGGCCGGCCGCGAACGCGGGCGGCTGGCTCGAGACCGCCCGCCGCACGAGCATGGGCAGCCTGGTGGCCGGCCAGCAGGGAACTGACAGCCAGGCCGCCGCAAGCCCGGTGGCCGGCGGTGACTGGTCCGGCCACGGCGGCATCGACGACGACGAGCATCTCGCCGCCTACAACGCCTTCCTGGCCAGGCTGAACGAGTCAGAGCCCGGCCGGAAGCGCTGATTCCGGCAAAATGTCCGCACGGCTGAACCGGGATACCGGCCAGTACGTGCTATTAGGCGCGGGCACCCTCCATGTGGGGGTATCCGCCGGGCCGTGCCGAGGGACTAGTGGCCCCGTCCTTCGGCCGGTCCGGCGGAAGGACCATCCGCTGCCAGCACCGGCCCGGCCGCCGGGGCCTGCCGGGCCCGGAGGCAGCGGCCGGCCTCAGTGGATTGCATTGCGCAACCTTTACCCGTTTCCGCGATTTTTGCTGAACCGGCGGAGCCGATGCGGCCGTTGCAAGGGCATAGTGCGCGCAGTGGGGTCCTGCGGGCACGGCTGCTACCCCCGCTGGCCGTCTGCTCCCGGCCCTGAAGCGCTGCAGCCGATCCGTCATCTGAGGAGCACGCTGATGTCGCTCATCCACAGGGCCGCCGCGGCGGCTGTCGCCGCGGGCATGACCGCGGCAGCGGGGCTGGCCATGGCGCCCGCCGCCGGGGCAACAGCTCACCAGCCGTCTTTCATCGGGCAATTTCACCAGCTCAGCACAATCGGTTCGACCGTGCCGCGGAACGGGGACGTCAACCCGTACGGCATGGTGGCCATCCGGCACACCCGCGGCAAGCTGCGCCGCGGCCACGTGCTGATCAGCAACTTCAACGACAAGGCGAACCTGCAGGGCACCGGCACCACGATTGTCGAGATCAGCCCGCGCGGCCACCGGACCAGGTTCGCGCACATCAGCGCGTCTAGCCTGCCGGGAGCCTGCCCGGGCGGCGTCGGCCTGACGACCGCGCTCGTCGTGGTGCACGGCTGGGTGATCGTCGGCAGCCTGCCCACGTCCAACGGGATGTCCGCGACAGCCCAGGCCGGCTGCCTGATCGTGCTCAACAGCCACGGCCACGTGCGGGAGACGTTCTCCGGGCACGGCATCAACGGGCCGTGGGACATGACCTCACTGCGGGCGGGCAGGTTCGCCGAGCTCTTCGTCACGAACGTGCTGAACGGCACTGTCGCGGCGGATGGCGCCGTGGTGCACCGCGGCACGGTGCTCAGGCTGACGCTGCGGTTCCGGGCCGGGCACGCGCCCGAGTGGGTGGCCGTGACGAAGATCGGCTCCGGCTTCGCCGAGCGCACCGACCCGTCCGCGCTCGTCGTCGGCCCCACCGGGGTCGGGCTCGGCCGCGGCGGCGTCCTGTACATCGCGGACAGCGCGACGAACAGGATCGCCGCGATCCCGGACGCGCCGGCGCGGCTGACCAGCGCCGGCCCCGGCGCCACGGTCACCAGGAACGGCGCGCTCAGCACCCCGCTGGGACTGACCATCGCGCCGAACGGTGACGTGCTCACCGTCAACGGCGGGAACGGCAAGATCGTCGAGACCACGCCGGGCGGCGTCCAGGTCGCCACCCGCCAGCTGGACAGATCGGGCAGCCCGGCCGGCTCCGGTGCCCTGTTCGGCCTGGTGGTGAAGCGGCACGGCCGGGGCGTCTACTACGTGGACGACGCGACCAACACGCTCCGCCTGCTGCACTAGGGCCCGCGGTCCGCGCGCGACACGCCGGCAGCGCTTTCTAAGGCAATCTAAGGAAAGCGCTAGATCACGTCATAGGGTCCTATGACGTGGACCCCGTACGCAACCCCTATGCACCGGGTGCCGGACAGCGGCCGCCTGAACTGGCCGGCCGTGATCGCGAGATCAGGCAGTTCGAGGTCGTGCTCGAGCGTGTCGCGCGCGGTCGCCCTGAGCGCAGCATGGTCCTGACCGGGCTGCGCGGCGTGGGCAAGACCGTGCTGCTGAACGCGTTCAGGTCGATGGCGATGCGGCAGCTCTGGGGCACCGGCAAGATCGAGGCAAGGCCGGAGCAGTCGATCAGGCGGCCGGTTGCCGGGGCGCTGCACATGGCCGTGCGCGAGCTTGCGCCCCGGCACCGCGCCCCGGACCGGATCGATCACTTCCTCGGCGTGCTCAAGGCATTCTCGACGCGTGATCCGGCCGCGCCGAAGGGGTCGCTCGCCGCCCAGCTCGGCATTGACGTGCCCGCCGTCCGCGGGCGTGCCGATTCCGGCGACCTGGAGATCGACCTGACGGAACTGCTGGCCGACGCTGCGTCCGTGGCCGCTGACCTGTCCGTGGGCATCGCCCTGTTCATCGACGAGATGCAGGACGTGCGGGCACCGGATATCTCCGCGCTCTGCGCCGCCTGCCACGAGCTCTCCCAGTCCGGCGGCCCGCTGATCGTGGTCGGGGCCGGCCTGCCGCACCTCCCGTCGGTGCTGTCCGCGAGCAAGAGCTACTCCGAAAGGCTGTTCAGGTACGTCTCGATCGACCGGCTGGACCGACGCGCCGCCGACGTCGCGCTGCTCGCGCCCGCCCGGCGCGAAGGCGCGGACTTCGAGCCGGCCGCGCTCGACGCGCTGTACGCGGCGGCCGACGGCTACCCGTACTTCGTGCAGGCCTACGGGAAGGTGACCTGGGACGTCGCGGCGGCCAGCCCGGTGACGGCCGGCGATGTCAGGGTGGCCGGCCCGGTGGCGGCCGGCGAGCTGGCGGTCGGCTTCTTCGGCAGCAGGTACGAGCGCGCCACCCCGGCCGAGCGGGAGTACATGCGGGCAATGGCGGTGCTCGGCGACGAGCCAGTGCAGACCGCGCAGGTCGCCGAGGAACTTGGCCGCAAGCCGTCCAGCGTCTCCCCGGCCCGCGACAGCCTGATCAAGAAGGGGCTGATCTACAGTTCCGAGCGCGGCCTGATCGCCTTTACCGTGCCGCATTTCGGCCGCTTCCTGCGCGCCCAGCCGGCCTGACTCTTGCCCGCCTGAAATCCGCCGCCTGACTCCAACGGTACGGATCCCGGGATGGCCGAATGACCTATTTGACGGAATTCGCCCGCGGCAGCACGCTGGACCGGCCATATTCCGCGCTGCCAGGAGGACGGGGATGACCGAGCCGCCGAGATTCGACACCATCCGGACGGCCAGGCTGCTGATGCGGCGCTGGACCGAGTCCGACCGCGAGCCGTTCGCTGCGCTCAATGGCGACCCGGAGACACTGCGGTTCTTCCCGGCCACGCTCGACCGGGCGGCCAGCAACGCGTTCGCCGGCCGCATCGAGTCGCTGTTCGAGGCCCGCGGCTACGGCCTGTGGGCACTGGAAATCCCCGGAACGGACAAGTTCATCGGATACACCGGGCTCAATCCGATGCCTGCTGACGTGCCAGGCGCCGGCGGTATGGAGATCGGCTGGCGGCTGGCCAGGCACGCCTGGCATCACGGCTACGCGACGGAGGCGGCTACCGCAGCGCTGGCCGTGGCGTTCGACGGCGCTGGCCTGGACGAGATCTGGTCCATGACCGCCGTGCTCAACGAGCCGTCCCAGGCGGTGATGCGCCGGCTGGGGATGACCGAGGTCGGCCGGTTCGATCACCCGCGAGTCCCCGGCGGTCATCCGCTCCAGCCGCATGTGACCTACCGCCTGGCGCGGCCGCCGGCGACATGACCTGCTCAGCCGGAGCGGGGGCAGCCGCCCGTCTCCGGCTATCTTCGCTCGTCTACGGCGAATCCTAGAGATCTCTAGAAAACGGCAGACCGCCGAACCTGGCGGTCGGCACTCGCACTTGCCGGAATGGCCGGTATCCCGTGGTCAGGGTCGGTCGGGGCGGAGAAGACCGGGGCAGACGAGCGGGCCAGCTGGCGGACCCGGTCAGCCTGGCTGGCGGGCCGCACGGATCCCGGCTGCCACGGCAGGACATTCCCCGTCGCCGCATCGACCAGCGCGGCCTGGATGGGCGGACGGTGCTGCCGCAGGAACACGGCGAATACCAGCTCGACCGGCCTGCCATGCAGCTCGCCGGGATAGACCACATACCGCCAGCACAGCTCGCGCCACATGTCGGCCGGCTTATCGGAGGTGATGATGTCGGCATGCCTGCGCCAGTGCGAGCTGCGGCGCAGCGCTGCCACCGTCCGCTCCGCTGGAACCGTCCGCAGCTCACAGGGCTCCGAGTAGCCGAGCCGCACCAGTCCCTCGCCGATCTCCGGTGACAGCGCAGCGACCAGCGCCAGTTCCGTGGCGAAGATCGCCAGCGGCAGGATCGCCGCGACGCCCCGGTGCGGCGGCTGCAGCGGCGGCAGTCCGATCGTGATCAGCGCGGCCACGGCGAGGAACGCCGACCTGGCCAGCGCGCGGCCGCTGACGGGGGCCGTGCTGAAGTCACCGAAGCAGCCGCAGCCGACGTCCGGCCTGGTTGTCCGCAGCTCGATCAGGGCGCAGGTGGCGATCAGGAACAGCAGCGCGGTGCCGAGCCGCACGGCGTTGGTCGGCGCGCCCCGGCCGATCCGCCCGGCGGTCAGGATCAGGCCGATGCCGAGCGCGCACTCGGTTGCGCACATGACGATGGCGACCGGCCGCCGCAGGTTCACGGGGAACAGCGCGGTCGCGCCGAGCGCGGCGTCGATCGAGCGATCGCGCAGGACGTGCACGAGCTTCGTCGCGCAGCCGCCGAGCAGCAGCGATGCCAGCAGCGGAATCTGCACTTCCCGTATCACCACGCTCGGCAGCATGGTCAGCCGCCAATCGTGATCGTCGCGTTGAAGCAGCCGCGCTCCAGCTCACCGCCGAGCGCGATGAAGCTGGCCTGGGTCAGGTCGGCGACCCGGCTGCGGGGCGAGGTGCCGCAGGTAACGCAGCGGTCGTTGAACAGCCGGCCGACGGCCGCGCAGCTCGTCACCGGGAGCGCGCAGGAGCTTCCCGTGCAGTCGTTGCGGACCAGCAGGATGCTGCCGATGGACAGGTAGGGCATCCGCACATTGCCGGGGATCCCCGGGCCGGCGCCCTCGGCGCAGCCGACCTCCGGGTCGAGCGCGGGGTAGGCCACGCCCAGCACGCCCGGCGGCTCGTCGGCTGGCTCATGCCATGTCGCTGACCCGCTGATCGCATCCGGCACGTGGCCGCTGACCAGCGCCGGGGCAGGCATCTGCTCGACGCGATAGGCGGGCTGGGAGGTGGCAGGGATCAGCCCCTCCAGCGCGCCGCCACGGCGGAGCCCGATCACGTCGATGAGGTAGCCGGGTTCCAGGCTGGGGAAGCGGACCTCGATCCGGCCGGCCGCCCGCGCCGGGATGGTCACGAACTGGCGCTTCCTGGTCCTGCCCTCGTCGACAAGCAGCCCCCCGCCGGAGCGCTCGATGATCGTGCCGGTCACCCGGCCGATGTTGGCCCAGATCCGGTCGGCGACGCCCCGGGCCCGCTTGTGCAGCCGCAGCACGGCCTGGTCCCCGGGCCGCAGTGCCTCGGGATCCAGCGGGCCGCCGCGCCAGGCAATCGCGTCCGGGGTCAGGGCGAACCGCTCCTCGCCCGTGCCGTGGCTCACCACCAGGAAATGCGGGCTGACATCGATGATCGTCCCGGTTACCGCGCGCGGCAGCTCGCCCGACGTCGCGAACCGCGCCCGCTTGCTTCCCGGCAGTAAGCCGGCCGCATCGTCACCGGCGGCTTCGGCGCTGACCGGCATGCCGGGGTGCGGGGTAGCGTCCGTCCCGGCGTCGGCGGGCCGGAACACGGCGGCCTTCAGCAGGCGCCGCCGGGCGATCCGCGCGGCAGTTGCCCCGCCCGCGCAGCGATCGCAGCACGCGTGATCCGCGCGTGTGTCCGGCATCGACCCTCCCCTGGACAATCCGTTCCCGCCTCATGACCATGCGTATCCACACTGCCCCGCGTCAAGTGGTTCGGTCACCTTCCTGCTGGAGGTCATACATATAGGTCCAAGTGGCGAGGCTGAAATTGCCGTCACGATCAGCCAATATCCGCGCGACTGGCCTGTCGTTACTGTACGCACTGAGCGCCTTACCGTCCGCCGACTAGGTACGGTGGGGCTGTGAACGTCGGGGGCGATCACGCAGTGGCTGAAACTCGCGCGAACGGGGCTTCGCCGGCCCGGCCGGCCGCCAGTGACAGCGGGACAGCGCCGGGGCCGGGCGCAGGCGGGAGCATGCCGCCGGCGCTGCTCGCGGATGACCGCGGCTTCCGCGAGTACGTGACCATGCGGAGCGGCTCCCTGCTGCGCACGGCCTACCTGCTGACCGGTAACCGGGCCGATGCGGAGGACCTCGTCCAGGCGGCGCTCGCCAAGACCTTCCTGGCATGGGACCGGATCGAGGACCGGGGAGCGCTGGACGGGTACGTGCGGAAGGCGATGGTGAACACGCACATCTCCTGGTGGCGCCGCCGCCGGCTGGATGAGTACCCGACCGACGAGATTCCCGACCAGGCAGTTGCCGACCACGCCCCCGGCAGTGACCTGCAGGACACGCTCCGCCGCGCGATCGACCGGCTGCCGCAGCGGATGCGGGCGGCGGTCATGCTCCGCTACTACGAGGACATGACCGAGGCGGAAGTCGCCGACGCGCTCGGGGTCAGCCTCGGGACGGTCAAGAGCACGGTGTCGCGCGCGGTGGCAAAGCTCAGGACCGATGCCGAACTGCTGGCAGACTGATCTGCCCGCTGCCGGCGGAGTGACGTTTCGGCGCCGGCGTGGCACTATCCACCCAGGAACAATTCCGGCGCCCAACACCGAACACCGGCCCGTCCCGCCCAGCTGGCGCGGGCGGTCGCCGGGCAGGCCGAGCAGGAGGTTCTGCCAGTGCGCAGCACGATGATGGATGTGCAGCTGACCGTGACCGCGCTGATGCGGTACGGTACCTCGGCCTACGGGGACCGTGAGGTCGTGACCTGCACGACGGACGGGTCGCGGCGCCAGACCTACGCCCAGACGGGCGCCAGGGCGGCCCGCCTGGCCAACGCGCTGCGCGGCCTCGGCGTGGACGCCGACCAGCGGGTCGGCACGCTCATGTGGAACAACGCCGAGCATCTGGAGGCGTACCTCGCGGTTCCGTCCATGGGCGCCGTGCTGCACACCCTGAACCTGCGGCTCGACCCCGAGGTGATCGGCTACATCGCCACCCATGCCGGCGATGACGTGGTCATCGTCGACGCGACCCTGGTCCCGCTAATCGCCCAGGTGCTTGCGCATGCGCCAGCCATCAGGCACATCCTGGTGACAGGTAGAGCAGGAGAAACGGATGAAGCGGCGCTAGCCGGCCTGGCCGGCCACGGCCCGGAGGTCCACTCGTACGAGGACCTGCTGGCGGCGCAGCCCGCCTCCTTCGACTGGCCTGACCTGGACGAGCGGCTGGCCGCCGCCATGTGCTACACGAGCGGGACGACCGGGCGCCCGAAAGGCGTCGTCTACAGCCACCGCTCGACGTACCTGCATTCGCTGGGCGTATGCCAGGGCAACGTCTTCGCGCTGTCCGAGCAGGACAAGGTCCTGCCGGTGGTGCCGATGTTCCACGCCAACGCCTGGGGGCTCGCGTACGCCGCGGTGCTGGCGGGAGCCGACCTGATCATGCCGGACCGGTTCCTGCAGCCGGAGCCGCTGGTCCGGCTGATCGAGGCCGAGCGGCCCACGCTGGCCGGGGCGGTCCCGACGATCTGGAACGCGCTGCTCGGGCACGTCCGGACGAAGGGCGGAGACCTGTCGTCGCTGCGCATCGTGCCGTGCGGCGGCTCGGCTGTGCCGCACGCCCTGCAGGAGGCATACGAGAAGGAACTCGGCGTCCGGATCGTGCAGGCCTGGGGGATGACGGAGACATCGCCGCTCGGCAGCGTGGCGCATCCGCCCGCCGGGACGCCGGACGACGAGGCGTGGAGTTATCGCGACACCCAGGGCAGGCTGATGTGCGCGGTGGAAGGAAGGCTCGTCGGTGACGGCGGCGGGACGCTGCCGCACGACGGCGAGGCGGTCGGCGAGGTCGAGGTCCGCGGCCCGTGGGTCACCGGGTCCTACTACAAGGACGACGACCCGGAGAAGTTCCGCGACGGCTGGCTGCGGACCGGCGACGTGGGGACCATCGACCGGCTCGGCTACGTCACGCTGACCGACCGGGCCAAGGACGTGATCAAGTCGGGCGGCGAGTGGATCTCCTCCATGGAGCTGGAGAACGTGCTGATGGGGCACCCCGAGGTCACCGAGGCAGCCGTCATCGGCGTGCCCGACGAGAAGTGGGGCGAGCGGCCGCTGGCCACCGTGGTGGTCAAGGACGGCTCGTCGGTCACCGCGGCGGAACTGCGGGCCTTCCTCGGCACCCGGGTGCCGCGCTGGCAGCTCCCGGAGCGATGGTCCTTCATCGAAGAGGTGCCCAAGACCAGCGTCGGCAAGTTCGCGAAGACCCGCATCCGCGAGTGCTATGCGCGCGGTGACTACGAGGTGATCGAGGCCCGCTGAGGGGCGCCCCCGCGGGTGTGCCGTAGTGCTTTGCCGGGTCTCCGGCACTACCGGTACCCTGAGGGCCGACCAACAGGTCATCAGGAGGCTTCGCCTAGTCCGGTCTATGGCGCCGCACTGCTAATGCGGTTTGGCTTCGCGGCCATCCGGGGTTCAAATCCCCGAGCCTCCGCCATCTGAGCAGCAGTTTCTTCCGGAATGACATCGCCGGAGGGCTGCTGCTTTTGTGCTCTCCCGTCCGGCGCCGCGGCCGGCTGCGGGGCGCACCCGGCCGGGCTGTGCGCGGATCACGCCGCCGGCTGAGCCAGGAAAGCCGACAATCGATGATTATCTGTCATTCCCATCGGGAATGACGGTATTGTCAGCAACCGTGGAGGTGACCTCGTGACCTGGCTCGACTGGGCGCTCAGCGCCGTCTTCGCCGCCCTGGTCTACGTCGTGTTCGTCCAGCGGCTGAACCCGGGCGCCCCGGACCGTGACCACGCCTGGGTCGCCGCGGCGAGAAACGCCGACCCGGATGAACTGCTCTTGATCACAGGCCAGATGCAAGCCGAGCACCCGGCAGGTCGCTCCGCTGCGCCCTAGAGCATCACCGGGCGCAGCGGCGCCAGCCAAGCCGAGCATTCTGGTAGTCATAGCTGTTGACGGGAATATGAAGCCGGGCCTGGCATGCCATCACCGGCAGCGTCACTGAGCCCGGGCGAGGTCCTCGTCGAACACGTCCTCGCGGACCGCCTCCGCGCGGACGACTGGCCACCCGGGCAGTGCGACGTCGGCGGCAATCCGGGTCACCAGCGCGGCGGCAACGGCAACGGCGTCGGCCGCATCGCGCGCCTCGATGCTGATCCGGGCAGACCAGCCTTGCGGGTCCCCGCCGCCGGTGACCGCACCGTGGAATGGCTGAACGGCCGTCAGGAACAGGCTGAGCGCGCCCTCGCTGACGGCCTGGTTGTCGTCGGCACGGGTTTCGATCAGGGCGCTGTAGTAGGTCACGGCGATCCGCTCCTCTGTGTGTCAAAGTGATGCCACCGCGCCACCCTAGGGGCCATGCTGTGTCGAGCGGAATCCTGGTCTCCCGCAGTATTGAGGGCCTGGCCGTGAAGCTCGATGGCGCAAGTGAACCTGGCGAGTAATCCCTCACCATCAGCCCCGCGTCACACAACCAACGCTTGCCGGCAGAAGGACCACTCCATGACCGAGACAACGGGGCTCATCGCGGCCCTGGCCGCCGTACTTGGCGCGGGCGGCGTGATCATCGCCCTCATGCGGCGCTGCGCCCAGCTTGACCAGGCCTGCCGCCTGCTGCTCGACGCCCTCGTGGCCCAGCGGCCGGCCGAGGACGTGCCGCGGCTGCGCGTCATCCAGGGCGGCAGGCGATGACGCGTCAGGTCATCCCATGGTCATAGCTGGCTGAGTTTCCGCACGTCACGCGGCGCGGCGGCGGACCAGCCAGATCGTGGCAGCGCCGAGCAGCACGGCCAGTACGAGCAGCCAGCCGCCC
>Ga0182015_10007182_pt1 | contig 10937 bp, 11 predicted proteins | sample 712P3MmetaG_FD_120478 | JGI IMG/M metagenome (GOLD analysis project Ga0182015, IMG submission 120478) | Permafrost microbial communities from Stordalen Mire, Sweden - 712P3M metaG | ecosystem: Environmental > Terrestrial > Soil > Wetlands > Permafrost | place: Sweden: Stordalen | collected...
CAAGCAATACAGTGAGAACCCCACGCCGTTCACCTGGACCAAGGGCCCCGAACATCTCCAACGAATCATCGAAGCCACCAGGCAGTATCAGGCAGCCCATCCCAAGCAGGCAAAGCAACGGAAGGATTGCCAGCATAATGCAAATAACTAACTGTACGATGTACTAGCGTTCGAGGCCAAGCTTAGAGAGCTTTACGGTCGTCGGGCTCACAGCGGTACCGCCCCTCTCACTCTATCGATTCTCTTTCGGCGCCTCCGCTTTCGCTTTTTGCTTCTTCTGAGCGTCTTCGGTCCAAGGTGGAACTACTCCTATGAATCGCGCGCAAGCGACCGATTGGTCCAGAGGTTCGGCGCCGTGGCAGACGATGAAACTGAAAGCCAAGTCTTCCGAGCGGCAAAGCCTGCTGCTGGGCAGCCGGAATCACGCCTGCTCGACAATTCGCTGCAGGCCTGACCGATAGCCCCGGCTGCAGGACAGTTCCTTCCCGTTCTTCAGGACCACTACGTACTCTCCACTATTAACAGGTATCAGTTCCTTGATCTTGCGGACATTCACGATACTCGAACGATGGATGCGGACGAAGTGGTTCGGGTTCAGGCGTTCAGAGATGGCGCCGATCGTTTCACGCAGAAGGTAGGATTCCTTTCCGACATGTAAGCGCACATAGTTGGCCGCAGCTTCCACCCAATCAATGCTTTCCAGGTCCAGGAACACAACTCGTCCATTGACCCTTATCACCAGGCGGTTGTCACGCTCCGATGCGGGAAAAGTTGTCGACCGGACCTGGGCAAGCAGACTCAGAATCCGGTGCGTAATCTCGTTGTCGGGGGATTTGAATAATTCGGATCGAGCCCTCTTGACGGCCTGATGCAGGCGTTCCTGATCAAAAGGTTTTAAGAGATAATCGAGTGCATTCGCCTCAAAGGCACGAATCGCGTACTGATCGTAGGCCGAGGTAAAGATGACTGCCGGCATATCCTCCCGAGGAATTTTGTCGAGGACTCCGAAACCATCCAGCTCCGGCATCTGGATGTCGAGCAATAATAGATCTGGCGCGAAATTGCGAATGGCGGACACCGTTTGCTCGCCGTCCTGGCACTCAGCCACGACCTGTACCTGCGGCTCCGACTTCAGCAGGATGAGCAACTTCTCGCGTGCCAGTCGCTCGTCGTCGGCAACCACGGTGCGCATCACCGGTTGGTCTTGCGCTGGCGACCCAGCAAAATCCGGGATCATCGACCGCCTCCTGCCGCTTAGTTCTGCTCCGCCTTCTTTTCCGCAGCCTTCTTCTGCGCCTGCACAGTCCACGGCGGGACAATGCCGTTCTCACGAGCATAAGCCACAGCCTGCCCAAGGTGCTCGTGTGCATCGGCGACCAAGAGATACACTACGTCGCCTGCGTTCGCCTGAGGGCCGAGCTTCGGCAAGAGTTTTGCGAAATCGGCGTTGCTCATGCCGTTGATGGTCTTCTGAGCAAACTCCCAGGACTTGTTCAACTCCGCGACGATCCGGACTTTATCGGTGGTCGATTTTTCCAGAGTCTTCCCGTCGACCTTTTCTGGAGGCACCGCTCCCATGAGACCAAGGATTCCATAGCGCTCGCCGGCGACATGCAGCAAAACCTCCGCGAAGGAGCGTGAGTCCGCCGAGGGGCGCCAGGTAAACTTGTCGGCGGGAACCACGTTTGCAAGATCCACAAACTTCTTCTGTACAGCTTCGAGATCCAATAGCGACTGACCCTTCATGTCATAGGCGGGGGCCGTGTGGTCGGCGGCGGCTGCCTCCGAATTCTGTGCCGAGATCTGGACCGCTCCGGCACTGAGACCGATTGCAACCAACAACGCTGCCAGAAAAACATCCTTCATATTCGATCCTCCCCGCAAAATACTGGTTCCTTAGACGAGCCAGGCAGAAAATGGTCTCTCACCATTGAACCCGTGTTTTTGAGCGTTCGAACCGGCAGGAGCGCTGGTCGTCCCAGGTTGCGCCTGGTGATGGCCTGAGAGCTCGATTCATCGGTGCAGGGAAAATCTTTTGCTTTGCGCTCCGCCTTTCTCCGCTCGCTGCCTTTATCATTACCGTCATGCCCAAGAAGCTTCGCTGGGGAGTTCTCAGCACTGCCGCCATCGGTCTCAAGAAAGTCATCCCTGGGATGCAGCGGGGCCAATACACCAGCGTCGTGGCGATTGCATCCCGCGACCTCGCGAAGGCACAAGAGGCAGCGACGGCCCTCGGCATTCCCACAGCTTACGGCTCCTACGAAGAACTTCTCGCGGACGCCGAGATTGACGCGATCTACAATCCGCTGCCCAATCAGTTGCACGTCCCCTGGACCATGCAAGCCGCTGAAGCCGGCAAGCATGTTCTCTGCGAGAAGCCTCTCAGCCTCACGGTCGCGGAAGCCGAATCTCTCCTCGCGGTCCGCTCCCGTACCGGGGTCAAGATCGGCGAAGCCTTCATGATCCGCAGCTCTCCCCAATGGTTGCGCCTGCGCGAACTTCTGCACCAAGGCCGTATCGGCGAACTCCGGTCTATCGTGGGTTTCTTCAGCTACTTCAACATGGACGCGGCCAACATCCGGAATCAAGTCGAATCTGGCGGTGGTGCGCTCATGGACATCGGCTGTTATCTCATCCACGCGTCGCGTTACGCCTTCGCACAAGAGCCCACTCGCGTGGTTGGGAGGATCGATCGCGATCCCCGGATGCACACGGACCGTCTCAGTTCCGCGATTCTCGACTTTCCCGCCGGGCAGTCGATCTTTACTTGCAGCACGCAGTTGGTCCCTTATCAGCGCATCCACTTCCTCGGCACCCGCGGACGCATGGAGATCGAAATTCCCTTCAACGCCCCGATTGACCGCCCTACTCGCCTCTTCATCGACGATGGAAGCGACCTCTTTGGCAAGGGCATCATTACGGAAGCATTTCCTGTCTGCAATCAGTACACCCTGCAGGGCGACGCCTTCTCCAAAGCGATTCTGGAACGCACCGAAGTTCCCGTCGCCCTCGAGGACGCCATCAGCAACATGGCCGTCATCGAAGCCATTTTTCGCTCCGCTAACTCGGGCCAATGGGAGTCACCGAAGCGATGATCGATGGTGAGGAAATTGGAGCACGAAGCGGAGCACAGTAAATGCCAGTTTTGAACCCGCCAGTTTTGAATCCGCCAGCAGCGAATCACGAAGCCCGCGATCCGGTCTGCGGCATGTTTGTGAATCTGAGTGGAGCGAAATACAAATCAGCGCGCAACGGAAGCGACGGCTACTTCTGTTGAGCGGGGTGCAAGCAAGCCTTCGAGCGCCAACCCGAGAAATGCACGCTCTCAATGTCCTCGTGACGAGAATGGCGGCTCTTCCATCAATCGAGTCTTTACTTGCGTGCTTATGCGTCCTGACCACATCGCTAGCCGCTGCTCCCACCGCCGACTATAAGCAGCCCTATCGCCCGCAGGTGCACTTCTCTCCGCGCAAGAATTGGACCAACGATCCGAATGGTCTCGTCTACTTTCACGGTGAGTATCATCTCTTCTATCAATTCAATCCCCTGGGTGATCAATGGGGGCACATGAGTTGGGGACATGCCGTCAGCACGGACCTGCTTCATTGGCAAGAGCTGCCCGTGGCTATTCCAGAGAAGGACGGCGAAATGGTCTTCACCGGAAGCATTGTGGTGGACCATGAGAACACGGGCGGCTTCTGCGCCTCCGGAAAAGAATGCCTGGTTGCGATTTATACGGGCCATCGAAGTTCTGCCGAGGAAACACGCCAGACCCAGAACGTTGCCTACAGCGCCGATGAGGGGCGGACGTGGACTCGGTATGCGGGAAACCCTGTGCTCGATCTCCACATGGCCGACTTCCGCGATCCCAGCGTTTCCTGGGATGAAAACGAAGGTCATTGGCGGATGGCAGTTTCTTTGCCCATGGAGCACAAGATTCGTTTCTATGCCTCACCGAATCTGAAAGAGTGGACGCGGTTGAGCGACTTTGGACCCGCCGGCGATGTGGATGGAGCCTGGGAATGTCCGGACCTCCTGCGCATTCCAGCCGAAAAGGGAGACGGCGCGATTTGGGCATTGAAGGTCGGCCTGAATCCGGGCGCGCCGCAGGGAGGCTCGGGCGAGCAGTATTTTCTGGGCGATTTCGACGGAAAGCGTTTTGTTGCCTTCAGCAGGGCGGGTTCGCACGGATGGACGAATTATGGCAAGGACGACTACTGTGCGATCAGCTTCAACGGCCTGCCGCGAGACGCAAAGCCGGTCCTGATCGGCTGGATGAACAACTGGCAATATGCGGACAAACTGCCCACGTCTCCCTGGCGTGGGCAGATGAGCCTTCCGCGGCGGCTCTCCTTCGTGAGCGATCAGGCAGGATTAGCGATAAAGCAGGAGCCGGTGATCATCCCTCTTCGAACCGAACACGAAGCGATTCGGCCAACCGAGGGCGGCAAGGTACGCAGCAGCTTTCAAAAAGCACCGTTTGAGCTGGACTTGGAATTTGGCCGACCTTCCGAGATGATCTTCGGCCTTCGGCTCTACACAGACAAGCAGCACTGGACCGAGATTGGATTCGATCGTTCAAAAGGAGAGTTTTACATCGATCGCACGAAGTCGGGTGCGGCTATTACGGCGGACTTCCCAGCCAAAACAACCGCGCCGCTGGTCGTAAGTCGCCCATACGATCTCAAACTTGTTGTCGACCGCTCGTCGATCGAAGCTTATGCGCAGAACGGTACGATTGCCATCACCAACCTCATCTTTCCTGCTTCCGATACCAGCAGAGTTGAGCTTTTCTCCGCGAGCGGAAAGCCAATGGTGGTCAAGGGTGATCTCTGGAAGCTGCGCTCGATCTGGGAGTGAGCCGCAACTGCAACGGACGCAGTAGCACGTTCCTCTACTTTAATCCTTCCACGAGGTAGAGGTAGAGGTCTGACAGAATACGATGATAGATAGCCGTATAAGCATGACTTGCCGTCCGGCGTGACGAGGATGGGACCAAGGCGGCATACCCCGGCTGAATCGGAGGACATGCGTTCATTCCAGAGAGTTTTGCGGCCCGTCGACAAGTCCAGCCGAATTCACACCTCGGATTTTTTCCTGCGAACTCCGCGCATCGAGATGCAACCCCAATTTTCTTAAGACGACACCCGCATCGTGACTCAAGCTCAGGCTTCGAGCATAACGGTCGAAGTCGGATGAATGATCCTCCCTTTCGACCTGTCGCTCAATCTACCCATTCCAAGGAAAACGCATGAAATCGTTTGCACTACGTTACCCAAAGGTGTCCCACCTGGACAAATAAATGGTCTGTTATCTGTGAGTTACCATCTGACTGCTTGGCACCGAAGCTGCATATATTTAGGGCGTGCTTCTGGACAGGCTGCAATCCGGTTTCTTGCTGTTTGAAACACCGCAGGGTTTGGTTCGCGCTGAACTTTCTCTTCGGCAACGCATCTATCTGCTTTGGACGTTTCGTCACTTTCGCCAACTCTCCATCCCACTACTGAACCCGCGCCAGCGCACACTTGTCAACGGGCTCTTCCGCAGTAATGTGGACGTCCTGCCGCATTCCTTCGATCCATTGCTGGCGGTCGGGGTGGTGGAGAATTTTGTGCCGACCATGGTGCCGATCGACGCTTCGCCGCGCCCGGAACCAGCCCGTCAGGAGCCAACTCAGAAAGATAAACAGCAAGAACGAGTTGGAGCCCTGCCTGCGGAAATCGCGCCCCAGCCTAACCCGGTTTCCTCGTCTTCGCCCAAATTGGTCTGGCCCATGTTGAACTGGTCGAGGATGGCAGCGACCAAGCTTGCAACGACCAGGCTGGCAAGGACAGTCGGTGGGCTGTGCCTCTGCATCATCACCGTGGGCGCATGGCATCACCTGCAGGCAGTGCCATCCCTGCAAGCCCACAATCAGACCCGGCTTCAGCAGATCAACGCGGTCACCGTCACGGATTCTGCACATTCCGCGGAACGGGCGGGCATGGCCGAGAACTCCGTCGTCATCGCGGTACCGGCAGTTACCGCTCCGCTCACCGCTGCCCCGGAAACTGCGGTCGCGCGGGGATCCATCGCTGCAGTCGTCCCAGTTCACACGCCAGCTTCCAATTCAGCTCCAAGCGCAGCTTCGATCTCAACCCCAAAGCGGGCGATTCGCCTCCACGACACGGCTTCGACTCGGAACCCTCCACTCTCCGACCAGAACAGAAGTTTCATTCGTATCCAGGCATCGAGACCTCCGTTGCGCTTCGCATATCCGGACTATATGGATGTCCGCGCTCGCGGTGCCGTCTGCCTGACAGCGGATGTGGATTCTGATGGCGCCGTGCGCAACGTGAGATTCATTTCTGGCAAGCGGGCGCTAGCCCCGGCCGCAGTCCGCGCCATTCGCCAATGGCGCTACCATCCTTACCTCAAAGACGACCAGCCCGTCGCGACCGAAACCAGCATCGTCATTTCGTTCTTCTCAAACGACGCGATTTCCTTGGGCTTCCCTCCCATCATCCCGGCCAGCCGCTAGACTGCATTCTTCATGTGTGGTCGGGACTGGAGGACGCGCCGAATTCGTGATAAGCAGCGATAAGGTTTCCTTACGGTCTGCGGCTCCTGGTGTCAGAGGCAAAAGAATCTCCGATTGATGTTGTGGCCAACTAAAACGGAGCTCAAGATTCTTCCGCGAGGCGGCCAATCTTGGGCAGTTGAGGTAGGCGACCGAGGTAGGCGACCAATGATGTCTCCGGCCCGGTAACATCTTGGAAGCAGGAGAAACCGCATTGCCGGACAATGGCAACCCGCCGCCATGAACCGGTTGGCTGACCGACAGGATTGTCTGGCTTGAACAGAGGGATTCAACACTCCTTCCGGCTCGAAGGCACGGGACCGCGCCTCGACCGTAAGGACCCGTATCTTCGCCTGCACTTCGTGAGCGATTACGTGCGCGATCAGGAGCGCAGCAAGAGGTTCTTTCTCGAGCAAATGGGCTTCCACCTGGTTATGGGTGTGCGCTTTGAATCAGGCAACCGCTGGATTGAGGTCGCACCGCCGGATGGAACGGCTGTGCTGGCTCTCGTTCGGCCCATGCCCGGTTTCAATCAAGAGGGCCTCGTGGGACACTCCGGCTTGATCACGTTGATCACCGAGGATGTCGAGGCGAAGTATCGAGAATGGTCGGAGCAGGGGGGGAAGTTTTCCATTTCGCCGCAGACTCCGGAGTGGGGCGGAGTGTTTTGCCGTTTTGAGGACGTGGACGGAAACTCGTTCGCCCTAGCGGGATTCGACGATGTGACGCGGGCGATCGAGGAGCGCCGCCGCGAATTCGCCGACCGGCTCGAAGCTGAACGGCGCGCCGCGCAGGAGCTGGCGATTGCCAAACAGGTGCAAGCGCGGCTTTTTCCGCAAAGGCTGCCACAGGCCGCTACGCTCGACCACGCAGGCGTCTGCATCCCGGCGCGGGCCGTGGGCGGCGACCATTATGACTTCGTCGATCTCGGTCCTGATAACGGCCGCATCGCTCTGGTCGTCGGCGACATCGCAGGCAAAGGCATTGCGGCCGCGCTGCCGATGGCTAACCTGCAGGCAAGCCTGCGCAGCCAGTCCGCCTTTGCTGCAGACCAGCCCGAACGCCTCCTGCGTTCGGTGAATCACATGTTGTTTGAGAACACCGATCCAAACGCTTACGCCCCGCTCTTCTACGCGGACTATGACGCGAACTCCGGCGGTTTGCGCTACGCAAATCGCGGCCATCTCCCCGGCCTGGTGCTGCGGACCAGCGGCGCGCTCCAGAGACTCGACGCCACTTGCACCGTGGTCGGGCGCTTCGACGGCTGGCAGTGTTCCATGTCTGAGATTCGTCTCCAAGAAGGCGATGCACTCGCACTCTACACTTGTGGCGTGACGGAATCCTTCAGCGATCGCGAAGAAGAGTTCGGCGAGCCGCGCCTGATCGACGCGCTCCGCCGCAGCTCCCATTTGCCCGCGCAGGAGAGGGGCCATGCGCTCGCGGCCGAAGTCCGGGGCTTCAGCGCGCCGGAGCAGTTGAGACGTGGAAACAGATTCGTGCACAGCAGGAACTGATCCTTCGCTCGCGCATCGATATGGATATGGAGTACCCCAGGTCTCGCCTCTCAGACCCGGGACTCGCTCCGCGTCGCCAAATCACCACGCTACATTCCAAAGGCACCGAGCGCGGGTGGGGTGGTGCCCTTTCAAGCCTCTACGGCTGCCGCTTTTCTTCCTTCATTTTCTTGCATACCAACTTGGTATGCCCGGTCTTGGAATCAATCACAGTGCTTCCTGGCAGGCAGCTACAGGTGACGGTGTTGGCATTCTCCTGTTTTGTGACGATGCAGTGCTCGATGACTTCACTATTCGCCGGCGGCAGTTGGCTACGAACTTCTGGAGGAGTCGCCGCGACAGGAGGTGGCGTTGCTGCAACTGGCTGCTTCTTCGCCGCACAGCCACTCAAGAACAAGCAAAGGACAAGACAACCTTTCTTCATTCTTATTGTTTTCGCTCTGTGCTGCCATCTTGTCGATTAGCAACCTTGATTACAGTGCGCGGGCGGGCCGCGCGAAAGCGACGGCATTCTCCTGACGGACTGGTAGATCGTACCACCCAGATCAGCGACTCCACAGGATTTGCCCGTGGAACATTGTGTTTGTCGTGCTTTGTCGCCTCGGCCTAACTGCCGGACCGGACAGGGGTTGGTCCCCTATACCGGAGTTCGACGCTCTCTTCTATCGGCAGACGATTCTTAAGGTCAATCCGCAAACCGCAAATATCGTGACGACGGTTAGGCTGGTCCTCGGCAGGCCCGCTCTCGTGTTGTTCGGAGCGCTCTCTGAGAAAATCAGCCGCAAGAAGATCATGCTGGCCGGTAGCTGGTTTGCGGGGGCTGCCGTATAATCCAGAGCTGCCCGCACATTTCTATGGCGACTTTCGGGCGAGAGGAGCTAGGGTGAGTGCGAGGAGGGGTTTCATGAGATCGTGGCATCCTTATCGAGCCCGGAAAGGATTACTCTTTGCCAGAAGTGGTCAGCTCATGCAATCGTCGTAGCCACGGCGGCGTCGAGGCGATTGAATCAAAAAGAAAACTCGTACTTCAGTTCGAGCTGGCTGGCCATACGCCTCTGGTGTGGAGCTCGAGCAATGAGCAGGACTGGGGCGCTTCACCTTTCAATCCGTGGCTGGAGACGGTCAACGGGAAGGCGATCTTTCTTCCGGAGGCTGGTTTACCCGCTCACCGACGAGGAGTCCGAAAATTGATTTGCCTTAATCAGCCAAACTGGAAAAGCTCTTCTAGGTAAAAGAAGGTTGGTTCCGGCTCGCTTCGAAGCGCTAGGGAGGATTCTCAAATGAAACCGATTCGACTTGCCACTTTCGTGATTTGTTTGGCCTGCACCGCGGCTCGCGGTCAGGTGAGCCAGAGCGCCGATTGTAGCCCCCAGATCGATAAGGCGCTGGAAGTGACGGGCGTCAAGGATTTCGTTGACCAGATGCCAGCGCAGATACGGAGTCAGGTTGGAGCGCAGTTTAAGACGACGAATAAACAATTGGTCATGCGGGCGACGCTGCGCATGTTCGATCCGGCGGGTCTTCTGCGCGGTCTCAAACAGGCATATTTACGGAACTGTGAACCCGAGATGCTGCAAAGTGTCGTGGCAACCCTCGACACTCCGCTGGGAAGACGAATGAGGAAGCTTGAGGCATTCGCTGCCACCGCGGAAGGCAGCCAGGAAACCGCGGCGTACAGAAGAGAATTGATGCTGCATCCGGCCAGCGATGTGAGATACGCGTTGGCAGAGCGATTGGATCAGTTGACGGGCGCTAGCGAATTCGCACTGGCCGTGGCTGTCGGCGTTGCCAAAGGAACAGCGGCGGCTGTCGGGCGACCCATGCTAACGGACGTGGAACTCTCGTCCCTGCGTACTCAAACCCTGCCGTTTATCCGCAGTGCGCAGATCATGAGCGCGCTGTTCACTTATCGCGATGTCAGCGACGAAGACTTAAAGCAATACGTCGCCATGTATGAACTTCCGGCACTTCAGCAGTTCACCAAAATTTTCGAATCGGCGTTTGTCGGCACGATTGACAAGCAGTCGCAACAGGCGGCTTTAGATCGTCGGCCGCAATAAGGGGTGTCGCCGTCGGCTGATACGCTCCCCAGCGGCGTCTTCAGAGATCACCAGCGAGGTTTCTATTCCGCTCGGCACTGCGCCAGCACCTATCTCTATTCTTTTCCTTGGATGGAAGAGCAGAAGTTCGCCCGGCAAATGCAGAATGACATGCTGCAACAAATTCAGGAGGCCCGCCCAAAATTTTTGGTCTACGCCGACTGTGCGCGCTCCTGGGGAACAAAAGCCACGCTGGAAGACAATTGGGGATTGCCGGAGATGGCCTGGGCATAAGCTCACCGCGGTTACGAGTTAGTCGACCAAGTGGCGATCGCCGGCGATCCAGAGCACCCGTTTGGAGCTCACGCCTGTTTGTACGTTTTCCGCCGGATCGGGCCGCAACCGGCGCGAATGGGACGCCACATTGCTGCAAGGAATGAGCGGGCGGGGAAGGCATCATTGCCGAGCAACTGCGGGCACTAGCTCGCCTACCTCCGCTTTAAAGATCTTGATGTTGTCGCCGAACAACTGAAATTGCAGATCGCGAAACTCAGCACGGTGTTGGTGTAAGTCCTCGGGAAGGGCTATCCCCCATCCTGACTGAACAATCCAGACGGTGTCTCCGGGCTTGAGACTGTAGGCTTGCACGAACCGTGGCCATACTTGCGTGAAATTTTCTGCCCAAAACCTCCACAGCGTATAGTCGGTGGAAACGATGCGGTGACCTCCGCAGGAAAATTGTTCAAAGTTGGCGGGCGCAAGATCGAAAGAAATTAGCCTTTGCTGGCACAGATAGTGACCAAGAATAAGGTTTGTCTGATAATC
>Ga0182015_10007183_pt1 | contig 10935 bp, 13 predicted proteins | sample 712P3MmetaG_FD_120478 | JGI IMG/M metagenome (GOLD analysis project Ga0182015, IMG submission 120478) | Permafrost microbial communities from Stordalen Mire, Sweden - 712P3M metaG | ecosystem: Environmental > Terrestrial > Soil > Wetlands > Permafrost | place: Sweden: Stordalen | collected...
TCCAGCTCTCGAGGAAGAAAAACAATGGCAAAGCTAAGCAAGCCAAGTCGCGATCGGATATCCACAACCAAGTTCGCTTTTCCCAAGCAGCGTAAGGAGCCGCTCGAAAATGCCTCTCACGTACGCAACGCTGCTGCGCGCTTCGACCAGGTGAAGGGTGTAACGCAAGCGGAACGTAGTGCGGCGTGGAAGCGGATAAAGTCTGCCGCGAAGCGATACGGAGTGGAACTTAAGGAGCCGGCCTAATGCGAACAAGCTGCTCAGACCCCGCAAGTGCCTTACGCAAGCCTCCTCGCAGGTATGGATCTACAAACAGATGCTACGGCTTCAGTGGTGTGGCGCTGGTGAGTTGCTTATCGCCACATTGAGCCTCAGATGCCGGTCCACTTTCAGCCGAGCCCACCACCCGGCAGCCGGATGCCTCTGGCTGCTTCATGACCAGGGTGGCTGCCTGATCGAGGTTCGTGGTGGAAGGCTCGAGCTGGAACCTGGAGCGGTCATCATCTTGTTGGAGGGATATGCTCTTGAAGATGAGGGCGTTGCCTTCGAGGTGGACGTGGAATGATGTTAATTGCCAAAGAGATGGGCCGACCTGGCCTTGTTCGAGAGAAAAGGAGCTGCGCTCCTTCAATTTTCCGAGGAGGCCTCCGCCGAAGGTGACATCGCGGATGAGGTGACCGCTCATTCTGCCGACGCGGTGTTGCTGGTTATCGACCACGAGGTCGCCAGTCATGCTGCTGAAGACACGTGCTTCACGGGTAGGCGGATGGAACTTTGGCGCGGGTTCGAAATGTAAGGAAGTGTTCGTTGCCGTCGTGCTCGTCTGGGTCCAGATAAAGGCAACAGGCAAAAGCTTCAGAAGGTCATCGATCTGCTGATTATCATGATTGGCCTCCGAGAGCTGTTTTTTCTGGGCTCTTGGGTCGTGCAAAAACCCTTGAACGAGATCACGTTGTCGGGGCTCGGGGAGCTTTTGCTCGCCGTTCTCGAGGACGCGCGGGACGTTGCCCTGCTGGGTGGCGGCGACCCACTGTAAAATATGCTCTTTCGGCTTATGGATCTCCTCGAGATAGATCCAGTTGGAGTGGTCGTTCTGGTTTGCCGCGCGTTCGCTATCGACCGCCTGCTGGATGATCTGTTGCGGGCTTTGTGCATGCACTGTAGAGATCGAGAGCGCGAGTATCCCTAGCCAGAAGAAGTGCGCTTGTTCTTTGACCATTTGACTACCTTAGCCTCAGCCGATCAAAAGTTGGATTGCCCGATGAATCAAACTATAGCGTACGTTTGAATAGAGGTGTCGCGATCAGGAGCGTCGCGATCCCAAATCCAAACAAAAAGAGCAGGTCCATGCGGATCGCTGTAAAGCCGCCATCCTTGAGAAGGACGGCCTTGAAGCCGTGTACCGCGTAAGTAAAGGGATCGACGTCAGCAATGGCGCGCAGCCACTTTGGCAACCCTGAGACGGGAGAGATCGCCCCACTGGGAAAGAACAGCAGCGTATTCAGGACTCCGAACATGGCGCGCGGCACGAGTGGATCCTCGACGCGGACCATCATGAGAAACATCATGCCGTTAAACGCAACCGACGTCGAGATGATGAGCAGCAAGAGGAGTAGAGCGGTTACCGGGTGAAAGATGACACCCAGGCCGGCGAACAGCGAGCCAATCACGGTGATACATATGCCTGACAAGACAGCCTTGATGGTGCCTGCGAGGTTCAGTCCGAGGACCAGCTCCAGCTTTGTGATAGGAGTTACCAGATAGCCTTCGTGCACGCCCCGTGCTTTGTCGTCGATATACAGCATGCCTCCGCCGATCATGACGGCCACGTACATCGCGAGCGCCACGGAGCCGGCAAGCAGATACTTCATGTATTCGACGTAAGGATAGAGTTCGACGATCTCGAGCGCGATCTGCTGCACCACTTTTTGTTGAATGAGGGGAGCGTTCAAGGCGTCAACCAGCGATTGCATCTCGGCTTCGAGACTGGCGCTCATCGTCTGGTCGGAGTTGTCGACTACCAGGCCGATTGCCGGGGAATCGCCCGCCAGGACGCGTCGCGAATACTGCGCGGGGATGATAACCGCTCCATCGATCTTGCCCGTGCGCACATCTTCGCGCGCCTTTTGCTCATCGTTATAAGCGACAGCGGTGAAGGTCTTGATGTTGGCGGCGATGGAATCGAAGGCCTCGTGGATCTTAAGCGCCTGAGAGCCGCGGTCATAGTCGACTACGCCCATCCGTGCGCCGCGAATCTTACCCCCGAAGGCGTTCCCCAGGATGATCAGTTGGACCAGCGGAAGCGTCATCGAGACCATCATGAGCGCCGGTGAGCGGAAGAACTTCCGCATCTCTCGTTCTACAATCGCCATCATTCGTGTCATGGTTGCATCCCTGGGCGCGGAGGCATGATAAAGCCCTGCGCTTTGACCTGTTCGTCACGAAGCTGACGTCCCGTGTAATGAACGAAGACATCATCAAGCGTGGTGTTCTGAACGCTCAACGACTTGATGGTTTCACCCTTGCTGGACACCATCTCCACTAACTGCGTAGTGGTGAGCGAGCCATTGGAAGTCAGCAGCCTGTACATTCCCGCGCTCTGTGACTCCACTGAGGTCACGCCGGACAACTGTTTCAGCCGGGAAGGCCATTCTGTGGATTCTCGCGTGAACTGGGCTTCGACAACATTGGTTCCGGGAACACTCGCTTTGAGCGCCATGGGAGTATCCAGGGCTACCAGCTTTCCGTGGTCGACGATGGCGATGCGGTCGCACAGTCGATCGGCTTCATCCATATAGTGCGTGGTAATCAGCATGGTGAGATGGCGGGTGTTTCTGAGTTGGTTAAGCATTTCCCACACGGCAACGCGTGAGACCGGATCAAGTCCTGTGGTGGGCTCATCGAGGAAGAAGATCCGCGGATTATGAACCAGGCCGCGCGCGATCTCAAGACGACGCCGCATTCCACCAGAGAGTGTCTTGGTCTGGGCATTGCGCCACTTGAGCAGGTCCACAGCCACCAGCAGCTCTTCGATACTGCGCAGGCGCTCCGCTTTGGGAACCTCGTAGAGCTTGGCATAGATGGAGAGATTCTCTTCCACGGTCAGATCGATATCGCTGGTGAGCGCCTGGGGAATGACACCAATCACCCGTCTGACGGCATCGGATTCGCGCGAGACATCATGGCCGGCGATGATGGCCTTTCCGCTGGTGACCGGAATCAGCGTCGTCATCATGCGGATGAGTGTGCTTTTGCCGGCGCCATTTGGCCCCAGCAAGCCGAAGATCTCTCCGTCGGCGACGTCGAAGGTGATGCCGCCGACCGCTTCGAAATCGCCGTAGCGCTTCACGATGTTTTCGACTGCAATGGCCGCGCTTGCCTGGCCGGCGTTCATTGCATCACCAGTTTGCTCTTCGGGATGTAGACTTCGGCAATCATTCCGGGCACATAGCGCATGCCGGGATTGTCGATCAGCAGTTTCAGGCGGACGGTTTTAATATCCCGCTTGCGCCGGCTCACGTCGCGTTGCGTGGCAAAATCCGCTTCTGCCGACTTGGCAATTACCTTGCCATGAATCGTAGCTCCGCTTGGCATCACGACCCGCAGGCTATCTCCTATCTGCACGGAATCAGCCTCGGTCTCAGGGAGGGGTGCATAGATCCAGGTCTCGGTTAAATCCGTTATGGTCACGATTGGTGTTCCAGCCGAAACCACCTCGCCTTGCCGCGCGGCTCTCACGTTGACCTTGCCTGAAATGGGCGAGAAGACGCGCGCATATCCCAGTTCGACCTGCGCCTGATTCGCCAGGGCCTGCGCGTTCTGCATTTCGCCGCGCGTTGCGGCCACTGTCTTGGCTGCCGCCTGGGTCTGGATCGTATTTGCCATCGCGAACTTGAGTGAGGCTTCCGCCGCGGCGACATTCTCCTTAGCGGATTGGACCGTGGCCTGCGCGGCACGCAGAGAGGTGGCCGCTTCATCGCGTGCCTGGTAACTCATGATTCCTTGTGCGGCCAATGCGACCGTACGCGAAGTATCGGCCTCTTGATGCTCGTACTGTGCCTGCGCTTGCACGAGAGCGGCCCGCGCAGCGCCTAATTGGGCTTGGGCATTCGTCACCTGGCTTGACATGCCACCTCGTGTCTGGCGTTCGGTGTCGCTCGCGCCCTGCAGTTTGAAGTGCTGACTGATCGCTGTGGCCTCGGCGGCCTTATTTGCCGCCGCCAGATCTTGACTTTCAATGGTGGCGATCAGTTGCCCGGCCTGCACGTCGTCGCCTTCGTCGACAGCAAGGGTCTGAATCCTACCCGGAATGCGCGAGCTGACGATGACTTCATTGGCATCTACGGTGCCGATGAGTTGGAGATCGTCCGAGCGTTGCGTGGTAAAGAAGTACCAAAAGAGCGCGATCACCAGCAGCACTCCGATCAAGATAAAGATCCGGTTGCGTGCATTCATAAGCACTTTCTCCAAACTTGAGCGTTCTTGACTTGAGGCATCGGCATATCGGAAATGACCCGCTTCGCAAGCTTCGCGCCATGCGCGCGGTCAACAAACAAAGCGTTGCCGAGGAACCGCACCGCAGCCTTGCGCCGGGACCGTATCGCGTCATTGTCCAATGGGTTGAGGGGCAACGCGAGACGCATCATGGGCGCGCTCAGAAAATAGAGAACATTTGCGCCCAGCATGGAATACATCACCTGAAGCCAATCCATCTCACATAACTCGCCTGTCTGGATGCCCTCCTCGACGGCCTCCTGCAATTTCTCGAGCAGGGGTTTGAAGAAATTCTTTACCAGGAGCGGTATCGACTCGCTTTCGCCGCGCCGGAACCGGACCATCTCCTGTTGCATCAGGCTTTGGAATTCGTGTTGCGTGAAAATCCGGTCGAAGTGATTCAACGCTGCGCGCAGCAGACGTTCCCCCGCGCTCTGGCCCGTGTCAAGGGCTGCCAGCGCGCTTCCCATGACAGGTCTTGAGGCCTCTTCGAGCGCTGCCGCGTATAGACCGTGTTTGCTTTCGAAGTAGTAGTAAAGGAGCGCCTTGTTGACTTTGGCCGATTCTGCGATGGCGTCCGTGCGCGCGCCAGCAAGGCCGTGCGCGCTGAACTCGCGAATGGCCGCACGAAGGATGGTTTTTCGTGTGCGATCGGCACGGTCTCGATGACTCGGATTTGGGGCCATTGATTAACCAGTTAGTTAAAGTATACCAGTCGACACTCTTGCGCTTTTGAGGGGTCGTAAAGGTGAAAGATTATTAGCATCGCTGCCGGGCGCTCCCGAGACCAACGTTGATGGCAGCGAAATCGTATTATCTTTCACCGGAAGGAGAGGCAACCTTCAACTCAAATACAGGATCGAAATGCGTACAAAGGGACGGCTGCGGGCTGGCATGGTGGGGCTAAAGCGGCTTTACCCTTGAAAACTGGAGATTCCCTAATGACACGCTATTTGCATCTCTTCGTCTGCCTGGTCGCCACGCTCTGCATGGAAGGGGCCTTCGCTCAGGCATTACCTACACAAACTTACCAAAGCGTTCAGAACTCAACCAGCAGCTCGCCCGTTGCCTATGTCTACGTATCGGGGCAGAAGACCGCCGGCGTCAACGAGATTTACGCGTTTGCCGCAGCCTCGAGCGGGAAGCTTACCCGTGTGTCCGGTTCGCCCTTCCCAGGTAACATTGCGAGCATGGCAGTGAACGGAAAGTATCTTTTCGGCTCAAGCGATGAACAGACTGATATCAGTTCGTTCTCCATCGCGCCGGATGGCGCACTCAAACAGGCCGCATCGATCGACGGCCGAAAGTACAATGGTTACGATTGCGGCGGCCCGGGGCCGCTGTTTCTCGACCATACCGGCGCGACCTTGTATGACTTGGATTTCCTCGGCAACATTTGCGCTAACAACACCTATCAATCTTTCCGCATCGAGAAAACCGCAGGCGAGCTGGACTATCTTGGAAGCGATGGTGAGGATCCGTGGTTCAATGTTCCGCTAAGTTTTATTGGAAATAATACGTACGCCTACGGGGCGGTTTGTCTGAACGACATGTACTGGGAGATCTATGGCTTCAAGCGCCACAGCGATGGAATGCTGATCCAGGCGAACGTCAGTGCACCGACGCCGACCCCAAAGGAAGGGGATTTCTACTGTCCCAACCTGACTGCCACCGATTCCACGAATCACGTAGCCATCTCCGTCCAGGCAGTTGATGGAGAGACGTTCAACCCGGACGGTCCTCCGCAGCTTGCGACCTATACGGCCGAAGACTCGGGCAATCTGGAGACGAAGAGCACCCGTGAGAACATGCCTGAAACTGCGGTCGAGAACGTTACCGATGTTGGGGTGTCCCCATCGGGCAAGCTGCTCGCTGTTGGCGGGACGGCTGGATTACAGATTTTCCATTTCAACGGAAGTGATCCGGTTACCCCCTATACCGAACGGCTCACGAAGGACGAGGTCGATCAGTTCTTCTGGGACAACGACAATCACCTGTACGCCATCAGCCAGTCCGGAGGAAAGCTGTTCGTATTTACGATTACACCGACGCAATTCAGCCAGGCCGCTGGCTCACCATATTCGATATCCAACCCGCAGGACATCATTGTTCTGCCCAAGACATAACGTTGGCGACGGGGAGTTCAACCTGTAGCCTCACTTCGCGAACGGGACAATGAACCGGCGAAGGAACTGGATTAAAACTGCAATTACAACGTAGAGAATGCCGTTGAGAAAAGGAACCAGCCACAAGGCTGTCCGGATAGCCAGTATCGGAGGGCATGATGCCCACATGATCGCGACCCAAACCGGCGTCAACGGCGTGTAGAGGTTGAATACCGCACCCACAACCGAGACCCAAAAGAAGCCGACAGAAACACCGATAACAGCAGCGATGGCGATGGTTTTCTTCATGCTGTGCCTCGGAGTTACCTCTTGGGCATAGGGGTCCGAACCCGCCCACGAGTATCTGTCCCGTGGCGTTCCTGTATTCCTCCGGTGTTATCTCCCGTACGACGCTTTTCGTGGGCTTGAATGATTCCGTACCAGGTTCTTTGAGCTTCTTCTCTTGAGGTTTATGACCCGACAAAAGGTCCTCCGCCACGTTCCCGGGTTGCGGCATCTACATTCTCTTCTAACAGCCGATCGGCCTTGGTGACCGATCTTTCGGCCATATCTTTATGGTGCGGGCCGTGTATTGCTGCAAACGCGTGAGGGCTTGACCTCGATTTTGGTGGTGGAATAATAGCGGCATCATGGCCTCCATTTGACCGGCCAGGGTCTGTGCAACCAATGAGGAGGAATCGGCCAATGCAACTCAGGAGTCAGAACTTTAACGATGGAGAGTCGATTCCCGGAGAATTTGCGTTTGCTGTGGTCGATCTCAGGAATCATTTCTCACTGAGTACTAACCGCAACCCGCACCTGGAGTGGAGCGATGCGCCCGAGGGCACAAAGTCATTCGCTTTGATATGTCATGACTACGACGTACCTAGCCAAGCCGATGATGTGAATCAGGAAGGCCGCGAGGTGCCAGCGTCGCTGCCTCGCGTCGACTTCTTCCACTGGCTGCTGCTCGATATCCCGGCAGCTGCAAGAGAGATCGTTGCCGGTAGTCACAGCAATGGAGTGACGCTGCGCGGCAAGCCTGGGCCCGCGGCCACTGGTGGTTTGCGCCACGGAATCAACGACTACACCAAGTGGTTTTCTGGGGACGCAAAGATGGAGGGGAAGTACCACGGATACGATGGCCCGGCTCCCCCATGGAATGACGCGATTGTCCATCACTATGTGTTCACACTTTACGCGCTCGATATCCCGCACCCCCAAGTGCAGGGTGAACTGACCGGGCCGAATGTTCGAGCGGCGCTCGAAGGACACGTGCTTGCCAGAGCCACCCTGACAGGTACCTACTCGCTGAACCCGCGCCTGAACACAAAGAAATAAAGCACTCGAGTAGGCCATCCTCTGCCCAAGGAAATCCGGGGATATGGGCCGCCTAGGCTTGTTGCCTTTCCGGCCAGGCCCTCAGGTCCGGGAGCTGCGATCTCCCAGTTTCCCTTGGAGAGCATTTATGCGGCGGGGTTAGGTGGCGTCGAATGGCTCCGATCCGTGTGCTGATTTTTGGCCCATTTGATGTAGTCGAGTGTGGGTGGCTTTCCGCCGTTCTCGCGAATTCTGGTGAGGCACTGTCCACGATGGTTCTGGCTATGCATAACGACCTGCGTGAGGCCCTCGGCAACGGTAGGACGTGACCCCAAAAAGGGTAAATCGAATCGCCGGTCGAGTTCACGTTCCGTCAAACCGTCGACGAAGGCGAGTTCCTCAATGTGTGTGTCTCGGAAAAGCTGAACTAATTGATCGAACGATTCGGGGAGTTGGGACTCTTTCGCACGGTCGAATGGTCGCTCCTGGAAGAAGCACAGGAAGACTCTTTGCACCATGACGGTATGGTGCAGGACTTTGTAGAGGTCTTGGTCACGCAGAGATTCCGGATGGGCTTGTACGGCTTCCAGCAGGGCCTCATCTGCCCATACCTGGTGGCGAAAGAGGGAACGAAGCAAATCGATCACGGCGCAACAACCTCCTTGAAGGCGTGAACTAAAGCGCGGAAGGTTTCTGCTCTTCAATGACGACCACCCGAGCTTGTTCAAGGAATTCGTTCGAATTCATGGGCAAAGGATAGCACCGGATGCCGCTGCCCGGTGTGCCCTAAGTCCCGATACTGACGTTGCGTGTTGTCGCCGGACCCGCCCAACTGCCAAATGGTTGTCGGGCATTGCCACACGTATTGTTCGCCACGTGATGGACGCAGTACGATAGGCTGCTTTGCGAGACAAGCTGGAGGTCAACGTGAAAAATCAAGGGGTGCAAGCGCCTGCGCGGTGGACCAGGCAAGCAGCCACAATATCAGTACTGATTGGAACACTCCACTGGTGCTGCTGCGTTGCCCTTTACGCGGCGGCATCGAAACCGCTTCCTTGCTCAGCGCCGGTGTACCGGCAGTTCGATTTCTGGCTCGGCGAATGGGACGTCTTTGAAGAAGGCGGCTCGATAAGAGAAGCCCGGGTAACCGTGGCGCGGATCCAAAATGACTGTGGCCTGCGAGAACAGTATGAGGGCACGGATGGTTCCAGCGGAGAAAGCTTGAGCATGTACGACACGTCCACAGCCGAATGGCAGCAGACTTGGTTAAGCAATCGTGGCCAGGTTGTCTTCATCCATGGAACCCTGCAGGGAGAAGCAATGACTCTGAGTGGTACGGGCGATAGTAGCGGCGGCCACCGGCTTGTGCGCGGTGTGTGGAAACCGGAAAACGCGGGAGTGCGGGAAACTGCTGAGACATCATCGGATGACGGCAAGACGTGGACGCCGTGGTTCGATCTGTCGTTTCGCAAGCGCTCCCCTCTCGCCAGCCGTGACAACAACGGCTCGGACGAGGATCGCAGAGCTGTCTCCGCGATGGATACGCAGTTTCAGGCAGCTGTTAAGAACAACGACGTAGAAGGTATGAGCCGCATTCTGGCAGACGATTACATTCTGGTCACGAGTTCGGGAAGGACACAAACGAAAACAGACCTCCTCAACGAGGCAAGAGAACGCAAAACGACCTATGAACGGCAAGAAGATAGCAACCAAACAGTACGGCTGTGGGGCGATACCGCTGTGGTTACCGCGAAGCTATGGGCGAAAGGCACAGACGGAGAGAAGCCCTTTGACGTGACCTTGTGGTTTAGTGATACCTATGTGAAGACTACTGCGGGATGGAAGTATGTCTTCGGCCAAGCCGCGTGTCACCTGCCACCCGCACCGTGAGTCAGTCGAGAAGCAAAAGAGCGGTACGATGACCCAGAATGTCTACGACGTCCAGGAGTTCTTCGAGGGCTATAGCCGGCTAATCCGGGGATATCGTCCGCAGCCGTTTACTTGAGGGCAACTATTGTCGAGGCGGACCCCGTGCTGCCTGCCAAATTGATAGTGTCGCGATTGGGGGGCCAAACACTTAATAGGTGCTGGGACGGTTTGTAATCCGGATCGCCCGCTCGCAACGAAGAGATAACGGGCCAGCTCCCTCGCCTTCCGCGATCAGGATAGTGAAGTTACCGAAAATGAGACTTTTCAGGCTAGTGGTGAGGGTACCGGAGCGCAGAATTCCGCAGCCGATCACTTCCCACAACCTTCTCATTACTAATCCGCTCCTCAATGAGCGCATGAACGACTCTTCGTTCAAGGAAAAAGTCGTTCTACGCACGGAACGAGGGTAGTGGCAAGCGTGCGGCTCCTGGTAGGAGGATCCCACTCTGGACGGGACAAAGCGGCAGCCTATCGAGGTGTGCAGATGCGCATGCACTCCTCGACACACTTGTAAACAAAGTCAATGAGATCGGCGGTGCTGTCCAAAGTTGGAGCGCACATCGCCAGCCCGCGAACGCGCAAGAGTGATTGCGTCGCTCCGCTGAAAGGAGAAACCAGATGGCCTGTTCTCGTCGGTTGGCAGCGAAACGCTACTTGTCCGGAAAGCCGACTATTCTGCCATGTGGAGGGTTGACCCCTGCCATCCCTATGGACCTTTGATGGATTGCGGCGTGACGCTCGTTGAAGGATGAAGGCTTCGACCAACATCCTTTTTGATGGAGTCGTTGTCCTTGACCTTCGTGATGCCGTACTGCGGGCGAGGACAATCAAACGGTTCTCGTCGAGCAAGGGCGCCAGCTGCTCCGCAACAAAGAATAGTGCGCGTTTGATCAGCCGCACCAGAACGGCTGAGGCGATGGCACTGAGAACACTAACGCCGACGGCGTTTCTCGTCTTAATTTAAATGGTAGGCACGAGGAGACTCGAACTCCTGACCTCTACCGTGTCAAGGTAGCGCTCTAACCAACTGAGCTACGCGCCTGCGCAGTGCATGCACGCTATCATACCAAAAGCTCATGTACCATCA
>Ga0182015_10007187_pt1 | contig 10931 bp, 14 predicted proteins | sample 712P3MmetaG_FD_120478 | JGI IMG/M metagenome (GOLD analysis project Ga0182015, IMG submission 120478) | Permafrost microbial communities from Stordalen Mire, Sweden - 712P3M metaG | ecosystem: Environmental > Terrestrial > Soil > Wetlands > Permafrost | place: Sweden: Stordalen | collected...
GCCGGCGGCGCCGAGGTCCTGCAGCGCGACGAGCAACCCCCGCTCGAGCAGGTCCAGCGAGCACTCCATCAGCTTCTTCTCCGCGAAGGGGTCGCCGATCTGCACGCTCGGGCGCTTTGCGGCGTCACCCTCGCCGAGCTCCGCCGAGGCCAGCACCGAGGCGCCGCCGATCCCGTCGCGCCCGGTCGCCGCGCCAAAGAGGACGAGCAGGTTGCCGGGACCGGTGGCGGCCGAGCGGATCAGCCGCTGAGTCTGGATCAGCCCGACGCACATCGCGTTGATCAGGCAGTTCTGCTCGTAGGGGGCCTCGAAGTAGATCTCGCCGCCGACGGTGGGCACGCCGATCGAGTTGCCGTAATGGCCGATCCCGGCGACCGAGCGCTCCAGCAGGTAGCGGGAGCGCTCGCTGGTCGGCTCACCGAAGCGCAGCGAGTCGAGGATCGCGATCGGGCGCGCACCGACCGCGAAGATGTCGCGCAGGATGCCCCCGACGCCGGTCGCCGCGCCCTGGAAGGGCTCGACCGCGCTCGGGTGGTTGTGGGACTCGACCTTGAAGGCGACCGACAGGCCGCCGCCGACGTCGACCGCGCCGGCGTTCTCGCCGGGCCCGAGCACGAGGCGCGGGCCCTCGCTCGGCAGCGTCCGAAGCAGCAGCTTGGAGTGCTTGTAGGAGCAGTGCTCGGACCACAGCAGCGAGAACATCGCGAGCTCGACCTCGTTTGGCTCGCGGCCGAGGCGATCGACGATCAGCTCGTATTCGTACTGCGTGAGGCCGAGCGCGAGCGCCCGCGCCACTCCCCCCGTCGCCGCCGCGCTCATACGAGCGCCGTCGCGAGCGAGCGAAACAGCTCGAGCCCGTCGCTTGAGCCCGTCAGCGGGTCAACCGCGTGCTCGGGGTGGGGCATCAGGCCGAACACGTTGCCGCGCTCGTTGATCACGCCGGCGATGTCGTCCAGTGAGCCGTTGGGGTTCTGGCCGGCGGCGTAGCGCAGCACGACCTGGCCGCCGGCGTGCAGGCGCTCCAGCGTCTGCGGCGGCGCGTAGTAACGCCCGGTCGTGTGCTTGACGGGGATCGAGAGCAGCTCGCCGGCCTGCAGGCCGGCGGTGAACGGCGTGTCGGCGTTGACCAGCTCGACTGTGACCTGGCGGCAGACGAAGCGGCGGTCCACGTTCGTGAGCAGCGCCCCGGGCAACAGGCCCGCCTCGCAGCAGACCTGGAAGCCGTTGCAGATTCCCATCACGTAGCCGCCCTCGCGGGCGAACTCGATCACCTCGGTCATGATCGGCGCGAAGCGGGCGATCGCCCCGGCCCGCAGATAGTCGCCGTAGGAGAAGCCGCCGGGGATCACCACCACATCGACGCCGGCGAGGTCATGGTCGGCGTGCCAGAGGGCGACGGCCTCGCCGACCCGCGCGGCGGCCAGGCGGGCATCGACGTCGTCGCAGCTACCCGGGAACGAGATGACGCCGAACTTCATCCGCCGTCGCGCTCGACGAGCACCTCGTAGTCCTCGATCAGCGGGTTTGCGAGCAGCCGCTCGCACATCTCCGGAAGCCGTGCCGGGTCGGTCAGCTCGAGCTCGATCAGCCGCCCGACGCGAACCTCGCTGACCCCCTCGAAGCCGAGCGCCGGCAGCGCGCGCGCCACCGCAGCTCCCTGCGGGTCGAGGATCCCGGCCTTTGGCCGCACCAGCACGCGCGCCTTCACGCCACCCATGCTAGTGGGCCGGGCGGGCGCTCAGGCGGGCGCGCCGGAGCGGGCGAGCCAGGCGTCGAAGGGCTCACCGACGATGCGCTCGTAGGCGTCGCGGTAGCGCGCCGCGGTGCCCGCCACGATCTCCGGCGGGATCGCGGGCGCCGGCGGCGAGCGGTCCCAGCCGCTGTCGGTCGCCCAGTCGCGAACGGGCTGCTTGTCGAAGCTCGGCTGTGGGCGGCCGGGCTCGTAGCCCTCGGCGGGCCAGAAGCGCGAGGAGTCGGGGGTCAGCACCTCGTCGGCGAGCACCAGCGTGCCGTCGGGTGCGAGGCCGAACTCGAACTTGGTGTCGGCAAGGATGATCCCGCGACCGAGCGCGTGCTCGGCTGCGCGCTCGTACACGGCGATCGAGGCCTCGCGCACCCGCTCGGCCAGCTCTCGGTCGCCGAGCGTGCGCACGACGCCCTCGAAGTCGATGTTCTCGTCGTGGTCGCCGATCTCGGCCTTGGTGGCGGGGGTGAAGAGGGGCTCGGGCAGCTGTTCAGACTCGCGAAGCCCGCCCGGCAGCTCGATCCCGCAGACGGCGGCGCTTCGCTGGTAGTCCTTCCAGCCCGAGCCGGAGAGGTAGCCGCGCACGACGCACTCGATCGGCAGCATCGCCAGTCGCTGCACGACGAGTGCGCGGCCGCGCACGCTCGCGGGAACGTCCTCGGTCGCCGAGATGACGTGGTTGGGGACGATCTCGCTCGTCAGCTCGAACCAGAACACCGACATCCCGGTCAGCACCTGCCCCTTGCCGGGGATCGGCGTCGGGTGCACCGCGTCGAAGGTGGAGATCCGGTCAGAGGCGACCATCAGGATCCGCTCGCCGCCAAGGTCGTAGTTGTCGCGGACCTTGCCGGCGCCCAGCAGCGGGAGGTCGAGTGATTCCAACACTTACCGAAATCTAATGGGAGAAGCGGCAGACGTGCGTGGGGGTGCTCTAGGGTTCGCGCGGCATGATCCTCGCGAGCGCCATCTCGACCTTCCAGGCGATCGTACTCGGCGTGCTGCAGGGGGTCACGGAGCTCTTCCCGATCTCGAGCCTCGGCCACACCGTGCTCTTCCCGACGCTGTTCGGCTGGCACAACATCGTCGCCTGGCAGTCCGAACCGGAGTCGCCGTGGCTCGCGTTCGTCGTGATGCTGCATGTCGGCAGCGCCGTCGGCCTGCTGATCTACTTCTGGCGCGACTGGGTCGCGATCGTCCGCGCCTTCTTCGCGACGCTCGGCAAGCGGCGCATCGAGACGCCGACCGAGCGCCTGGCGTGGCTGATCGTGATCGCGACGATCCCGGTTGGGATCCTCGGCCTGCTGCTGGAGCACCCGATCCGCGTGGCGCTCGCCAAACCGATCTACGCCTCGGTCTTCCTGGTCGTCAACGGCGTGATCCTGATCTGGGCGGAGCGCTTCCGCCGCCGCTCCGACGTTCGCGCGCTCGCGGTGCGGGAGGGCCTGAACGCGGAGGGCGCCCGTGACCTGGACACGATGACCTACCGCGAGGCCGGCGTGCTCGGGCTCGTCCAGTCAACGGCGCTGATCGCCGGCATCAGCCGCGACGGCGTCGTGATGACCGGAGGCCTCGTGCGCGGCCTTGACAACAGCGACGCCGCGCGCTTCGCGTTCCTGCTCGCGACACCGCCGATCCTCGCCGCCGGGGTGCTGAAGATCGGCGACCTGACAGGGCATCTCGGCAACAACGGGATCCGCGGCGCGGCGCTGATCGCCGCCGTCTTCGCCGCCGCGACCGCCGTGCTCACCGTCCACTTCCTGACGCGGTTCTTCAAGCACGGCAACCTGCGGCCGTTCGGGGTCTACTGCATCCTGTTCGGCGCGGCGATGGTCATATACAACGCGTGAGCATGGTGATCAAGCTCCACGCGATGGGTGTCACCCCGGCGAGCGGCCTGCGGGAGCAGATCCGCTCGATCGAGGAGGCCGGTATGGACGGCGTGTTCGTGACCGACCACCTGTTCGTCAGCCACGGCAAGGGGCGCCGTGAGGCGGAGGGTGGTGGCGATCCCTTCGTCAGGCTCGCGATGGCCGGAACGCTGTCGGAGCGGCTGATGCTTGGAACCAGCGTCGTCAACATCGGCTTGGCACACCCGGCGCTGGCCCTGCGCTCGTTCCTCGAGCTGGCCGCGCTGTTTGGCGGTGGGCGCGTCCTGGCCGGCATCGGCGCCGGCTGGAACCGCGAGGAGTTCGATGCGCTGGGCATGGAGTTCCCACCGCTCGCAGCGCGCATGGACCGCCTGGAGGACGCAGCGAAGCTGGCTCGAGCGCTCTTTGACGAGGGCTTTGCCGAGCTCGAGGGAGCGCAGATAAGCGCGCGTGAGCTGACGCTCGGGGCAGCGCCTTCGCCCGCCCCTCGCCTGCTTTTCGGCGGCGGCTCCGACCGCCTGCTCGAGATCGCCGGGCGCTACGCGGACATCGTCGACCTCAACGGCTCCTCACGCCGCCTGAAGCTCGGAGGCGCTCACCCCGTCCTGCGGGACATGATGCGCCGGTTTACCACCACCGTGAGCGACCTGGAGGACTCCGTGGCGCGCGTGCGAGGCAGTGCCGCCGAATCGGGGCGCGACGGCGATCAGATCGAGTTCTCGGTGCTCGTGAACGCGATCCGCTTCTGCTCGCAATCCGACGTCGCGGCCGTCGAGAGCGAGCTCTGCGCGGAGGCCGGGATCGAGCGTCAGTCGCTCGCGGACTGCCCCTACGTGTTCGTGGGTCCACCCGAGCGGATGCGCGAGCAGCTCGCCGAGCGTGCCGAGCGGATCGCCCTGCGCCATCTGATTGCCGCCCCGGCGCCGAGCGATGTCCTGGCCCGCTTCCGTCTGGATGTGCTCGCCGGGCAGTAGCCGCGCCGGCGAAGGTAGCGGAAGCGACGGCGGGCCTGGGCTCAGTGCAGCGCGATCAGGTCGACGACGAAGACGAGCGTCTCGTCGGGACCGATCACGCCGCCGGCGCCGCGTTTGCCGTAGCCGAGCATCGGCGGGATCGTGATGCGCCGGCGTCCGCCGACCTTCATGCCGGTCACGCCCTGGTCCCAGCCGGCGATCACCTGTCCCTTGCCGAGCTTGAACTTGAAGGTGTCGCCGCGGTCCCAGGAGGCGTCGAACTGCTTCCCGTTGCTCCATGAGACACCGACGTAGTGGACCTCGGCGACGGCACCGCTGAGCGCCTCCTCGCCGGCGCCGAGCACGATGTCCTCGAGCTCGAGCTGGTAGGACGGCGGCTGATCGGTCGGGACCTCGACCGCGGGCTTCTCGTTGGTGGCCATAACGGCACCGTAGCGATCTGCACTACCTTGGGGCGGTGCGCTACCTCGCAGTCACCCGCAGCCGCGGCGCCGCGTGGGATCCATCGCTCGACCTTGACGAGCAGGCCGGCTTCGCCGAACACGCGGCCTACATGAATGCGCTCGTGGCGGAGGGGTTCGTCGTGCTGGGGGGACCGCTCGATGACGAGGCGAGCACGCTGCTGATCGTCGATGCGCCCGATGGGCAGGCGGTGCGGGCGCGCCTGGCGGGCGATCCGTGGACCGCGATGGGGCTGCTCGAGGTGAGCGCGGTGGCGGAGTGGGAGATTTTGCTGGGCGGGTAGGGGCTCCACGGCCGCCGTTTGTCCCGGTCGTGCGGCGTGCGTCGGAGATGACGGGTAGGGCTCCGTAGGAGCAGTCCCGGCGAAAGCCGGGGATAGGAAAGGGAGGCGTGCTACGCTGTCGCACATGGAGATCGGGGTGCGGGACCTGCGCAACCGCACGGCGAGCGTGATCGATGCGGTCCGCGCCGGCGAGCGCGTGACGCTGACCGTCAACGGAGAAGCCGTGGCTGACATCGTGCCGCACGGGCGGCGCACGCAGTGGCTCCCGGGCGCGCTGCTGCGGGCGGCGCTCGTCGAGCAGGAGCGCGCCGCCGATCCGGCGCTCACGCGCGAGCTGGACGAGCTGGCCGGGCAGACGCTCGAGCAGCTGTGAGTACGCCGGCGGCGGGGCTGCTCGACACCTCGGTCTTCATCGCGAGGGAGGACGGACGGGCGCTCGGCGTGCTCCCCGCCCGCGTCGCGGTGTCGGTCGTGACGATCGGGGAGCTCCAGCTCGGCGTGTCATGCGCGCGAGACCCCGATGTCCGGGCGCGGCGCGGCGAGACGCTCGCGCTCGCTCGAGCCGCGCAGCCGATTGCGATCAGCGAAGCGGTCATGGGGGCGTGGGCGAAGCTTGTCGCCGACTGCCGTGCCGGCGGTGTGCGGCGCGCGGTCAAGCTGATGGACTCGCTGATCGCGGCAACCGCGATCGAGCATGGCCTTGCGGTCGTCACACAGGACGACGACTACGAGGCGATGGCCGGCGCGCACGAGCCGCTGGCAGTGGTGCGGGTCTAGCAGTGGCGTGCTCGGTGGAGGCGGCCGTTCGGTGCCCTGACGATTCGCGCGGAGGTTGCGGGAGGCCCCGCGCCGGGCCGCTGGGGGCGTCCCTACACTGGGCGTGGTGGCCACCGAGGACCTGGAAGTGGCGAGACGCCGAGCGATCATCCTTCCTCGAGCGTGCTAGAGCTTCAGTTGAGTCACCCGACTGAGGAGCGCGAGGGCTTGGGGGAGCGCTCGGGGGTCCTGCCGGCGCAGGGACTGCGGGATGCAGTGGCCGCGGGCTGGATCCAGTCGGCCCACACGATCCCGCGCGCGAACATCCAGCCCGCGAGCATCGACCTGCGGCTCGGCCCGACCGCCTATGCCCTGCGGTGCAGCTTTCTGCCGGCGCCCGGCGTGTCGGTGATGGAGCGCGCGGAGGACCTGGCCATCGAGGAGATCGACATTCGCGACGGCGCGACGCTCGAGCGCGAGCGCCCGTACCTGATCGCGCTCGCGGAGCAGCTCGCCCTGCCTGAGGAGATCTACGGGAAGGCGAACCCAAAGAGCTCGACCGGGCGCCTCGACGTGTTCACCCGCGTGATCACCGACGGACACAACCGCTTTGACGAGATCAGGAGCGGCTACCACGGGCAGCTGTACCTGGAGGTCGTGCCGCGGTCGTTCGCGGTCAAGGTCAAGGAGCTGCTGAGCCTCAACCAGCTGCGGATCGCGACCGGCCCGGCGCGGGTGTCTGACGCCGAGCTGCCTGATGTGCACGCCCGTACGCCGCTGCTGTACGACGGCGAACACCCGGTCGCGCCCGAGCGGCTGGCGATCTCGGACGGGCTGTTTCTCAGCGTCGATCTCACCGCCCGCCGGCGCAAGCCCGTCGGTTACCGCGCGAAGCGCAACAGCCATCGAGTCGATCTCTCGCAGATCGGGCACTACGACTGGCGCGAGTTCTGGGAGCCCGTCTACGCGGAGCGGGGTGACCGGCTCGTGCTGGAACCCGAGGTCTTCTACCTGCTGCTCTCGGCCGAGGGGGTCTGCGTGCCGCCCGGCTACGCCGCCGAGATGATGGCCTACGACCCGACCGCAGGCGAGCTGCGAACCCACTACGCGGGCTTTTTCGACCCCGGCTTCGGCTACGACCGGGCGGGGCAGCGCTTCGGGTCGCAGGCCGCTCTGGAGGTTCGCGCGCGCGACGTGCCATTCATGGTCGAGCACCGCCAGCCGATCTGCAAGCTCGCGTTCGAGCGGATGATCGAGGAGCCGGACACGCTCTACGGCGACGCGGCAGGCTCGCACTACCAGGGGCAGGAGACGATGCTCAGCAAGCACTTCACGGCGCAGCGCGCCCGCGGCGGCGGCAGTGGCGGCGATGCCGGCGGCATCGATCCCCCCGGCATCGTGCCGTTGTTCGAGTAGGCGTCAGGCAGCGATCGCGCCGAGGCGGGCGCCGGTCAGGCGATCTCGTCGAGGCGCGCGACGAGTTCGTGGGCGTGGCGCGTGAGGGTCTGGTAGTCGAAGATCGCGTCCAGGTCGAGGCCGCTCGTGCGGGGGTCGGCGGCGAGCAACTCGCGCAGCGGCGTGCCGCTCGCCCAGGCGTTCTGGGCGTGCTCCTGGGCGATCCGGTAGGCCTCGTCGCGCTCGAGGCCGCTTGCGACGAGCGCGAGCAGCACTTGCTGGGAGAACAGCGCGCCGTGGGTCAGCTCGAGGTTCGCGCGCATCCGGTCCGCGTCGACGACCAGCCCGCGGACGACGCGGATCGCGAGGTGTTGCATGTAGTCGAGCAGGATGGTGGAGTCGGGCAGGATCACTCGCTCGGCGCCGGAGTGGGAAATATCGCGCTCGTGCCAGAGGGCGACGTTCTCGAGCGCGGCCGACGCGTTGCCGCGCAGGACGCGAGCCAGGCCGCTGATCCGCTCGGTCGTGATCGGGTTGCGCTTGTGCGGCATTGACGAAGAGCCCTTCTGCTCGCCGGTGCGAAACGGTTCCGCGGCCTCGAGCACCTCGGTGCGCTGGAGGTGGCGGATCTCGGTCGCGAGCCGCTCGAGGCCGGCGCCGGCGAGCGCGATCGCGCCGAGCAGCGCGGCGTGGCGGTCGCGCGCCACGACCTGGGTCGAGATGTCCTCGCGGGCGAGGCGCAGGCGGGCGAGGACGCGCTGCTCGTAGTCGGGCGAGGTCGTGGAGTAGGAGCCGACGGCGCCCGAGAGCTTGCCGACGGCGACCGCGTCGAAGGCGTCGGTGAGGCGCTGCGCGTTGCGGGCCGCCTCGAAGGCGAAGCCCGCCAGCTTGATGCCGAACGTGGTGGGCTCGGCGTGCACGCCGTGGGTGCGCCCGACGGTCAGTGTCTGCTCGTGCTCGCGCGCCGCGGTGGCGAGCGCGGTCACCAGCTCACGGGCGCCGGCGAGAACGATCTCGCCGACCGCGCGCAGCTGCAGCGCGAGCGCGGTGTCGAGCACGTCGGAGGAGGTCAGCCCGTAGTGGATCCAGCGCCCGCCCGGACCCGCGGAGGCCGACAGCACGTCGACGAACGCGGCGACGTCGTGGTCGGTCACCTGCTCGCGCTCGGCGACCTCGGCGACGGTGAAGGTGGCGGCGCCGATCGCCTCGAGATCGGCCGGCGTCGGTCCCTCCATCTCCTCGGCGGCGGCGACCTCGACGACGCGCCAGAACTCCATCCGCGCCTCATCGGTCCACAGTGCGCCGATCTGCGGGCGGGTGTAGCGGGGGATCACGTGGTGATTATCGCCTACGCGCCGGAGGCGGCGAGGGCGGCGCTGGCGTTTGGGTTCGGCACGCTCGGCCTGGATGAGATCGTGTCGCTGACCTCCGTCGGCAACCTGAAGTCACGGCGCGTGATGGAGAAGATCGCGATGACGTGTGACCCGGGCGACGACTTCGAGAACCCGCGGATTGAGGTGGGCTCGCCGCTGCGGCCGCATGTTCTGTACCGGATCGGGCGGGGCGGCGAAGGCGGGTAGCGGACGCGCGCTCGCTGGCCGGGCGCAGCCGCTCAGACGACCGACAGCCGCGCGAGCAGCCCCTCAGGCCACCGACAGCGGCCAGCTTCCGCCGGAGTCGATGATCCGCACGGCGAGCAGGGCGGCGTTGCGGGCGTTGTCGAGGCCGACTGCGGCGACGGGCACGCCGGGCGGCATCTGGACCACCGAGAGGATCGCGTCAAGGCCGCCGGCGGCGGAGAGACGGCTCGAGAGCGGCACGCCGATCACCGGCAGGTCGGTGTGAGAGGCGAGCACGCCGGGCAGCGCCGCGGAGAGCCCGGCGCCGGCGATCAAGACGCGCAGGCCCCGCCCGCGCGCGGTCTTTGCGTAGTCGGCGACCACGTCGGGCTGGCGGTGCGCCGACATCACCGCCATCTCGTGGGCGATGCCGCGCTCGCCGAGCTCCTTGGCCGCTCCCTGCATCGTGTCCATGTCGCTGGCCGAGCCCATCACGATGCCGACCAGCGGCGGACTCTCGCCGGTCTGCTCCGCGACGACGGCGAGCTGCGGTTCGGCGCTCATCGCCCGCGAGCGCCCTCCGCGATGTCGCGGCGCAGCTGGCGTCCCCGAAACTCGACCATGTCCGCGGCAGCATACGCCGCGGTTCGGGCGGCCTGCGCGTCGGCGCCGAGGGCCGTGATGTTGAGCACACGGCCGCCGGCCGTGACCAGCTCGCCGTCGCGCCGCGCGGTCCCGGCGTGGGTCACCTCGACATCGCCCGGGATGCGCTCCAGGCCGCTGATCACATCGCCGCTCGAGCTCGACTGCGGGTAGCCGGCGCTCGCCAGGACGACGCTGACCGCCCACTGCGGCGACCACTCGAGCTGATGCCCGGCGAGCCCGCCGGGCCGCGTCGATGCGAGCAGCGCCTCGAGCAGGTCGCCGCGCAGCCGGGGCAGAAGCGCCTGGGTCTCCGGGTCGCCGAAGCGCACGTTGAACTCGATCACGCGCGGGCCCTGCGCGGTCAGCATCAGGCCGCCGTAGAGGACGCCGTGAAACGGCGTGCCGCGGTCGCGCATCAGCTCGACGATCGGCTGGTGGATCGTCGCGACCAACTCCGCAGCTCGGCGGGGGTCGACCTCGCCGACCGGTGAATAGGAGCCCATACCTCCGGTGTTGGGGCCCAGATCGCCGTCGAAGATCCGCTTGTAGTCGCGCGCCGGCGCCATCGGGATCGCCCGCTCGCCGTCGCAGAGCGCGAGCATCGAGAGCTCCTCACCCTCGAGGTGCTCCTCGACGACGACCGCCTGCGTGCCGAAGCGGTGCTCGACCAGGAACGCCTCGAGCGCCTCGCGCGCCGCGGCCTCGTCCGGAGCGACCACGACGCCCTTGCCGGCGGCGAGGCCGTCGGCCTTCAGCACCGCCGGGTAGCGCTCGATCGCGGCGAGCCCGTCCGCCACCGTGTCCACTCGTGTCCAGGCCGCCGTCGGCACGCCGGCCGCCTCCATCGCCTGCTTGGCGAACTCCTTCGAGCCCTCGAGGCGCGCCGCGGCGGCGCTCGGGCCGAAGGCGGCGATGCCCTGCTCGCGCAGGCGGTCGACGAGCCCCGCGACCAGCGGCGCCTCGGGACCGACGACCACCAGCTGCACGCGCTCGGCCGCCGCGGCCGCCAGCAGACCGTCGATGTCCTCGATCGCGACGTCGATCAGCCGCGCCTGCGCAGCGATGCCGGCGTTGCCCGGAGCGCACAGCAGCGTCGGCCGCTGCGGCGAACGCGCCAGCGCACGCACCAGCGCGTGCTCGCGTCCGCCCGAGCCGACGATCAGAACCTTTGGCGCGCTCACCACGCGCGTTCTATCCGATCGGTGCGCCGGTGTGCTGAAAGACCAGAAGGCGGATCGGTGCTAC
>Ga0182015_10007188_pt1 | contig 10930 bp, 7 predicted proteins | sample 712P3MmetaG_FD_120478 | JGI IMG/M metagenome (GOLD analysis project Ga0182015, IMG submission 120478) | Permafrost microbial communities from Stordalen Mire, Sweden - 712P3M metaG | ecosystem: Environmental > Terrestrial > Soil > Wetlands > Permafrost | place: Sweden: Stordalen | collected...
CTGCTCATTGTGAACGGAACAAACCTGACCATGAAGGCGGGGCAGACTGCGCCGTTCGTGGGCTATGTCCTGGTCGGCAGCGACGGAAAAATCAAAGCGGTCGGCGAAGGCGATCCACCTGCAGGTACTCGAGCGCAAACCACCTACGACGCCAGGGGGAAATTCGTGCTCCCAGGCTTCATCTCCGCGCATAGCCATCTATCAGAGAGCGCTTTTCGCGGGCTCGCAACGGACCAATATGTATACGAGTACCCGAGCCTGAAGGGCTGGGTCGAAGCGCTCGAAACCCGGGAGCTAGGCACCACGCCGGAAGACTACTACTGGTTTACCTTGCAAGGCGCCCTCGACCATCTGGTTCACGGCATCACTTCGGTTTACAACTTTGCCTACGCCCGCAACGATGATGAGGCCTTCGAAGAAAATCAGTGGCGGGCTGAACTCGACTCCGGCATGCGTTTCGTCCATTCGTACGAACCGTCGGGCAAGTCCACGGCCGAGGTTCGACGGGCAAACCTGGTGAAATTTCTCAACTATGCCCGGCCAAGTATGTCTCGGCCAACGGTTCTAAAGATGGCCTACTCGGGATGGATTACGACTGCCCCGGCCGTACTGCTCGATGCTTCGTTTCTCCGCGATTACCATCTCTATTCGGAGATTCACTTCCTGGAATCTCCAGTGAACCAGGAGGCGCAGCGCGCTACCTTCCAATACATCACGGCAGCGAAGATGCTGGGCCCGAACGTAAGCTTCGGGCATTTCATTCACCCCAATGACGCAATTCTGAAGACGGTAGCGGCGGCCGGTTCGGGGATGGTGTGGAATCCCATGTCGAACGGGCGGCTGGCATCCGGCATCGCCGACATCCCCAGGTACCGGAAGATGGGGATCAAGGTGGGCATGGGGGTCGATGGGGAAGGAAGTTCGGACCTGCCCGATCCGTTCGAGAATATGCGCATGGGCCTTTATGTAATCCGGGCAAAGTATGAAAGCGCGAAGGTGCTGCAGCCGATGGATGTGCTGCGGTTCCACACCATGGGCAGCGCCGAGGTTCTCGGGGTGGCGGACAAAGTAGGCAGCCTTGAGGTGGGAAAATTTGGGGACATTCTTGTTGTTGACCCCCGGTTGGTTGAGCGCGGGCCGGTGGTCGACCCCTACGCAGCGGTGGTGCTGGCGTGCAATGCCATGAACCTGGCCAAAGTCTATGTTGGCGGCGACTTGATGGTTGACAGGTACCATCTGCAGAAGAGCGACATGGTCAAAGTTTCGAACGAAGTCAATCAGCGCGTGGCGCGTCTACACTAAATGTGGCACTCAAGGTTTTGCGCTGGCGACCGATGATATGGGGCGCCCCGTTTGTGGCGGAGTGGAAGTTTTGGAGATAGCGCATGGCCGGTAAATTTCGCACGGGGCGCCGGGATTTCTTCAAGCAGGCTGCGGGTGCAATCGGCGCCAGCACACAACTCTCCCACTGGCCTGCTTTCGCGGACGCGGAGACGGAAAACGCGAAGCAGCACGGCCGTGAGGCTGCAGATAGGATTTCGTATCCGCGGGTGTTCGCCGGCGATCAGCTTAAGATGCTGGCCTTCCCGCTGGGTGGGGTCGCGGCCGGAAGCCTGGCGTTGGGAGGGCGAGGGCAGCTGCGCGATTGGGAGATTTTCAATCGACCGAACAAAGGATTTACTCCGCAATTTGCGTTTCCCGCCATCTGGATCAAGGCGGGGGAAGCGAAGCCAATCACACGCGTTCTGGAAGCACGCATTCTGCCGCCGTTTGAAGGTGAGGACGGCCTGGGCTCGAAGAATTCCCCTGGACTGAGCCGCATCGCGACGGCCGAATTCACCGCGCAGTATCCGTTGGCGCATCTTCAGTTCAAAGATCCAAGTCTTCCGGTCAAGATCGAGCTCGATGCGTTTTCGCCGTTCATTCCGCATGATCCGGACGCCTCGGGATTACCGGTGGCGATCCTGCGTTATCGTGTAAACAATCCAGCACACGCGAGCGCCAAGGTCTCGATTTCGTTTTCCATCGACAACCCGGTGAAGGCCCCGAGCAGAAACGACCAGGCTCGTGACCCGGAAGACCCCCGCGTGAACGAATACCGCACGGCAAACGGGCTGGAGGGCTTGTTGATGACGAATCCTACCGTGGCAGCCGGCGACCCGATGCAGGGCAGCTTTGCCGTTGCGGTCATTTCCGGCCAAGGTGCTCAAACGACCTATTGGCGGGGTTGGCCGCGAGGGCGGTGGTGGAACTCACCGATGCTTTTTTGGGATGCATTTTCTCAGGACGGAGCGCTGTTGAACGAGCCGGCATCGCGCAGTACAGTGGGCGCACTTTGCCAACAGCGATCGATTCCTGGCGGTGGTTCGGCCGAGTTCACTTTTCTGCTGACCTGGCATTTCCCAAACCGCACGCCAGAGTGGTGTGGCTGGGACTCTCCCCCAGGCGCGGGAAATACGATCATTGGTAATTACTATGCCACGCGGTTCAAAGACGCGTGGGAAGCGGCCGTGTACACGGCTACAAACCTGGAATCGCTGGAAAAGCGCACCCGCACCTTCGCGAACGCATTCGCTGCCAGTACGATTCCTGCCGCTGTGAAAGAAGCAGCGAGCGCCAATCTGTCAACCCTGGCGACGACCACCTGCTTCCGCACTGCAGACGGGGAGTTTCACGGCTTTGAAGGCTCCGACGACCAGAGAGGGTGCTGCTTCGGCAACTGTACTCATGTTTGGAATTACGAAACAGCCACCGCGTTTCTGTTTCCCTCGTATGCGCGATCGTTGCGCCAGGCGGCCTTCGGCTACAGCATGGACGACCAGGGCGGCATGCGTTTTCGCCAGCAGCTGCCTGACGGCAAGGGGCGGTTCGGCATCGCTGCCGCAGACGGACAGATGGGCCAGATCATGCACGCATACCTGGATTGGAAGCTTTGCGGAGACGAGGCATGGCTGAAGACGATGTGGCCGCGAGTGAAGAGGGGTCTAGAGTTTGCCTGGATTCCCGGAGGATGGGATGCGAACCGTGACGGTGTGATGGAAGGAGTGCAACACAATACATACGACGTGGAGTTCTACGGCCCGAATCCGTTGTGCGGAATTTACTATCTCGGCGCTCTACGGGCTGCGGAGGAGATGGGGCGCGCCGCGGGGGATGATGCTTCCGCAAATGAGTATCGCAAACTGTTCAACCAGGGGAGCCAGTGGATTGACGCCAACCTCTTCCAGGGCGAGTACTACATGCAACAGGTTCGTGGGTTCCGTCCGGACCAGGTTGCACGGCAGTTGCGCAGCGGTATGGGGAGCGAGAATACGGAACAACCAGAGTATCAAGTTGGCGGCGGCTGCCTGATCGACCAGCTGCTGGGCCAGTATCTGGCGAACATAGCCGGACTCGGACCTTTGGTTTCCCCGGCGCATGTGCGTACCGCATTGGCATCGATATACCGCTACAACTACAAACGGAGCCTGGTGGACCATGACACCGTGCAGCGCACATACGCCCTGAATGACGAAGCAGCGGTGGTCGTTTGTGATTACGGCAAGGCGGCACGCCCCCATATTCCTTTCCCTTATTACGCAGAGGCGTGGACTGGCCTGGAGCATTCGACCGCGGCGCTGATGTTTTCCTCAGGTATGGTTCCGCAAGGGGTGGAGTACGTTGAGAATCTTCGCGCGCGTTACGACGGCATCAAGCGCAACCCGTGGGATGAGGCGGAATGCGGTCACCACTATGCCCGGGCAATGTCCTCCTGGTCAAGTGTTGTAGCGCTCAGCGGATTCCACTATGAAGGAGATCGTGGGCATGTGATGGCGCTGCCTCCACTCCAGCACGACAGCTTCCAGTGCTTCTGGGCGACTGGTACGGGCTGGGGCACTTATTCTCTGAAGTGCACAAAGTCGAACGGAGTGCAGTTCGCGATCGAAGTGCTTGCCGGCACTCTGCCGTGCCGGTCGTGCACACTTGCTGCGCGAGGTTCCCGAGTCACAGCCGCGGTAGGCGGAAAGACAGTCGGCACACGTTCAGAGAGAAATAAGGAACAGGTGACGGTGTTTCTAGCAGCGCCGACTCAGCTGCATGAAGGCGAGCAATTGGAGATTGCGATTTTGAGCTAAGCCGGTCGCAGATGCGGGATACCGGTAGGGACACGGGAATTCAAGAGGCAATCCCCAGGCCGACGATATTGGCGGCCGCGATAATGACCAGCATACCGGCCCAGAGCAAGCGCACCGGCCTGGAGCCCACGCCCGCCCACTCTCCAAGCGCCAGCCCGACAATTCCTCCAAATAGAACATAGCCGCTCATGTGCAGCATCCAGTTCACGTAGGCGAAGTTGGCAGGGATGCTAGCCGCTCCCCAGGCATAGAAGAAGAACTGCAGGTACCACATAATGCCACCGGTGGCGGCGAGCGCCCCATTGCGGAAGAGGGTTGCTCCGGGGAGAGCAAGATCGGCCTTCAGCGAAAGGTCCTTCTTGAAAATGAGGCGGAGGAAGCAGTAGGTGAAATTGATGATCCCTCCGCCGCCCATGATGATGACGTAGCTGGGCAGCGCAGCATAAAGGGGCTTAACCCCGAGAAGAAGAGCCGACGCCTGGATTGGTTTGGCCGCGTCGATGGCAAACGACATGCCGGAGGAGAAGATGCCGCATAGGATGGCCAGCATCAAGCCTTTTTTTAAACTGAACTCGCGAACTTCCGATCCCAGCGCGAGTTCTTTTTGGTGTCCGGCAAAGGACACGATGAAAATGCCGCACAGCGCAACGGCAATGCCCAGCAAAGTGAGCAAACCGCCGCGGGTATTCAGGAGTTCGCTCGCCTGGCCGTGAACGAGCGGGGGGATCAGGGTTCCAACCACCAGGGTGACGCCGATGGCTACTCCGATTCCGAGCGACATGCCGAGGTAGCGCATGGTTAGACCATAACTAACGTTGCCAACGCCCCACATGCAGCCAAACAGGAACGTCTTAAGCACCACCGCTGCATCGAGCGATCCGTAAAATGCTCGCATGTCGGGTAGCAGGACGGCGCTCACCAAAATAGGCAGCAAGACCCAGGAGAAAAAGCCCGCTACCGCCCAGGTCGATTCCCAGGTCCACCGCTTTACTTTGCTGATGGGTGCGTAGAATGAGGCAGCCGAAGCGGCGCCCACCATATGCCATCCGATTCCGGTGATGATTCCGGTCACTGCTTCTCCTGTTTACATAAAAATTAGCCCTAACCGGCCTGTGCCTGGGCCAGCGAAGAAAGTTTGTCAGTCGAGCACCACCCGGCCCTCATCGACTATATACGCGCAAGCCTGCGATGCGATCCATCGTTACGGAAAATGGGCGCAAAAAATGCACCCGGTTGGAATCCGAAATGACCGCTCATACGTTGTGGACGTAGAGGGGTCGAAATGCAGGAAATCAATGTCAAGCTTTGGCGCAACCACGGGCAGCAGGACTGGTCCGTTGAGATCAATGGCAAGCGTTACGAGTCTGTGGCCATCGAATTGATTGAAGAATTGATGGAACGCGCGCTGATTGATGCCGAAGAATCCCTGATCGAAGAGACATCACGACGCCCCAACTAGAGTCGCCTCTCAGGCCTTCTCCTCAGTCGATCGATTCAACGAGGATCCCGGATGCTTTCTGCGAAGGTGTACATCCAAGGCTCGAATCGTTTCGATAAGCTGCTGCGCGGTATATTCTCCCTTGCGCAGGTAGGCATTCATAGGTAGGCCCATTGCGTGGGCGCTCTCCGGAGGTTCTGAACTCATCACGATCACCCCAAGTTGGGGGTAGCGGCGACGGATGATCGGGAGCAACTCGAACCCGGACATCTTCGGCATTCTCAAATCGCAAATGACGATGTCAGGTAGTACCGGACGAAGAGCTTTCAAAGCCTCGAAACCATTGGCCGCAACGCGGCAGGCAAATCCGTTTTCTTCCAAAAGGAGGCGCAGAGCCTCGAGGATCAGCGGCTCATCGTCTACGAGCAGGATGCGGGGAAGAAACTCAGGCGCCATAAGGAGAGCTCCGCATTCCCTTGCCCTTTGCCGAGTACCGATGTGTTTGCTGTGCCATGTCTATGAGAGCAGACTAGAGGAATCTAAGTGAATATAGGAGGCGCAAATCCGGACTCCAGTTGCTTGAGGAAAGAGCCCGCCAAGGCTGTGCAAAACGAAGACCGCCAGGCGGCCTTCAGCGGATTAAGGTTGGGTTGTACGCCGGCCTCGAATGCTTTTGATGACACCCCACATACACTGCCCCACATGCAGCCGGAGCAACAGAATAGTATCTGTATCAGGTAATCGTATCTGTGTCATATCCTGATGCGTACAACCGCCACGGCTGCTTGCTACTGACCTGTTCCCCAATGCGCACGATGTCTGTTTCGTTTTCCATTCGACCTTTGTTCCCGCCGCACCCGAAAAATATCGCAGTGCAAATGAATCGCGCGGCCTGCTGATGCTGGACGTCCTGTTTGCCGGGGCGGGCCAATTATTGTAGGTTATTGATTTGATTGGCATTGACTTGAAGCCAACAAGACACCTTGTCGATCGAGGAGGGGTGGATGAATGAATTTGAATGGGTGATTCAGATTTTGAATGTCAATAATTTTGCCGTTTCTATGGACTACTACGTCAACAAGTTGGGTTTTCACAAGAAGTGGGACTGGGGCGACCCGCCGACATTTGGCTGTGTTGCTCGGGGCAAGGTTGCAATTTTTCTCTGTGAAGGGGCGCAAGGGCAACCAGGCATGTGGATGTCTATTTTCATGGAAGATGTGGATTCCCTTCATTTGGAGTACAAGCGGAGCGGAGCGATCATTCGCCTGGAGCCCACGAATATGCCTTGGGGAACAAGAGAAATGAATGTAGAAGACCCCGACGGTCACCGTCTTCGGATAGGCAGCGATTCGACCGGACCGGCCGAGGAGGAGGGGTTGCAGCGCTTCTCGAAGATGGAGCAGCTCGGGAGTTGACACGCCGGCGGTCAGGCAGACCGATCGACCGCAGGAAGCTTCTACCCCTCGGTATAGAGACCCCTGAGCCGTAGGTCTCCTTTTCGGGCGGTTGCTCTTCCGAATCAAACCGGCCCGATGATGGAACCAAACGCCGGGCACACAGCCAAGTTGTCGGTTTGGTGCTCGCAGGATTCAATCGCAAACGCGGTGCTGCCACCGTTCAATAAATTTTGGCCGTTCTGATTGGGGGATCACTGGGACTTGACCGGAAGCGGCCACTCGGTAAGTTGTTGACCTGATTGGTTGCGGGGCCTGGATTTGAACCAGGGACCTTTGGGTTATGAGCCCAACGAGCTACCGGACTGCTCCACCCCGCAACTTGATAGTAACAATCGCGACGCACAGGGTCAAACAGCGACGCGTCCGGTTACACCGCCATCGGTTGAGCCGTTTTCCCGAATCGAGATCAGCCCCACACAGCGTAAAGTGAAAAGGTGGTGCCCACGGCGGCACTCGACCCATGCCTCTCTCCCACGCAAATCACCGGGCGACCAAGACCGTTCGGCTTCGGCTGCTGGAACCCCTGCTTCACGGCGGATTCGCCCTCACTGGAGTTGGCACGGTGCTGCTGGGCTGTATTCTGCCGCAGGTTTCGCGGCAATGGCATCTTCGGGATAAAGATGCGGGTTTGCTGCTGCTGGTGCAGTTCGCCACATCCGCTTCAGGAGCCCTCCTGGTCCGACGCGACCTGTGGAGGACGCTGGGCTGGGGCTACGGCTTATTTGGCGCTGGAGCGCTGAGCATTTTTCTGCTGCAACACAATTCATTTCCGATGGTTGTGCTCTCCTTTGCAGGATATGGATTGGGACTCGGTATGGCGATGACGTCGACGAATATGCTGTTCGGCCGACGCTACCCGAAGCGCAGAGGCGCCGCGCTAGCCCTGCTGAATTTTTCGTGGAGCGCAGGGGCTGTGGCCTGTCCGCTTGCCGTTGCGCAGTTCCTACGCCACCTCAGCAGCGGATCAGCTTTTGGCTTGCTTGGGGTTGTGGTAGTGCCCTTCGTTTTGTTGCCGATGTTCGCCGATCCGCTGGCTTTCGCTGCCGAGACCAGTTTGCAACCCGCACCTACCGCCAGCAGAGAGGCGGCGACCATTGGATATTTTGCGCTGCTGGCTTTTCTCTACGTGGGGATTGAGGCCACGGTCGGCAACTGGATGAGCACCTATGCGACCCGCGCGACCTCATGGAACTTTGTTGGCAGCAACGTGGCAGTAGCCTTTTTTTGGGCGGCCTTGTTGCTGGGCCGTGGGATGACGCCAGGAGTCTTGCGTCTGGTGTCCGAACGCCAGCTTTATCGAGCGTCGGTGGTCGTCGTGATCGGCGGTATTTTGTTACTCTTAACGGCGCACAGCCCGCGCACCCTTCTTGCGGGCTCCCTGGTCACCGGCCTGGCGCTGGCACCCCTGTTCCCGTTGATCCTATCGCTCTTTCTCGCAGAAATAGGAGAGTCGCGCAACGCCGGATGGGTCTTTGCGGTTGCGGGTTTCGGAGGAGCCGTGTTGTCGTGGCTCACAGGGGTTATTTCTACTGATACCGGATCTCTGCGTATTGCCCTGCTGGTGCCCGGCGCCGCCGCATTGTGGATGCTGGGGATGATCCTTTGGCGTCGAGCAAATCGGAACAGTGAGCCAACGACGGCTGCGCAGCAAGCCATTTTTGAAGACACCCTGGAGCCGACCGTCACGGGGAAGTCTTAACCACGGGCTTGCATCGAGATCACTCAATTCAAGACGCGTTCTTCAAAACGGATGTTCAAAACGGAGGTTCAGGACAAACAATGACCAAGCATCCATGTGCATGGGCACTCTGCCTGCTCGCAACGGTCCTGGTAACTACGCTGCGCACGCCGGCGCAGGCAACCGACCCAGGAGTCGACGCGTCGCTCGGGATTTCGACGATGCCGTTATGGCCTAGCGGCGCCCCCGAGTTGGCGGGCACCGCTCCGGTCGATTTGCCAACGCTCACCGTCTTTGTTCCCCAGAAAGGACAAGGCATCGGGTCGGCAATCATTGTCGCCCCTGGAGGAGCCTACCTTGGCCTGACGAACAATCTCGAAGGACGGCAAGTGGCCGACTGGTTCACCTCCCGTGGTGTGACCGCCTTCGTGCTCAAATACCGGCTCGGAGCAAAGTATCTCTACCCGATTCCACTAGAGGACGCGCAGCGCGCAGTCCGCTTAGTGCGATCTCTGGCCAGCGACTACGGGTTTCTCCCCGACCGGATCGGATTTATTGGCTTCTCCGCCGGCGGTCACCTGGCAGCCGCCACCGGCACACTCTACGATGCAGGCAAGCCGGCAGCCAGTGACCCACTCGACCGGCTCAGCAGCCGGCCCGATTTTCTGGTGCTAGGCTATCCCTGGTTAAACGCCATGCAGCCGAGCGGGCATTACATCACGTACTGCTCGGTGATCAAGTCCATTCCGCCTGAAACCTGCAAGACCGATGAGCAAAAATACACGCCCAGCCTGCACGTTACCCCGCAGACGCCCTCGACCTTTATCTACAGCACGACGGACGATCGCACAGTCCCCATCAGTGCCAGCGTGGATTTTTACAACGCGCTGATTGCCGCAGGGGTGCCGGCTGAGTTACACATCTTTCGCCACGGAAGCCACGGGAGCGGGATGGGAGCCGGAAGCGCCGCGCTCGATCTATGGCCCGTCCTGCTGGAACAGTGGATGCGCGATCAAGGGTTCCTCACCGCGGTTCCCAAATCATAGAGGTTTTCGGCCGTTCCACTGAACGCGTTTTTGATGGCCTGAACGAATCAGCCCGCGCGCCGGATTGCGATCAACCCAACCAGCTAAAGATCGGGAATCCGCATCTACATGAGTTCGATCCGGAGTTAAACAGCAGATTTCCGTTGCGGGAGCCCCGCGTTCCGCTGCAACGAAAGAAAGAAAAGGATCTCGCATCATCATGCCCGACACACGCAACCCCCCGATTAGAGAAGGCCTCCCTCATCCCAGAGGCGCAACGTGGGATGGGAAGGGCACAAACTTCGCCATCTTTTCTGCCCACGCAACCAAGGTGGAAGTTTGCATTTTCGACGGAAACGGCGAGAAGGAACTGGAGCGGATCGAGCTCCCCGAATACACCAATCAAATCTGGCATGGTTATCTGCCCGATGTGCGTCCGGGTGCGATCTACGGGTATCGGGTTCACGGACCGTACGAGCCAGAAGCCGGCCACCGTTTTAACCCAAACAAGTTGCTGCTCGATCCCTACGCGGTGGCTCATCATGGCGAAATCAAGTGGGACCCCGCGGTGTACGGCTACACGATGGAATCGGCAGACGACACCACCTTCGACGAGCGAGATAGTGCTCCATTCATGCCCAAGTGCGTAGTCGTCGATCCTAACTTTGATTGGCATGGCCAAAACGTGCTGAGCGAGGTGCGCGTGCAGTTCGACGACACGATTCTGTATGAGCTTCATGTAAAGGGGTTCACCAAGTGCTTCCCCGGACTTCAAGATCACCTGCGCGGCACCTATGCGGGCCTGGCCGCAGAGCCGGTCATCCAGTACATCAAGGCATTAGGAGTGACCTCTGTCGAGTTGCTGCCGGTTCACTCCTTTTTGAATGACAGTCACTTGCTGGAGCAGGGCCTGACCAATTACTGGGGCTACAACACGATCGGTTTTTTTGCGCCCGACGCACGTTACGCGACTGACCGCGCCCATGCATTGCGCGAATTCAAGGAAATGGTAGCTCGTTTTCACGATGCAGGCCTCGAAGTCATTATGGACGTGGTCTACAACCACACCGCGGAAGGGAATGAGCGTGGGCCCACGCTGTCATTCAAGGGAATCGACAACGCTAGTTACTACCGTTTACTGCCCGACAAGCCTCGCTATTACATCAACGATACCGGCACCGGGAATACGGTGAACCTTAGCCACGCACGGGTGATTC
>Ga0182015_10007189_pt1 | contig 10929 bp, 9 predicted proteins | sample 712P3MmetaG_FD_120478 | JGI IMG/M metagenome (GOLD analysis project Ga0182015, IMG submission 120478) | Permafrost microbial communities from Stordalen Mire, Sweden - 712P3M metaG | ecosystem: Environmental > Terrestrial > Soil > Wetlands > Permafrost | place: Sweden: Stordalen | collected...
CGACGCCATTCGCGCGGCCGACCGCGCCGCTTACGAACACTACAAAATCGACCCTTCCTGGAACACCTTCCGCGACTTTTTCGCCCGCCTCGAAAAGCAGGGCATGGGCATTAACCTCGCCAGTTACGTCGGCGCGACCCAGGTGCGCAGGGCGGTGATCGGCGATGGCGATCGCGCCCCAACGGTGGCGGAGCTAGAGCAAATGAGAGCCCTCGTTCGCGATGCCATGCACGACGGCGCAGTTGGAGTGTCCACTTCCCTGCAATACGCGCCCGCGCCCTATGCCACCACCGAGGAACTGATCGCTCTCGCCGCGGAGGGGGCGAAGCTGGGCGGTATCTACGCCACGCATATGCGCAGCGAGGGCGATGCGATCATTCCCGCCATCGACGAGGCCATCCGAATCGGCCGTGAAGCTCATATCCCAGTCGAAATCTGGCACCTCAAAGCGGCCGGCCGTCAGAACTGGGGGCGCATGCCCGAGATCGTCGCGCGCATCGATGCGGCTCGCCGTTCCGGCGTCGAGATCGGTGCCAATACCTACGCGTATACCGCCTGGTTCAACAGCTTTTCGGCCTTCATTCCGCCCTGGGCGCACGACGGCGGCGACGCCAAACTCATCGAACGCCTCAAAGATCCCGCCACCCGCGCCCGCATCCGCAAAGATATCGAGACCCCCAGCACCACCTGGGACAACGAATGGGACGAGATCACGGGTCCTGAAGCCATTCTGATTAGCGTCGTCCAAAATCCGAAACTATTGCCATTGCAAGGCAAGACCATCGCGGAAATTGCAAAGCTCTGGAACAAGGACCCGTTCGACACCATCTTCGATTTCCTGATCGAAGACAATGCGGCCACCAACGTCGCCGTCTTCGGCATGTCCGAACCCGACGTCCGGCTCGCGCTCCAGCAACCCTGGGTCAGCGTGTGCAACGATTCTCAGGGCACCGCGACAGACGGCTTCCTCGGCCAGGAGCATCCGCACCCGCGCGCCTACGGAACATTCCCGCACATCCTGCGCAAGTACGTTCGTGAAGACGGCGCACTCACGCTGCCCGATGCCATCCGGAAATTCAGCGCGCTGCCCGCCTCGCATCTGCGGCTCGCCGATCGCGGCGTCATCAAGACCGGCATGTGGGCGGACATTGTGGTGTTTGATCCCGGCGTCATCACCGATGTCGCTACTTTCGAAAAGCCCAACCAATTGTCCGAAGGAATGCAGTACGTGCTTGTGAACGGTGTGCCGGTCATCGAACACGGGAGCATGACCAACGCGCTGCCGGGCAAAGTGGTCCGCGGACCGGCCTGGAAACCCTGACTGGTTCATTAGCTTCGCGGCTAAGTTGGATCTCGCTGGCGCGTGTGGGTGACGGCCTTGAGGATACCCAGACCCACCAAAACGATCGCCCCCACTCCGATCCATTGATTGGGTACATGCGCAAGATGTGCGCCGTAAGCCAGACCGACGATCAGCACGATGAATCCAACGATATACAGCCCGAAAGACATAGAATCTCCTTTAACGCGCGTCACCCGCTACAGCGGCCAATTGCAATTCAACTGCCAACCGTAAAGCAAGGCATCGATTGTTCAGGCCAAAGGAGTTCGATGACCTCTCAGGAAATACTTACCTGAAGGCCGGATCGCCGTAGTGACCAATTACCCGTTGCCAGTCACCAACCACCGTTCCCCGGCCGATATAATGAAGGGTAGTTGGAAAACAAACCAAACTTTCGAAAGCTCCTCCAATATCTGCTCTTCGCCGCCGCTATACTGTGGATCGCTCTCGCCTCCCAAAACTGGACCGATCAAGAGGCCGGCGTCAAGCCGGCGAAGGATCGAAAGCCCGTGGCCGACCTGCTGCTGCCCCAACTCAATGGCGGCTCCTGGCGCCTCTCCGATCATCGCGGCCAGGTTGTGCTCATCAACTATTGGGCCAGTTGGTGCGCTCCCTGCCGCCAAGAAACCCCTGGGTTGATCGACCTGGCGCGCGACTATCGTTACAAGGGTCTCTCCATCGTCGGCGTTTCTATGGATGAAGGTGGCAAGCGCGCGGTGCAATCGTTCATGAGCGAATTCCACTTGCCCTATCCAGTGCTGATGCCCGATCTCGCATTACCGTCGACGCCCGCCGTCGAGGCTCTGCCTACTACGGTGCTGGTCGATCGCAACGGCCGCGCGGCCAAGTCCTACATCGGAGCCGTGCGGGAGTCTGTGTTTCGCGTTGACGTGGATCGGCTGTTGGCGGAACAACCCGCGCCGTCCTCCGGCATTAAGGATTAACCTGCGGCCGCTCGCTATTGGCGCCATTATTGCCGCTGCTTTGTTGCGCGTGCCGGCGCCCGCTCAGACTCAATTCGACAGCCTGCAGCGTGAACGGGCGCGGCAGATGCTGCGCGATTTGCGCGACGCTCTCGAGCACCACTATTACGACCCCCAATTTCACGGTATCGACATGGACGCGCGTTTTAAGGCCGCCGACAGCCGATTGCAATCCGTCAACAATCTGGGTGAGGCGTTGACCACCATTGCCGAGACGCTGGACGCGCTCAAGGATTCGCATACCTTTTTCTTGCCGCCCTCCCGCAATACGCATCGCGAATACGGCTACATCCAGCAGATGATCGGAGATCGCTGTTTCATCACGGCGGTTCGTCCGAATCGAGACGCTTCGGAAAAACTGGCCCCGGGCGACGAGGTGCTGGCTTGGCAGGGATTCACACCCAAGCGCGAGACTTTCCCCACCATGAATTACATTTTCAACATGCTTCTGTCCCTGCCCGTCATGAATCTCACCGTGCGAGGGCCGGACGGCGCCACGCGCAAGGTGGAAGTCACGCCAAAAGTGACTCGCGAGAAGCAAGTATTGAATCTCCAGGACGAGAATGATTTCTGGAAGCTGGTGCGCGACCAAGAGAACGGCGAGCGCGAGAACCGCCAGCAGCTGGTGAACTCCGGAGACGCGCTATTGATCTGGAAGATGCCGGAATTCTTCATGCCGGACGACCAAGTGGATCGTCTGCTCAAAGACGCCGGCAAATACCGGGCGCTCATCATGGATTTGCGGGGCAATCCCGGCGGATTGGTAAAAACCCTCGAGCGCGTGGTGGGTGACGTCATCGATCACGATGTCACCATTGCTCAGCGCGCCGGCCGTAAGTCCGATCTGAAGCCCCAGCTTGCAAGAACCCGGGGCGCGAACGCGTTCGCGGGCAAATTGATCGTGCTGGTCGACAGCCGGTCGGGGTCCGCGGCCGAGCTCTTCGCGCGCGTCATCCAACTCGAGCACCGCGGAATTGTGCTCGGGGATCACAGCTCAGGCTCCGTCATGGAGTCGCGCCGTTACGAGTTTCACCAGGGCGCCGACACCCAGATTTTCTACGGCGCCTCGATCACCGATGCCGACCTCATCATGGGCGATGGCAAAAGCCTGGAGCACACCGGCGTCGTCCCGGACGAAGTGATTCTGCCGACGGCCGCCGACCTCGCCGCCGGACGCGATCCGGTTCTGGCCAGAGCTGCGAAACTCGCCGGCAAGGAGTTGGATCCGGTGAAGGCGGGACAGCTTTTCCCCATCGAGTGGCGGAAAGACTAGATCACTTCTTGGCCGGCCAACCGGTGTACATTCCGTACGGCACCGGTGTTACCAGCGCCTCGATCCGATTGATCTTGCCGTCGACCACCTTAAACAGCTCTGCGATGAAAAATGAAAACGGCTGATCGAATGGCGGATTCACGGGATGCGAGCTTCCGTCGGCCCAAGTGATCGTCTTATTCTTGCCCGAGTGATCGAACCGGATAACCGACAACACCATCCCGCGTTCTTCATCCACCACCGGAAAACGCCGCTCCTCGACGCGCGTAATCACTTTGGTAAATCCAGTGGCGAACTGCGCCCCGCAGCTCATCCTCGTAATCTCACTCTTGCTAGTGGGATCGTTGGAGGTGATCTGGCCATTTTCGATGCGCTGGCAGTCCTTGTCGAACGGAGTGTTCTTGTCGGTGCCCGCCTCCATTCCTTCGAAATACGAATTCGCCACGCGGATCAGCTCCGCGCGTGGGCGGCGTTCGAAAGGCGCCAGCGCCTGATGAAAGATCGGTTTGTCCACCAGTCGTTGCGGCTCCGAGAACACGCCGGCGGTCTTGCGCAACGCGATCACTTCCATTTCGCTGATCACATTGGTGTGGTTCTTTGGGTTGCTATCGATCTTCAACCGCAGCCCCAGAATGACGGGATGCCCGTGCTCTTCGATGGTTCCGAAGGAGCCCACTTGGCCGGCTTGCGGATCGGCGAAATACAACTTGTAGGTTCCGAACGTGACCTTGGGGCCCCCCATGCCGTCGGTCAGCGTCAAGGTCTGGCCGTTCTCGGTGTATCGCGCGTTCTTGGTCAGTGGCAATTTCGATGGATCGTGCGCTGCCAGCGCGTCCAGGTGTTGATTGACGAACCTTCGAGACACGCCCGGTCACACGTCTCTCCGGCACTGGCGGCCTTCGGACTTACCGCCCATCCGCTCAACAGCAGGACTCCCGCGCATCCAATGGCCCGCATAATCATCTGTCAAATTGTATACTAAGAGTTCACGAAAGGAGCCAACATGAAAATCAAATTCTTGGCTGCTCTCCTCTTCGCCATCGCGCCCGCCGCCTGGGCGCAATCAGGGACGACCCCGTCGCTATCAGGTCTCTGGGACGCTACCATCACCTTCGGTGGACAGGACATTCCCTTCCGGCTGCAGATCTCGGGCGAGGGATCGAACATCAAAGGGTGGCTGTTCAACGGAGACGACAAGGTCGTCGCCAGCGGGGCAAGCTTTCATGACGGCTCACTCGTGTTGAATTTCGATTCCTACGCCGCGAAGCTCGAAGCCAAGCTGCAAGATGGCGCGCTGGTCGGCCAATACGGGCCGATGCTGAAGAAAAACTATCCGATCACCGCGCATCGCCATCAGGCCGCGGCAAGCTCAAGCGCTGGCGCTCCCTCGATCAACGGACTTTGGGAAGTGGCCGTGAAGAGCGCCAAGGGCGAGCAGGCCTGGCGTCTGATCGTCCAGGAGAAGAGCGCGATGGATGTTTCGGCGGCGATTCTGCGCGTCGATGGCGACACCGGCGCGTTGACCGGTAGTTATAAGGATGGCAAGTTCGTGCTCAGCCATTTCTCAGGCGGCCGGCCTGCGCTGATGATCCTGACGCCGGCCAGCGACGGGACCCTTGCGATCAATATGACCGATTTGCACGGCTCCAGCCAGCTCACGGCCACGCGGCCCGACGTCGCGCGCGCCAAAGGCCTGCCGCCGCCGACCGATCCGGATCATCACACCACGGTCAAGGACGCTTCCGAACCGTTTAAGTTCAGCTTCCCCGATCTCAACGGCAAAATCGTTTCGAACACCGACGCGCGCTTCCAGGGCAAGGTTGTCTTAGTGAACATCACCGGAAGCTGGTGTCCCAATTGCCACGACGAAGCACCGTTCCTGGCCGAGCTTTATCGCAAGTATCGCAGCCAGGGCCTCGAAGTTGTGGCGCTGTCTTTTGAGGAAGGCGATCAGCTCACGAATCCGGCGCGGCTTCGGGCGTTCATGAAAGAGTACGGGATCGACTATACCGTGTTGCTCAGCGGCACGCCGGACGATCGCGACGCGAAGCTGACTCAGCCGGTGAATCTAAATTCCTGGCCAACCACGTTTTTCCTGGGTCGCGACGGGCGTGTGCGTTTTGTCCATGCCGGATTCCCGGGACCGGCCAGCGGCGAGCTGTATCGCCAAGCAACGCACGAGTTCGACGCGCAGGTGGAAAGCTTGCTGGCGGAGAATCGGACTACTTCAACGCGCTAGTATCGTGACTCGCATACCGCTTGCTCCCCCGCGCGGCTCGGAAGCGCTGGTTCTGAGCCGTGACCGTGAGGGAGCGGTGTCAATGACAGCGTGGCTGCCCCGAAGTATCGCAGAATCACCGGCAGCTTCCGGAGATGTCAAGCTCCATGATGTCGAGCAGGGCCGAGCTGTCGTTCAAGTCGACTCCAGGGTGAACTCCGCCTCCAGCTTCAGAGATCGGGAGCCTCACTGGCTCGTGGTGACGCGTGACCGTGGTCCTCATAAGTCTAGACATATCACTACGGCGTCTATATGTCATCCTCTTGCATGCAAGACAGTTTGACTTTGCTCCAAACCGCTTTATATCATTCAATTTCCTATGACGAAACGATTGATGTTTTCGGGCGTCGCGTGGCTGGGCGCGGCTCTGCCATTCGGAGGGGTCGCCTTCGCGCAGACTAACGCCGGTTCGCAACTGGCGGACGATGTCTTCAAGAATGTCCAAGTGCTGAAAGGTCTTACCGTAGACGAGTTCATGGGAACGATGGGCCTGTTTTCGGCCGCTCTGAACGTGTGCTGCGGAGATTGCCATGTCGGGGCCGGCGGCTCAAACCCGCAATGGGATAAAGACGTTCCCCGAAAATTAGTAGCGCGCAAGATGATCGCGATGGTGAATACCATCAATAAGAGCAATTTCGGCGGCGCCCAAGTAGTGACGTGCTGGACCTGCCATCGAGGCAGCGGCGCCCCCGCGACTACGCCTGCGATCGACGCAATCTATAGCGACCCGGTTTCCACCCCGCCCGACGTCCTGCCGCAGGCTACCTCGGGTACCAAGGTGCCTACCGCCGCTGAGATTCTGGACAAATATATCCAGGCTTTGGGCGGTGCGGACAAGCTGGCGAAGCTCACCAGCTACACGGCCAAAGGCACCAGCATGTTGTTTGGCGAGGACGCGGGCGATCCGGCGGAAATCTATGCAAAAGCGCCGGATCAGCTGGCTACGTTCGTCCAGGAGCGAGAAGGCGAAATGGCCAGGGTCTTCGACGGCCATGATGCATGGGTATTGCTGCCGCTCACCGTGGTCCAGGAATACCAACTGCACGCGAGCGCGCTTGAAGGCGGCAAACTCGACGCTCAACTGGCCTTTCCAGGGAACATCAAGCAATTTTTCCCCACCTGGCGGGTGAGCTATCCAACCACGTTTCCGAACGAAAAGGACCCTGACAAGAAGGACGACATCTACGTGGTGCAGGGATCCCGCCCCGTAGCCGGAGGAACCGGCAATTTTATTGCGACGTTCTATTTCGACCAGAAGACTGGCCTGCTGCGGCGCATGGTTCGCTACGCCAGCTCGGTGGTGGGCAGCGTTCCAACGCAATACGATTACTCGGATTATCGCCCGGTGGCCGGCGTCCTGATGCCGTTCAAATGGACCTTCGGCTGGGTGAGCGGCCAGGAGCACTATGCGCTGACGGAAGTTCAGCCGAACGCGCCGGTGGATGACTCGAAGTTCGCCAAACCAGTGCCGCGAACAAAATAAGCCGCACGACGCGTGGCGCCGATTTGACAAACTTCCGGGTTGTTCTGTATCCTTGTAAGGGTTTGGCGAGTTGTGTCTTCTGCTCCCGCGCTACCACTCTCTAGTTAGAGAGCCCGGCCGGGGGCCGGCCCCGAGGTCCTGACGGTTTTTCAGCCACTGGGATATGGGCTAGTCCAGAGCAAGTACCCTCGCAGATTTTGCAGTCTTTTCGCGGTGTGGCTTCGAGCTCGCCGCTCAGTGTCAACGAACAACATAACGTCTGAAGGGGAGATTCGTGCCGACGTTTAATCAACTCGTGCGAAAAGGGCGTAAACCGCCACGTTACAAGACCGCCAGTCCGGCGCTGCAGGCTTGCCCGCAGAAGCGCGGCGTGTGTACGCGCGTGTACACCACAACTCCCAAGAAACCGAACTCGGCGTTGCGGAAGGTGGCGCGCGTGCGGCTGACCAATGGGATCGAGGTCACCACGTACATCCCCGGCGTCGGCCACAATTTGCAGGAGCACTCCATCGTGCTGATCCGCGGCGGACGTGTCAAGGATCTGCCGGGCGTACGCTATCACGTGGTGCGCGGGACACTGGACGCGGCCGGAGTAACGGACCGCAAACAAGGACGATCGAAATACGGAGCGAAACGACCCAAGGGGGGGCCCGCGAAATAAAGTATGCCACGCAGACGCAGACCTGAGCCTCGCGAAATTCTGCCGGATCCGTTGTACAACTCCACGCTGGCGGAGAAGTTCATTAACTCCATGATGTGGGACGGCAAGAAGAACACCTCCCAGCGGATCTTCTACGGCGCGATGGACAAGATCAAGGAAAAAACCGCCGACGATCCTTTGAAGCTTTTCAAGAAGGCGGTGGAGAACGCCAAGCCGCTGCTGGAAGTGAAGACGCGGCGCGTGGGCGGCGCCAACTATCAGGTGCCGGTGGAAGTTCCCCAGAACCGCCGGGTCAGCCTGGCGATCCGCTGGATATTGCAGAACGCCCGCAGCCGGCCCGAGAAGGGCATGCCGGACAAGCTGGCAAACGAGTTGACCGACGCCGCCAACATGCGCGGCGGAGCGATTAAGAAAAAGGACGACGTTCACAGAATGGCGGAAGCAAACAAGGCTTTCGCGCATTACCGTTGGTAGCACCTGTAAGTCAGTCGTAGGGTATTTTTATGGCACGTACTGTACCGATCGAAAAAATGCGGAACATCGGCATCATGGCCCACATTGATGCCGGTAAAACCACTACTACTGAGCGTGTGCTCTACTACACGGGCCGCACTCACAAGATCGGTGAGGTTCATGAAGGCACGGCCATCATGGACTGGATGGAGCAGGAGCAGGAGCGCGGCATCACCATCACGTCGGCCGCCACCACGTGCGAGTGGCGCGACATAACCATCAACATCATCGACACTCCTGGCCACGTTGACTTCACGGCCGAGGTGGAGCGCAGCCTGCGCGTGCTGGATGGCGCGGTGGCTGTGTTTGACGCGGTCGCGGGCGTGCAGCCGCAGTCGGAAGCCGTGTGGCGCCAGGCCGACAAGTACGGTGTTCCGCGCATTTGCTTCATCAACAAGATGGATCGAGTGGGCGCGGATTTTTACCACTCCATCGATTCGATTATCGACCGGCTGAAGTGCCGGCCGGTGGCGATTCAGATCCCCGTCGGCGCCGAAGACCAGTTCAAGGGCATCGTAGACTTGGTGGGGATGAAAGCGCGCATCTGGCGCGACGAAACGCTGGGCGCCGAGTACGATGAGGTCGAAATTCCGGCCGATTTGCTCGAGAAAGCCAAATCCTATCGCGAGCAGATGATCGAAGCCATCGCCGAATCCGACGATCACCTGTTCGCCAAGTTCGTGGAAGGCACGCCGATCTCGGAAAAAGAGATCATGGCGGGCATCCGCAAAGCCACCATCACGCAAAAGATTTTCCCGGTCATCTGCGGCTCCGCGTTCAAGAACAAGGGCGTGCAGAACCTGCTCGATTCGGTAGTCGACTATCTGCCATCGCCAGTGGACATCCCGCCGGTGCAGGGCGTTCTCCCCGATAACCCCGAGGTAACCGAAGAGCTTCCCACCACCGATGACGCGCCATTTTCGGCGCTGGTGTTCAAGATCATGACCGACCCGTTTGTCGGCCAGCTCGCGTATATCCGTGTGTACTCGGGCCGGCTGGGCGCAGGCGACTCGGTGTTCAACGTCGCGAAAAACCGCAAGGAACGCGTGGGGCGTCTGGTGAAGATGCACGCCAACAAGCGCGAGGATATTCAGGAAATCCTGGCGGGCGACATCTGCGCGGCGGTGCTGAAGAATGTCTCCACCGGCGACACCATCTGCGACGAAAAGCGCCCGATCCTGCTCGAAAACATCGATTTCCCGGAGCCTGTGATCCAGCTAGCGATCGAGCCCAAGACCAAGGCCGATCAGGAAAAGCTGGGCATGGCGATTCAGAAGCTGGTGCAGGAAGACCCGACCTTGCGCGTGAACACCGATCCCGACACCGGGCAGACCATCTTGGCCGGAATGGGCGAACTGCATCTCGAGATCATCGTGGATCGCATGCAGCGCGAGTTCAATGTCGGAGCCAACGTCGGCAAGCCGCAAGTGGCCTATCGCGAGACCATCCGCACCACCGCCGAATACGACTACACGCACAAGAAGCAGACCGGCGGCAGCGGCCAATACGCGCGCGTCAAGCTAAGAGTGGAGCCGCATCACGCCAAGGGCTTCGAATTCGACAACGACGTCAAGCAAGGCGCCATTCCAAAGGAATTCATTTCAGCCGTTGAAAAGGGCGCCCACGAGGCGCTGGAAGGCGGCATTTTGGCCGGCTATCCGATGGTGGACGTTAAAGTGACGGTCTTCGATGGCGACTATCACGACGTGGATTCGTCGGAAATGGCCTTCAAGATCTGCAGTTCCATCTGCTTCAAGGAAGCCTGCAAGAGAGCCAAGCCGGTGCTGCTGGAGCCGGTGATGCGCGTGGAAGTGGTGGTGCCCGAAGAGTACATGGGCACCGTCAACGGCGATCTCAATTCGCGGCGCGGCCGTTTGGAAGCCACCGAAGTTCGGGGCACCACGCAGCTTATCAAGGCGATGGTTCCGCTATCGGAAATGTTCGGCTATGCCACCGAATTGCGCTCGCGCACGCAGGGCCGCGGCACTTTCACCATGCACTTCGGGCAGTACGAGGAAGTTCCCAAGAACCTGGCGGAAGAGATCATAGCGAAAGTTCAAGGAAGAGTGACGAAATAAGAATTCAGAAGGAAGCAGGAGAGTTCAAACATCCATGGCGAAGGAAAAATTTGACCGCAACAAGCCGCACGTGAATATCGGGACCATCGGGCACATCGATCACGGCAAGACGACGCTCACGGCGGCCATCACCAAGGTGCTGGCCAAGCACAACCCGAAAAACAAGTTCCGCTCGTTCGATTCCATCGACAACGCGCCGGAAGAAAAGGCCCGCGGAATCACGATCGCGGTGGCGCACGTCGAATATGAGACGGCCAACCGGCACTACGCGCACGTGGATTGCCCGGGCCACGCCGACTACATCAAGAACATGATCAC
>Ga0182015_10007190_pt1 | contig 10929 bp, 11 predicted proteins | sample 712P3MmetaG_FD_120478 | JGI IMG/M metagenome (GOLD analysis project Ga0182015, IMG submission 120478) | Permafrost microbial communities from Stordalen Mire, Sweden - 712P3M metaG | ecosystem: Environmental > Terrestrial > Soil > Wetlands > Permafrost | place: Sweden: Stordalen | collected...
GCCGCGTGCGGAGCTCATGAGCGGCGAGGGGATCGCCGCCGGAAGCTGCACGGAACCCGTCAGCGTCAACGCCGATGCGATCGGGTACTACCGCGTCGAATACGATGCGGCCACACTAAAGACCAACACCTCGCGCTTCGGCGAGCTGCCGGATGGCGACCGCATCGCGATGCTCGACGATCAGTGGGCGCTGGTGCTCGCCCGCGCGCAGCCGCTTTCAAGCTATCTCGCGCTCGCCGCCCGCATGAACGGAGATCTGGACACGCGCGCATGGCAACAGATTGCCGCATCGCTCGGCACCATCGAATACGACGAGCGCGGGAGTCCCGGCCACGATGCGTTCACGGCGTATGCGCGCTCCGTGTTGGCGCCCGCCTTTGCAGCGCTCGGCTGGGGCGCCGACCCCTCGGAGCCGCCGGATGCGCAACAACTGCGGCGCACGCTGATCCGGGACCTCGGCGTATGGGGGGACGCGGAGGTGATCCGCGGCGCCCGGGAGCGCTTCGAGGCCTTCCTCAAAGATCGGACCTCGCTGCCGCCGAGCGATCAGCCGGCGATCCTGTCGGTCGTCGTCCATCCCGCCGACGCCCACACGTTCGATGAGCTGCACGAGGTCGCCCGCAGCGCAAAGGACCTCCCCGAACTCGAGCACTTCTACCTCGCACTGGTCCAAGTGCGCGACCCGCAGCTTGCCGAGCAGGCGGCACAGATCATTTTTTCATCGGAAATCCCGCCCCAGGCCACCCAAGCGCGCCTCGACATGGTCGCCAAGCTCGCGGAGGAGCATCCGGCGCTCGGCTGGCGCATGTTCTCGGAACACGCCCATGAGCTCCTCGCCTCGCTGGGCAACTTTGAGCCGTTGATGGAAGCGCAGTACGTGCCGCAGATGTTCTGGGACAGCGCTCCGCTCGATCAGATCGAGACCTGGGCGCGCAGCAAGGTTCCCGCCGAAATGGCGCCCGAGCTCGAGCGTGGCATGGCCGCGGCGCGGCTGAAGGTCAGCCAGAAGGAGCTCCTGATGCGGGAAGCGGACAAGCCGGCGAACTTATCGAGGGCCGACGGTCCAATCCTTCAGTGATCCTGCTGGTGCGCAGCAAATGGGGGGAATCTCGTGCGATGGGAAGGCTGGCGTGGCGCGACGATGCTCGCGATTCTGGTGCTGGCGGGCTGCGGTGGCGGCGGCAGCGGCGGCTCCGGAGGGATGGGCGGCGGCAGCGCAGGCGTTCCGGCTCGTGGGAGCCTCCTTCAGACTCCGCCGCAACTTTTGTCCACGCTCACGGCGTCCAGCTTGCTCACCGAGCTCAATGTTGCCTCCAATCTTTTATTGCTGACGGTCAGCGGCACGCCGGTCTGCGATGTGCTCATGTACCACATCGAGTACGAAACGGTCGACGGCGCCGGCGAGCCCACCACCGCGTCGGCCGCCCTGATGGTGCCCACCGGGCTCGGGAAAAACTGCACCGGACCGCGCCCGATCGTCATGTACGCGCACGGGACGAGCACGGACAAGGATTTCAACATGGCGAATACGCAGAACGCGGAGACGCTGTTCATGACCGCGATCTTCGCCTCTCAAGGGTACATCGTGGTGGCGCCGAACTATGCGGGCTATGACACCTCGACGCTGCCCTACCATCCCTACCTGATTGCCGCTCAGCAATCGGACGACATGATCGACGCGCTGACGGCCGCACGCAGCGCCTTGCCGCTCGCCTCCGCGACCTTGACTCAGGACGACGGGCGGCTGTTCGTGACGGGTTATTCGCAGGGCGGCTATGTCGCCATGGCCACGCAACGCGCCATGCAGGCCGCCGGCATGACGGTCACCGCCGCCGCCCCCATGTCGGGTCCCTACGCATTGGCCGCCTTCGTCGATGCGGTGTTCTATGGACAAGTGAACGGCAGCGGACCGATCTCGGCCACGTTGCTGGTGACGGCCTATCAGCACGCCTACGGCAACTTGTATACCAATCCGGCCGAGGTCTTTTCCGCGCCCTACGCCGCCGGCATCGACTCGCTTCTGCCCACCACGGAGCTGCGAAGCCAGCTGTATTCCAACGGGCAGCTGCCGGAATACGCCTTGTTCAGCAGCACTGCGCCGGCTCCCCAGTATGCGGACATCACCCCGCCGACCACGCCGGCCGATCTTGCGCTCGTCTTCGCTCAAGGGTTCGGCCCCGGCAATCTCGTGCTCAACAGCTATCGACTGCAGTACCTCGAGGATGCTCAGGCGTATCCGGACGGCGGCTTCCCGGCGATCACGAGCGGCGTCCCGACGACTGAGTCCCAGTTACCGCTGCGGCAGGACTTGCAGAGCAACGATCTTCGCAACTGGAGTCCGACGGCTCCGGTGCAGCTATGCGGCGGCGCGAAGGACCCCATCGTGTTCTTCTTCAATACCGAGCTCATGCAGCATTACTGGAGCGTGATTGCGCCACCCTCTGCGTCCGTTGCCTATGTGGATCTCGAGGCCTCGACACCCAACGATCCGTACACCGCTCTCAAGAATGATTTTGCGGCAGCAAAAGCCCTCATCGCGGCCGATGCCATTGCCCAGGGCGCCACCGACGGCGGCGCAGCGGCCGTCGATGCGGCCTATCATGCAGAGCTCGTGGCGCCGGTCTGCATCGCCGCGACCCGCGCGTTCTTCGCGAATCAATAACGCTCAAAACGAATACGAGCCGCCGATCCCATACGTCCTCGGCGGTACTCGAACTTGCGTCAGTGACTCAAGGCGGCCTGCATGAGGGTGCGAACACGCTCATGCGGCAGGGGGCCGGCACCGATGATGCCGAGCTTGATCAGCCGGCTTCCATTCACGGCGGTCATGCTGGTCACTGAGCCGTTGGTCATATCGTTGGAGAAGGCGCCATCGCCGATACCGTCCTCGAGCGTGGTCTTTTGCTCATCCGAGGCGCCCTTCTTGGTCTTGTCGTTGCTGCGGCTGTCCTCGAGTTCGGAGTGATACGCCTGCATCGCCACGTTGGCCGTCCCGCGCTCGTCCACGGCGAGCAGCACCATGGCCTGGCCCGCCATGTACATGCAACTCGACATGGTAGCGCCCACATGATCGACCACGGAAGTGGTGCCGCCGCCGGTGACGGGTTTACCCAGTGCCGTTGACACGGCAGCGGTGGTCAGAAACTTGCAGGCGTTGGGGGCATCGGCACGTACGCTCCAAGATGCCATCAGCGATAATGCGACAAAGAGGATCGCGAGACGCGAGATTGAGGTTTCCGACATGGGTCATGCTCCGTATAGCCGCGCTGTCGCGCATTCTTCTAGGGTGGATTGACTGGTTCCCAGATCCCGATTCGAACTATAGCCGAACCGGCACGATGCGAAGCAACAAAGCGGCCGGAAGAACGCAGTATCATTCGAGCGATACGGCGGAAGTCGATCGAGGATATATTGCGCTCAGATCGAGTCTTCCCATAGGTGCATCGTATGGCTACCCCGTCCGACCTGTTAGCCCGTCAGCTCGCCGACGAATTCGAACAGCGCGCCAAGCCTGCGGCAGTTCTGGACTCGGGCGCTCGCGACGCGCTGCTCGATGAGTTTCGAGCCCGGCTCGACGCGTCCAAGAATCCGGAGCAGCTCGCTCAAAACTGGCGCAAGAATGTGGATCACTATGTTCGGCGCGCGATAAGCCGCAACCCGTCTCAGACGGGTCCGATGCGGGTTACCGGCGATATCGTGAGCCGCGAATTCCATTCGTGCTCGGAGATTTGTCCGCCTCCCGAGAACCCAAGCTGATCTCCATGGCAGGCGACGACATTCCTGAAACCTGGGGCTGGTACGGTGATGCGATCAAATGGTTCATCGCGATCGCTGCCGCGTTACTCGCCTTCGGATTCGACCGCGTAAAAGACGGCGTCGAATTGAATCCGCTTTGGTGGATTTACCTGATTGGGTCCGGCGCGCTGGGCTTGAGCGTTCTGGCGGGACTATTCGCCTATCTGCAATTGCTCGGGGCTGCCAACATACTGGAGATCAAACAGCCCAAGCCCGATCAAACGGCGAAGCTCAAGCGCTATCGCGCGCGACTCGGAACCTCATATCAGTGGTGCGTCGGCTTACTGATGTTGGGCGTCGTGGTGTCGACCATTTCCTGGGTTGGCGGAGTTTGGCCGAAGAACACGGCGGCCATCGGTAGCCCCATAACGGTCGAGCGCGTCGATCCCGGCGGCAATTTGCTGGTCGTCAGGAGGCGAGGGAAATCGACTGAAGTCCTTGTCGACGGCGCAGACGGCAAATTGTCATGGCTGCCCATCGAGCACCCGACTACGAGATAGCTAAAGAATGGCTGGGGCATACGAACCATACCCAATTAGGTCGGGCATCAAACACATTACAGACGACTACAATTGCACACAGACAATTACAGTTCAGTTCCCTGACCGCGCGTAGAATTCAACTTGGCGAAGTCGCCCGACGCGAGCCCTGCGACCTGCGCCCGATTCAATCTGGGGAACAACATGAAAAATCGCAAGATGATTTTAATGATCTCACTGTCTGTGGGGATAATTAGCTTTTCGTTCCGCACGCTGGCTGGAACAGACGGTTGGGTCTACGGCCTGACTCCAAGTTCCGTATTTATTGCTGATAATGAGGGGCCGTATAGCGGCATTTATACGAGTCAGCCGCTCAACAACCCCGCTTCGTGTTCTGCTACAGATTTCTACGTTTATCGAGATTCAACTAACGTAACGAGTGTGAATGCCAGTTTGGCGATAGTGCTGTCGGCATTGGCGACTCAGAAGCCAATTCGCATCTTTGTAACCGCGGAGTGCGATGCGCCGACGGGGCGGCCGCTTATAACGGCGGTCGGAATCAACTGAATGCAGCCGATTGACCAGACGGGGCAATTCACCTGAGGCGGAGCACAGGGACCGGTGGGTCTTTTATGGGAGCTCTTCATGTTGCGGTAGGCTGTCCGTGATCGTGTACCAAGGTGCCTTTGAGCCCACAAAGATGTGGGCGCTGGGGCGAATCGATGGCGAATCTACCAACGTGCCCAGCGTAACGTGTACGAACTTGGCCTCCCGCACGAGGGAGTAGAGCAATGAGCCACACTTACCGCAGTGAGCATCATGTGCCGACTCTTCTCCATAGATAAGTAGGCGATCAGCGCCGCCGGTAATTCTCAGCTTCCCGCGCTCAATCCCTGCGAACGGTTTGAACGCTGAACCGGTCGTGCGGCGACAATTAGAGCAGTAACAATTGAGCGAATAACGGAACTGGTCTTCTACTTCATAGTGGACCGTGCCGCACAGGCATTTGCCCCTCAAGGGGCGCATGCTGGATGTCTCGCCACTGCTCGTCATATCCTCTCAAAGTCCTCTGCCGGTGGACGGAGGGCGCTGAGCGGTTTGACGTGATGTGAGCCTCGCGAACAGGAGCCCTGCGACCGCTCCGACCGCCATTTGTGCCGCCAGACCGATCGGGCCGCGTGCGCCGAAGATGCCCACCGTCCCGAGCCTCATCCGCATCGCGGTGAACAGCACGAAAATTGCGCACGCCCCGGCGAGGCCGAAGACGAACATGCGCCGGCCGCTGAAGCGTGACAGCGCCCCTGCCAGCAAGAAAGCGATGAGCAGCGCAATCGAGGTGATGGCGGCATACGGAACGAACATGCCACCGAGGTCGTGCACTGCCCAGGAGATACGATCCGCGAACGGGATGGCCGCGGGTCCCGTACCGGCTGCCTGACCCGCGGCTCCGGCCCACGCTCGTTGCACGAGATACGAATGCGCCACCGACCCCAACACCACCATCGAGGCCACGGCAACGAAAAATGCGACAATCCGGCGCAGCACGTTCCGGCTGCTCCACCCTGTCATTGGTCGATGTCCTCGAATAGCATGCGGTGTCCATCCTAAATCACTACCAAGAGACTCGTACGCGCATTTTACCGGTATTGTTGGTCGCCCTTGACGCCACGGTTTCTGCCGCAGCAACGCCCTCGCGCGCGCCGCCGCCGCCGCCGCCGCAACCGGCCCCCATGGTCACGAGCGGATACAAGCTCACGGAGATCGCCAAAAACCTCGATCATCCCTGGTCAATGGCGTTTCTACCGGACGGGTCGATGCTCGTGACCGAGCGGGTGGGACGCTTGCGCTTGGTCAAAGGCGGCGTCCTGATGTCACAGCCGATCAGCGGTGTTCCGCAGGTTCACACCGGCAGCCAAGCGGGACTGTTCGATGTCGTGCTGCATCCACATTTCGCCCAAAACGGCATTCTTTACCTCGTCTATGCGGCGGGTACGAAGGCGGCCAATGGCACCGAGGTTGCTCGCGCGAGATTCGATGGCAGCGCGCTGCGGGATGTACAGGTCATCTTCAAAGCCATGCCGTTGAAGGACACCGATAATCACTACGGCGGCCGGATGGCGTTCCTGCCCGATGGCACATTCGCGCTGACGATCGGCGAAGGCTTCGAGTACCGCGAGCAAGCACAGAACTTGAGCAGCGATCTCGGCAAGATCGTGCGCCTGAATGACGACGGCAGCGTGCCGACCGATAATCCCTTCGTCGGCCAAGCCGGCGTGCGTCCGGAGATCTATACCTGGGGCCATCGAAACGAGCAGGGCCTGCTGTTCGATGCGACAAGCGGTCGGCTTTGGGAAACGGAACACGGGCCGCGCGGCGGCGACGAACTCAACATCATCGTCGCGCACAAAAATTATGGCTGGCCCGTGATCACGTACGGAATGGATTATTCCGGCGCCTACGTCTCGCCCTATACGCAGCGACCTGGGCTCGAGCAGCCGGTGATCTATTGGACGCCGTCGATCGCCCCTTCGGGCTTGCGATGTATCGCGGGGACAAATTTCCGGCCTGGGACGGCGATCTATTCGTGGGAGCGCTGGCATTCAAACACTTGCGCCGCGTTCACCTCGATGCGGATGGCAATGTCCTCAGCCAGGAGGAATTGATCAACGATTTGCACGCGCGAATCCGCGACGTACGGGCGCCTGCCGACGGCTACTTGTACGTCTGCACCGACGAGACGGACGGACGCGTGCTGCGTCTCGAGCCGTCGAGCTAGGCTTCCCCCGTTACTTTTGAATGGGCGTGTCTTGCGATGCCACGCATTGCCACTTTCCATTGGGCATCTTCACCCAAGTGTCGGTCCACTGTAAGTGAACATCGAACGGCTTTCCCGACGCATCCATTCCCTTGCCTTTGTAGCCGCCGGTCGCGATGGCGGTATCGCCGAACACCGTGACCTGCATGGTCTCGTAGTCGGCGCTCGTGTTTTTGGTCGCCTTGGCGTCCGCCAGCGACTCGGTCTTGTTCATGAGTTTGCCGTCGGCACCCGTGCTCACGAACTTGTCGGCGAGCATCGGAGCGATCAGGTCGGGAGTATTGGTCTTATACGACTGCAACCACCGATTCTCGAGCGCCGAAACAGCTTGCTCGGGGGAAGTGCCCGTTTGCTGCGCCTGTGAAGAGGCAGCGCCCACGAGCGACAGCAAACCGAACAACCACCACGCTTTTGTGTAATTCATACATCCCCTTTTTTTTGATTGTCGGAACATTGCCGCAGCAAGCGAATCGCCTGAGCGGATGAGCGATTACATGCCCAAAACAGCGATTTGTCCAATCAGCGAGCCGCCGGAGCGCCACCAAGCAGCGTTCGGTCGGAGCGCCTCAGCGCAGGGCTTCATGTAGCCTCGTCAGACCCTGCTCCAGCGCGGGAATGTCCGCTGCTCCATAGCCGAAGATGAGCCCGTCGCGGCTTTTGGGCCCGAGATAGTACCGCCCGAAGCTATGTATGTTGACGTTGCTGTCGATCAGCGCTTGCGCAATCGCGTCGAGATCTGCCGTCTCACGCGAGGCCGCCGCGATGTGCATTCCATAAAAGGAGGGAATCGGCTCCAGCCAGTGGCCGAGCTTATCGGTTAGAAAATTCTGCACGAACAGGCGGCGGCGCCGGTAGATCTCGCGCATCTTGCGCACGTGTCGCGCCAAGTGGCCGCCCGCGATGAACGCGGCGACGCCGCTTTGAATGGGTGTCGAGCAATGCCAGTCGAGGCAATTCTTGGCGGCCACCAGCGATTGAAGCGCCCAGTCCGGCATGACGATGTAGCCGAGCCGGAGCGAGGGCAGCATGCACTTTGAGAAGGTGCCCACGTAGAAGACGACATCGGCGGCATCGGGTGTCCTCAGCGGTTCGACGAAGCTTCCCTCATAACGGAACTCGCCGTCGTAATCATCTTCGACGACGACGGCTCCGTGCGTGCGCGCGAAATCGATGAGGGCCTTGCGCCGCCGCGCCGAAAGGGTAACCCCTAGTGGAAACTGGTGGGAGGGGCAGACGCAGACGATGCCGGCGTCGCGCGGCAAGTCATCGACGATCAGTCCCTCGGCGTCCACACCGACTGGAACGAGCCTGCCGCCCGCCGCGGCAAATGCCACGCGCATCGGCGGATAGCCCGGATCCTCCATCGCCACCACGGTTTTGCCTGGGGTCACGAGCGTTCGTGCGAGCAGGTCGAATGCTTGTTGCGCACCGGAAGTGACGAGTACGTCTTCCGCCCGGCAGGCGACGGAACGCGTCAACGCGATGTGGTTGACGATGCCCTCGCGCAGAAAATAATTGCCCTGATTACCTTGAGGACTCTTGTAGCTCGCCGGCCGCCGCTCGAGCCCTCGCATCTTTTGAGCACTCACGCGGCGAAATACGTCGAACGGGAAGGAGCGCGGATCGACCAAGGCGGGGCGAAAATCCACGTGCGCGACGCCGGTGGATTGCCCTGCACCATCGCGCCAGAAGCCCAGGGCCGAAGTCACGTCCGGGCGCAGCCAAAACTCATTGAGACGAGGGTCGGGCGCCGCCGGCCCGCTCTGCGCGGCCGCGGCCGCGGCGGGCGAGGCCGGCGGCCTGTCGGCGACGTAGCTGCCCGACCCCGGCCGAGTCACCACGTATCCTTCGATCAGCAACCGCTCATAGACCTCCGCCGCCGTGTTGCGCGATATGCCGAAGTATTCTTTCGATCGGCGCGTGGCGGGCAGGCGCGCGCCGGGCGCCAGCCGGCCGTCGAGGATCGCCGCCTTGAGCTGGGCATGCAGCGCCCGGCCGCACTCCCTAGAGCCCTCCGGCGCAAGCGCGATCTCGATTTCAAAGAGCTGATCCATCGTTCTCGTCCACGGCAACTGGCCCAGGTATTTTTCCCTCAAGTGACACTTCAAGGGAAGAGCGGACACCATGATCATTGCCCGATATCACCGGATCTCCCGAAAGGAGCGAAGATTGTCCATCATTAATGCGGCGCTCACGCGTGTCGATCCTTCCGGCGGCAGCCGCGCCCCGTACAGCCGCGGCGCGCTCGCCTTACTCGGCCTGATGCTCGCACATTCGTGCCTCGGCTCCGCCGCCGCGCCTCCGAGCCAAGTGATCGCGGCCGCGGTCGCCGACCCGGCACGCCCCGAGACCGATACCGCCCGTGACGCCAATCGCAAGCCTGGGCCGACCCTGGCGTTCGCCAACCTCCAGCCGGGCGATCGCGTGGCCGACTACGCCGCCGGCAGCGGCTACTTCACGCGATTGTTCGCGACCGTGGTCGGGGCCGCCGGACACGTCTATGCGAGCGTGCCGAGCAGACTGTTCAAATACCCCAATATCGTCAAGGGAATCGCCGATATCGAGACCTATGCCGCCGCTCACCCGAACGTGACGGTGACATTCGGCTCCGCCCTCGACGCTGCCCGCTATCCCGAGAAGCTCGATGTGTTCTGGATCTCCCAGAATTATCACGACTTGCCCGACAAGTTCATGGGACCCGTGGACATGGTTGCCTTCAACCGCGCGGTCTATGCCGCCCTCAAGCCCGGCGGAACGTACCTCGTGCTCGATCACAGGGCCGCGCCGGGATCACCGCCCGATGTTACCGAGACCTTGCATCGCATCGAGCCTTCGGTGGTGCGTCGCGAAGTCGAAGCCGCAGGATTCAAGTTCGAGGCTGAAAGCGAAGTCCTCGCAAATCCAGCCGACCCGCGCACCGCGGGACCTTTCGATGCCTCCATCCAAGGACGCACTGATCAATTCATTCTGAAATTCCGGAGACCCCGATGACGGATACGACACCAGTGATCCACTCCATTTGGCTCGCCGCCGTTGCGGTGCTCGGGCTCGCGGCGGGCGCCGTCTGCGCGGCGGAGCAGCCCAGTTCATCGCAAAGCGCGACGCACGACGGGTCCCATGATTTTGATTTCAACTTCGGCGTATGGCGTACGCACATCAAACGCATCACCGATCCACTCTCGGGCGCCACACACTCGTTCGAGATGAATGGCACCGTCACCGTGCGCAAAGTCTGGGGCGGCCGCGCGCAGCTGGAGGAGATCGAAGCAGACGGCCCGAACGGCCACTGGGAGGGTCTTACTTTGTTTTTGTACAACCCAGAAGCACGCCAATGGATCCAGTCTTTCGCCGGCAGCAAGACGGGCGTTCCAGTGACCCCGTTAGTCGGCGAGTTCAAGAACGGGCGCGGGGAGCTCATCTCGGCGGACAGCTTCGGCAACCGGACGATCTTGGTGCGAGGAGTCTGGTCCGATATCAAGCCGGATTCGCATCGTTTCGAGGAATCTTATTCGGACGACGGAGGCAGGACCTGGGCGCCGGCGTTCATCGCCGAGCTCACGCGGGAGAAGCCTTGAGCATGGATCGAGCGGCGGCTTTAAATCTGGTCGCGCAGGACCAGACGGACCTTGCGCAGATCCTTGCCTCGTCGAAGCGTCACTTGCACTATCGAGCCAGCCGCGCGTGTACGTAACTCGGCTCGCGCGTCGGAAAGCCCCTCTGGCTGGCCGCGGTAGCCATCTAATGTGACGATGACATCTCCCACGGCAATGCCCGCTAATGCTGCCGGGCCGCCGTTCACGACAGACATGACCTTGTATCCGTCGGGCGCCGCGTTGATCC
>Ga0182015_10007191_pt1 | contig 10928 bp, 8 predicted proteins | sample 712P3MmetaG_FD_120478 | JGI IMG/M metagenome (GOLD analysis project Ga0182015, IMG submission 120478) | Permafrost microbial communities from Stordalen Mire, Sweden - 712P3M metaG | ecosystem: Environmental > Terrestrial > Soil > Wetlands > Permafrost | place: Sweden: Stordalen | collected...
CCCGTTCCCATCCCGAACACGGAAGTTAAGCCCCGCAGGGCCGATGGTACTGCACGCGCCAAGTGTGTGGGAGCGTAGGTCGTTGCCGGCATAAATAAAGGCCGATCATGGAAACATGGTCGGCCTTTTCCTTTTTGCGCCGGTCAACCTTTTACCTTTTACCGCCTCTCGGTTTCATATGGTGAGTTTGCGGGAAGGCTGCATATGAATCCCTGAATCCCAGCGTTCGAGCGTAAACGTCAGAGGAGGCAGCGGAAGCCAGAGCAAACAGTGAGCGACTAACCAAGACTTGTTATGCCGTTTTTGGTTTTTCCAGTTACTGCCGGGGCCCCCAAGTAGTTGTCAGCGCCCAGCGGCCGGGGCGACATCGGAACCCTCACCGTTCCACCTTGGAGGATTTCAGGTTGATGACCTGGGTTGTGCTGGGGTCGACGCGTACGTGCTCGGCGATGTCCGCATGGCGGTCGGGAAAATCGGCGGCGAAATACCCGTGGTCTGCGCTCGGTGGGACAGCAAACAGCAGGTACTCACCGGGAATCACTCCCGCGATTTTGTACTGACCGGCAACATCCGTTCCGGTTGTTAGCGTATTGCGCGGAATCCTGCGAAGCTGCCTTGACTCAGGGACTAAAACAACGACTAGCCCGGGAGCCGGGTTTTCGCCATCTCTCACCTTCCCGTGAATTGTGCCGGTGTCGCTGGCCAGAGTGACATCGCAGTCGAGGGCAGTCCCAATCGCCAGCGTGAAGTCGCGGGACGCGTAATCCCGACCGTTACAGATCGCCTTCTTGACGTAGGCCGATTCCTCCCCTTGGCCCTCTGAAACAGTAAAGATGAATTCACCGGGCGGCATGTTGGTGATGACGAATCGCCCGCTGGGATCGACACCCGGAGCTTGATGGAGAAGATACAAACCTGACCAGAATGTTTCCAGCGTGATGCGTTTCCCCGCCAGCGAAAGACCATGGGGAGCCTCAACACTCCCGTGCACTTCGGCAGCGCGACCGACTTCGATGTTAGCGAGTAGGTTGGAGTCCACGAGACGAACCGATGCAAAACCCAGCTCGTTTACGACGCCGCGTCGACTGCTTTCACGCTGAGCGTGTAGTCACCAGGAGCGAGTGACGAAAACTTGAAAGAATGATCTGATTCCATCTGGACGGTTTGCCCAGCGCCTTCTGAAAACGTGTACCCCCCTGCATCTGCCCTCTGGCAGCTGACCTCGGCATCTCTAAGCGTCGGCCGCCCCACTCCGATAAGAACCTTGCCTGCGATTGCGTAGTTTCTTTCTGTCGGAACGGTGAATCGGAGGTCGTTGGTGGTCAACTCGGGGCCGACTTTCAACACTTCCGCTTCGTCCAGCGACGACGTTCCGGGATAGAACGTGTTGCGATAATGCACGCCGCCGGTCGGACCCTGCTTGAGTCCCACGGCCCCCATCGGATGCTGGATCAAACCACCCGCGCTCGCGTAGTAAGAGCCGGGCGGAAGATCCGGTATGCGGAAGTTGCCCAGATCGTCAGTGATGGTCCGAGCGGAAAGGGAAACCTGTTTTCGCCCACCTGGCTGAAAGCGGATGCGCAAAGCGAAGACCTCAAGGCCCTGCACTGCTTCACCGTCCTCGTCGGAGACTTGCCCGGCGATCAAGCCTGTGGGGTGAAGGCGCAGGGCCAGACCTTCCAGCTTTTGTCCGGGCTTAAGGGTAACGAATTGACCGTGGTCATCCTCTTGCGGCGAGAATTGTGAAAATCCGTTGCGCCAAACCGAAACTCCAAACATGCCGGCAGGAAGATCGGGAAACACAAACGTGCCGTCTGGTCCGGTGCGCACGATGCGCTCAGGACCGGCAGCCTTCGCTGTGTCGGGATCGGCAGGATAGAGTCCGACTTGGGCCTTGGGAACAGGTTCGCCGGTATCGGAGCGGGAGACGCGCCCGGAAATTTCCCCCAGCATTAACTTGTAGGGTTGGGGAGAGTCCTTCGTTTGGGCTGCTGTAACCGTGGCTAGGGTCAGCAGCAGAGGTGTGGCGATGCAGAATGCAAAACGCGCGGATCGGCGATCGAGCTGTGAGTTCATCGCAACCACCCGGCGAGCGATCATACCCTATGCGGTGGCTCCTTAGATGGTTAGTACAACCACGTCCGAGGTGCCGTACATGCGCTCGCGTTTGAGGTTCCGCGGGGTGCTTTTGGCACAGGGCTAACGATCTAACGATCGAGCTCTTCGCGGGCCTTGCGAGCGATGAGACGAAAATCCTTCCGGCTCGCGTCTTCCTTCAGTTTCTCCAGTCGCTGCCGGCCCGACGCCCTCGAAGAACGAAGCTCCAGTCGGCCGAGATCCAGCCGCGCCTCGAATTCAAACTCCTTGTAGCCATCCCGGACAGACTCGGTGAGAACGGATTGCAACGCCTTCGTCGCGGCAGGCTCCTTGCCGGTGCGCGCGTTCACTTCGGCGGCAGCCAGAGTCGCCAAAAGATGGGTCGAGCGATCACTGGTGCGTTCGGCGAGAGTGAGGGCATTGGCTGCAGCAGTCTCGGCGTCTCCGATTTTCGACTGCGCCAGCAAAACTCGCGCCAGAAGAGCAGCGGATTGGCTGGCACCGGTAGCCATCGTCTGCTGGTCAAACTGCGGGGCCGCCACTCTAATCAGCGCCTCGGCCTCCGCTGGCTTGCCCTGCTCCATTGCGATGGTGGCAAGCGCAAGCTGGCTCTGCGCCATTTCAACCGAGTCGCCGGCATCCTTCTGGAGCGCTAGAGCCTGCTTCTCTTGATCACTCGCCTGTGAGACTTGATCCCGAATCAGGGAGATTTGGGCGAAGCCTGCGAAGTTGGCAGCGCCGCCGAGCTTGTATCCGATTTTCTCAGTAATCGCGGCTGCCCGCTCGTAGTTTACGATGGCCTGGCTCAACTCGCCTCGCTCCACCAGTACATTCCCCAGATTGAGGAGCGTGGTGCTCTCGCCGCGCTGGTCGCCGCCATCGCGGAAACCTTGCAAAGACTTTTCCTGCATGCGGGTCGCGCCCACCAGATCGCCCAGGTTGTCGAGAACGTTGGCAATACTTCCCATGTCGCTTCCAATATCGGCGGGTTGTGCGCCGATCTCTTGATGAACCCGCAAGGCCTGTTCATAGTAGCGTCTGGCTGCCTCCAGTTTTCCCTGGTCGAAGTAAACATTTCCCAGGCTGACAGCAGCCCTGCCGATCTCCGCCGCATCCCCGATTTCTTGAAATATGTTTAAGGCCTGTTCGAATGCGCTCTGCGCGCCCGCGAAGTCCCCTTTGTCGTACAAGATTATTCCGTAGGTTCGTGAAGCGCGCCCTAGCAGAAGTCGGTTGCCGGAGTTGGCGGCGAGATCGCGGCCTTCGACGCTCGTCTGAGCCGCCTTATTCAGATCCCCCAGCCGGTCCCATGCGAACGCTTCGGCTTCCGTTGCCTGCACCTGAAGCATCCGCGAGCCTTGTGCCTTGGCTTTCGCCGCTGCCGCTGCCGCCGCTTGTTGGGATGCGCTGAAATTGCCCGCGACTTGTTGGGCCAAAGCCTCTTCCACATCAATGCGGGCATCATCGCTTAGCGGTTTGGACAAGGTTCGCATCTGAGCGATGGTGTCGAGCGAGTCCTTGGGATGCCCTGACTTCCTTTGCGATGTCTCCAGGCGCAAAGCGTAATCAAGATTGTCGGGAAAGAAATTTCTTAAAGTGCGATAGATTTCTATGGCGGCGGGGAAGTTGTGAGCAAACTCGCGATAGCGCCCCTCCACCGAAAGATGCTGCTCACGCGTCAGATTGGCCGAAAGGTCGAACGCCTTCTTAGCCTCTTCTTCCGCTTTCTTATCGTAGCCCAGCTGGGACCAAGCCTGAGCCAATGCAGCGTGCGAGAGTGCGTGGTTTGGATCGGCTGCGACCGCCTTCTCCAGGAGATCTCGGGCAGCCAGAGCTTCATAGGCTTGCAGTTTCGCCAGTCCTTCCGCATACAAACGAGTAGCCTCCGGGCTTGCCGAGGCGAAAGCATCAACTGCGATGCCTCCGCGGCCGAAACATCGGCAATTCCCAACTTCTGACGCAAGCTGGCGCCACTCTGCGTTACCAACTCGGGAAGACTGGCTTCGTTTCCATCTTGCGAGATCACCGCAATGGTTTCGCCCTGCCTGGCGTCTTGCAAGCGCACATCGACCCGGATCTTCCCTCCGGTATCTTTCCCGGTGTCAAGATAGGAACCGAGCACAACGATGTCGCTGCCCAGATCGGTCCGGATTTTTTGCAACGTATCCCGGCCGTAGCTGTCGGCGGCGGGCAAAGAAAGATCGATCTTCATGCGCGCCACATCTTCACTGGAAACCACGCGGAGCTGTTTCCCGGCGGACAGTTGTGCATCCAGCATCTCCGAGAGTGCGGTCGAAACCCAGGCTTCGTCCTCCCTCCCCGAAAGATTCTTGAAGCCAAGCACGGCCACCGCCGTACGCTGCCTCAATTGCCGGGCCGCGTCGTTCGATACCGGGCGGCGTAAAATTCGATCGCGAAGGCCGCCGACGTTTGCGCCAAGAGCGATGAGTGACAAGAGCAGGAGACCGGCAGCGATCCTTGCGCCGATTCCGCTGAGGGCCGGCGAACGACGGAGGTTGAGTCGCTCCAGATCAGCGTGCAATTCCTTTGCGGATTGATAACGGCGGTCCCGATCCCTTTCCAAGCTGCGCCGGATAACGCTCTCGACGCCGGCAGGAACTGCGGGATTCAGTTCACGCAACGGCGTGGGTGAGCCATGCAAGACGGCGTCATGAACGGCCGCGCCAGTACTACCTCGGAAGGGGCGCCGGCCGGTTACCATCTCAAACAACACCAGGCCGAGCGAGAACAGATCACTCCTTGCGTCCAGTTTCTCTCCCCGTATCTGCTCGGGCGACATGTAGAAAGCTGTGCCCATCTTCGCGCCCGTCCGGGTCAAAGTGAGGTTCCCTTCTGCAGGCGCCGCCGTGTCAGCCGTGAGCGCACTGTGAACGCCAGGCTCGTTCTGGTCTTCCATCACCTTCGCCAGACCAAAGTCCAGAATCTTTACTTCGCTGCGGACGGTAACAAAAATGTTCTCCGGCTTAACGTCGCGATGAATAATGTTCTTTTGATGTGCCGCCTCCAGCCCACGCGTGATCTGGATCGCCAGGTCTAATGCTCCCTTGAGCCGTGAACGCTGCTCCACTTTGGAGCTACGTTCGATCCACTCCCGCAGAGTTTCGCCCTCGAGCAGTTGCATCACGATGAAGGGCTGGCCGTCCTGTTCGCCGAGTTCGTAGATGGAACAGATATTGGGATGGTCGAGAGCCGACGCCGACCTGGCTTCGCGCTGCATGCGCTCAAATGCAGTCCGATCGCTGGCTACCTCGCCGGGCAGAAACTTCATCGCTACGCGCCGGCCAAGTTTGATGTCCTCCGCCTCATACACAACTCCCATGCCGCCGCTGCCAAGCCGGCTCAGCACGCGATAATGAGAAACGGTCTCGCCCACCATGGAGCGAAAAGTCACTGCAATTGAGGCGGCGCCTGCCGTCTGCGTGGGCATGTCGGCAGGGCTGAAAGCAGGCGATTCCAGAAAGCTTCCCGCCTGGTGATGCGAAGTAAGCAGCGACCGCACTTCTTCGAGGAGTTCGTTATCGTTGCCGCATTGCCGACGCAGGAACTCGTCCTGCTGCTCGACCGTCAGTCGCAGCGCCGCCTGCAGCAGTTCATCGATTCGTTTCCAGCGCTCAGCGTCCATCGGAATCGCTGCGACTCATCTCGCGATACAGCCAGGCCCGAGCAGTGCTCCAGTCGCGCGCCACTGTGACCGCCGAAACTTCGAGCACCTCAGCCGTTTCTTCGAAATTCAACCCACCGAAGAATCGCAGCTCCACGACCTGCGCCTTGCGGGCGTCGATCTGCGCCAGCGCCTTTAGCGCATCATCAAGAGCGACGACGTCCAGATCTCTGCCCTTTCCCGGTTCGAGCAGCCCGCTGCCGTCCAACGATAATGTTTGGGCAGCCCCTCCGCGTTTCCCGGCACGGTGGCGGCGGGCATAGTCCACCAGAATCTGCCGCATGTGTTGGGCGGCGATGGCAAAGAAATGGGAACGCCCCTCCCACTGTGGGGCATTTAGCCCCGCTAGGCGGAGATAAACTTCATTCACCAGAGCAGCGCTCTCGAAAGTGTGGTCGGGACGTTCCTTGCGCAGCTGAAAGTGGGCCAGACGCTGCAGTTCCTTGTGGACGACAGGCAACAGGGCGTCCAGAGCTTTGCGGTCGCCTCCCCGCCAGCCCTGTAACAGCCGCGTGATCTCTCCGGCCGATTCGTGCCCCACGACGCTACCCTTTGGTGGGAAACCGCTTTGGGAAGGTAGGGTAGCTCCGGGGGTTTCGTATGTCAAATGGAAACGGTTGAAAAATCGACTACTTATGGTGCCTTCCCCGCAGCCTAAAAATATTTTTGAGCGAGTGATAGGTTTTGAGCGCGACTTTGCGCTGTTAGAGATGGTGCACAGAATTGAGGTCCTCCTGAGAGAACTTCAGAAGACCCGACGTTCTTTGCTCCCAACTTAAAGAGCTGGCGCTCTAACGCTAGCAATGGAGGATCTTATGTCCCGTACTTACTCGCCCGCAAAGCTCAGTCTCGCGATCTGGTTCTCGGCATTGGCATTGGCCTTCGGCGCCCCGGAGATGAGCGCCGCCACGGTCACCTACATCGTAGGAACCTGCGTGAGCGGTACCCATTTCTCAACCATTCAAGCTGCCCTCGATGCATCTCCCGCTCCCAACACGGTCGAGGTCTGTCCCGGGCAGTACGGTGAGCAGATCACGATTACCAAGCCGGTCACGCTGGAAGGTATCGCGGAGGGCAATGGATCCCTGGCGGAAATCGGAATTCCGGACAATTACACGGGCAAGCGCAAGAGTTGAAGGCGGGTCAGCTAGCGCAATCGCTCAGATCTACGTCGACCACGTGAGCGGCGGCTCCGTAAATCTGTCCAACCTAGCTGTGACCGGCGACGGTTTCGGCGCGTTGGACGGGCAAGGTGCTGATTTTTTTATCGGGGTAGTCTACGAGGAGTCCTCGGGAACGGTCAACCAGGTGATGACATGGGCCCAGGATAACAACAGCGGGAATCACGATGTAAATGGCTGGGGAATATGGATCGAGGGTGGCAGTTCCAACCCCTCGGTCACAGTGGAGAACTCCAGCGTGCACAATTTTAGTTCGGGCGGCATCTTTGCCATCGGCGAGACAACGGCGCCGGATCTCACAGTAGCGATCAAGAACAATTTCGTTTCTTCGGTCTACGAAGGCGACAACAACATCGTGGTGTATCAGGGTACCAACCCCACGGTCAGCGGCAACACCGTGATCGGCGGCGTGTACGGAATCTTCATTACTTCGCCGACGGGATCGATCACGGGCAACACGTTCCTCGGCAGTCAAACTGGAATCGCGTTAACCGCCGATGGCCCGTCGGTGACATCAAACAATGTCTACGGCGCCACAGAGTACGGTATCGCTGTGAGTGCGACTCTGAAAAAATCGATAGTCGAGAAAAACACAATCAGGAACGTGCAGTCTGCCAGCTCAAGTGACAGTGATGGGACGGGAATCGAGCTCGGCTGCAACAATATAAGTTCCAGCCAGGTGAATTCGAATACGATCATAGACGCGTTTGCTGGATATGGGGATGCGCCTGCCGGATTCGCTGGCAGCAACACCTATGTCGGCTTGTTCTCCGATGTCGCGACTTGCGCCAGCGATAGTGTTTCCCGCAAAGCGAGCCCTGCGCCTCGCCTGAAGTTGCTGGGGCAATTGCGGGAGCAATGACGGCTGATCTCCGATAAGGGCTAGGGCGCGGCGAAATCCAAGCCGTGCCCTACTTTCATCGTAAGGTCTTTGCTTACACGCGAGTTGAATCCCTAATCGAAATCCCTTAGAACCGTGATACTTCGGGCAGTTAGCCATTGCGGACGGACTCTTCGGGCCCACACGACAATCGATCCCGAACCAGACCGTGCAGCCCTTCGAACCCCTTGCGCATGTCGGTGACCCCGGCGGCCAGATAGATCCGTGTGGCTGGACCAAGGCCAAACACGGCTTAGGCCCGTTCCAGCAAACTCACAACGCGTTCAAACGTGGCCGCGTCAAAATCACGTTGCACCTCGATTCGACGACCGCCCGACAGCACCACGGCCAGCCCGCAACTCGGTTCGTGCTGCGTCGGCGATTTCCTGGCTGCCAACTCCACGGGCACCAAACGACCGCCCGAGGAGATTGGCTTACGCCTTTTCTTCCAACGCAGTTTCTTTCGATGGCGATACAGTGTGCTGAAGCTCAAACCTCGACTCTGGCAAAACTCGCTCCGCCGCATACTGCTACTCACAAACTCGGCCACCAACTGCTGAACTTCTTGCGCGTGTACGTCGCTTGGGTGTTGACAACTCTGTTTTTCCGGTCATCCGGACACTTCAACACAGTCCCCGCTAATCGAACAGGGGTGTTGGTCAGTGCCCTCTCAGATTCTGCGTAGAGGTCATGAGGAATTCCGCCATTCCACCTGGCCGGAAACAGGAGTCTTCGGCCATACTGGAACGGCGCTTGAACATGACTGGAAAACGCAGTTCCCAAGAAGCAAAACTGCAAACGGTTTTTGGCCAGGCACGCAAACTTCGAAATATTGCGAGCTGGACTCTATGCTGGCGTGTCCACGCTTGATCAGCAGACCTTCCCTTGGGCAGTGTCGGGACCGAGCACTTGGAGTTTAAGATGAAGGTTAAACAAGCCCGAGAGGTGGCCCGACAGTGGGTGCTTGAGGAGGTCAGCGGTATCCCAGGCTTCTGCGGGGCTTACACTGCCGGTTCGACGAATTGGCTCCCCGATGACGGCGATCTGACGAAGACGTCAGATTTCGATATCATGGTCGTTCTCGCAGAGCTTAGCCGAGCCGGCAAGCGTGGCAAGTTCATTTATCGGGACACACTGATTGAAGTCTCTTACCTGAGTAACGATCAGCTTCGTTCCTCTGACCTGGTTTTGAGCGATTACCATCTGGCCCCGAGCCTTCGGACGACGAATATCATTCTCGATCCACTGGGCCATCTGACTGCGCTCCTGACGGCGGTGCGCTGTGACTATGCCAAACGGCGGTGGGTCCATGCGCGTTGCGCCAACGCCAGGAACAAAGTCCTGGGATATCTCCGATCGATCAATGAGGGATCGCCTCTTTATGATCAAGTGATGGCGTGCCTGTTCGCGGCAGGAATAACCACCCACGTACTGCTCGCAGCGGGTTTGAGGAACCCCACAGTACGTGCACGGTATATGGCGGTGCGCGAGCTATTGGCTGACTACGGTCGTCTGGAATTCCAGGAAGCGCTGTTGGACCTGCTGGGTTGTGCTCAAATCAGCCGGGGACGAGTTGACCAGCACCTTGCCACGCTCACGGACACCTTCGACGCAGCCAAGGAAGCAATCAGCACACCGTTTCCCTTCGCATCAGACATTAGCGACAGCGCCCGCCCCATAGCGATTGATGGAAGCCTGGAGCTGATTGAGCGCGGCTACCATAGGGAGGCGATGTTCTGGATCGCCGTCACCCATTGCAGGTGTCACAAGGTCCTCTCCCGCGACGGGTCGGAGGAAATGAAGCAGAGTTTCAGCAACAGCTACAGGGACGTGGTATCCGATCTCGGCGTACCGTCATTCACTGAGATTCGGCAGCGCTGTGCAGAGATCGAGCGAGTCCTTCCCCGAGTTTGGGAGGTAGCAGAAACCATTATGTCAGCCAACCCGGGAATCGAGGATGACTGATGCCGGACATCGGTCCGCCAAACTGATCCGGAATGACCGTATCCCTCCTCGATTCTCTTAGAGCATGCAGGCTTGTCCGAAAGCTCACGATGCAATTACGAGTGGTGGGGTGGAATTCTGGGAAAACCTATAACCGTTACTATTGCGGCAGCCCAACTTTACCTATGAGTTCGGCGAACCGTGGGTCGGAGCGCACCGCATCGAGGCGGAAGTCGGTCCTCAGACCCTCGACCTGGTAGTCGCGCTCTTCGTAGGCGGCGTTGAGCCACCGAAAGGCTTCGTCCTTTTCTCCCAACCCGGCGTAGAAAACGGCGATGTCATACGCGGACCAATAGCTCGCCTTCCGCTGCGCTTGCCGGACCTCAATGCCTTTGGTCAGCGCGCCCTTCCAGCCTCCAGAATGAAAGCCTTGTTCCAGAGCAGAGGCAAACTCAGCGTCCTTCGGGTTCCCATCCAGTTCCCCGAGGATCTTGAATTCTTCCACTGTCTTCGGGTACATACCTTTGCCCCAATAGGCAAAAGCCAAACAATTGTGGGCCTGGGCGAATGCGGGGTTCTCACTGGCCACTTTTTGGCAGGTGGCAATGGCATCGTCGTAGCTTCGTACCGCGATTTGAGTCAATCCCATACTCTCAGTGATGATCGGGGACAGTGGATCGAGCTGGTGGGCGCGATTCATTTCGTCCAACGCCTCCTGCTCCCGGCCGCCAATCCAGCCAATATCCTGCCCATGCCATTGGCGGGCCGAGGCGTCGTTCGGATCGAGTTCTAAAGCCTTTTTGTACTCGGCTTCCCCCCCGGCAAAGTCCCAGTCAAACTCCATGTAGTTGGCACCCAGAACGGCACGGGGATGAGCCAGCGTCGGATCCAGCTCCAGCGCCTTGCGCGCCGCCGCATTCGACTTGGGAATGACATCGTTCGATTTCGCGCCATACACCGGATAAACCGTATACACATCGGCCAGACCCGAATATGCCAACGCGTAGCCGGGGTCCTTGGCAATGGCCCGATTGAAAAACGAAATGGCTGACTCCAGGTCTGCGGCCGTTCGTTTATTCCAGGCGTAGCGTCCCTTTAAATACAGCTCATAGGCTTCGGGATTCTGTGTGCCCTGCTTGGTGAC
>Ga0182015_10007193_pt1 | contig 10926 bp, 7 predicted proteins | sample 712P3MmetaG_FD_120478 | JGI IMG/M metagenome (GOLD analysis project Ga0182015, IMG submission 120478) | Permafrost microbial communities from Stordalen Mire, Sweden - 712P3M metaG | ecosystem: Environmental > Terrestrial > Soil > Wetlands > Permafrost | place: Sweden: Stordalen | collected...
GGTGATCCCATTGTAGACGTCGCGGGTCTCGATGGTGCTCGCCGTTATCTGGTATAGCGTGCCGACCGGCAACAGCCCCTGGACGCCCGCGCTGTACGTGTCGATCTTTGTGAGGTCGTTGATCGGGATGGGGCCGACCGAATCGTTGAACTGCGAGGACTGATACAGGCGCTCGGCCACCAGGCTGGGGTCGAACGCCCCTCGCGCGACGAGGAGGTTCGCCCGCGCGATCCCCGGAAGGTACGACGAGACCTTGAGATTCTTGTTCCTCTGGAGCGCGAGGCGGATCGCGTCGTCGAGCGTCAGCGTGGGGATCGCCTCCTGCGCGGGCGGGGTCTGCGCCAGCGCGGCGCAGGTGGCGAACGCCATGAGTAGGATCGCGATCCGTCGCATGCTACTTGAGGAGGAGGCCATCGGCGAGCCGCAGGACCCTCTGGCCGTAGGCGGCGTTGGCCTCCGAGTGCGTCACCTGGACGATGGTGACCCCGTCCTCCCTGTTGAGCTTCCCGAAGAGCTCCATGATCTCCCGGCCCTGGTCGGAATGGAGGTTCCCGGTGGGCTCGTCGGCCAGGATCAGCCGGGGCCGGGCGACGAGCGCGCGCGCGACGGCGACCAGCTGCTGCTGGCCCCCGGAAAGCTGCGAGGGGTAGAGGTCCTTCTTCGCGACGATCCGGAAGCGGTCAAGCGTGTCGCAGACGATCGTCTGGCGCTCCGCCTTCGGGACGTTGCGGTAGGAGAGGGGGATCTCGAGGTTCTCGTAGACCGTCAGGTCGTCCAGGAGGTGGTAGCTCTGGAAGACGAACCCGATGTTCTTCTTCTGGAGCTCGAGCCTCTGCTTCTGCGAGAGCTTGTGGACGTCGGCCTCCCCGAAGCGGAACTCACCGTCCCAGGCCGAGTCGTGGAGTCCGAGGATGTTGAGGAGGGTCGACTTCCCGGAGCCGGACGGCCCCATGATCGAGACAAAGTCGCCCTCGCCGATCCCGAGCGTGATGGACCGCAGGGCATAGAACGGACCGCCCTTCAGGGGATAGACGCGCTCGATGCTTTTCAGCTCAATCATGGCCTCAGCATCGCAAGGTCCGTGCCAGACCTCAACCAATCATGTTAGACATTGACGAATAGATTCTTGCGAAGGATTAACGACCGGCCGTGGAGACCCTGAATCTTCAGAACCGAAACCGCCCCGTCCCAATAATGGGACGCGGATCCTCTCAAGCCTAGGCTGTGCTCGCGGCGTCCGCCGCGCGGCGGATCTTCAGCTCGGCGGCGATCTCCGACATCCTCCTCTCGTTCAGGGGATACAGGAAAACGAGGAGCAGGAGCGCGAGAATCCCCAATGCCGCCGGGAAGATGCTCATCAGCTCGACCAGGCCGTGCAGCGAGCCGGGCGTCTGGGCCTGGTTGGCCACGAACCCCAGGCTGCCCATGAGGAGGAGCGTGAACCCGCCCGAGAGGCCCCAGCCCTGCTTCTGCGCGAAGATCGATGCGGAGAAGATGAGCCCGGTGGCGCGCCGCCCGGTCTTCCATTCGGCGTAGTCCGCGGTGTCGGCGTACATCGCCATGAGGAGCGCGCTCAGCGGGCCGCCCGTGATGGAGCCGATGGCGTTGATGCCGTAGATGAGGAGAAGCTGGTCGGGCCGCAGGAGATAGAATGAACTCGTGCAGGCGATCGCGATGATGAGCAGGATGACGAACGCCGACTTCCGGCCCACCAGGCGGGCGAAGAACGGGACAAATATGACCCCGATGAGCGACAGGACCTGGTTGCTCGTGTTGAACGCCGAGACGAGGCTTTCCCAGCTCCACACCTGCGTCCCGGCGATGGACTTGGGAAGGAAGGCGGGAAGCGTCAGGGTCTGCGAGCCGACGTAGTACTTGAAATAGTGCGCGGTCACGTTGCCCCGGAGGGCCACGAAGAAGATGAACGTGATCGTCGTGATCAGGAGCACGAGCCACGGCCGGTTGGTCACGAGGTCGCCCAGGTCCTTGCTGTAGGAGGTCTTCTGCGCCTTGGGCGGGAGCACGCGCTCCTTCGTGTTGAAGAAGACGATCAGGAAGAAGATGACCGAGGCGACGCCGTAGATCACGAACGACATCTCCCAGCCGCGCTGGACCGTCGTCGCGCCGAGCCAGCCGCCAACCTTGGCCATCGGCAGGAGGGTCGCGGAGACGATGATGCCGCCGGCGAAGGCCCCGACGTACTTGATGGACGAGAGCGACGTGCGCTCGTTCGGGTTCGGCGAGATGACGCCGAGGAGCGCCGTGTAGGGGATGTTGATCGCCGTGTAGATCAGCATCATGGCGTTGAACGTGAGGTAGGCCCAGATGAGCTTGCCCTTCGGCCCGAAGTCGGGGACGAAGAACGTCAGGAAGCCCGCGACCGCCAGCGGCACGCAGCCCCAGAGGAGGAAGGGCCGGAACTTCCCCCAGCGGGTCCTCGTGCGGTCCGAGAGCATGCCCATCAGCGGGTCGAAGAACGCGTCGCTGAAGCGGCTGAGTCCCATCATCGTCCCCGCCGCCAGCGCCGTGATCCCGAAGATGTCGGTGTAGAATATCGCCAGGTAGGTCGAGATGGTCTGCCAGTAGAGGCAGGACGCCAGGTCGCCGAACCCGTATGAGAACTTCTCGCGCATGCTAAGCTTCTCGGCCGAGGGGTCCAGGGCTGCGGGGGCTGCTGGGGCTAGCGTTTCGGGCATGGGGTTGGTGGAGCTGCGGCCGGAGGGGGTTCCCGGGGCGGCGGATTTCTATCCGAGCGGGTCCGGGATGGGAATGAGATTCTTGGGGGCGGCCTCAGCGCATGGAATACCAGAGTGCGGCCGTCACGGCCAGGAGGACGCCGAGCCAGAGGCGGTAGTCCTGGAGCCCCTTCCCGTCGCCGGGCGCGACGAGCGTCCCGAAGTCCGACACGGTCGTCTGAGCGAGCTTCGCCTCCGGCGTCCGCCGGGTGGCGAGGCTCACGGCGACGAGCGCCACCATCGAGACCGCGAAGGCGAGCATGGCCGCGTGAAGCCAGGGCCTGAGGAGCGGCGCCTCCATGAACGGCAGGAAGTGGTACTTGCCGTTCGCCATCAGCAGCGGGCAGACCACGCCGGCCGTGCAGAGGCAGGCCACGACCCCCTCGGTCGTCGTCCGCTTCCAGAGGACCCCGGCGAAGAAGATCCCCGCGAAGGGGAGCATCAGGTACACCTGGATCGTCTGCAGGTAGCTGAACAGGTTCCCGAACCGGTCGATCATCGGCGCCCAGAGGGAGCCGAGGATGAAGACGGCGAGGACGGCTCCCCGGCCGACCCGGATCTGCTCGGCCTGCGGCGCGGCGGGCCGCCAGCGCAGGTAGAAGTCGCGGGTCACGAGCGTCGAGACGGAATTGTAGGTCGCGCTGATGTGCCCCATCAGGGCGGCGCCGATCCCGCTGATCGTGAGGCCGAGGAGCCCGGCCGGCATGATGTGCAGAAGGAGGGCGCCGTAGGCCTTGTCCGGCCGGGACAGGTTGGGGTACATCGCGCGCGCGATCAGCCCCGGAAGGACGAGGAGGAACGGGGTCGTCAATTTGAGGAACCCGCAGAGGATCGCGCCCTTGCGGCCCTCGTTCAGGTTCTTGGCGGCGAACGCCCGCTGGACCAGCACCTGGTCCATCGACCAGTAGAAGCTGCCCGCAAGGAACACCGCGAAGAACATCCCCGGCCACGGGTAGTCGGGGTCGGTCGCGGGCCTGACCATGGAGAACATCGACGGGGCGAGCTTCGCGTGCAGGCCCTGCCAGCCGCCGACGTGCTGCAGCCCGACGACCGTCAGGATGACGGCGGCGACGAGGAGGACCGTCGTCTGGAGGGCGTCCGTGTAGACGACGATCCTAAGGCCCCCCTTCATCGTGTAGAGGGCCGTGCCGAGGCCGACCACCCAGATGACGGCGAGCGGGTTCCATCCCAGGAGGTCCGAGAACACGAGCGCCGAGGCCCAGAGGGAGATCGAGATCTTCGTCAGGACGGAGAGGATCACCATGAAGCCCGAGAAGAACAGGCGGATCCCGACCCCGTAGCGCTGCTCCAGGAACTCGGGGACGGTGAAGATCCTGTTCCTTATGTAGAAGGGGAGGAAGAGCGTGATCAGGGGGACGAGGCAGAACACGGCCGACCACTCGTACCCCCCGACCGCCATCCCGCCGGCGTAGCCGCTCCCCGCCAGCCCGACAAAGTGCTCCGCCGAGATGTTGGCCGCGAAGAGCGAGGCCCCGATGAACGGCCAGCGCAGCGACCGGCCCGCGAGGAAGTAGTCCTCGCTCGACTTGGGCTTCCTTGAGAGGAGGACGCTCGCGCAGGCGATCACGAGGACGTAGCCCCCGATCGCGAGCCAGTCGATCCCCTGGAGGACCATCAGGCCGAGACGCTCACGTCCTTCAGGTCGGCGCGGGCGGCGGCGTAGCTCGTGTCGTAGGCGAGGACCTCGGGATCCGGGGTCCTCCCGTTCGCCGCGCACCAGGCGAGGTAGAGCCTCGGCCACCAGTTCTCGTGCTGGGTGAGGCCCCTCTCCCGGTAGCTCGACCAGTCGATCAGCACCTTCGACCAGCACTTGTCGCCGTACTCGACCGCCTTCTTCGCGTCGCCGTAGGCCTTCACGAACCAGTCCCGCCCGATGTGGGCGTGCAGGACCTCGTCCGCCCAGTCGTAGTCCTGGATCATGAGCGCGTAGGCGTCGCCGGACGCCGCCCCCACCTCCCACTCGAAGCGCTTGCCGGTCTTCGGCATGAGCCCCTGCTCGATGAAGTAGAGGACGGCGTGCCGCTCGATCGGCGTCAGCTGGGTGTTGAGCGCCAGGGACCAGGTGAAGTTGATCGGGACCAGCCGGGCCCAGTCGATGCCGGCGTGGACGAAGCCCACCTCGCCCATGATCGCGTGCCGCGCCTCGTCCCAGAGCTGGCGGGTCATGTCGACGTAGTAGGCCCAGGGCTTCCCCTTCGTCTCAGCGATGATGGAGGCCATCATCTCCGGGACGTCGATCTCCCGGAGCCTCTTGTAGAACATCATGAGCACCTTCGGCTCCGGCGGGAACTTGGGGTCGTAGAGGAAGGCCTCGGCATGGGCGCCCATGTTGTAGGGGTCGGGGAAGCGCTCGTCCCGCCTCGGCACCCCGTTGAACTTCCTCGGCGAGATGGAGAAGAGGCGCGCGGGCTCGCCCGGCTCCGCCGGCGCGCTCCCGTCGAGGCCGCCGGCCTGCGCCAAGAGCCTCGAGAGGAGCCCCTTCCAGCCGGTGAGCTCCGAGCGCCTCTCGGCCGTGACCAGCCTGGCGATGCAGCGCTCGCCGAACTCCTGCATCTCCCCGAGCTCGACGAGGGCGAAGCGGCAGATCCGGAAGGACGGGTGGTCGACCAGCCGGTTCGTCTGGTCCCGGTGGTCCCGCAGGGCGCCGCAGAGGGCGGGAAGGGCGTGCTCGTAGATGCCGACGAGGAGGGACGCCGTGTCCCTCGCGCAGGCGATCTCGTCCATGAAGACGTCGAGGGCCGCGTCGGGCGCGTTGTCGAGCCCGAGTGGCGGCTCCCGCATCTCGCCGACCCGCTTCCTCCACGCTGCGGCATGCTCGGCGCAGTAGTGGGCGTGGAGGCTGAAGCCCATCTTCAGCTCGTAGATCGGCTCGGCCGTCAGGCGCTCGATGAAGATCCCGTGCAGCCGCCTCATCGCCCAGTGGTGGCGCTTCAGGCGCTTCACGCAGTCGTCGACCGAGAAGCCGATCCTGGCCGCCTCGGGCACCGTGCAGATGCCGGCGACAGGGGGCAGGTCCCGGTAGCTGTGGTAGTTCTCTGGGGTGATCATGGGAGCGGGGAGGGGGCCACGGGCGCTCACTTGTAGTAGACGCCGAGGCGGTCGATCAGCTTCGACTGGAGGTCGGCGGTGTCCATGGCGCCCGAGAAGCGGTAGAGGACCTCGCCCCCGGGGGCGATCACGACCGTGTACGGGTACCCGCCGGGCCACTTGGGGTCCAGGGCCTGCGCGAGGGCGTCGGCGCTCGAGCCCGTGTAGAGGTAGTTGTTGGTCTTCCTGCCCTCGCGGTCCACGGCCTTCCTCGCGCCGGGCGGCACGGCGGCGTGCTCCCTCCTGAGGAACTGGAGCGCCTTGTCCTCATCCTTGGGGTCGTCGACGCTGATCGTGATCAGGTCGAAGTCGCGGCTGTCGAGCCTGCGCGAGATGGAGACAAGCCCGGGGAATTCCTGGACGCAGGGGACGCACCAGGTGGCCCAGACATTGATGACGCGCAGGCGATCGGTGGCGTTGCGAGCCAGGGCGGCTATCCCCGCCGCGTCGATCGTCTCGATCGAGACCGGCATGTTCTTCCAGGCCTCGTTTCCCTCGGCGACCGCGTCCCTCTTCGTCAGCCACTTGGTCGAGCAGCCCGCCGGCCTCGTCAGCTCGACCGGTACCGGGCGCCCGGCGAGGAGGGCCTCCATGGCGTTCGCGCCGTCCGTCGAGTGCACGGTCGCCGGGTCGGGCCGCTGGGAGTCGTCGAAGCGGCCCGCGTAGCGCAGCCTGCGGTCGCGGTCGAAGATGAACATGTGCGGCGTGCAGAGGCAGCCGTAGGCCCTGGCCGTGGCCTGGGTGCCCCCATCGTAGAGGTAGGGGAAGGTGAAGCCGCGGTCGCGGGCGTAGAGCTTCATCTCGTCGTAGCTGTCGCTGTACTTGGTGTAGCCGAGCTCCTCGAGGCGCAGGCCCTCCAGGCTGTTCGGGTTGATCGCGACGACGCCGACCCCCTTCCCCTTGAGCCCCGCGACGAAGGGCAGGAAGCGGACCTCGGCCGCGTGCGACGCCGGGCAGTGGTTCGACAGGAAGATGACGATCAGGAAGTCGTCGCTCGCGAAGTCGGCGAGGCTATAGGTCTTCCCGTCGACCCCGAGGAGCGAGAAATCCGGGGCGCGGTCCCCGATCGCGAGCGTGTGGAAACCCGGGGGCATCCCGTGGTCGGCGGAGGAGGCGGCGTCCTCCGCCGGCAGGCGCGGGCCAAGGAGGACCAGGGCCGCAAGGGCCGAGAGGGGTAGTCTCATGCGGGGGCCAGCCTCCTCCAAGTTGAGCCCCCGGGCAAGCCGAAGGAACGGGGGGAAGGCAAGAGCGGTCCCGGGCGGCCATTTGCGTATTTACGGGCCCACCCCGTGGGATAGGGCTTAAGGCCGTTCCCCCGATGCCACGCATGATCGCCGCACTCGTCCTCGCCTGGGGGGCCGTCCTCTCGTCCCGGGCGGCCCCGCTGACCGCGGAGGAGCTTTTCCGCTCGGCCCCGCTCGGCGAGGCGCGGCTCTCGCCGGATGGGCGGCACCTGGGCGCGATCGTGACGGACGAGCACGACCTGAAGAACCTCCTCATCTTCGACGTGGCCGACTACAAGCCGGTGGGGCTGCGCGGGAGCGGCTCCTTCGACATCTCGACCTTCCACTGGCTCGGCGACGACCGGGTGGTCTTCAACGTGTCCCGGGAGAAGCTCTACACCTGGGGGCTCTTCGTCGCCGACATCGCCCACCTCGCGAGCTTCTCGCCGATCAACAGGTACGACGCGACGCAGATCATCGGGATCCCCGTGAGGCGCCCCGGCCACGCCATCGTCTGGATCACCCAGTCGTCCGCGGATTTTGGAAAGCCGGGCGAGCTCCTGGAGCTGGACGCCGGCCGCAACAGCTGGGCCTACGAGGGCGCGCGGCCCGACAGCGTGGTCCGCGCCTATCCGCCGCCGCCCAAGGCGGGGCCGGTGATGGCCTGGGCCCCGACCCGGGAGGGGGACGTAGGCCTCTGCATGACCTGGCTCGGCGGGTCGATCCACATGTTCCAGCGCGTCCCGGCGTCCGACGGATGGCGCGCGTTCACCCTGCCGCCGGGCGCGAGCTGGATGGCGCTCGACGAGGACGGGCGCTTCCTCTGGGTCGTCACCCATGCGCCGGGCACCGGGTTCGCGCTCCGCAGGATGGAGATCGGCTCCGGCAAGATGGAGGACCCGGTGCTCACCGACCCGAGCTACGACATGAGCTACGGCCGCCTCTATTTCTCGGAGGCGGCCCACGCGCTCGCCGGGATAAGCTACCTGCAGCGGAAGGCCGTCTCGGTCTGGTTCTCCCACCCCTACGCGGTCGCGCAGGCGACCATCAACCACAAGCGGCCGGACACCGACAACGTGCTGGTCGGGTGCGACCGGGCCGAGAGGAAGTTCCTCTACATCCTCGCCGGCCCGCAGCACCCGGGATCCTTCGAGCTCCTCGACCTGGGGGCGGCCACGCTCAACGTCCTGGCGGACTCGGCCCCCTGGCTGAAGGGGCGCCCCCTCTGCGCGGTCGAGCCGATAGGCTTCACCGCGAGGGACGGGACCAGGCTCGAGGGCTACCTGGCGCTGCCGCCGGGCGCGTCGAAGGATCACCCGGTCCCGCTGGTCGTCCTCTGCCACGGGGGCCCCTGGGTCCGCGACGTTCCGGAGTACAACCCCGAGGTGCAGTTCCTCGCCAGCCGCGGCTACGCCGTCCTCCAGCCGAACTACCGGGGGTCGACGGGGTATTCGCCGGCGATCAGCCGCGACGGGGCCTACGACTACAAGGGGATGCTGGACGACGTGGTCGACGCCACGAGGGGCGTCATCGCGACCGGGATCGTCGACCCGAGGAAGGTCGCCATCATGGGGGCCAGCTTCGGCGGATACCTGGCCGTCTCCGGCGTCACCTTCGAGGACAACCTCTACTGCTGCGCGATTACCGAGTGCGGCGTCTTCGACTGGGAGCGCTTCATCAAGTCGAAGAGCGACGTGGCCCGGCCGGCCGAGTACGAGTTCCTGAGGGACAAGATCGGGCGCCCCGACAGCGACCGCGCCTACCTGGAGCAGATCTCCCCGCTCGAGCACGCGGACCGCATCCATGTCCCCGTCCTGATCGCCCACGGGACCGAGGACACGATAGTCGACGTCGCGCAGTCGAGGAGGCTCGCCGCCGAGCTGAAGAGGCGGGGCGTGCCCCACGAGACCTTCTACCGCGCCGTGGAGGGCCACGGCTTCTACAACTACAGGAACCGGGTCGAGTTCTACCACAGGGTGGAGGCCTTCCTGGCGGCGAACCTGGGGGGCGCCACCCTGACGCCCCCGAGGTGACAGGCCCCCCTCCCGCGCGGAATTACATTTCTGTCATCTTGGGGAAAGGCGGGGGAAAGGGTGGCATGCGATAGTCGCGGGCAAGCCCATGAACAACACTCCCCGCAATCTCAGGCGCGCCTCGCTGGCCGCCGCCTTCGCATTCGCCGCCGCCGGCCTCTTCGCCACGGTCGACGCCGTCAAGCCCTCCAAGTCCGGCCTCTCCATCCGCCACGACGACACGACGGTCAACCGCGGCGCGATCGAGGCCGCGAGCTACTCCGGCGTCGTGAAGCGCGTCGCGCCGAGCATCGTCAAGGTGACGGTGCAGATCAAGTCGCGCCGGGCCGAGATGGAGTCGGGCGACGACCGCTCGCAGCTCCCGGGCATGGACGACCCCGCTCTCCGCCAGTTCTTCGGCCACCACATGCCCGTCCCCGAGGGCCCCGAGGGCGGCCTCGGCTCCGGCGTCATCATCAGCTCCGACGGCTACATCGTGACGAACAACCACGTGGTCGACGGCGCGAAGCAGGTGACGGTCACGCTCTCCGACGGCCGCGAGTTCTCGGCCAGGGTCGTCGGCCGCGACCCGCAGACGGACGTCGCCGTCATCAAGGTCTCGGCGAAGGACCTCCCCGCCATCACGTTTGCGCCGAGCCGCAACGTCGAGGTGGGCGACCGCGTCCTCGCGATCGGCAACCCCTTTGGCATCGGCGAGACGGTCACGACCGGGATCGTGAGCGCCACCAGCCGGCGGGCCGGCATCGGCCTCAAGTACGAGGACTTCATCCAGACGGACGCGGCGATCAACCCGGGCAACTCCGGCGGCGCTCTCGTGGACGTCGAGGGCCGCCTGGTCGGCATGAACACGGCGATCCTGAGCCGGAGCGGCGGGTTCCAGGGCGTGGGCCTCGCGGTCCCCTCCGACCTTGTGGCCAACGTCGCCCAGACGCTCGCCACGAACGGGAAAGTGGTCCGCGGCTTCATCGGCATCGGCATCCAGGACCTGACCCCCGGGCTCGCCGACTCGTTCGGCCTGAGCGCCCACGGGGGCGCGCTCGTCTCCGACGTGCAGCCGGACAGCCCGGCCGCGACCGCCGGCCTGAAGAGCGGCGACGTGGTCACCGCCATCGACGGCCAGCCGGTCGATTCATCGGGACGCCTGAGCCTGATCGTCGGCGAGGCGGCCCCGGGGACGAAGATGACCCTCGACGTCCTGCGCGACGGCAAGACCGAGCAGGTGCCGGTCACGACGGTCGTCAAGGCCTCGCATGACAGCCGCGACGGCGACGAGCAGGCCCCGGGCGACGACGTGGGGGTCCTGAACGGCGTCGCCGTGGGCGACATCGACGGCGGCGCCCGGCGCGAGCTCGACTTCCCCGACAGGCTCTCCGGCGCGGTCATAACCGGCGTCGACCCCAACTCGGCCTCCGCCCGCGCCGGCCTGCGCGAGGGGGACGTGATCCTTGAGATCAACCGCCAGCCGGTCAAGTCGGCCAAGGCCGCCGTCGACCTGAGCTCCTCGGCGACCGGCAAGAAGACCCTCGTCAAGCTGTGGTCCCACGGGAACACGGTCTACGTGGTCGTCGACGAGACGGCTAGCCCGGACGCGACGCCCGCCCAGTAATCCACTTCCCCAAGCAAGGGTAGTCAGGTGTTGGAAGACACCGGTCCAGTAGACAAGGACCGGTGTCTTTTTTTTGCTCAAGTACCGGCTTTGCAAAGAATCCCTCGGAGGTCCACCTTGTCCCCATGCGCGTCCTCGTCGTGGAAGATGATTCCAAGATAGCCTCATTCGTCGTGCGGGGCCTGAAGCAGGCGGGCTACGCCGTCGACCACGCCGCGGAC
>Ga0182015_10007194_pt1 | contig 10926 bp, 10 predicted proteins | sample 712P3MmetaG_FD_120478 | JGI IMG/M metagenome (GOLD analysis project Ga0182015, IMG submission 120478) | Permafrost microbial communities from Stordalen Mire, Sweden - 712P3M metaG | ecosystem: Environmental > Terrestrial > Soil > Wetlands > Permafrost | place: Sweden: Stordalen | collected...
CGACGAGTTCGGCGGCTTTGGTCATCTCATTGTGCTCGTGATAGCTGACCAGGCGCGTCTTGATGCCGTAATGACTGAGGAGCTTCAGGGTCTGGCGCGTGTCCTCGCAGGCGATCAGGTCGACCTCTTTGAGCACGCGCAGGGCGCGTAGGGTGATGTCTTCCAGGTTGCCTATGGGCGTGGCGACCAAATAGAGCGAGGGACCCGATCCTAAACTCTCACGGTCGTTGGTGATTTCGCTTTGTGTTTCCGCTCGCATATCCATCAAGTTTTCCGCTTGCCCTTGGAGCGGACGCGCCTGTACTTGAGCGCGATCATGGCAGGAGTGGAAAACAAAAGTCTAGCATCGAATTGCACGCGGAAAGGGAACCCTGTCCATCAACTGCGAACTTCGCCTTTCATTCGCTTCGTGCTAAACTGACCAAAACGGATGTGACCGCCAACACTTCACGCTCCAGCCCGCGGGTGTAGGCTACGGGGATTCGAACCCCAGATTCCAGATCAGAAATCAGGAGCAGCCATCATGGCCGACGAGCGTAGCAGGTTAGAAGAGCGTAGCAACGAGCGCAACATTGAACGTAGCAACGAGCGTGTCAAAGCGATCGATCTTGCATTCGCGCAGATTGAAAAGCAGTTTGGCAAAGGGTCTATCATGCGGCTGGGATCGAAGGAAGCCATTGTCCCGATCGCAGTGATTTCGACGGGCGCGATTTCGTTCGACGCCGCGCTGGGCGTGGGTGGCGTGCCGCGCGGGCGGGTCGTAGAAATCTTCGGCCCGGAGTCTTCCGGCAAAACTACGATTGCTCTGCAGGTGATTGCCGAGGCGCAAAAGGCCGGAGGCATGGCGGCGTTCGTCGATGCTGAGCACGCGCTCGATCCGGGATATGCCAAGAAGTTGGGTGTGGACGTCGATAACCTGTTGGTCTCGCAACCCGACTATGGCGAGCAGGCGCTCGAAATCACGGAAGCGCTGGTACGCTCGAACGCCATTGACGTGCTGGTGGTGGATTCGGTGGCGGCGCTCGTTCCGAAGGCCGAACTCGACGGCGAAATGGGCGACAGCCACATGGGACTGCAGGCACGCCTCATGTCGCAGGCGCTGCGCAAGCTTACCGGGACGGTCGCCAAGTCGCGCACCTGCCTGATTTTCATTAACCAGATTCGCGAAAAAATTGGCGTGATGTTCGGCAATCCGGAAACCACAACCGGCGGACGGGCGCTGAAGTTCTATTCGTCGGTGCGCATTGACATTCGCCGCATTGCGGCCATTAAAGAGGGAGACGTAGTCACGGGCTCGCGCACCCGCGTCAAGGTCGTTAAGAACAAGGTGGCGGCGCCGTTTCGCGAAGCGGAGTTCGACATTCTCTACGGCGAAGGTATCTCGCGCGAAGGCGATCTGCTTGATCTGGCGGTGAACAGCAATATCCTGGAGAAATCGGGCTCGTGGTTCAGCTACAAAGGCGAGCGCATCGGGCAGGGACGCGAGAATGCCCGCGCTTTCCTGAAGGAAAACAGGGACACGATGGCCAAGCTCGATGCCGAAGTGCGCAAGGCTTTGGGAATGACCCCTGGCGCGGCGGCTCCCCCTCCAACTGCGGTTCCGGTGCAAGTTACCGGCACACAGGGACGCGTTACGACTATGCCATCGGCGGCGCCGGAAGCTGCGAAAGTGCCAGCTGCCAGACGGTAGCGCTGTTGGCGAGCGATCTCCTGCGGTGACGTCCGCGATGGGTGAGAGCGCAGACAAATAGGCTGAGAGCGTTGAGGGATTGGTGGGGCCTTTCGGAATGCGGTGACACAAAGGGAGCGCCCAAGAAATTCACAGTTCAGAAACTCGGTCCAGCTGTATGATTTCTGGACGCATCTAGATAGAATGAGGGTGTCATGGCTGATCGTAAGCAGTTTCAGAACGTTGCCGCGCCGGATCCAGAATTGATGCGCCTCTTGGAGGCGTCCCGCAATCGGCCGGTCAGTGAGGACGAATTGCACGAGCAAAGAATCAGTTTTGCTTTCGGCAATGCTCCCGATTCGGAGCTTATTACGAAAGAGAGCGTGCGGCTCGCGTCTCAGAACATCAGACTGTTGCGGTGAATCACTACCTCAGTAGTGAGCGGGTCCTATTTCTGTGTCCGTCCGAGAAAAAGACAACCCCGCGCTTTTTGCAAAAATCCAAGAGCAGAACCTCTTGCGGCAGTATGACTTGCTGTCGAACTGCATTGAGATTGGCCTTGAGAAGGGCATTGAATCGTTCGACAAATACGCGCTTTGGGCCCTGAATTACGCTGCGGTAGCAAACATCTCGCAGTTTGGAGGCCGTTACCGCGAGGAGCCGATATACGTGGGGAATCATTTTCCGCCCCACTTCAAAGATGTTCCTAATGAGATGGATAGGTTCTTTTCGGTGGTACACGAAAATTGGACAATCTGGGATCATCCAACGCTCCTTCCGGCTTATGCGCTGTGGCGTCTGAATTGGATTCACCCATTTGTCGAGGGCAATGGACGAACTGCAAGAGCAGCCTGCTATTACTTGATATGCATGAAGCAACGCCGATTGCTTGGAGGGAAGAAAATAGTTCCGGAGCGGATACGAGAGAATCGGCAACCCTATTACGACGCTCTTCGCGCAGCTGACCAAGCGTGGGATCAAGGGTACTTCAATGTCAACCAATTGGCGGACTACCTCTCCGGCTTGCTCAAGGCCCAACTAGCCGACGACTGAGCTTTCTGCGCACGAAAGGTCAAGCCTCCACCACGCTCCAATTGCCATCCTCGCCAGCCCCCGCATACAATCCTCTTTTCTTCGACCGAGGGCCCCTGTGAAACGCATTAAAGCCGTTTATCCCGGATCGTTCGATCCCCCTACCAACGGGCATCTTGACCTGATCGAGCGCGGCGGCAAGATTTTCGACGAGCTGGTCGTTGCCATTCTTCGCAATCCCGAGAAAGACCCGCTGTTCAGCGTGGCCGACCGTCGCAAAATGCTGGAGCAGATGACCGCGGGCTTTGACAATGTCTCGGTCGACACTTTCGAGGGCCTTACGGTGGACTACGCGTTGCGGGTCGAGGCGAAGGCCATCCTGCGCGGCATTCGGGCCATCAGCGACTACGAGTACGAGCTCCAGATGGCGCTGATGAATCGCAAACTGCAGCCCGGTCTGGAGACGGTGTTCATGATGCCAGCCGAAAAGTATTCTTACCTGAGTTCGCGTCTGGTGCGCGAAGTGGCACAGCTGGGCGGATCTATCGAACGCCTGGTGCCCGAGCTTGTCGAGCAGAAGCTTCATGAGAAAATGGACGTAGCTCACAAATTCGCGAACGGCGAGCAGCTCTCGGGTAAGACGCCTTCCGAAGGCAAGAGCAAGTCGAGAAAAAAGAAAGCTTGAGCACAGTCAACATGAGCACAGTAATGACCCCTGTCACTCACCCCGTCCGCCTGACGGAACGCATCAACCGCATTGAGCCCTCCGCGACCTTGGCTGCGGTGGCCGAAGCGGAGAAGCTTCGGCAGCAGGGAATCGACGTGGTCGACATGACCGCCGGCGAGCCGCACTTTGCGACGCCGCAGCACATCAAAGACGCGGCCATCGCGGCCATTCAAAATAATTTCTCGAAGTACACGCCGGTGGGCGGCACCGTTGAGCTCAAGGATGCGATCATCCACCGCCATGCGGCCGATTTCGGCTCGGCCTACAAGCGCGAGGAAACCTGCGCCTCAGTGGGCGGCAAGCACGCGCTGTTCAACGTCATCTCGGTGCTGGTTGACCACGGCGACGAAGTGATTTTGCCCGTGCCCTATTGGGTCTCTTTCAAGGACATGGTGCGCTACGTCGGCGGCAACTGCGTGCTGCTCGAAGCCGACGAGGCCCAGGGCTTCCGCGTCACCGCGCAGATGGTGGAGCGGCTGATCACGCCGAAGACAAAGCTGATTATTTTGAATTCGCCTTCGAATCCTTCGGGTGCAGTGATGAATCCCGAGGATATGACCGCGGTGGTGCGGCTGGCGCACGAGCGCGGCATCTGGGTGATTTCCGACGAGTGCTATGTGTATCTCAATTACACGGGCAAGAATTTCTCCGTCGGGTCGTTGAACGAATATCGCGACCGCTTTCTGGTAGTCGGGTCGCTGTCGAAGACTTACGCCATGACGGGTTGGCGCCTGGGATACACGTTGGGTCCGGCGCCGGTAGTCAGTGCTGTGCAGAAACTGCAGAGCCAGTCGACTTCGAATCCGACGTCGATCGTGCAGAAGGCAGGGGTCGCAGCACTGAACAGTTCGCAGCAGTGCGTGGAAGAAATGCGCGCGGAATATATAAGGCTGCGCGACCACATCGTTGGCGGACTGCGCGCAATCCCGGGTGTGAAGTGCACCATGCCGGAAGGTGCTTTCTACGCCTATCCGAATGTCTCGGCGTTTTTCGGTAAGAAGGGAATCAATTGCGGCACCGACATCGCGAACGGATTGCTGCACAAGGCGCACGTCGCGACCGTGGCGGGAGAAGGCTTCGGCACAACGGAGCACGTTCGCATTTCGTATGCAACATCGATGGAGAATATTGACAAGGCGCTGGAGCGGATGCGGAAGTTCTTCGGCGAGCTGTAACATGTGGCCGGCTGTAACATCACGTTCCCTAACATCGCGACATAAACTTCAGTAGTCCTGAGCGAAGCGAAGGACCAACAGATCAATCTATCCTCAGGGTGCGACGGAACGTGGTCGTCTGCCCTTGACGATGTGCGTAGCTGACTCAACGCAGACTAACTGCATTGCTCCGGCTTTCTCTTTCGTGTAAGGACAGACAAGGAAGTCGGCATAGAGAACATCATCGAAGTCGCCCATGTACGCATCTAGACTCTTTGGCAGGTCGCGGGTCACGCCTAGGACTCGCCTTGTGCCAACTTTCCAGATTCTTGCTACTGAGCCACCATTGGCGTTATACATTTTGCCGTGGACCATAAAACAGAGGGCGACAACTTTGGGATCGGACTTGCAACTTTGCGCTGCCGCCGCCAACCCATTGAACAATAATAGAGCGAAAAAGAGACGCCTCACGCCATAGACCTCTTGTGTTTTAACAACAATGCCACCGGACACCCCATTCTTCAAGTGTGAACCACCCAACCGCGTCTCGCGCACCGTCTTTTATAATGGAGGTTGCTAAAGGTTTCGCCGAAGCGCTTCAAGAGTTTTTCGGTATGGTTTTTGACCCCATGACCCAACTCTACCCACTCCTGATGTCGCCCGCCTTCGACCCGCGCCCCTGGGGCACGCTCGATCTCTCCGCGATTTATCCAAATCACAAATTTAACGAACGCATCGGAGAAGCCTGGCTCACCGGCGACAACTGCGTGGTCGGGAACGGTCCGCTGGCGAAACGATCGCTCGCGGACTTGAGCAAAGAATTCGGCTCCGAATTGGTGGGCACAGCCGCGCCCGACCCCCAGCGCTTTCCCTTACTCCTGAAGTTTCTGTTTACCGAGGAAAAACTTTCTGTTCAGGTGCACCCCGACGATGCCACCGCGCGACGCTTCGGCGAGCCGTGGGGAAAAACCGAATGCTGGTACGTGGCCCATGCCAGGCCCGGATCGCAGATTGCGCTCGGACTGAAGCCGGGCGTTACCCGCGCTCAACTCGAGCAAGCCATCCACGACAAGAGCGCAGAAGAACTGCTCAACTGGATCAACATCTATCAGGGCGAGATGATTTATGTTGCCGGCGGCACGGTGCATACGATTGGACCGGGGGCCGTCATGTTGGAGACGCAGCAGCAGTCCGATACCACGTATCGTCTCTACGATTACGGACGTCCGCGTCCGCTGCATTTGGAGCGCGGCCTCGCCTCGGTCAAGGAGCGCACTGCCTCTGGCAAAGTGATCCGCCCCGCGCCCGTTGCTATCGATGTCAATATCAATATCAATGGGGGCAAGAACCGGCGTTCGTCCATGATCGCCGCGCCCTACTTCACGGTGGAGTTGTTCGAACTAAAAGCGCCACATGATTTCTCGGCAAACGAGTTCGCGAAAGACGATTCCGGGAGAACCTCGGCGCAGATCCTGGTCGCGATTGAAGGCTGCGGAGTTGTCGAGGCGCAGGGCCGAGACCCGGTAACATTGGCCAAAGGCGACGCGGTCGTAATCCCAGCCGCTTTGCAAAGTTTCACAGTCCGCCCGCAATGGCAACTGGAGTTCTTGAAAGCCTGCGTGCCAAGCGGGACCGTACCTGAACCCGCTGCGCGCGTGTGAGATTTCTCACACCCATGCCTAGATGGTAGGCTTTCTACAACCGTGAGAACGAACCCCCATTTCTATCCCATAATTCTGGCGGGCGGCCGGGGCACGCGTTTCTGGCCGCTGAGCCGCAAACGCCGCGCGAAGCAACTGCTTGCGCTCGACGGTAAGCAGACCATGCTCCAGCAAACGGTCGCGCGCCTCACACCTATGGCCTCGCCCAGCCGTTTCTGGATCATCACGAATGACGACCTGCGCCCCGCCGTTCTTCGTCAGCTTCCGAAGCTTCCGGCGAAGCAGATTATCGCCGAGCCCGCCGGACGCAATACTGCTCCCGCCATTGGTCTGGCCGCATTTCTTCTGCTTCGTCACGATCCCGACGCGGTGCTCGGTATGTTTCCCTCCGATCATGTAATCGCCGACCCCGCCCAATACCGCGCTACGCTCAGCGCAGCAATTGAGATCGCCGCTGCGGGAGAAAACATCGTTGTCCTCGGCATCCGCCCGACTCGCCCGGAAACCGGCTACGGATATATAGAAGTGGGCTCGTCCGACCAGCAGAGGACGTTGTTCCTGCGCGTGCGCCGCTTCACCGAAAAGCCAGATCTGGCCACGGCCCGGCAGTTTCTCGATGCGGGTAACTACTTCTGGAACAGCGGCATGTTTCTGTGGCGTGCCGACACGCTCGGCAACGCGCTGCGCGAGCACCTTCCCAACACCGCGGTGCTCCTCGAAAAAATTGCCGCCGCTTATGGCACGCGCAAGTTCGCGGACACGTTTCGAAAGGTTTACCCGAAGTGCGAAAATATCAGCATCGACTATGCGGTCCTCGAACCCCGCTCGGCTAAAGGAGAAGGACAGTCTCACATTTTCTGTCTGCCCTCCGATTTCGGATGGAACGACCTCGGCTCCTGGACGGCGCTACATGAGCACCACGTGGCGAAGTCGAAACCCGGCGACGGAAGCCCGGTCTTTGGCTCTGCGTCCGGGAGTTTTGCCCTGAATGCGAAAAATAACTACGTTCACGTCCCCGGCAAGTTTGTCGCCCTGGTTGGCGTGAACAACCTGGTGATTGTCGAGACCGAAGACGCTCTGCTGGTGACCACGCTCGACCAGTCGCAGGATGTGGGCAAAGTGGTGAAGCACTTGGACGAGAAGAAACTGCATAAGCTGGTGTGAAGGTCGTTGGTCGTCGGTCGATAGTCGTTGGCAAGCTTTTGCTCGTGACTGCTAACAGGCTGCCTAAACGACGAACTGCGAACGACCAACGACTAACGACGAACGACGACTCATGACCCCGATCAAATTCGGTACCGACGGCTGGCGCGGCCTTATCGCCGACGATTTCACTTTCGACAGCGTGCGCCGCGTCGCCGGTGCAATCGCTGGCTATGTTCTCAAGCACGAAGACCCCACGCGCGGCGTAGTCATCGGCTATGACACGCGTTTCCTGTCCGGCCGATTCGCTCGGGCCATCGCCGAAGTCATCGCCGGCGCAGGAATTCCTGTGCGGCTGGCTAACGATTACGTGCCCACACCCACGGTTTCTTACAACGTGAAAAAGCTGGGCGCAGCGGGCGGAGTCATGGTCACCTCCAGCCACAATCCGTGGAACTGGAATGGCATCAAGTTCAAAGCCAAGTTTGGAGGGTCTGCCACGCCTGCGATCATGAAGTTGATCGAAGAAGAACTAGCCGCCGGCGCTATGCCTAGTGGCTTGTCGCCCACGCATTTGAAAAAAACGCGAATGAATGGGGCGCCCGCGAAAATCGAGGAAGTGGATTTGAAGCCTACCTATGTCGAGGCGGTTACGCATTTCGCCGATCTCGATCTTATCCGCCGCGCGAATTTTAAGTTTGCCATCGACTCCATGTACGGCTCCGGCCGCGGCGTTCTTCCGAAAATGTTTGATGCGCACGGCATCCGCTACGTGGCGATCCGCCAGGAAGTGAACCCGCTATTCCCGGGCATTAATCCCGAGCCGATTCTGCCGCACGTTGCAATGCTGCAGGAAACCGTGGTGAAAGAAAAATGCCACGCCGGCCTGGCCACTGACGGCGATGCCGACCGCATCGGCGCGGTGGCTGAAGATGGGAGCTTCGTCGATTCGCACAAGTGCATGGCGGTTTTGCTGAACTGGTTGCTGGTATACAAGAAGTGGCCGGGGGATGTGGTGCGTGCATTCAACACCAGCGGCATGATCGACCGCATCGCCGCCAAGTTCGGCCGCAAGCTGTATGAGACCTCGATCGGGTTCAAGTACATCGCCGATTTGATGATGGAGCATGAAATTCTGATCGGCGGAGAAGAATCCGGCGGCATCGGCTACGGCCGCTTTCTTCCGGAACGCGATGGCATTCTGAATTCTCTCCTGCTGGCGAATGTGATGGCGGAGGAAAAAAAGCCGCTCGGCCAGTTGGTCGCCGACCTGCAGCGTGAATTCGGCGCGCACTACTATGGACGGCGCGATCTGCACATTTCCGAGGAAATGAAGAACGGCGCCATCCGCCGCGCCGCCGATCCGCAGACGACGAGGCTCGGCGCTTATTCCATACAGCGCAAGGAGAATCGCGACGGCGTGAAGTGCTACCTCGATGCTCCCAAGCACGGTGACGGTGCTGATGCCTGGGTATTGTTTCGCGCCTCCGGCACTGAACCTATGCTGCGGTGCTACGCCGAAGCCGCCGCGCCCGATCTGGTCGAAGAAATTCTTGAAGGCGGCGAAAGATTCGTGCGGCAGGACTAACCCGAAGCGGAAAGCCGAGGGCCAACAGCTAAAGGCCAAGAGCGGATGGGCACTTTCGCGTTCTAGCAACGTTCGGAACGCGATAGGATAATGACAATCTCAGACAATGGCCACCAAGGAAGCCACGCCAAGTCTCGCCGACTCTCCGGAATCGCGCCGCTACAACCGCATCAAGCGGTGGCTGGGCGTCGCCGATTTTGCAATCGGATTCGCCCTGCTTGTCGTGCTCCTGGCTACGGGATGGACTGGCGCTCTCCGCGATCTGGCGGAGCGTGGCGCTTTTCAGAATTATTCTTTCGCCGTTTTCCTCTACGTCCTGATGCTGATGCTGATCAGCAAAGTGGTGGGGACTCCGCTGGAGTATTACGGCTTTCGGCTCGAGCACCGCTATAACCTTTCCAACCAGAGATTCCGCTCCTGGCTCTGGGACGAATGCAAGAGTTTTCTGATTGGCCTGGTCCTGGCAACGATTGTGGTCGAACTGCTCTACCTGCTCATGCGCCAGACGCCGCAGCACTGGTGGTTGATCGCGTGGGCGGTTTTCCTCGGACTCTTTGTAATGCTCGCGCAACTCGCGCCGGTTGTGCTGTTTCCGATTTTCTACAAATTCGAACCGCTCGAAAACGAAGAACTCAAGCGCCGCTTGATCGTTCTCAGCCAGCGCGCCGGCACGCGCGTGCGAGGTGTTTATAAGTGGCATCTTTCGGAGAAAAGCAAGAAGGCTAACGCCGCGCTGACCGGACTCGGCGCAACCCGGCGCATCATTCTCGCCGACACTTTGCTGGACAACTATTCGGACGACGAAATCGAAGCCGTACTCGCGCACGAGCTTGGCCACCACGTGCATCGGCACATACTGAAGAGTATTTTCGTGCAGGCGGGAATCACGCTGTTCGGCTTCTGGCTGGCCAACGAAGTTCTGCGCTATGCCGTGGAGCGCCGTCACATGTTTGAGACCATGTCCGATTTCGCCAATCTGCCACTGCTGATTCTGGTATCAACCGTACTCTCGTTCCTGCTGATGCCCGCGCTCAACGCCTACTCGCGCTTCAACGAGCGGCAGGCCGACCGCTATTGCTTCGAGTCCGTGGATAGTGTCGAACCCTTCATTTCGTCGATGAATAAGTTGGCGGAACAGAATCTTGCCGAAAAAACGCCGTCGCGCTGGGTCGAATGGCTTCTGCACTCGCATCCCGCGATCGCAAAACGAGTTGCCGCTGCCGAAGCCTGGGCGAAGGCGCAGTGAACGTCGTTGTCAGTCGTGGAAGGCGCTAAATTTCCCGTAGGGACGCAGCTGGCCGCGTCTCCGCCGACAGTGAGACGGGGCAAGCCCCGTCTCTAGGGACGAAGGATCTTTTCAACCCTGCGCACATCCTCTTCCGTGTCGACGCCGACGGTGTCGAACGGCGTTTCCGCTACGTAGATCGGAACTCCGTTTTCGAGGAAGCGTAACTGTTCCAGGCGCTCGCTGCGCTCGAGTGCCGACTCCGGCCAGCGCACGAACTTGTCCAGCGCGTTCTTGCGAAAGCCGTAGAACCCAAGATGCTTGTAATATCGCGGACGGACTCCATCACGGTCATGCGGGATGGTTGCCCGCGAAAAATACAGCGCCCGTCCGGTCGCATCCGTCACCACTTTCACCGCGCCTGGATTGTTGACGTCAATCTCCGCGGCGGGCGTCTTGAGGGTTCCCACCTCGACCTCCGCGCTTTGCATCACGGCAATCAGGGTTTCGATATGCTCGGGCCGTGTCAGCGGCTCATCGCCCTGAACGTTCAAATAAACATCCGCCGGATTCGAGATTGAGATCTCATGGACTCGCTCCGTGCCCGACCGATGTGCCGCCGAAGTCATACGCGCGACAAACCCTTGCTGCGCGCAGAACCGCATGATTTCATCCGAATCCGTAGCGACAAAGACTTGATCGAGCGACGAACAGCGCCGCACTCCCA
>Ga0182015_10007195_pt1 | contig 10925 bp, 9 predicted proteins | sample 712P3MmetaG_FD_120478 | JGI IMG/M metagenome (GOLD analysis project Ga0182015, IMG submission 120478) | Permafrost microbial communities from Stordalen Mire, Sweden - 712P3M metaG | ecosystem: Environmental > Terrestrial > Soil > Wetlands > Permafrost | place: Sweden: Stordalen | collected...
CCGGAAATTGTGAGCCGCAATGCCCTCCAGAAGAACTGGAAGGGAGAATGTGCGCGCGCTCTGAAGTACCCTGAAGTCTTCTGGGCAGATTACGCAAGCCAATTCGCATGGTCGAGGAAGTGGGACCGCGTTTTGGAATGGGACGGGGTACATCACAAGTGGTTCACGGGCGCCAAGACGAACATCACCATCAACGCCCTCGACCGTCATGCCAACTCCGAGCGGTGCAACCGCGCGGCTTTCATTTGGCTGGGTGAAGATGGGAGCGAAAGGATTGTCACCTACGGACAACTGCACCGCACCGTTTGCCGATTTGCGAACGGTCTGAAATCGCTCGGCGTGGTGAAGGGTGACCGCGTAGTCATTTATATGCCGCTGACGATCGAAGGTGCGGTAGCCATGCTCGCGTGCGCGCGGATTGGCGCTATCCATTCGGTGGTCTATGCAGGTTTAGGGCATGCCGCCCTGCAAGACCGGGTTGTCGACGCGCAGGCCAAGGTTGTAATCGTGGGCGATGTAGGATTCCGCCGCGGGAAGACGGTAGCCCTCAAGGCCATCGTGGACGAGGCCGTTGAGAAATTGGACTTCGTCGAGAAGGTTGTGGTCTATACCCGGAGCAAGACCGAACTCGCCGGTCCTCGCGAGGTCGACTTCAACGATCTGATGAAATTTTCTCCTGACTGCCTGGCCGAAGAGATGGAGGCTGAGGATCCTCTCTTCTTGCTCTATACATCCGGTTCCACAGGGAAGCCGAAAGGCGTGGTTCACGTGCACGGCGGTTATATGGTGGGAACGACCTATCATCTATCGAATTACTTTGACGTGGGCGATCGCGATATTTTCTGGTGCACTTCGGATATCGGCTGGGTCGTCGGACATTCCTACATTGTCTATGCTCCGCTGTGCGCGGGCGTGACCACGCTCTTCCGCGAAGGCGCAATCGATTATCCAAATCCGGGAATCGCATGGGAGATCGTGGAACGCTATGGCGTGACCAAGATGTTTACGGCGCCCACGGCACTGAGAATGTTTATGCGCTACGGAGAGAGTTATCCGGCTGCGCATGACCTGACCACGTTGCGTGTGATTGCGTGCGCCGGAGAGCCGTTGAATCCTGAAGCCTGGCGCTGGGCGCAGACTCATCTGGCCGGCGACGGAAAATGGGGATACGTCATCGATAACTGGTGGCAAACCGAACTGGGTGGACCAGCGCTGGGCACCCCTCCGACCATGGCGATGCGTCCGGGAAAAGTGGGAGTTGCTGTGCCGGGAGCCGAAGCCGATGTTCTCGATGAGAATGGCAAGTCAGCGCTGCCGGGAGTCGGCGGCCGTCTGGTGCTCAAGCGTCCGTTTCCCCACATGCTGCGCACCGTCTGGGGCGACCCGGCACGCTACGAGCGAGACTGGCAGGTAATCCCCGGCTGTTATGTGACGGGCGACGTCGCCATGAAAGATAAAGACGGATACATTGCTGTGCTGGGCCGCTACGACGATGTGCTCAACGTCGCCGGGCACCGCATCGGTACTGCAGAGGTCGAAAGTGCTTTGGTATCGCATCCGGCGGTCGCCGAAGCGGCGGCGATCGGAGTGCCTGATGTAATGAAAGGCGAGACCATCAAAGTATTCGTGCAAGTCCGCGGCGATCATGTGGCTTCGGATGCTCTGGCTGCCGTTCTAATCGAACACGTGCGAAGAGAACTGGGCCCCATCGCAACCCCATCGTCGTTGGAATTTGTCGCGTCTTTGCCCAAGACCAGGTCCGGGAAGATCCTGCGGCGTTTTCTGAAAGCGAAAGAAGCAGGGGTGGACGCGGGAGATGTATCTACGATGGAGGGCTGAAATTTCGGCTCCTAAGAGCCATTGACTTTCGGGCTGCTTTCGGTTGACATAGCCGGGGGTCTGAATGAACTTTTCAGCCGATATCTGCCTGAAGTCTAGGTCTGCCCCGCTTCGGAAGGCACGGAACGGGGCATCGTTAGCGATCGTAATCTGTGTGCTGCTGGCTTTGCCTGGCTGTAAGCACAAAGAGTCGCTGCCTGCAAACGAGAACAGCGCGGCGGTGCCGACCAATCCCGCTCCTCCTCCCGCGAACAATCCGACTGCGCCATCCGCGAATAACAACGCGCCGCAGGCGGAGACGCCAGCGCCCGCTCCTCCGGAGCCAGCAGCAGCGCCGCAGCCGATCGTCGTGCCCGTGGGAACGCCTCTGGCCGTGAGGCTTACAGAAGATCTTGGGTCGAAGACGAGCCAGCCCGGCCAAACTTTCACAGCGACCCTGGATAAAGATGTGATGGTGGACGGGCAGGCCGCAATTTCGGCCGGGGCGAATGTGACGGGCTCTGTCGTAAATGCAAGACCAGCAGGCCATTTGGCGGGCGAGGCGACTTTGGTAATCAGATTGATTTCGGTCAATATCAATAATGTCGATCAACCGATTGTGACCGCCGCGCGTAGCTTTGGTTCGCAAATAAAGGCAAAGGGGGCAGTAAAAAAATTTTTTGGCGGCCTGGCAAAACGCGCCGAGGGAGACGAGAGGGAAGTTCATCTCCCCGCACAGTCGGCATATGCATTCACCTTGAGAAAAGAACTACCGATCCAGTGACTTGTGGGGGAGTGATGTACTTTGAACAGTTTTACCTGGGCTGCTTGGCCCACGCGTCTTATATGATCGCGTCGGAGGGCGCAGCCATGGTGGTCGATCCGCAGCGCGACGTGGAGATCTACCTAAAGGCCGCTGAGGCAAATCAGGCCTCGATCCGCCACATTTTCGAAACTCATCTGCATGCAGATTTTGTCTCGGGTCACCGGGAGCTGGCTGCGAGGACCGGAGCGCAGATCTATATCGGAGCGCAAGCAGGCGCGACATTTCCTCACGTGGCCGTACAGGAAGGATTTCGTCTGCAAGTTGGAAAAATCTTAGTCACGGCTTATGAGACGCCAGGACACACCCCCGAGAGCATCTGTCTTGTGATCGCCGATCAAGAAAAGTCCGCGGAGCCTTGGGGGGTTCTCACCGGCGACACATTGTTCCTCGGAGACGTCGGACGTCCCGATCTTTCCAGACAATACAGCCCTGCGCAATTGGCTGGAATGCTATACGACAACCTGCACAACAAAATTCTCAAATTGGCGGACAATGTTCTGGTTTACCCAGCGCATGGAGCTGGTTCCTTGTGTGGGCGCAACATGCGAGCCGAAAGGGTTTCGACGATTGGAACGGAGCGGCTCACGAATTATGCGTTGCAGATCAGGAGCCGGGAAGAATTCATCAAACAGTTGACCAGCAATTTGCCGGCTCGTCCTGAATATTTCTTGCAGGACGCGGAAATCAACAGGACCGGGGCCGCGGCACTGGCGGATCTGCCGATGTTGTCGGCAATCGAACCTGCAGAATTGACGGAGACATTGGCGGAAGGCGGAATTGCTCTGGACGTTCGCCCGAGCGAGCAGTTCGCTGCGGGTCATGTGCCGGGTTCGGTGAACATTGCGTTGTCGGGACAATTCGCATCGTGGGCCGGGACGCTTCTCGGTTTGACGGCGCGTCCGGTATTGATTGCGGAGTCGGAACAGGATGGTTCGGAAGCGCGAATGCGCCTGGCGCGTGTCGGTCTCGAAGACGCTCGAGGATACTTAAAAGGTGGAATTGGAGCTTGGAGAGAAGCTGGGCTGGCGTTGTCGACGATTCCCCAGATCGATGCTGAATTTCTTGCTGGCCAATTGCGGAAACAGCCCCTGCAAGTGCTCGATGTCCGCCGCGAGCCGGAGTGGGAAGCGGGGCACATCGAGGGCGCAATCTGGTGGCCTCTGGATAACTTCAAAGTAGCGCCGCCGGAAATTGACCGCAATTTGCCGATCGCCGTGCATTGCAAGGGCGGGTATCGCAGCATGATCGCATGCAGCTTACTGCAGAGAGCAGGCTTTCGAAATGTGATTAATGTGATGGGAGGCTTCGACGCCTGGCAGCAAGCCAACCTTCCTGTGGTCACAGAGAAACCGGTCGAAGCTTGAGTTCACGCCTTTGCCGGAAGAAACTGTGAACCTGATTCTAACAGCGTCTTTGCGCCGGCTGAAACGTTCAGAATAGCCATCCAAAAACATCGAGGGGAGATGCGCTCGCCCTAGCGGCCGACCCGCTGCAAGCCCTCCTGCGCGCGGTTGAAAGTGTGGGCCATTGACAATGCGCTGCGGTACTCCTCAGCGGCGGCTTTGAAGTCGCCTTGCTTTTCGAGCAATTCGCCAAGAAGATTGTGGGCCTTGAATGCGGGCCATTCCTCGACTGTGGCGGAAGCGAGATAGCGGCGCACTAAGCGCATGGCCATCGGATCGGCGCGGCCGGTGCGAAATAGCATGCCGGCAGCATCCATTAATGCGGCGGGACGATCGATTGGCCGGGATTCCATGGTGAGCAGGGCGCGTTCCATGTCCTCGAGGCGACTAGTGTGGCGATAGAATCCGGCGAGATTGACCCAGGCACGGGCGCCTCCGTGAGAAGCATCAATGGCGGCACGATACTCCTGCTCGGCCATCACCACGTCTTTGTTTTTTTGTGCCAGGCGAGCTCTCACCCAATGTGCCATTCCGGGATTCAGCGCCAAGAGTGCGTCGGCTTGGGCGCGGGCCTTGTCTTCGCCGCCTCCGACGATGGCGGGGGCTTCCAGATAAAACTCGGCGAGATCGGTGCGGGCTTCCCAACTTGTGGGATCCAGGGCGACCGCTCGCTCGAATTCGGTATGAACCTTTTTAGCGAGGCCAGCGGCTTTCAGGAAGTTTGTGCGATCTGCACTCTCGCCGTAGATGCGCCCCAGCCAGAGATGGTAGAGGCCAGTGTCAGGCGCCAGCGAAACGGCTTTTTCGCAGGCGGGAATTCCGGCATCCCAAGCATCGAGTTCGAAATGCGCGCGACAGAGCAGATTGTAGGTCTCGGCGGTGGAAGTAGTTTGGATTTGCCTCTCGAGGGCCTGGAGGGCCTGATCGACCCGGCCGGCGGCGAGCAGTTCTTGGGGAGTTTCGGCAGCGGCGATAGGCAATGACAGCATCGCGAGCAGGGAGAAGGAGGTAAGGAGAGAGGGCGCCAGACGCGCGATTGTTATGCCGCAAAAAGCGCGGTACTTCGCAGGGTTCGCCCAGATTCCCTGGACAAACCCCTCGACAAACTCGAGACAGTCCCTTCGCTGCGCAAAAAGCGCCTGCTTGGGGTCAGAATGCACTGCTTCGACAAACTGCATTGGCTAGTGAACCACTTTGACGTGGGCGCCGTCGGCGAGAGGCTTGGCATCGGTGGAGGACCGAGCTACCTGGGAATGTTCCTGAAGTCCGGCGGTGATTTCAACTTCGGTAAGATTTTGTAGAGAGACTTCCACATCGCGTCGCTTGAGTTCTCCATTCACCACTTGGTAGACGTAAGGCTTCGTATCGTCCATGCGGACGGCTTCGCGGGGAAGAGTGAGGACGTCGCTGTGTTCGGCGGAGATCACGGTAACTCCAACATTCACGTTCGGCAGCAGACGCAGATCGTGATTATCGACGGTGCAGGTAACCTCGCCCACATTGCGGGATCCATGCAGCTTTACCGTGGAAGGAATGGTGCTGACCGTGCCGTTCCAGACGCGCCCAGGCACGGCATCCCATGTGACTTCGATTTTTTGTCCGGCGGAGAGGCGGCCAATCTCTGGTTCGTCGACGAAGCTGCGGACTAGCATTTTAGACAGATCTCCGACTTGCAGCAGCAAGTCTCCGGTCTGGACATAGGAGCCTTGTTTAACGGGAAGTGCGTAGACGACGCCATCGAAAGGAGCGCGAACGCTCGATTTCGCCAGAGCCTCCTCGGCAGCGTCATAGGCGGCCTGTGCTTCAGCACCTTGGGCTTGCACTCGTGCGACCTCGGGTTTGGAGTAGCGCTCCTTCTGTTTTTGCTCCAGGAGAGTGGTGTCCGCTTGGGCACGTTGCAAGGCTTCTTCCGCTTGCTGGACTTCACCCGGGGAGGCCGCGCCCTGTTCTTGAAGGCGGCGGAAAGCCTCCAGATTGCGCTGGGCATCGTTCCGGGCAGCACGTGCCTTGATCAGTTGGGCATCGAGCGTGAGGACTTCTTCACGAGTGCCACCGGTGGAAAGGTCCGCTTGATCGGCCTGAGCAGTCTTCATCTGAGCTTGGGCGCGCGCCGCCTGGCTGACTAGATCGCGAGCATCGAGTTGCACGAGCAGTTGGCCTTGATGAACGTGATCTCCTTCTTTGACGAGAAGATGCTTTACAGTCGTCGCAATGGGCGAATGGGCCTCGAAATTCTGAATCGGCTCGATCTTGCCATTGGTAGAGATTAGGCTGCGGATGGATCCGCGTTCCACTTGAGCGGTGCGAATCTTCAAGGGAGCGGGACTTCTGAAAACAGGGATAAGGGCCAAGGCGGCAAGGACACCGACTGCCAGCCAAGTGCGAGGCCTGCGCGAAGCCGGCCGTCCATTCGAATTGTTGGTTGCTGCCAACCGGTTATCTTTCAGAGTGCCGCAAGGACAACTGCAAGCATTAATTTACCACCGTGGCGGCTGCTAAGAAATTCCGCCGCTCCCGAGCCCTTGCTTGGTTAGATGCTGACGAGGCTTCGCGGATGCTTGTATCGGGCGATGCGAGGGAGCGGGCAAGGCAGGGAAAATTGCGTCTTCGGTCGCGCCAGTCTGCGGCGCAGGGCGGCGCCCAAACGCTACAATCACTCTATGCCAAAACAGGGCCGCTATACGCCAGAGCACGCTGCCGCCGGGCTGGATGCTAAGTTCCCGGAGATTGAAACCTGGCCGAATCAGTTTCCGGGATACGAGATTGTGATCGACGATCCGGAGTTTACATCGGTGTGTCCAAAGACAGGCCTGCCTGATTTCGGCGTGATTACGCTGCGCTACCAGCCGGATAAAAAATGTCTGGAACTGAAATCGTACAAAGAGTATCTGCAGTCATATCGTAACCTGGGAATTTTTCAGGAGAACGTAATAAATCAGGTATTGGAAGATGTGGTGCGGTGGGCGAAGCCGGTCTGGGCCGAGGTGAAGGGCGAATTCCGACCGCGAGGCGGGATTTCGACGACGGTGGTAGCCAGATGGCCGCGAGAGAAAGGACGAGAGCGGCGCTAACCGTTCGTCAGATCGAGGATGCCATGGTTTACCGGGAGGCGGACACCGCCTGTGGCTCGATTGCTCAATCTCGGCGGTTTCCTCGGGCAATACGCGACTGACTTCGTAGGCGCCCTGCAGATTCAGCCAAAACTGCTCCGTGGTTCCGAAGAAGCGCGACAGTCGGACGGCCGTATCGGCGCTGATACCGCGGCGCTTGACTACGATGTGGTTGACGCGAGGCACGGGGACGTGCAGTCGCTTGACCAACTCGTAAGCGGACATGCCCCGTGGCTTTAGAAACTCCTCCCGCAGGATTCCACCAGGGTGAACTCTCCAGTGCGGCGCGCCTTTTCTTGGAATATCGTCGTGTCCGATTGGGTGACCTCATATGGATTCAACGACGATGACATACGCAGTGGCCTTAGGGATAGTCGGCGATTTCGACCTCGCAAGCATCCCACTTCCGCCATGCAAAACAGATTCGGTACTGGTCGTTGATGCGGATACTGTATGGTCCCTGCCGGTCGCCGCTGCAGTTTCTCCAGTCGGTTGCCGGGCGGAGATTTCAAATCCTCCAAGGCCATGGCACCGTCTAGCACTGCCAATTTCCGCCTGGTAACGCTGGCCGGTGGAGATCCGCCCGTCTTGCCTGTCGTCCAGATTTCCGCCGTGCGCTGGTTGGCCAAGGTCTGGATCACGCTTCCATAATAACGACTTCCGTTAATAACGTTAGTCGTTATTAGGACAGCGCCGGATTGTCCATTTCTCCCATGTTATATTCGCTCGACCTGTGGCTACGACGAAACTTTATCCGCGCACGGCGTTGATCCTCCTTACGGCGCTGAACCTGCTGAACTACGTAGACCGCTCCGTGCTATTCGCGGTGCAGCCACTGGTGCAAAGCGAATTTCGGCTGAGCAACACGCAGGTTGGGTATCTTACCAGCGTATTCCTGCTGTTCTATATGGTGGCCGCGCCTTTTGTGGGTCCGCTGGCGGATCGCTACTCGCGCAAGAGAATTATTGTGGGCGGCGCGATCTTCTGGAGCGGTCTGACCCTACTTACCGCCGTTACACATACCTATACGGAGTTGCTGATTCGTCACACGCTCGTGGGGATCGGGGAGGCGACGTTCGTCACCATTGCTCCGACGTTTGTTGCCGATTTGTTCCCGGAAGGGAAGCGCGGGCGCATCCTAGGAGTTTTTTATTTGGCGATTCCGGTGGGAACGGCAGCGGGCTATCTGCTGGGCGGCAAACTCAGCCCACATTATGGATGGAGATTTCCTTTTTATGTTGCGGCGGTGCCGGGATTTCTGCTCGCGCTGGCCGTGCTCTTCTTGCAAGAGCCCAAGCGGGGGCAGTTCGACACGGAGGCAGAGAGTCCTGAGCGAGGGACGCTGGTCGGGTTGGCGCGCAATCCAGCGTTCTGGACGTCAACTCTGGGAATGGCGATGATGACGTTTGCCCTGGGCGGCATCCAGGTGTGGATGCCGACGTTTTTGTCGCGGTCGCGAGGGTATTCGCTGGAGTCAGCGAACTTTATGTTTGGGATCATCATCGTGGTGGATGGGATTCTGGCGTCGCTGGCGGGAGGGTGGCTGGGGGATTATCTGCTGCCGCGGATGAAGGGATCCTATTATTTTGTTTCTGCGGCGAGTATGGCCTTGGGTGTGCCGTTCATGATTGTGGCATTGTTCACGCGCGGGACGGTGATGTTGCCGGCGATCGCGCTGGCCGCCTTCTTTTTGCTGCTGAACACTTCACCGCTAAATGCGGCGGTGATTAACTCTGTGGGAGCTCACATTCGCGCGACCGCACTTGCGGTGAATATTTTTGTGTTTCACCTGCTGGGCGATGTGCCATCGCCGACGTTGATGGGGTACGTGGCCGACAAGCGCACACTGCAAGCCGCCTTCCTATTGCCCGTGATCGCCATGATCGCTTCGTCCGCCATACTTTTTTACGGAATGAAATTTGCGCCGATGCGGAACGATGGCGTGCCCGCAGGAAAGATTTAGGCGCGAATGCATTATTTTTATTGCATTGCCGGCATCGTGCTCGCTCTGGCGTGGTTCTCACGAATTGTGGATGCTGCGATCGGCATGCCCAGTGTTGCCGATGTTTCACGATCAGAGTGGGACCGCAATCCGGTTACGGCGTCGGGGAATCCACGGGTTTCGATTATTGTCCCCGCACGAAACGAAGAACAAGACATCGAGCAATCGCTGACCCGCCTGCTGGAACTCGACTACAACAATTATGAAGTCATTGCGGTGAATGACCGGTCGAAGGATCGGACCGGGGAGATTATGGAATGGATGGCTCGCAGTCAAAAGCCCCACCCTTCGGCTCCGCTCAGGGCAGGCTTCTCGCAAAAGACGCGGAAAATGGGGCACCCTGAACGAGAAAGGGGGTACCCCGTTCTGAAAGTGATTCATCATCGTGAGTTGCCGGCGGGGTGGTTGGGGAAGACGCATGCCATGTGGACGGCGACGAATGCGGCGACTGGAGAGTGGTTGCTGTTTACTGACGCGGATGTCTTCTTCAAGGCGGACTCGCTCCGGCGAGCGATGGCTTACGCGGAGGCAGAGAAGGCGGATCACGTTGTGTTGTTTCCGCAGATGATCATGAAGCAGCCGGGCGAGTACATGATGATCGCGTTTTTTCAAACCATGTTTGTGTTCGGTCATCGGCCGTGGAAGGTGGCCGATCCGAAATCTCGGGATCACATGGGAGTGGGGGCGTTTAACTTGATTCGGCGCAGCGTATACGAGTCGGTGGGGACTTACGAGGCGTTGCGGATGGAAGTGCTCGACGATATGAAGCTGGGCAAGGTGGTGAAGAACGCCGGTTTCGCCCAACGCAACGTTTTTGGAGGCGATTTGATTTCGATACGCTGGGCGGATGGCGCGATGGGAGTCGTTAACAATCTGACCAAGAATTTCTTTGCGGTTCTGTCGTTTCAATGGCCGCGCACTTTGATCTCCGCGTTTGGATTGGCCTTCCTGAACCTGATGCCATTTCTCGGCGTGTGGCTGGCACATGGATGGGAACGCCTGCCGTATATCGTTGCTCTCGCTTCCATGTTTTCCATGTATGTGGGAATGTCCTTGCGTTTCGGCGTTCCGGCGTATTACTTTCTGTTGCATCCGGTGAGCACATTTCTCTTTATCTATACGCTGCTGCGTTCGATGTTTCACACTCTGTGGAATGACGGGATCATTTGGCGGGGGACGAGGTATCCGCTGGAAGAGTTGAGGAAGGGAATGGTGTGAGGGCTCCGTTTGAATCCATCCTGCTTAAGAAACACTTTTGACGCAGGTGGCGCAGAATAACACAGGCGGAAGGCTTCGGGGGCAGGTTCACTGCGGGACGTCGTTTTCGACGTCTGCCTCATTGCCGAAAGTTTGGTTGGGATTGACCGTGGCTTTGGTTTTCGCGGGCTTCTTGGTGGGGGGCATGCGGCCGGCGCTGTAGTGGCCTTGCTTCTCCACGTCGCAGTCTTTGGGCATGGGGGAATCAGGGTTGAGCCGCCCGGTGAGTTCGCTGACGCGCTTCAGGATGATCTCTTCTCGTCCGTCATAAAGTTTGGCCGGGCCATGGATTTCGATTACGCGGCCCGCGAGGCGGCGGACATCGCCGACATCTTTCATTCGGAGGCGAAGACGACCACCGAGAACCGGCAAGCCGCTTGCTCCTCGCAGGAGTCGATGAAATGAACGCCTTTGGCGCCAGCTTTTACGTGCAGGACTTTTCCAGTGATGCCTTCGCTTTCGCCGACATGCTGGCGGGCTTCGCGAACGGGGGGCAATCGGATGCCCCG
>Ga0182015_10007196_pt1 | contig 10924 bp, 7 predicted proteins | sample 712P3MmetaG_FD_120478 | JGI IMG/M metagenome (GOLD analysis project Ga0182015, IMG submission 120478) | Permafrost microbial communities from Stordalen Mire, Sweden - 712P3M metaG | ecosystem: Environmental > Terrestrial > Soil > Wetlands > Permafrost | place: Sweden: Stordalen | collected...
TCAAAACGGTCCAACCCAACGATCTAAGTTTTCGCAAGTCCGTTCGATCTCGAAGGCGATTCGCACTGAGTTTTGGCTGCCAGTATTCGAGACGCGATTTCGGGGGTTGCCCCTTCGAACATCGGTGAGAGTGCCAGAAGCAGCCATGTACAAATATCGCTTTTCTTCTCCTCGGAAGAATGATGTCCGGGCGACCCGGCAGGTCCTTTGCGTGCAGTCGATATCTGTAACCGAGACTGTATAGCAGACGTCTTACGGCCAGTTCTGGGCCTGTGTTCTTAGTGCTCACCGACTGCATTATGCGTCGGCGCTGTTCACTGGTTCTCGTGTCCACATCTAGTCTCAACCCGCGGCCTAAACCGCTGGTTGCCTCATCGATCTAGCTGCAGCCGCTGGTGGAGCCGCAGGACATGCAGCGGTAGCAGGAGCCGTTTCTTACCATGATGGCTCCGCAGGTGTGGCAGCTGGGGGCGTCTCCCATGTCGTACATGGAGCGCATGGCGTCGGAGGCGTGGTAGATGCCTCGGTCTTCGAGGGTGCCAGAGTTTGGAGTTTGGAGTTTAGAGTTTAGGGTGCCTGGTTCGGGGGCTATGCCGCCTTGTGGTGCTGAGGCTGCTCCCATACCTCTGGCTGGGTTGTGCTGCTCTGGAGATAACATGCTTCCCTGTTCGGAGGAAGACAAACGCAGGTCCCTCTCTTCGCTCGGGATGACACCTTCAGAGGTTGATGTCTGCGGCAACATGTTGGCGAACAGAGTTAGCTGCTGGCCGGAGAGGAACCTTAGCTGGAGCCAGCGGAAGATGTAATCCATGATGGATTTTGCGTAGCCGATGTGTTCGTTGCCGGTCCAGCCGGAGGGCTCGAAGCGGGAGTGCGCGAATTTCTCGCACAGGACTTTGAGCGGGACTCCGTGTTGGAGGGCGAGCGAGGCCGCGGTGGCGAACGAGTCCATGAGGCCGGAGACGGTGGAGCCTTCTTTGGCCATGCGGATGAAGATTTCGCCGGGCTGTCCGTTGGGGTACATGCCGACGGTGATGTAGCCCTCGTGGCCGGCGATGCCGAACTTATGGGTCAGCGAGGCGCGCTCGTCGGGGAGGCGATGGCGGATGGCGCGGGGCGGACCTTCCTGATGGTCTAAGTCGGGTGTGGTAGTTTCGCCACGGCTGACGGTGGCCAGAGCCGCGGTGAAGGCGGTGCTGGCGGCGACGATGGACTTCGAGGCGATCTCCACCTTCTCGGCTACTTTGGCTTCGAGGGTGGTGAGGTCGACTTCGGCGGGCTTGTGGCCCGAGGCCATCGCGGCTAACACGCGGTCAGCGGCGGCGGAGTGTTCGGGTGAGGACGACTTGATGTCTTTGGCTTTGTTGCCGTCGGAGACGTTGAGGGGCTGAGCGCCCTTCGATCCATCTCGATAGACAGCGACGGCTTTGAGGCCGAGGCGCCAGGATTCGAGATAGGCTTCGGCGATGTCGTCGAGGGTGCAGTCGTGGGGCAGATTGACCGTTTTGGAAATAGCTCCCGAGAGGAACGGCTGGGTTGCGGCCATCATGCGAACGTGGCCCATGTAGTGGATGGAACGGGTGCCCTTGGAGGGCTTGAAGGAGCAGTCGAACACAGCAAGGTGTTCGGGCTTGAGGGAGGGCGCGCCTTCGATGGTGCCGGTGGCGTCGATGTAGCTAACGATGGCGTCGACCTGAGCGTTGTTGTAGCCGAGCTTGAAGAGCGCGGTGGGGACGGTGTTGTTGACAATTTTGATCATGCCGCCGCCGACGAGCTTCTTGTACTTGACGAGGGCGAGGTCGGGCTCGATGCCGGTGGTATCGCAGTCCATCATGAAACCGATGGTTCCGGTCGGGGCGAGGACGGTGACCTGGGAGTTGCGATAGCCGTGCTTTTCCCCGTGGCGGAGCGCCTGATCCCAGCAATCTTTGGAGGCTTGCAGGAGGTCGTCGAACTGGGGGACGGCGAAGGTTTTGTCGCCTGCGGTTTTGGATTTGCCGATGTTGTTGACCTCGGCGCGATGCATGCGGATGACGTCGAGGAAGGGCTCGCGGTTGACGTAGTAGCCGGGGCACGCGCCACCGTTGTGGTCGACGGAGGCGGTGAGCGGCGTGGCGGAGGCGAGGGGAGGGCAAGATTCGGCGATGCGGGCGGACTGGAGGTAGGCCTCGCCGCACATGATGGCGGTGAGGGTAGCGGCGAAGTCGCGGCCGGCGTCGGAGTCGTAGGGGAGGCCGAAGGCCATGAGGAGCGCGCCTAAGTTGGCGTATCCGAGGCCGAGGGGGCGATAGTCATGCGAGTTACGCGCGATGGCTTCGGTGGGGTAGCCGGAGTTATCGACGAGAATTTCCATCGCGGTAATCATGATGTCGATGGCGGCGCGGTACGCGGGGATATCGAAGGTGCCGGCTGGACTTACAAACTTGAGTAAGTTGAAGCTGGCGAGGTTGCAGGCGGAGTTATCGAGGAACATGTACTCCGAGCAGGGATTGGAGGCGTTGATGCGGCCGGTATTTTTGGAGGTGTGCCAGCGGTTGATGGTGGAGTCGTACTGCATGCCGGGATCGCCGCACTGCCAGGTAGCTTCGGCGATCTTCTTCATGATGTCGCGCGCCTTGTAGGTGGAAACGGGGGTCTGGTCTTTGACGGTGCGGGTGGTGAACTCGGCATCTTTTTCTACGGCGCGCATGAACTCGTCGGTGACGCGGACGGAGTTGTTGGCGTTCTGGAAGAAGATGGAGCTGTAGGCTTCGGAGTCGGGGCCGCTGGAGCCGTCGTAGCCTTCGCGCATGAGGGCCCAGGCTTTTGCTTCTTCTTTGGACTTGCACTCGATGAAGTCGACGATGTCGGGATGGTCGACGTTGAGGATGACCATTTTGGCAGCGCGACGGGTTTTGCCGCCGGACTTGATGACGCCGGCGAAGGCGTCGAATCCGCGCATGAAGCTGAGTGGACCGGAAGCGGTGCCGCCGCCGGAGAGGGTTTCTTTTGAGCCACGAATGGAAGACAGATTGGTCCCGGTACCCGAGCCCCATTTGAAGAGCATGCCCTCGGTCTTTGCCAGGGTCAGGATGGAGTCGAGGGAGTCCTCGACCGCGTTGATGAAGCAGGCCGAGCACTGCGGCTTGCGGTAGCCGGTGACGGAGAATTCGACGGCGCAGGAGTGCTGGTTCCAGTGCCAGTTCTGAGCGTCGGAATTGGGCTCGAGGCGGTCGCAGCCGACGTTGAACCAGACGGGCGAGTTGAAGGCGACCTTCTGGGTGACGAGGAGATGCACGAGCTCATCGTGGAAAACGGCAGCGTCTTCTGGGGTGGCGAAGTAGCCGCCGGCCAGGCCCCAGTCACGGATGGTTTCTGCAACGCGGCCGACGAGCTGACGGACACCGGTCTCGCGCTCGGGAGTGCCGATTTGGCCGTGGAGATATTTGCTGGCGACGATATTGGTCGCGGTCATGGACCAGTCGACGGGGGTCTCGACGTCCTTCTGCTCGAAGATGGTCTTTCCGCCCGCGTCGGTGATGGCGGCGGTGCGGTACTCCCACTGGATCTCGTCGTAGGGGGAGGCGGTGGCGCGGGAGAAGAAGCGCGGGAAGCGCAGGGCTGCGGTGGATTTGGAATGGCCGGCATCCTGTACGGATGTCGTGGTGTTGGCGATGGCAGCGGATTTCCTGGTGGTCTCGGCCATGGTGGTCCTCTCTGGTGGTGATGTCGCTTGCCGCGTGGGTTCTGCCTGGTCTTGCTGGTCGTCCTGTCTGATCGTTCTGACTGATCGTCCTGGCCCGGGCCGGCGTGGGTGGGACGCCGGGAAAAACTGGAAGCACCGCGAACGGAAAAGAGGCAAAGAAACCTCATGTCCCGATCACGGCAGGACTCAATTTGCGAACCAATGGCGGACAGAAATACCGCAGGACCTACAGGCGAGTGTGCATCCAGTTAATGGGGGAGGCTACGACCGCTTTTCAGAACCTTTACGGAAATTTTGGAGCCGCAGAAGGCAAAGTACCTCTGTTAATGGTGTGTGTCAAGCGCAAACCACAACATCTAGTATTTTAGATGAGAGTGGGGGAATCAAGGATCATAATTCCCGGAAATGCTTGTGCAGAATCGCGGGAAGCCGCATGGGTGGCGGGTTTGAACGCTGCCGGGCCTCCGGGAGGGCCGCGCTGTGCGGATGGGACCCGACGTGATTCGGGCCGATCTGAGCACCACTCAGACGAGGCTACGCGCTGGAGGTGGGGGGTACAAGGTGCGGAAATGGTGCAGTTTCGGTGGAGGGGTGTGGGAGGTGTGGAGAATGGGGTCTGTGGGGCTGGAAATGCACCGGGGAGTGTGCAAGTTGGTCAACAGGCGGGGCATTTTTCCGCGTTTGGGAATTAAGGGGCCGATGTTTGCTGGGTGGGACAGTGGTAACCGATGCGATAGCAGGGGAAGGGCTTTTGTTCTAGGGAAAAAGGCTTAAGCAGCGTATGCTCAGGCTTGGAGCGTCCTCAGGTTTGCTCCTTTGAAGTTACTGGCCTGTCCTCGATCGCCGCTCTACAGCGGACTATCGTGCCTGCTGCGCAGGGGTTGATCCTGCGGCGAGCCTTGGCTTCTGATGTTCATGTTGCACAACCGGGAAAGAGGCAAACGATGCGATCGAATCTGGTGTATTCCGCAGGGCTGAAGATTGAGAATCGGTTTTTACTGGCCACCGTAGTGATGCGGGCAGTGCGGAAATTGCACATCGACTCCACGCGCACCGAGGACACGGCGAACCATGTGTTCAGCCAGGTTGCGGAAGGCAAGTTCATCAGCGTGCAGATGCCGGCGGTAGTAGCGGCTCCGGCGATTGACGCTTTGCTGATTGCTTCTGCTGCTTAGGGGTTTTGGATTTGGGAAGGCCGGCCCCCTTTGGGGGCCGGCCTTTTTGGTTTTTTGGGGGGGACGGGATGTTTCGTTTTTCGAATGCCGCTTTCCGCCCTTGGGTCAACTTTTCCGCTAACCTGATGCCGTGCCCCGCAGCACTCAACCCGGCATCTATGTCGAGACCGCCATCCACAGCACAATGGATACGATCTGGCGACTGACCCAGACGCCGGAGCTTCATCAACGCTGGGATTTGCGCTTCAATACCATCACGTATCTTCCGCGGGCCGACGTCGCTGAGCCACAGCGCTTTCTCTATGAAACGCGCATCGGATTCGGTTTAGCGATTTGCGGGACCGGTGAATCGGTTGGCCAAGTCTCAACTACCGGCGGCGAAACCACCTCTTCGCTGAAGTTCGGCTCCGACGACAGGAAATCGCTCATCCGCGAAGGCTCGGGCTATTGGCGCTACGTTCCTCTTTCTACCGGGATCCGCTTTTTGACCTGGTACGACTACCAGGTTCGCTTCGGCAGTTTTGGACGCATGCTGGATCGGCTCGCGTTCCGGCCTCTGATGGGCTGGGCTACCGCATGGAGCTTCGACCGGCTTCGACTGTGGGCGGAAAACGATCAGTCGCCGGAGGCCTCGATGACTCTGGGGCTGATCCACGCGCTTGCTCGTCTTACGATTGCGTTCGTGTGGATCTGGCATGGTCTCGTGCCGAAACTTCTTTTTCATCACCCCGAGGAATTGGCGACTTTGCGCGAAGCGCACTTTTCGACGCACTGGCTGCCGTGGATCGGCACAGCGGAGATCGCGATGGGCATTCTCAACCTGGTGACATGGAATTTTCGGCCGATCCTGTTGCTCGACGCGCTCTGCATGGTTTTGCTCACGCTGTGCGTAGCGATCTACTCGCCGGAATATCTGCCGGCCGCGTTCAATCCGATCACGCTGAATCTCTCGGTGCTCATGCTGTGCGTCATTGGCTGGCTGGCGTCCGGGTCGATGCCGATCGCGCGGCGATGCCTGCGCAGGAAGCCGAGCGGCGAGCGTTGATCTCGATCTACGAGCGCGCGATGGGCTCTGAGTTTGAGAAGCTGCACCCACAAATTCAGAAGCGCTTCTCGCTCCACTCGCAGAGCGGAATTGCGGCGATTGGGACGGGCACGATGGACCGCATCTGGCATGGGCCGTTCTGGACGCTTCCGTTTCTCTACGTTGGTACATGGCGTCGGATCATGTTTCCGGAGCATGGCAAAGATGTTCCGTTCACGATCCGCAATTATGCTTACCTCGATTCGTTGGGCCGCGAAACGGTAACGTGGGTTCGCACATTTTCGACGACGAAGACTCGCCGCTTTGACGCCTATATGATCTACAGCGATGAGCGTCGATGCATAGTGGATTATCTCGGGACGCATCAGCACCTCGCCGTCGATCTGGAACTTAGTGTGGAGAGCAATGGAGGCCTGCGGCTTCGTTCGGGCCAGCAACGCTTCTACGAAGGCCGTGCCGGGTTCAGGTTCCCTCGGGTGTTTTCCGGCGAGGCGAGCGTGTGCGAGTGGTACGACGACCGGGAGCAGTGCTTCAGGATCGAAGTGACGGTCGCCAACCGTACCTGGGGTCCGTTGTTTGGATACGCCGGCCGGTTCACAGTTGAGTGGGTGCCGACTTTGCCGAGCGAGATGCCGGCGGATCTTCTGCCACGCCGAACCGAGGCTCGCACCTGAAAGTGGAGGTCCGGCGATGAGTCATTTCTGCCGCCTCTAAACTTCGTCCATCATGAAAGCTGAGACTTTCCCCTTATTTGCCTCCCGTTTCGTTCCAGAGGAAGGCCATTTCGTCGGCGTAGTCGTCGACTAACTGGGTCATGGAAACGCCGGCGGAGTGGCCTCCTTTGATGGAGTAGTGGAGGAGGATGGGGCGGTCGCCTCCGGTGGAGGTCTGGATGAGGGCGGTCATCTTGCGGGCGTTCATGGGGTCGACGCGGGTGTCGTTGTCGCCAGTGAAGAACATGATGGCTGGGTACTGCGTGCCCTTCTTCACGTTTTGGTAGGGCGAGTATTTGACGATGTAGGCGAAGTCCTTCGCGTTTTCCGCGTTGCCGTATTCAGTGGTCCAGAGGCGGCCGAATTCGAAGCGATGGTAACGGAGCATATCCAGGAGCGGATAGCCGCACCAGATGGCTCCGAAGAGGTCGGGGCGCTGGGTCATGGCGGCTCCCATGAGGAGGCCGCCGTTGGAGCGTCCGCGAATGGCGAAGTGCTCGGGCGATGTGTAGTGGTTGTCGATCAGATATTCGGCGGCGGCGGTGAAGTCGTCGAAGACGTTCTGCTTATTCTCAAACATGGCGGCTTTGTGCCAGGCTTCTCCGTACTCGTTGCCGCCGCGCAGGTTGGGGAGCGCGAAGAAGCCGCCTTGCTCCATCCACCAGGCGTACTCGGGGTTCCAGCCAGAGAGCATGGGGAGATCGAAGCCACCGTAGCCGGTCATGAGGAGGCGTGCTTTGCCGTCGCGGGGCAGGCCTTTTTTGCCGGCGATGAACATGGGAATGCGGGTGCCGTCTTTTGAGGTGTAGAAGACCTGAGCGACTTCGTACTGGGCGGAGTCGAAGGGGACTTTGGGCGCGGCGAATACGTCGGAGTGTCCGGTCTTTGTGTCGTAGCGATAGATGGTGGGCGGGATGATGAAGGAGTCGAAGGTGTAGAAGCCCTCGGTTTGGCCGGGGCGGCCGTAGACGACGGAGCCGGTGCCGATGCCGGGGTAGGCGAGGGTGCCGGTCTGCTTGCCGTCGAGGGAGTAGATGGTGGTTTCGGTTTTGACGTCGTGGAGGCGGGAGACGAAGAGCTGGTTGCCGAGGATGCTGTAGGAGTCGATGACGTCTTTGCCTTCAGGGACGATGGTCCTCCAGGCGGAGGCTTCGGTGCCGGGGATGGCTTCGGCGATGCGGGTGTTGGGGGCCTGGTAGTCGGTCATGAGGAAGAAGCGGTCGCCGGCATCGATGACGCGGACGTGGGCTTCGACGCCGTAGACGAGGGTTTGGAAGTCGGAGCCGGGCTTGCGGAGATCTTTGACGAGGTAGTCTTCGCTGGTAGCGGGGACGCCGTGGGCGATGTTGACGATGAGGTAGTGGTGGTTGTCGGTGACGCCCACGCCGACGAGGTCGAGTTCGCCGAGTTGTTTGCCGCGATATTCGCCGCCGAAGATTTTCTGGTCGCCGTCGATGGGGGTGGAGAATTTGTGGAACCAGACATTGGTGCCCTGGTGGGTGAACTTGGCGTAGTAGAGGCCGGTGTTGTCCGGGTTGAGGCTGATGCCGGAGTAGCGGGCGGAGGGGAGAACGTCGGGGAGGTCCTGGCCGGTTTTCACGTCGCGGATGTGGACGGAGCCTTCGTCGGCGCCGCCTTCGCGGATTTCGTAGACGAGGAGATTGCCGTCGTCGGAGAGGTCGACCATGTTGACGGAGGTATTTTGGTCGGCGCTGAGTTTGCCGGCGTCGATGAGGAGCTTGTCCTGGCTTGAATCCTGGCCATGCCAGCCGTTGCGCATGTAGAGGGAGCCCTGGTTCTCGTCGGCGAGACGTTTCTTGAAGAAGTATTTGCCGCCGCGGAGGGTGGGCATGGTGTATTGGTCGACGCGCATGAGGGCGGTGAGCTGGCTCGATATTTGCGGGCGGGTGGAAATTTGTGACAGGTACTGTTGCGTATAGGCGTTTTCCTGGTCGATCCAGGCGCGGGTTGCGGGACTTTTTGGGTCTTCGAGCCAGCGGTAGGGGTCTTCGACTTTGGTGCTGTTGTAGTCGTCGGTGACTACGTTGACGGTGGCCACGGGCGGTGGTGGGAGGGTGATGCCGTTGGCTCCATGGATGGTGGTGGGCGGCTGGGCTTTGAGCATCATTGCGCCGGAGATGGCGAGGAGGGAGAGGGTGGCGAGAGCGCGGCGGCGAGCTTGCATGCGGATTTCCCCATTGGAAGGTGGTTTCGGAGAGAAGGGGTAGTTTACGGCATTCGGGAAACGCGATTCACTGATTCACCACGGAGGACACAGAGAGCACAGAGGGCCGCGATTATGAACCGGCGGCACTGCTCCAGAAGGCGTGGGTGCGCGCGGGGATGCGGTCGGGGAATTCGCGGTAGATGGCGTTAAGGGCCTGGAAGAGGGCTTTCGATTCGGCTTCGAGGCCGAGGAGGAGTGTGGAGCGGAGGATGCGGGTGAGGCGGAGGTGGTTGTGGTTCATGGGGCTGAGCCAGTTTTGCGCGCGTTCGGCGAAGTTGGGGGCTCGCTCGACGACGAGGCCAGCCGGGCCGGAGACGAGAAGTAATCCGTAGAAGCGCAGCATGCGTTCGAGGGATTGGCGCAGGCGCTGCCGCATGGCGATGGAGCCCTGGAAGATACGAATGGTGAGGGGATGGAGGATGGGCGCGGTGGGATTGGCGCCGCTCGGCTCCGGCAGCGGGAAGAGCCACTGGATGAAGTCGTGGATGGATTCGAGGCGATCATCGTCCCAGGCGAGGATTTCGGCGAGTGTGCGGCCCTCATCGTCGGTCGCGCCGTCGCGATAGAAGGCGACGAGCGAGCCGGGCTTGGGCGGTTCGGGGGTTGGCGACTCGGTCACAAGTGGATCCAGCCTTTGAGAATCATCAGCAGAGAGACGGTGCCCACGATGACCCAGAGGATGACGCCCTGGACGAGCGGGCGGGCTCCAACTTCTTTGAGGGTCTGGCGCGAGATGGTTGTGCCGATCAGGAACAGAGTAACCCCTAGCCCGAGCTTTCCGAGACGGGCAAGGGCAACATACTGAGGCTGCAGGACCGGGAGGTAGCTGGCGAGGACGGCGGCGAGGCAGAAAAAAAGGATGAACCAAGGCAGATGAATTTTGGCGCTGCTGCGGCGAACGAGGGCGGTGCCGAGGGCGACGGGAACGATCCAGAGGGCGCGGGTGAGCTTGACGGTGGTGGCGATGGAGAGCGCGACGGCTCCATAGCGAGCGGCGGCACCGACGACGGAGCTGGTGTCGTGAATGGCGAGGGCGGACCAGAGACCGAACTGGTCCTGGGAGAGATGCAGCGCGTGGCCAATGACGGGGAAGATGAAAAGCGCGACGGAGTTGAGGATGAAGACGGTGCCCATGGCTATGGCGATGGCTTCGTCGCTGGCTTCGGTGATGGGCGCGAGGGCGGCGATGGCGCTGCCTCCGCAGATAGCGGTGCCGGCGGAGATGAGGAAGCCGGGCGTGCGGGCGACGCGCAGCAGCGAGGCGAGGCCGGCGCCGATGAGCAAGGCGAAGGTGATGCCGACGGCGGTATAGACGAAGCCGGAGCGGCCGACGCTGATGACCTGACCGAGATTCATGCCGAATCCGAGGCAGACGACCGAGGCCTGGAGAAGAAATTTGGAGAGGCGGCGGGCTTCGAGGTGGTATCCATGCTCGACGGTCAGCCCGTAGGCGAGGCCGGCGGCGAGGGCCAGCGGCGGAGAGAGAATTCCGGCGGCGGCAAGGATGATCCCCAGGAAGAAAAGATTCTTCTTCATGGTTCAAGGATGACGGGGTTGCGGACCGGGGACCAGACGGATTTTGCGATGGGCGATAAGTTTTTCTTATGTGCTGGCTACGCGGGCGGGCGCGCCTTTGGCGGCTTTTCCAACGGACTGAGAACGGGATCGACCGGGCTGGGTCCGGTCTTTTTCTTTCGGCTCCCATTCCACAGGTTCACGCCTCCGTGAAGGCCGTCATCCAGGAATTGTTCCACAAGGCTGGGGTATGAACACGGAGTCAGCTGGTTCGGATCGCCGTCGAGAAGCATTCGGGCGACTGGCTCAGCAGCGCCAGGGATCGAAGGAGACTCGGAAGGCAGAGCAGAGACGATGCACAAGCGGCGCTAACGGAGCATCCGCATCCCTCGCGCTGTTTATGAGCTCGTGCTACGAAAGCTGAAAGTACCGTGAGCGGGAAATCGTTGAAGCGGTTGAGTCCTCGCATTTACAGTTCGAGGCAGGATGGAAGACCGAGTAAACCGCTGATTTTAATAATGGTCGGGACGGGCAGATTTGAACTGCCGACCCCTCGCACCCCAA
>Ga0182015_10007197_pt1 | contig 10923 bp, 9 predicted proteins | sample 712P3MmetaG_FD_120478 | JGI IMG/M metagenome (GOLD analysis project Ga0182015, IMG submission 120478) | Permafrost microbial communities from Stordalen Mire, Sweden - 712P3M metaG | ecosystem: Environmental > Terrestrial > Soil > Wetlands > Permafrost | place: Sweden: Stordalen | collected...
AGGTTCGAGTCCTGGATCGCCCACTCGCCGCGGCCTGCTTTCGGCAACGTTTGGGCTAAACCTTGGCCGACGGTGCGGCAGCCCGGAGCGTCGATCCAGCGGCCCGCTGCGTCAGCGCCCGCGAACGTGACCCGCGGCCATACGCCCGAACTCGAAGGCCGCCGTTCCGGTCGTCACGACCGGGTCCTGCGCGGCGAACTCGCGCAGCGCCGGCTCGTCGTCCGCTTCGACAACCGCGAGGCCGTATGAGTTCTCGTCGGTCAGGATCGGCCCGAACACGACCATGTCGCCGCGCTCGAGGTACGGGCGCCAGTGGGCGGCGTGGCGGTTCATGATCTCCCGCTCGGAGTCCGTGATGGTCTGCGCGAAGTTCGGGCGCGGAGCGATGAGGCGCAGGACGAAGGCCGGCATGGAGGTGACTCTACGCCAGCGACGGGGCACGCGATCGCAGCCCTGCTCCGCGCCAGGAGCCTCGGGTGCTCGGGGCGGCGTCTCGTCTGCTCGCCCTCGGTGCGACACGCGTGAGCGACGCACCGCGGCAACCACGTTGGGCATCGGTTCGCCGGCGGTTCCTCTCGTTGGCGGCGCGTCCTGTCGATGGGTGGGGTAGAGCCTCAGCGTCGATCGACAGCCCGAGGGGTGTGTCCGGGATCCGAACGCGTCTTTCCCGCCACGCGTGGTGGGTATATCTGGCGGTGATGGCGCCGGTCGCGGCCGCCTATCTCGCGGGGCCGCTGAACTCTGGGCCGGTCTTCAACTTCATCGGCTTCAGCGGCGTCGTCGCGATCGTTGCGGGGGTGCGCATGCATCGGCCCGCTGCACGCTCGGCGTGGTATCTGATCGCGCTCGGCCTTGCCTTGTTCGTCTCGGGCGACGTGCTCGCGTACAACTATCACGCGCTGTTCGGCGGGGCGCTGCCATTCCCCTCGGTCGCAGATCCGGTTTACCTCGCTGTTTATCCCGTCACCGTTGTGGGACTGCTGCTGCTGATCAGGCGCCGCAACCCGGGTCGCGACTGGGCGAGCCTGATCGACGCGCTGATCGTCACGATCGGCCTCGCGCTCCTGTCGTGGGTCTTCCTGATCGCTCCGTATGCCCACGACCACGCGCTCCACCTCGGCACGAAGCTCGTGTCGATCGCCTACCCGCTCGGGGACATCCTCCTACTCGGCGTGGCCGTGCGGATGGCAGTCGGCGCGGGTCGGCGTAGCGCCGCCTACTACATGGTGATCGCGGCGATCGTTGCCGTGCTCGCCACCGACTCGGTCTACGGCTGGATTCTGCTGCACGGCACCTACCACCCCGGCGATCCGCTCGACGGAGGATGGATCGTCTACTACCTGCTCTGGGGCGCTGCCGCGCTGCACCCGTCGATGACGACCGTTTCGCAGGCGGCAGCGCCGAAGGTCACGCTCACGCGCGTGAGGATTCTCGCCGTCGCTGCCGCTGCGCTGGTGGCACCGGTGATCGAGGTCGTGACGGCCTCCTCGCGCGGGAGCTCCGACGATGTCCTCGTCGGCTGCGCGGCGATCGTCCTCTTCGCCCTCGTCGTCGTGCGAATGATCGGTCTCGCGCGTGAGAGCGCTGCTCTGGCTGAAAGCGTGCTGCGTACCGAGAGCGAGGCGCGCCTGAGCTCCCTGGTCCAACACGCAACCGATGTGATCCTCGTGCTCGCGCCCGCTATGGAGGTGGAGTACGCGAGCCCCTCGATTCTTAGGACCTTCGGCTACGAGCCCGATGACTTCGTCGGCCAACGACTTTTGGACTACCTCGCCGAGGAGGACCGCCTGCTCTTTGAGCCCGCGCTCGCCGGGCTGATCGCGCAGGCGTCGCAGATCTCCCAGGCGTTCGAGTTTCGCCTTCGCCACCGCGACGGTCGCCTGCTGCACACCGAGTGCCTCGTCACGAACCTGTTGGAGAACGGCCCGGTCGGCGGCATCGTGGTCAACCTGCGTGACATCACCGAACGCAAGCGCTTCGAAGAGCAGCTCACCTACCAGGCCTTCCACGACCCGGTCACCGACCTGGCGAACCGGGCGCTGTTTCGAGATCGGACCGAGCACGCCCTGGATCGCCGCCGCGACGAACGCCGCACGCTCGCCGTGCTGTTTCTCGACCTCGACGACTTCAAGGCGATCAACGACACGCTCGGTCATCTTGCCGGCGACGCGCTGCTGCGGACGATGTCAACACGACTGCGCTCCGCCCTGCGTGTTGGCGATACGGTGGCCCGGATGGGCGGCGACGAGTTCGCGGTCCTGCTAGAGGACGTCAGCGATGCGACCGCCCTGACGGAGATCGTCGAAGGTCTGCTCGAAGCGATCAGTGTGCCGCTGGCGCTGGAGGATCGTGAGGTGGCCGTTCGCTGCAGTATTGGGATCGCCGTGGCCCGCCGTCGCGGCGCCGCGGACGCCGCGACGATGGTTGAGGAGTTGCTGCGCGATGCCGACGTCGCGATGTATCAGGCGAAGGCCACGGGCGGCAACACCTATCGCCACTTCAGGCCCGAGATGCATGAGGCAGTGGTCAAGCAACTCGAGCTGCGTGCCGATCTCAAGGCGGCGATCGCCGCCAACGAGCTGACGCTGGCCTACCAGCCGGTCTTCGACCTGGCGAGCGGCGAGATCGCCGGCTATGAGGCACTCCTGCGTTGGGAGCACGCGACGCGCGGCGCGGTCGCACCGCTCACGTTCATTCCCGTCGCCGAGGCATCCGGGCTGATCGTCCCGCTCGGCCAGTGGGTGCTCACGCGCGCGTGCACGGACGCCGTCGCCTTCGGGGCGATCGATCCGGACGGGCCTCAGCGCAGCGTCTCGGTCAACGTCTCCGCACGACAGCTGCAACGTGTCGAGTACGTCGCGGAGGTGCGCGACACGCTCCGCTCGAGCGGCCTGGAGCCAAGCCGTCTGGTGCTCGAAATCACCGAGAGCGTGATGATCGCCGACGTCGATCTCGCGATCGAACGGCTCGGGGCGCTGCGAGAACTCGGCGTCCAGGTCGCCGTGGACGACTTCGGCACGGGCTACTCCTCGCTGAACTACATCCGCCGCCTGCCGATCGACATCCTCAAGGTCGACAAGCGGTTCATCGACAGCGTCGACGCCGACGACAAGGACGGCGAACTGACCGCGGCGATCATCGGCCTCGTGCGCGTGCTCGACCTCCGCTGCATCGCCGAAGGCGTCGAACGGCCGGCGCAGTACGAGCGGCTCAGGGCGCTCCACTGTGACTACGCGCAGGGATTCCTGATGGCCCGGCCGATGGCGGCCGATGCCCTGCGGACGCTCCTCGCGACGAGCGTCCGGAAGCTCGCCGTGGCGGGTTGAGTGAGCGGACCCGGCCGCCTCAGAAGCCGGGGGCCGGGAGCAGGATGTGCTGCCCCTGTTTGATGATGTGCCTGCGCAGGGGGTGCGCGTAGGCGATCGCGATCACGCTGTCCTTCGTGACGCGGACGTAGGTTCCGTCGCAGCGATCCTGGGTGAGCCAGATCGTGCCGCTCACGCCGGCCGAGCCATAGCGGCCTTCGTCGTGTAGTCGCCGTGGGCGTCGCCCCACAACTGGCGCACGACGCTCGAGGGCTTTCTTCTGGCCGCCTTTGCGAGCCGTGCGTCCTGGCCGCTGGACGGTTTGGGGCAACCGGCAAAGCTGCCGCCGGTGAGGGTCAGGACGAGGGTGCCGTTCGCGGTCTGGGTGAGGACGAACTCGCCGCCGTAGAACTGGCCTGTCTCCGAGACCCCGCTGGCCAGCGCGACGCTCAGCGAGACGCGCCCCTTGCGCGTGTCGATCGTCGATCCGAGCGGCAACGGTGAAAACCCGTCGCGCCGCGACTCAGGCGACGATCTTGAAGGAGCGCTCAGACGGGCTGGAGTGCACACCCGAGCCCGCGAGCGTTCGTAGGTAGAGCGTGTAGCTCCCCCGGCGCAGTCCCCGGTAGATCTTGGTGAGCGTGCAGGTCGCGTAGTGGCGCTGCCCGACAGCGCCGCTCGCGTGCCTCACCAGCGCGCACTGCAGCGCGCCACCCGCCGGCGGCTTCGCGAAGGTGAAGGTCACGTTGGCACCCCTGATCCTCACGCGCTCGACCGCCGGGGGGGCCGGCGGGGGAGCGCTGGCGGTCCCGCTTGGCACGAGCGGAGCGGGGGGGACCGGGGTGAAGGTTGCGCTGAGTGCTCCGATCGTGTCCAGTGCCAGCGCCGGCACCTCGCACACCACGGCGGCGCCGTCGCACTCGCCGCTCCAGCCGGAGAACTCCCAGCCGGCCGCCGGCACCGCGGTGTACTCCCCGCCGCCTATGTCATCGGCGCAGGTTCCCGGGCAGGCCGCCACCGTCGTGGCGGCGTCGACCACGGCGCCCGAGCCGGCGATCGACAGTTGCAGGTAACCCTGGAAGTCGAGCGTCGCCAGCGCCGGCGCGAAGCTTGCCGTGACGTTCTGCGCTGCGGACATCGTGACGACGCAGACCCCGGTGCCGCTGCAGCCGCCGCCCGACCAGCCGGTGAAGGACGAGCTCGAATCGGGTGTGGCGGTCAGTGTCACCGCGGTGCCGCTGGGGTAGGAGTCCGAGCAGATGAACCCGCAGAGGATTCCGCTTCCGGTGACCTCGCCGGAGCCGTCGCCGGCGACTGACACATTCAGGGTGAACGGCCCCGCCGGCGGCAGCGGCGTGCCCACCAGCTCGTTGCCGTCGGCGTCGACGGCAACGCACTGTGCGAGCGTGCACGACACCCCGAGCAGTTGCCCGTCGGGCGGATCGCCGCCGGTGACGTCGGTCAGGCTCACCGACCACGGGGTCCCGCCACCGGTCGGGTCGTTCGCCGTCAGCACGCTCCCACCAGCGTCAACGGCGACGCACAGTGACACCGACGCACATGACACCGACGTGATCGCCGCAGTGTCGCCGGCGGGCGTCGCCGTCCACGCGCCGGGGGCGACGGTTGGGTTGGGTGTCACGAAGATGGCGCCGCCCGAGCCGACGATCACGCACACCGTGCTCGCCGCGGCACACGACACGCCGTCCAGGGCGACGCTTCCGTCGACGTTCGCGACCGCCCAGGTGCCGTCGGCCGGATCCGAGCTGCTCGCCACGTTGCCCGCATCGTCCACCGCGACGCACAGCGTGCTCGACGCGCACGACACACTCTCCAGCGCGTTGCCGGCATCGACCGCCGCGCTCCGCCACGTGCCGCCGACCGGGTCGGTCGACCACAGGACGTTGCCGGCGTTGTCCACCGCCACGCAGAGCGAGGTCGAAGGGCATGACACTCCCGTGAGTGAATTCGTGCCGTCGATCGCCGACACCGCCCAGGCGCCCGCCCCGCCGGCCGGGTTGACCGAGGTGACGGCGTTGCCGGCGTCGTCCACCGCCACACACTGCGTGCTCGACGGGCACGACACGCTCTCGATCGCGTTGCTCCCGTCGACGTTCGCAAGCTGCCAGTCGCTCGCGCCACCACCGGCGTCCGTGCTCGAGAGCACGCCCCCGGCGTCGTCGACACCGACGCACAGCGGCTCGGACTGACACGACACCGACTCGATCGTGGTGCCGCTCCCGTCCACGCGCGTGACGGTCCAGTCGCCGGCATCGCCGGTCGGGTCGGTGGACGCCACGACGTCACCGTCCGCGTCGACAGCGACACAGACCGCGTCGAGCGCGCACGAGATCGCCCGCATCCCGCCGAGCGCCTCCGTGTCGACACCGGGAACCAGCGTCCACGCCGACGGGCCGTCCTGCGGGTCGCTGCTGGTGAGCAGGTTGCCGGCGGCGTCGAAGGCGTAGCACAGCCCGGCCGAGATGCATGACACGGCCTGCACGTCCTGGCCCGGATCGACCTCGGCCGGCGTCCACGCCGATGCGCCGCCGGTCGGGTCGGTCGACGCCAGCACCTCGGCGGCGGCGACCGAGCCGGCGGTGGCCGACTGGAGCCCGGTTCCGACGCAGAGAATCGCCGACGGGCACGAGACGCTGTTGAAGGCGTTCGGTCCCATCTGCGTGAGAGTCCACGCGCCAGCGCCGCCGGTCGGGTTGGTCGAGGTCACGAGATTCCCGGCGCCGTCGGTGGCGGCGCAGAGAACCGTCGGCGCCTTGGCGCAGGAGACGCTGGTGAGCCTGCCGCCGCCCGGATCGACGGCCGCGACCTGCCACTGCGCGGCGCCGCCCGCCGGATTCGTGGACGTCGCGACGTTGCCGGTGGCGTCGACGGCGACACACAGCGTCGATGACGCGCACGAGATGGCGTCAAACGCCATTCCCGGAATCTGGCTCACGGTCCAGGCGGCGGCGCCGCCCGCGGGGTTGGCCGATGTGAGCACGTTCCCGCCGCTGTCGGCCGCGACGCAGAGGGTCGTGCTCGGACAGGAGATTCCCACCAGCGAATTCGATGCGCTCGTGTCGACCTTTGTGAGCGTCCAGGCGCTGAAGCCGCCGGTTGGGTTGGTCGATGCGAGCAGCTCGCCGCCCGGGCCGACACCGACACACAGCGTCGTCGACGGGCAGGAGATCCCGCCCAGCGCCGGGCCCTGCGCGTAGGGCGCCCGATTGTCGATCGACACGGGTGAGGACCACGAAAAGCCGGCAGCTTGAGCGGCGACCGGCGCCACACCCCAGACCGCCAGTGCGCAGGCAGCCACGGCAAGCAGACGCAGCACACGCGGCGAGCGCCGCCGGAGCAGGCCGTGCGCGCTCATCGGTGCGCTCGCGCCGCCCTCGGTCGCCCCGCCGCCACGCCGTCAGCCGCCAGCGCAATCAGTCCCGCCATCATCGTGCTCACCATCCCTGGAGAATCCTTCGAACGGGCATTCTTGCACGCAGAAACGCTCTTTTACACGCCCCCGGGCGCGCCGGTAACGTGGTGAGGAGAGTGTGATTCGCCTTGACGGCCCCGCGCGGGTGTGACTAAATCGGCCGCTCCAGTCCGCAGCGGTGGAAACGCGTCCCGCGCGCCACAGGCGAGGTGTCAGAGCAGAAAGCGGCCGTAGAAGCCGGCGAGGTGGTCGCGGTAGGCCGCGTCGTCGTGGCAGGCCTCCCGGTACTCGGCAGCGTGCCTGATGTCGTCCTTGGTGCGCGTGACGTGGACGGTTCTCTGGGCATGGTCGATGCGCCCGAGCACCCCAGCCGGCAGCATCACCGTCCGGTCGAGGATCCAGGGCCCCGTGTCGACGAGCAGGAAGCCGTCCCCCTCAGACGCGTTGTGTCTGTCCACATGTCCGATCGGCCCATCCGCCGCGAACACCGTGTAGCCGCCGATGTCTCCCCAATCGCCATCGGGATAGCACCACACCCCCCGCTGCCCCATCTTCATCCTCCTCACCCGCCACCGCGGCCACCGTGGTCGCCAAGCTTTCGTGCTCGCCGCCCCTAACGTTAGCGGCGCGGGCGGCGAGCATGGGGCAGGCCTTCACGGAGGATCGCAACACACCCGCGCCGCCAGCTATCGTCGAGTGATGCACCTGCCGCCCCCATCGCGCTCGCTGCTCTCGCCAAAGGTCCTCGGCGCGCTCTACCGCAAGCACCTCAGCGACTGCCGCCAGGAGCGCCTGTTTCTCGGCAACGTCGGATTCCTCACCGCGTTCGTGACCGTCCGCGGCATCACCCACTCGATCCGCGCGGGCCGCGGGCCGTTTCGCAATGTCACACCCGGCGGGCGCCACATCCACCACATGACCTTCGGCATCCTCGGCCTGCTGGTGACCGGCTACGCCTGGAACGCCCAGCTCGGCGTCGGCAACGACCCCGCCCGACGCTGGGGATCGCGGGTGTCGGCGACCGGCTACGGGATGGCGTCGGCGCTCACGCTCGACGAGTTCGCGCTGTGGCTGAACCTGCAGGACGACTACTGGACCAAGGAGGGTCGCGAGAGCATCGACGCGATCGTGGTCTTCGGCTCGCTGCTGTTCCTCGCGCTGATGAACCAGGACCTCGTGCGCGAGGCGACGCAGATCGCGAGCGGCCGCCGCGACGCCCGCGCGCTGCTCGCGCACGACGCGGCGCGCCGCGAGGGTGAGCCCGGTTTGACGCAGGCGCCCTCGCCCGACTGAGGCTGTGGCGCTGGGTGCATGCACCCAGCGCTCGGAAGGGTGCATGCACCCTTCCGCGGGGTGGCGCATGCGCCACCCCGAACAGCGACCAGGCTCAGCTTCGCAGGCCCGGGAACACGCGTCCGCCGGGGCCCGCCGGCGCGCTCTGCGTGTTCTGCGCCCAGCTGACGGAGAACGCCGAGCCCGCACTCGCGAGGATCGTCGGCACCGCGGAGACCTCCGAGCGGGGGCCGAAGAAGCGCCCGCCGCCGCCCGCGGCCGAGACCTCCTCCAGCTCGACCGGCTCGGCGGTCCAGTGGCGGTTCGCGATCGAGCCGGTCAGGCCGTGGAGCGTGCGGACGGCCGCGCCGCTGAAGTCGACGGTGCCGAAGTCGCTCAGCGGCAGAGCCGCGCAGGAGCCGCTCCCCTCGCAGGTCGAGGGCGCCTCGGCGATCCACTCGGCGGAGGTCGTGTCGGGGTGGGCGAAGTGCAGGCGCTTGCTGAATGAGGCGCCGCTGGTGTGGTCGGTCAGCGTCAGCGTCACATGGTCCTTGCGGACCGTGACGCTCGCGCTGATCTGATCGCCGGGAGTGATCGCGAGGTGGACGCTCACGGGGCCGGCGGGCACCAGCTCGTACCAGGCGCTGTAGTGCGCGACGCCGTTTGCGTCGCAGTCTGCCTCGGTGCCGGTCTGCTCGAGTGCGCCGGCGGACTGGGAAAGGCCGCCGAGCCCGACCCAGAAGGCCGAGTAGGCGGGGGAGCCGGCGGTGCAGGTGACGGTCGGCGCGATCCAGCTCCCGGTGATGTGGGTGAAGTGGCGCACGACGCCGGAGGCGCCGGTGATCGCGTAGCCCGACCAGTTCAGGCTGATCGACGGGTTGGTCGCCGCCGGCTCGGTCGTGCCCGTCGAGCCGGTGGAGCCGGTGGAGCCGGTGGAGCCGGTAGCGCCGGTGGAGCCCGTGGAACCGGTCGAGCCGCTCGCCGCGCTGGCGGCCGCGACGTTCGCCAGCGCGAACACGCAGAGCGCGGCGGCGAGCGCCACCGACGCGAGTGGAATGCGCCGGCGGGGCGGATGGGAAGGCTCGGGCACGACCGCCAGTATCGGGCGCGAAGCTAAGCCAGAGGTGTGGGGGGCCTTTAGCCCGCCTAAGGTATCTGGAGCCGGTAATCGGGCCGTGGCGCGGTCGCCGGGCCGTTGCGCAGCTCCAGCCGACGAGAGGGTGTGCTCGCCCGCGGCCCCTATGCCGCCGCGACGGGATCGGCCGCTGCGGCGGCTGCGAGCGCGACGGCGCGCTCGGGATCCTCGTCGTGGCTCTCGCCGGCGGGTCGCAGGTCCGCGAGGCGGCCGAGCGTCGCGAGCTGGGGGAACAGCGCCGTCCAGGCGAGCGCGATCGCGATCGTCAGCGCGCCGCCGGCGACGACCGCCGGGACGGCGCCGATCAGCGCCGCGGCGGTGCCCGACTCAAACGCGCCGAGCTCGTTGGAGGCGCCGATGAAGACCGCTTCGACGGAGCCAACGCGCCCGCGCACGCGCTCGGGGGTGACGAGCGTCACGGTCGTCGTGCGGATGTTCATGCTGACCATGTCGACGGCGCCGCTGACCGCGAGCGCCGCGAGCGAGAGGACGATCCAGTGCGAGAGGCCGAAGACGACCATGCTCGCCCCGAACGCGACGACCACGACGATCAGCGTGCGCCCGGCGCGCGTGGGCAGCGGCCGGCGAACCAGCAGCACACCGGCGAACACGGCGCCGACCGCCGGCGCGCTGCGCAGCACGCCGAGGCCGACCGGGCCGGTGTGCAGGATCGTCTGCGCGAAGACCGGCAGCAGCGCGACGGCGCCCCCGAACAGGACCGCGAAGAGGTCGAGCAGGATCGCGCCGAGCAGGACCGGCGTGTCGCGAATGAAGTGGATGCCGCCCAGCAGCTCGCGCAGCCACCCGCCGCCCGCCGCGGGCGCCGGCGCCACCTGCGGGTCACCGCCGGGAAGCGAGCGGATGCCGAGCACGGCGAGCATCGCGATCGCAAACAGCCCGAGCGCGACGCCGTAGGCGACGGTCGGCGCGATCGCGAACAGCAGGCCGCCGAGCGCCGGGCCGGCCACGTTCGCGCTCTGCCCCGCCACCGAGCGGATCGCCAGCGCGTTGGGGAGCAGCTCGCGTGCCACCAGCCCCGGGGCGATCGCGCGCTGGGCCGGGAAGGAGAGCGCGGTGGCGACGCCGATGCCGAGCGCCAGCGTCAGAAAGGGCCACAGCGCATGGGCGCCGCCCGCGCTGACGATCACCAGCGCCGCGGCGATCGCCACCAGCAGCATCGACGAGAGCCCGAGCACGAGGCGCCTGGAGACGCGGTCGACGAGCGTCCCCGCGGGGATAGCGAGCAGGAAGACCGGCGCGAACTCGAGCAGGCCGATGAGGCCGAGGTCAAACGCCCTGTGGTGGATCGAATAGACCTGCCAGCCGATCGCGACGGCGATCATCTGCTCTGCCAGGTTCATCGCGAGAACCACGACGACGTAGAGCGAGAAATCGCGCCCGTGCATGGCTCGCGGAAGCCGGCGCCTCACGCCGGAGGGTCCGCGCATCCGCTGATTCTCGCAAGCCGGCGGCGCGCGTGACTCAGGCGGCCGGCGGGCGGCCCGCTTTCGCGCGGCGGCTCGCGCCGCGCCGTGGGCGGCCGTGACTCAGGCGAGCACGTCGGCGCGCAGCGAGAAAGCCGCTTCGACGGCCGCCGCGCGCGAGTGAACGCCGAGCTTCTTCAGCACGTTCTTGACGTGCGAGTTGACGGTCTCGGGGGAGAGGTAGAGCGAGTCGGCGATGTCGCGCGTGCCGAGGCCGCCGCAGATCAGGTCGAGGATCTCCCACTCGCGGTTGGTCAGCTTGCTGCGCACCGGGCGCGTTCCCGTGCCGTCGGC
>Ga0182015_10007198_pt1 | contig 10922 bp, 9 predicted proteins | sample 712P3MmetaG_FD_120478 | JGI IMG/M metagenome (GOLD analysis project Ga0182015, IMG submission 120478) | Permafrost microbial communities from Stordalen Mire, Sweden - 712P3M metaG | ecosystem: Environmental > Terrestrial > Soil > Wetlands > Permafrost | place: Sweden: Stordalen | collected...
CAGCTTGCCTTCGACCACGTAGAAAAATTCATCGTCGTCATCGTGCTTGTGCCAGTGGTACTCGCCCTCGATCACGCCGATGCGCACGACGCTGCCATTCACCTGGCACAGCGTCTGATTGAACCACTTGTACTCGCAGGCATCGGCGATCGCCTTCTCGTCGATAACTTCCAGCGGCGGATGCAGGATGTTCAGCCGTGTTTCGTAGGGAAAGCTGGCGACAGAATCGGCCATGGGGGCCTCCTTGGTGAATCGAAACCATGGTACGACGCGCATGTGAAAGAACGGAAACTGAGACCCGTTACAACTGCACCCGAAGGGCGCGCCCGCCAGGGACGGCTAGTCCCCGCTGGTCATTGCGAATTCCCGCGCCGCCTCCAGCAGCTTCTTCACCGACTCCTTCGAGCACGATTCGGAATAAATCCGCAGCAGGGGTTCCGTGCCTGACGCGCGCAGCAGCAGCCAGGTTTTCGCAGCGTTCGGTTTCATCTTCGCCTCAGGATTGTCGAGCCAGAACTTAATTCCGTCGAGCGTCTCCACTTTCTCGACCGGCATCCCGGCAAATTCCTTCACGCCGGCTTTGGCGCGGGCGATGGTAGCGTTCTTCAGCGCGTCAGGAATGTGCAGGTCGATGCGTCCGTACTGATGCTCGCCGTATTCCTTCTGCAGCCGATCGACCAGCTGGCCCAGCGTCTTCTTCTCCTCGGCCATCACGTTGGCGATCAGCAGCGCGTTGAACAGGCCGTCGCGTTCCGGCAGATGACGCCGGATCCCAATCCCGCCCGACTCTTCGCCGCCGATCAGGATGTCCTCGGTCAGCATCAGATCGCAAACATACTTGAAGCCGATGCCGTGCTCGTATAGCTTGCGTCCGTAGCGCGCCGCAATGCGGTCCAGCATCGACGTGGTATTGAAGGCGCGCGTCACGCCGCCGGGCCAATCCTTACGTTCCAGAATCCATTGCAGGATCACGGAATAAATCTTGTGAGGATCGACGAAATTCCCGTTTTCATCCGCCGCGCCAATGCGGTCCGCATCGCCGTCCGTGATCAGCCCCGCGTCGCACTTTTTCTCGACGACAATCTCCTGGCAGGCGCGCACGTGCGGCTCGATCGGCTCGGGGTTGATGCCCGGAAACAGCGGATCGGGATTCGCGCGAATCTCGATGTAATCGACGCCAATTTTCGAGAAGATTCCCGCCAGGATCCCCGCTCCCGCGCCGTACATGCAGTCAATCGCGAATCGAAATCCCGACTTCGCGATCAGATCCAAATCGACGAAGCGCTGGATCGCGTCGACGTAGGGCGGCACAAAATTGACCAGATCGATCTTCGCGGTCGAGCCAGATGGCAACGGCTTTCCCAGCAGGCTTTCGATATCCGCCATGATCGACGGGCTGCCCGATCCGCCGTACGACGCCTTGTACTTCACCCCATTCCACTGCGCGGGATTGTGGCTGGAGGTGATCATCACACCGCCCGCCGCGCCTAGCTGCTTGACCGCGTAGGAGAGTGCCGGAGTGGGAGTGATGCGGTCCGCGAGCTGCACAGGAATGCCCGCGCCGGCCAGCACTTCAGCCACTGCGGCCGCAAACGCCGGCGAGCCGAAGCGGGTGTCGTACGCAACGAACACGCCTTTCTTCGGATCCTCTTTCGTCAGAACATAGTTGGCGATGGCCGCCGCAGCGACGCGGACATTTTCAAAGGTGAAGTCGTCGGCGATTACGCCACGCCAGCCATCGGTGCCAAATTTCACCGGAGATTCTTTCGACATAATTCTGATGGGATCTCTTCCTCGGAGATTTTCGCCGACAGGCTACTGGCTACAGGCTACCGGCTGCCTTAGATGAGTTTCTCTTGCCCGCGCTCCGCCAGCTCCTTCACCACTTTGCCCACGTCCTGGGAGTGATGCCGCGTAGTAATCAGCAGCGCGTCCTCCGTCTCCACGACCACCAGGTCCTCGACGCCCACCAGCGCGACAAATTTGTCCGGGCTATAAACGTAATTACCCTTCGAGCTCAGCACCACGCTGCCGATCGCGTCCAGCACGTTGCTGTGAGCGTCGGCGGATTTGCGCTCCACCTGATATTCGTGCAGCGCCGCCCACGAACCCAGATCGCTCCAGCCAAAGCGCGCTGGGATGCAGTACAGATGAGAATGATGCTCGCCTTTGGCCGAGCGCGGCTCAATGATCGCGTAATCGACGCTGATGTTTTCGCATTTCGGATACAGCTCGGCGAAGACGCGCTCGAAGTCGGGCGTATCCCAGGCCGCCGCGATCTCCTCCAACAGCGGAGCCGTTTCCGGCAGGAGCTCGCGCACCGCGTCGGCCAGGGTGTGCGCGCTCCACACGAACATGCCGCTGTTCCAGAAATAATTGCCCGCAGCCAGAAACTCCTCCGCCCGCTCCCGATTCGGCTTCTCGGTAAACCGCCGCACGCGCAGCACGCCATCGTCGCAGGCAGCGCCCGTTTCGATGTAGCCATAGCCCGTTTCCGGGCGCGTGGGCTCGATGCCCAGTACGACGATGTTGTCGCCCGAGCCCGCCAGGTGGATCGCGCGCCGGATCGTCGCTGCGAAGGCAGCGTCGTCGGCAATCACGTGATCGGCGGGGAAGATCCCCAGCACCGCCTCGGGGGACAGGCGCTCGATCAGAAACGCCGCCAGCCCACATGCGGGAGCCGTATTGCGGGCGGCTGGCTCGCAAACCACTTGCTGCGCCGGCACGCAATCCAGCTGCGTGCAGATCGCTCCCGAGAGAAGCGCGTTGGTGATCACCCATATGTCGTGCGGCTTGGCCAGCGGCGACAGCCGATCCGGAGCCGTCAGCCGGTCCAATGTCCGCTGGATCATGGTCCGCTCGCCATCGAGCGCCAGCACCTGCTTGGCCCGCGCGCGGCGGCTGCGCGGCCAGAAGCGCGTGCCGCTGCCACCGGCCAAAATGACAGGTCGAAAATCGATCGCCGCTGACATCGTTGTTCTGGATGGAATCCTACAGGATTTAGTCCGTCGTCGGTCTAGTCCGCTGCAGGCAGAATGCGGATGATTTCGGTGGAGCCGTCGCCGGCCAGCGTCCAGCGCGGCGAAGAGGACGGAATCACCGCGAGCTGGTTGCGTTCCACCGCGAACGGCTCAAAGCCATCGCCGGAGACGCGAAGATTCCCCTGCGTGATGAACAGCATCTGCACCACCGGCGCGGGAGCTTCCAGCGCAGCCGCTCCGTCTCCCATCGGCCACTTCTCGATGCGGAAATAGCGCTCGTCGATCAGAACGCTGTGCCCGTCAACCGCGCGCGGCGGCACGATGCCGGCATTCGTGACCAGGTGCATCGCCGCGAACGCCTTTTCCAGGTGGAGTTCGCGCGAGCTGCCGTAGTCGTACATGCGGTAGGTCAGGTCGCTGGTCTGCTGGGTTTCCAACATCACCACGCCCGGCAGCAGCGCATGCACGGTGCCCGCGGCCACGAAGACCAGGTCGCCCTTCTGCACCGGGACCATCGCCAGCAGCGATTCGAGCGTAGCATCGTGGACCGCAGCCTTCACCTGCTCCACCGTCACGCCGGGCCGGATGCCGAGCGCCACCTCCGCTCCAGGGTGCGCGTCGAGTGTGTACCAGCACTCCGTCTTGCCGCGCGGCTCGCCGTAGCTTTGCGCCAGCGCGTCGTCAGGATGCACCTGGACGCTGAGCTTGTCCTTCGGGAACAGGACCTTGATCAGCAGAGGAAAATCCTGCCCGGTGAAAGCCGCGCCCAGCAATGCGGATCGGTGCTGCTTCGTAATGTCGGCAAGGCTCGCGCCTCGCAGCCGTCCCGTATCGGCCGCGCACATCTCGCCTGTCAGCCACACTTCGCCGATCGGCTCGCCATCCGTTTTGTAGTCGTACCAGGGGGCGAGATCGTTGAATCCCCAGGGACGCGTCCGAAAATACGGAGCAAGGCGGAAGGGCGGGAGTGTCTCCATGACCCTTTAGTATGCACGAGCAACACCGCGTTGGGATGGACCACCAAATCCGATCCGCTACGATGAAAGTAATGCCCCGCTATCTTGTCACCGGCTGTGCCGGGTTCATCGGCTCCTGGATCACCCAAACCCTCGTCGAGCGCGGCGCAGATGTGCGCGGGCTCGACAACTTCGAGACCGGCAACCGCGAAAACATCGCCCATCTGATCGACCGTCCGGGCAGCGCACACAGCCCTGAACGCTGGGACCGAAAGTCCAGCGGTGTTTTTGACTTTGTCGAATGCGACCTGCGCGACGCCGACTCGACCGCCCGCGCCTGCGAAGGCGTCGACTTCATCTTCCACCAGGGAGCTCGGCCCTCTGTCCCGCGATCCGTGAAGGACCCGCGCACCAGCCACACCGCGAATCTCGACGGCACTTTCAACCTGCTTGAAGGCGCGCGCGCCGCCGGCGTTAAGCGGATCATCTACGCCGCGTCGTCTTCCGCTTACGGCAATCAGCCGGGATTTCCGCGCGTCGAAACCATGGTGCCGATGCCCATCGCGCCGTATCCGGTGCAAAAGCTGGCCGGTGAGTTCTACATGAAGAGCTACTGGCAGGTCTACGGTATCGAAACAGTCTGCCTCCGCTACTTCAACATTTTCGGACCGCGCCAGGTGCCCGACTCGCCCTACAGCGGCGTCATGGCGAAGTTCACCCTGCAGATGATGCGTGGTGAGCGGCCCACCATTTTCGGCGACGGCGAGCAAGGCCGCGACTTCACCTACGTTGAGAATGCAGTCTCCGCGAACCTGCTGGCCCTCGAAGCTCCCGCGGAAAAAGTCGCGGGACGCGTCTTCAACGTCGCCTGCGGCGAGCGCCACACTCTGAACAAGACGTTCCACGTCCTGGCCGAGCTGCTCGACTTCAAAGAGCAGCCGATTTACGGACCCGAGCGCACCGGGGACATCCAGAATTCGCTGGCCGACATCTCCGCCGCCCGCGAAGCCTTTGGCTACGAGCCGAAGATCGGCTTCGAAGAAGGGCTGCGCCGCACCGTGGCCTGGTACCGTGAACAGTACGCCTCAGCCCCTGTGTAAGTGGTCACAAAACCGGAACGTTCCGCCCCTAACCTGCGTAAACTAGAGACTGTCTTCCGACCAGGTGTGTGCCGGGAAAAACCGGCCAGGGGCATAGTTCCAGATGGGTTTTGCCGAAGCAATCCGGGTGGCGCTCCAGTCGCTCTGGGCGAACAAGCTGCGTACTGTGCTCACGCTCGTCGGCGTGGTCATCGGCGTGGCTTCGGTCATCGCCATCATCACCCTGGTGAACGGCGCCAACCGCTTCGTCGCCACCAAAATCTCCGGCTACGGCTCCGACGTGCTGACCGTGACGCAGATGTCGTCCATCATCCAGACCGCCGAGGAATATCTCCAGCAGCAGAAGCGGAAGAACATCGAGTTTTCCGACTACGAGTACATCGCGCAAACCTGCACCCGCTGCCAGTCGGTGGGCGCGCAGCTTGCGTCATCCGGCAAAGTGGTCAACGGGAAGCAGTCCTCCGACAACACCGCCATTAATGGCTGGACCTCGGCCATGGCGGAGATGAGCAACATCAAAGTGGCGGAAGGCCGCGAGCTCACCCCGATGGACGACCAGGAGGGCACCCACGATGTGGTGGTCGGGGCGGACATCGTGGACAACCTGCTGCCCAATGGCGACCCCATCGGCCGGGAGATTCGCGTCGATGGCGAAGTCTACACCGTGGTCGGCGTGGCGGAGCGGCAGGGCACGACGCTGGGGCGCAGCCGCGACAACTTCGTCAACATGCCGCTCAGCACCTACATGCACACTCACGGCGAACACCAGAGCGTCACGATCTTTGCCAGGGCCGGAACCGCTCCTGGGGCGCTTGACAGCACCGTCGACGAAGTCCGCGCGCTGATGCGCATCCGCCGTCACGACCGGCCCGGCGAGGAAGACACCTTCGCGGTCCAGACCAACGAGACCTTCGCCAGCTTCTGGAAACAGATCACCGGAACCTTTGCCATCGTCATGGTCGGCATTGCTTCCATCTCGCTCGTCGTAGGCGGCGTGGTCATCATGAACATCATGCTGGTGTCGGTCACCGAGCGGACCCGGGAAATCGGCATCCGCAAAGCGCTGGGCGCCAAGCGCCAGGACGTGATGCTGCAGTTCCTTATTGAATCGGCGACCATGGCTCTGGCCGGAGGAATCTTCGGCGTCATCCTCGGCGTGGGTGTCGCGGAAATTGTAACCACGATCATCGGCTGGCCCTCGTCGGTGGCATTATGGTCGGTAGTGCTGGGTTTGTCAGTGGCCACCAGCGTCGGCATTTTCTTTGGCGTCTACCCAGCGCATAAAGCGGCTCAGCTCGACCCCATCGTCGCCTTGCGCGCGGAGCTATAACGTATGCGATTCACCGACTCTCGCGAATCGATTCAAATGGCCATGGACACGCTGCGCGCCAACAAGCTGCGTTCCGGGCTCACTATCCTCGGCATCGTCATCGGCGTGGCCACGGTGATCACCATCTCCTCGCTGATCAACGGAGTCAACAACCGCGTCGAGTCCTTCGTCAGCTCACTGGGCACGAATGTTCTCTGGGCATTCCACATGCCGGTCATCAACGTCCGCCCCACCGCGGAGATGCTCGCGCGCAAACGCCTCACCCTCGACGACCTCGATGCGCTCTCGAAACTGCCCCACGTCACCGCGGTGAGTGGCGGCATCCAGTACTCCAACTGGCAGCTGGGGGTGGGCAGCGTAGCGGTCAGTTATAACGGCAAGAAGATTCAGAACACCATCCTCGAGGGCGATACGCCCGACGTCGCGAAAACCTACGACCTCAACATCATTCAGGGCCGGCTCTTCAACGATTCCGATCAGTTCCGCAGCGCCAACGTGGTGGACCTCGGCTACGACGCGGCCGACGACCTGTTCCAGGGGCAGGACCCCCTCGGCAAACAGGTGGTCATCAATGGCGACGTGTTCACGGTTATCGGGGTTCTCGACAAGCAGAAGCAACCCTTTGGCACCGGCAAAAACGCCAACGACAATGCCGCCTTCATGCCCCTGAGCACCTTCCACAAGATCCACCCCGAGCTGAAGGACCTGTGGATCAGCGTCAAGTACGACGATGCGAAGAACGCCTCCATTGTGGAAGAGGAGATGCGGACGCTGCTGCGGGAGCGGCGCCGCGTGCGCGTTGAGAAGGACGACGACTTCTCCATCTTCAGTCCGGATTCGCTTACCCGCCTCTGGGATCAGGTCACCATCGGCCTGGTCATCTTCATGTTCGCCGTCTCCAGCGTCGGGCTGCTGGTCGGCGGCGTGGGCGTGATGAACATCATGCTGGTTTCCGTCACCGAGCGCACCCGCGAGATTGGCGTACGCAAGGCCATCGGCGCGACCAGGAGAAATGTCCTCATCCAGTTCACGTTTGAAGCGATGGCGCTCTGCGCTCTGGGCGGCGTGGTCGGCATCGTCCTCGGTGCGCTCATCACCCTGGCCATCCGCTACGGCATTACTTTCCCGGCCACCATGTCGACCATGTGGACCATCATCGCCTTCGTGGTTTCCTGCGGTATTGGCCTGGTTTTCGGGATTTATCCGGCCTGGAAAGCGGCCAACCTCGATCCCATCGAAGCCCTGCGTTACGAATGATCCTTTTCCAGCCGCGGTTCATCGCACGACGGAACCGCCCGCCTGGAAACTGCGTAAACTAGAGCGAGAACCAGCAGACAAGGTGTGCGCCGGCGAAACCGGCAGAGGCGTACTTCCAGCATGGGCTTTGCCGAGGCAATCCGGGTGGCGCTGCAGTCTCTGTGGGCCAACAAGCTGCGCACGGTTTTGACCGTCATTGGCGTGGTCATCGGCGTGGCGTCGGTGATCGCCGTCATCACCCTGGCCAACGGCGCGAACATGTTTGTGGTCCAGAAAATCGCCACTCACGGCTCCGACACGCTGACAGTAAGCCGCCTGCCGGCCGTGATCTTTACCGGCGAAGAATATCTCAGGGTCAACAAGCGCAAGAACATCGTCTACGACGATTACTTCTACCTGCAACAGACCTGCACGCGCTGCCTGACGCTCGGCGCTGCCCTTTCCTCCGCGGGCAAAGTGGTCAGCGGCAAGCAGTCCACCACCGACACCATCATCAACGGCTGGACCTCCAGCATGGCCGAGATCTCCGACCTGAACGTGGTTCAGGGCCGCGCCCTCACTCCCATGGACGACGCGATGGGCACCCACGATGTGGTCGTCGGCTACGACATCGTCGACAATCTCCTGCCCAACGTCGATCCCATCGGCCACGACATCCGCGTCGATGGCGAGGTCTATTCGGTCGTGGGGGTCGGCGAGCGCAAGGGCGAAGTCTTCGGGCAGAGCGAGGACAACTACGTCGACATGCCGCTCAGCACCTACCTGCACACCCACGGCGAGCACGAAAGCGTCGGCATTTCCGCCAAGGCGGGCATCGCCCCGGGCGCCCTCGACAACGCCATCGACGAGGTGCGGGCGCTCATGCGCTCCCGCCGGCACGACCAGCCCGGCGTCGAGGACAGCTTCTCTATCTATACCAACGACACGTTCATCAGCCTCTTCCATCAGCTCACCAATACCTTCGCCACGGTCATCGTCGGCATCGCCGCCATTTCTCTGGTCGTCGGCGGCGTGGTCATCATGAACATCATGCTGGTGTCCGTCACCGAGCGCACCCGCGAAATCGGCATCCGCAAAGCGCTGGGCGCCAAGCGTCAGGACGTGATGCTGCAGTTCCTCATCGAAGCGGCTGCCATGGCTCTGCTGGGCGGCGTCTTCGGCGTCCTCAGCGGCGTCACCGTGGCCGAAATCGTTACCCGCCTGGTTGGATTCCCCTCTTCGGTGGCAGTTTGGTCGGTGCTGCTGGGCCTGTTTGTCGCCACCAGCGTGGGCATTTTCTTCGGCGTCTATCCGGCACGCAAGGCGGCTATGCTCGATCCCATCGTGGCCCTGCGGGCGGAGCTATAAACCATGGCCCTCAGCGATTCCCGCGAATCCGTCCGCATGGCGCTGGACACCCTGCGCGCCAACAAGCTCCGCTCCGGCCTCACCATTCTGGGCATCGTCATCGGCATCGCAACGGTCATCACCATCTCTTCGCTCATCAATGGCGTCAACAACCGCGTCGCCGATCTGGCCAGCCAGTTCGGCACCAACGTTCTGTGGGTCTTCCGCTGGAACTTCATCGGCATTCGTCCCACCGCCGAAATGCTGGCCCGCAAGCAGTTCACCCTCGACGACGCGCAGGCGATTACGACTCTGCCTCACGTCGTCGCGGTCAATGCCGCCCGGCGATTCGCCAACTGGCAGCTCGGCGTCGGCTACGTCGCGATTCAATACAAAGACAAAAAGGTCCAGAACTCCATCCTCATCGGTACCTTGCCTGCCTTTTCGATCGTGGACGACGTCCAGATTCAGGAAGGCCGGCCCTTTACCGAAGACGAGGAATTTCGTCGCGCCGACGTCACCGTTCTCGGCCACGATACGGCTGAAAAGCTGTTCGGCACCGAAGATCCCCTCGGCAAAGACGTCGTGATTGGCGGTGACGTGTTCACCGTCATCGGCGTTCTCGATAAATACAAGCAGCTCTTCGGAGGGGGCAGCAATCCCGAGGACAACAAAGCCGTCTTCCCCATGAGCACCTTCCACAAGATTCACCCCGAAATTCTGGACACCATCATCGCTATCAAGTACGACGATGCGAAGAATAAGGCGATGGTGACCGAAGAAGTGCGCACGATGATGCGGGAGCGCCGCCGCGTGCGCGTGGAGAAGGACGACGACTTCGCCATCTTCGGCCCCGACAACATCCTCACCCTCTGGGGGCAGATCACCGCCGGCCTCGTCATCTTCATGTTCGCCGTTTCCAGCGTGGGACTGCTGGTCGGCGGCGTCGGCGTGATGAACATCATGCTGGTCTCGGTCACCGAGCGCACCCGCGAGATCGGCGTCCGCAAAGCGATCGGCGCGACGAAGAGAAATGTTCTCGTCCAGTTCACCTTTGAAGCCATTACCCTCTGCGCCCTCGGCGGCGTGGTCGGCATTGCTCTGGGCGCCATCATCACCCTGGCCATCCGCTACGGCGTTTCCTTTCCCGCCAGCCTGTCGACGTTCTGGGTCGTGATCGGGTTCGTCGTCTCCGGCACCATTGGCCTGGTTTTCGGCATCTACCCAGCCTGGAAAGCGGCCACTCTGGACCCCATCGAGGCCCTGCGTTACGAATAGCAGCCGGGAGCCGGGAGCGGGGAGCCGGGCGCTGCACAGTGACCAAAGTGCATTGGGACGCTTTCGTGCTCTTGCACTTAGCGTTCGCCTCGTCGTCCCATAGAACTCGAAATGGAGAATCGGCATTTTCGCGACCTGCAGGTATGGCAACGGTCCATGGCATTGGCACGCATGGTATACGCGGCGACGGAGGGCTTTCCCAGGAGAGAGGCCTTCGGACTAACGAGCCAGATTCGCCGCGCGGCGGTTTCTATTCCGAGCAATATCGCCGAAGGCCGGGGACGGGCTTCTGAAAAGAGCTTTGCTCTTTTTCTTACGCAGGCCCGGGGTTCGCTTTACGAGCTGGAGACGCAGGCGGAGCTGGCGAGCGATCTGGGATTTGCAACCAAAGGTGAGGCCGCTGCGATCATTGCCGAGGCGGCCGAAATCTCACGCATGATTCATGGGTTGTTAGCCAAACTCCGCCGGGGCGAATAGCCCTTCGCGCTCCAGACTCCCAGCTCCCAGCTCCCGGCTCCAGGCTCCCAGCTCCCAGCTCCAGGCTCCCAGCTCCCAGCTCCAGGCTCCCAGCTCCCAGCTCCCAGCTCCAGGCTCCCAGCTCCCAGCTCCCAGCTCCAGGCTCCCAGCTCCAGGCTCCCAGCTCCCAGCTGCCCTCCTGAGGTATCATTGAAGCTAACCGGCGGTAAATCCCCGC
>Ga0182015_10007200_pt1 | contig 10920 bp, 13 predicted proteins | sample 712P3MmetaG_FD_120478 | JGI IMG/M metagenome (GOLD analysis project Ga0182015, IMG submission 120478) | Permafrost microbial communities from Stordalen Mire, Sweden - 712P3M metaG | ecosystem: Environmental > Terrestrial > Soil > Wetlands > Permafrost | place: Sweden: Stordalen | collected...
AATATCCGATCCGTATCCGCAAAGAAATGCCCGGGCACATTGCCAACCGTTTACAGGCAGCGCTTTGGCGTGAAGCGGTTCACCTTGTGGACACCGGCGTTGCGAGCGTGGCGGACATCGATGCTGCCGTTGCGTACGGTCCGGGCCTGCGTTGGGCATTGATGGGGCCTTCGCTCACGTTTCACCTCGCCGGCGGCGACGGCGGTATGCAGCACTTCTTAGACCACCTGGCCGGACCGATGCAGAGCTGGTGGGACGATCTCGGGACACCGTCACTCACGACACAGATACGGCACAAGCTCGTCGAAGGTGTGATCGCCGAGGCCGAAGGCAGATCCATCGCAGACATCGCGCGCGAGCGTGACGCCTTCCTAGAAGAGCTGCTGAGATTGCTTGGGCGCTAGCCTATGAACGGAGCTAGTCAATCTCTAGGCCGGATCACCAGCTGGTGACCAGCGAAATGTGCCCTGCAAACCGGCCCTCAATCATCGATACCATCTTTCTTGTGCCCTTCTCCAGGCAAAAAACACGCTTGCGTTAGCAGTACGTTTTTAGGTATGCTTCATGCCACATTGAGCTTACCCATGAGTGTAACGCGACGGCACGTGCTCGCCGGGACGGCGATGCTTCTCTCGAGCGGCAGCGCGGGATATGCTCAGACACAGCTTACGAGCATTCGCGTCGCGAGCAACCCGGTAAACGATGTTGTGCCGTTGCTCTACGCCCAGAACAGCGGCCTATTTCGCAGCGCCGGTTTGGACGTGACGCTCCAAAAGGCCACGAGCGGATCCGCCGTTGCGGCGGCGCTCGTCGGAAACGCGATCGACATCGGCAAAGTGAGTTCGACGGCGATCGTTACCGCCCATGCGCACGGGATACCGCTGACCATCCTCTTTCCCGATCGGCTGCACACGTTTGGTCCGCAATCCGAATCGGCGCTCGTTGTCGCGCCGGATTCGCCGATTCGGACCGGGCGTGATCTGAACGGTAAGACGATTTCAGTCGGTGCGATTAAGGATTCAACGTGGATCGGGGCACGGCTGTTCATCGATGCAAATGGCGGCGACTCCTCGACCGTTCGCTTTATCGAGCTCCCGTTTTCGACGGTGACGGCCGCGGTCACGGCAGGACGCATCGACGCCGGGGTTTCGAATGACCCATATCTCAGGCAAGACGTCAATGCGGGAAAGGTCCGCTCGCTCGGTGACTTGCTGGGCGCGTTGGGTTCCAACGCGGCGGTGCGGTTCGTGCGCGCGATTCGAGAGGCTCAGCTCTGGTGCAATGCCCACACTTCCGAGGCCGTGGCGCTTACGTCTCAGTTTACCGGTGTCGACCGTACCATCGTTGCCGCAACGCACACCGTGTTTGCCACGGAGGCAGATCCGCGCGTCATGCAGCCGTATATTGCTGCCTGCGCGAAGTACGACATCATTCCGCGGGCGTTTGACGCTGCCGAACTCTTCCGGCGGCAGGGTCAATGAACCAGCTCGCACTATCCCCGGCTACCTTACGTGTCAATGTGTAACCGTCGATCCGGGGGTTTGCGATGGCTGAAGATCTGATCGTCCGCAACGTTACGTTGATCGACGGCTCCGGCGGCCCGCCGATGGCGAATGCGGAAGTTGCGATCGCCGGCGGGAGGTTTACCGCCATCCGCCCTACGGACAACCGCACGAATGGTGCGACCGTCTTCGACGGGCGCGGCGCGTATCTGCTGCCGGGATTGTGGGAGGGACACACCCACTTGCGCGCGCGGCCCGACGAGCCGCCGGCGGACCAAGTCGCGCGGCTGGAAACCATTCTGGCCGGCTATCTCGCAGCGGGGATCACGACCGTTCTCGAACTGGGAGGTCCACTCGACATCGACGGCCGCTTGCGCGAACGTCATCGGACGACGCCGCCGGCCGATGCGGCCGAGCTGTTCTTTGCGGGCCCATCATTCACCGGGATCAACGGCTGGCCGCTGGAGCTCCACCACAATCATGCACTGATTCGCGAAGCAGGCGATGCGCAGTCAGCCCGCCGGATGGTGCTCGAGCTCGAGGGCGAGACCGACTTCGTTAAGTGCATTTACGATGGCGAACCGGGAGCACCGGACAAACTGCCACGGGCGGCGCTGCAAGCAATCGTCACCGCCGCCCACGAGCGCGGTAAGAGCGTGCTGGTTCATATTGCGACCAAACGCGACATCGAAGAGGCGGTCGACGCAGGCGCCGACTGCATCGAGCACAGCTTCATCCCGCGCGATCCGGACGATCTGACCGAGGCAGAAGACGTAGCCCACCTGCTGGCGAGCACCGGGACGTACTTCTCGCCCACGCTCGCCGTCTTCGAGCAAATCGGACGTAGCGGTGACCGCGCCTACCTCGACGACCTCGCCCGTGATGCGATCATCTCGCCGGATGAAGCCCGCGCGGTCGCCGGCCGGAAGACCTTCGGCGATCCGTTTCCCCACCACCCGGCGGCCGAAACGCTCGCGCGCTTCCAATACGGGATGCGCATTTTGCCGATCATGCGCGACGCCGGCGTGAAAATCGTCGCCGGCAGCGATGTCGGCTTTTTCATGTCGCGGCCGGCGGCACTGTTGCGCGAGCTCCAGCTTCTGGCCGGCGCGGGGCTCCCGAACGGTGACGTCATCGTGGCTGCAAGCCGGCACGCGGCCGAAAAGATCGGCCAGGGAAGAAGCGTCGGCACGATCGCGGTCGGGCAAGTCGCCGACGCCCTGCTGCTCGACGCCGATCCGCTCGCCGACGTCATGCATCTCGTACGCCCTTCGCACCGAATCGCGACGCTTCGGCGGGGGCACCTCAACGTGGAACACGCTTCATTTGCCGGCGAGCAGCCTGCTTAACGTTCACGGCAATCGCAGCGCCACGACGAATGCCGCCGATATGAAGCAATTGCATGCAACCGATGTGCTGGCTAACGAGCGCACATTTCTCGCTTACGCACGGACTGCGCTAGCGTTCGTCGGCTTCGGGTTCGTCATCGCGCGCTTTTCCCTGTTCACCCGCGAGTTTGCGGTCGTAACGCACACGCACTCGACGTCGCCATCGCTCTCGACGACATTTGGCACCGTCATGGCACTGGCCGGCGTCGCGTGCGGCATATATGGCGCGTACCGGTATGTCGCGGCAGCTCGAGCATTACGCGCCGGTTCCGTTAGCCCGATGCCCGATGCAAGCGCGATCCTGATAGCCGCGATCATCGGCGTCATCGGACTCGTCGTTACGTGGACGTTATACGTATTCCGATAGGTTTCGTTATTGAATGCGATCGAACTTGTCGGAACTCCGTCCTGCGTAAACGACGAGGGTTAGCGCATGGGATGCGCGAGAAAGAACTCGACCATCGTTTGACTCGCGTCGAGTTGTCTGCTCGCGCGTCCGATGATAAGCTTCGGAGCATACTGTGGCCCGCCGGGCCATGCGTGTCCGCCACCAATGACCGAGTAGAGCACGACGTTCGTGCCGTTGACGCATGAAGCGTAGCTGGTGCGCGTGATGCTGGTGCCGTCGTTCGTCGCGATCGGTGCGAGCGCAGCAAACGGTGACGGTCCTTTGCACTTTGCGTTGTTCGCCCACATCGAAATCGTCTGCTCGGCTGAAAGCACCGCCGGCCCGCGATTGAAGCCAAAAAGTGTGATGGCGCCACCGGTGAAGGGCATGATCGGATCCGCAGTCCCTGCGATCTCGAGTACCGGTATCGGGCGTGCCGGATGGCATCCGGCCGTATCGTCGGTGGGCATATAGCCTGACACGGGCGCAATGGCCGCAATTTGGTTCGCCAGCGTGCATCCAACGTATTGAGAGAACATCGCGCCGTTCGAAAAGCCGTTGACGTAGATGCGCTTCGGATCGATCGGATAACGTCGCGAAAAATCGGTAATCAGCGCCTTCACGAGTCCGATGTCGTCAGCGCCCTTGCTTCCTTCACGCCCGTCGTTCCAGCCTCGCTTGATTCCATCGGGATAGACCACGATGAAGCCGTACCGCTCGCTGAGCGCACTAAAATTCGTGAGACGAGCTTGCCCCGCGCCCGTCCCGAAATGTCCATGGAACGAAAGCATGAGCGGAACGCGCGCACCAAGCTTCGCCGGAACGTGCGCCACGTAGGTGCGGTTCACGCCGCCGACGACGATCGATCCAGTGGTGTCATTCGTCGCTCCCGCGCGTGCCCCAAGCGCGACTGCCACGACTGCGACCATCGCGGCGAGCGCCGTCCTTCGAATTCGTCCCGATGTCATCAACAACGATACAGCAACGGGCCCAAGGCTCTCCTGCAAACGTCAGCTGCGGAAAAAGAAGGCGTGAGGCACGTATGAAGCCGCTTCATGACGAGTTATAAATTTCCGAATCTGTTGGTAAGGGCACTCACGTCGAACTTGAAACCGTTCTCCAGAAAAAACGTGAACGCATCTGAGACGCCACCCTTTGCATTCGTACCGATCTGACACGCCCAGTATCCGGGCTTTTGGGTCCCATCGGTGAGCGTCGTGTTAACGGTGGTACTCACCGGGCCGGAAAATTTCCCACCGCTTACCGTCAACTGCTCCGAAGACGACCCAAGCAGCGTTCCACCGACACCCGTATAGACCGAACACCAAAAGAATAGCGCCGGCGTAAACGTTGCGGGTACATTGAGCGTCACGGTTCCGGTGAAGTTGTAAATGCCGGCACTCGCAATGCCGGTTGTAGAGGCCATCGCCAGCACAAGAGCGAGCACCCGCGCGAAGTTCATGGAGTCTTTCCTCCCGAAAGGACGGTCAGGGTAAGGGGGGCGACGGTGATCGCGATTGGTGTTGGCGCGACCACCGAAAGGATAAGGGCGCCGGACGAAATTTGCAGCGGCGCGGGAGGCACGACGGTAAGCGATAGGGCACCCGCCGAGATTTGCAACGGCGTCGGTGCGAGCACGGTGAGCGAAAGCCCGGCGACCGGAATTTGGCGCACGGGCGCTACCGGCGCGCGCGACAAACCGTTTAACGGCACAGAAGCCGGCACTTGCCTTATTGCCGGTACATCCGCCGCAGCAACGGATGTCGCCGCGATACTCGCAGCAAGGACGGCAACGGCTCCGCGAAACAGCATGTCGGCAATCCTGGAATGGTTAGAGGTAGTCTGAAAAAAGCTCGATGTCGGGGATGGACACGATCGTGACGGAATGATCCTCGATCGCCCCGGCGACGTAGACGCGTCTCCGAAACTTGCCCACGAAGAGATGCGGGCTGTCGGGCTTTTCGGTGGCAAGGTTGCCGCCACGAAACGAAGCGATCGCGGCGAGTCGATCGGGGAACGCGCCGGCGGCGGTTAAGGAACAGTTGCCGCCCATACAATATCCGGTCGTGCCGAAGCGATCGCCTTTGATGTCTGATCGCGACAATAGGTAGTCGATGAACGCCCCGGTGTCGGAAATCTTCCGATCGCGATCGAGACTCATCACGAGTTTGCGCATCTCGTCGCGTGCTTTCGGATCGCTCAACACGACGGCTGGATCCTTGGGTGGATAGCTTCCCACGCGGTAATACAGATCGGGCAGCAGCACGAGATAGCCACCGTCGGCTAGGCGCCCTCCCATCTCCCAGAGCGCCGGACGAAGCCCGAGACCATCCATGAAGAAGAGGACCGCGGGCCAAGGTCCTGCGCCGTTAAAAACGGAGGCCGGACAGATTCCATCGCGGGTCGTGATGCTAACGTCAGTGCGGGGCATGCCTCACTCCTTGGCTGTGTCATTTACGGCGACGTCTGAGAAATTTTAGTCCCGACCAGTTCTCATCGACGGCCGCGACCTTTACGTCAACGAAGCCGGTCGGCAGAACCAGGTCGCGTATGCCGTTCTCGGTTAAGTCGATAAAAAGCGACGAACTCTTTTTCGGCCACGATATCCACAGCGACCCGCTATCGGCAACGATAAGAATGGCGCCGGGCAGGTGCTTCGCTAGCGTCGCGGTGCGATCGGCAAAGAGATGCACGAGATCAAAGGTCTTCGGTCGCGCAGGCGGCCGCGGAAGACTTGTGATCAGCGCGTCGTCGAGGGCTTCTCCCAGAAGGTCGCGATAGTTAGCGGGAGCCGCAATTGCCGCAACGCGCGTCCCGCCGATGATACCGAGTTTCGCAGCCAGCGTTTTACCGGAATAGCCGAACTTTGTCGTCGCCATGTTCTATCAGGACGACGTGCCGTGAATCAGTTGGCGCTCGAGTCCTGCTAAGCGCTCGTGCATCGCTTCGTTGCTGAGTTTGTCGAGCGCTTCGCCGGCGGCGCGCAGAAGCTGCGTGAGCATAACGATCTCTTCGCCGTCGATATCTTCGCCGCTGACGTGGCTGCCGAAGAAGGCGATTGCCTCGATCGTGCCGCGCAAGGTGATCGGGATCGCGAGAACGGGCTGCCCCGCGCCGCTGGGAAAAGGCAGACCGACCCAGGTCGCCTCGTTAAATCGAACCGGCGTCGCTTCCCCCCGCATTTGCAATACGGCGGGCGCGTCGATGGCGAGCGGCGCGAGTGGAACGTCTTGCCAACCCATGGCTGCGATCCGGATGTAGACGCCGTCACCGAGGCGGAACAGCGCTGTTGAGGTCAGTTCTAGCGCGTCGCATGCTTCCCGCGCTACCGTGTCGGCAATGCTGGCGGCGGACGTGGCGTGGATCAGGCCGCCGGCGAGTCGTCGCAAACGAACACCGGCTCGAGTCCGCTGGCGGTAGAGTACCGAATCGACGAGTCCTTCGACGCGCTTGCGTCCCGCGTTGAGGCCGACGCCGAGGGCGATGGTCACGAGGACCTCGAGGATCGCGGCGGCGCGCGTTTGTGCGAGCAGTGCACCCGCGGCGAATTTGATGGCCGCCACGCAAGCGACGAGGATGGCCGTTAGGAGCGCGTACACGAGCGTCCGGCTTACGACGACGCGCACATCAAACACGCGATGGCGAACGACTGCGTACGCGATCGTTGCGGGAATGGCAATCTGCAGGGTGAGAACGATGTTGATGAGCCACGCCGGCCAGGCGAACGTTACGGCGGGAACAGTGGTAAGTACTTGAAAGACGATCAGTCCGGTCTGTCCGACCGTGAGGCCGGCAAACACCCATCGAAAGCGCGCTCGATCGCCGACTGGTGACTGGGCATAGGTCAACGCAAAGGTTGCGATCGCCGCGACGGTACCGGCGATCTCGATGACGCCGAGTAATGTATTTGCGGCGTCGATCAGGCCGTCAGGGGCGAGGAGCTCTTTGCCGTAGGCGTATAGCCCAAACAACAACGTTGCGAAGATCGCTATGGCCGTCGGCTTTTCTGCCCGGTGCCGCCACCCCGGCGCGCGATTATCCGGAAACCGGAGAGCGAAGAGGACGAGGATCAGCCCCGCTGCCGATTGCGCGCTCGGGAGCAGTTGTAGCGGGATATACCACTCGAGCGACGCGGTGGTCGGCACAACGACGACGCCCCCTAAGCAAGCCACGACCGCATAAGCGAAGAAGGCCCACGTCATCCGGGATGGACTGAGGAAACAGAGCGTGCCGGCAATGAGGACGAACGTGATGAACGCAATGGTCAAAATGACGTTGGTCGCGTCGTCGAGCTCCGTGCGGTCGCCGCCGATGGCCGTCAGGACTACGGTTCGCGTAGTGCCGGCTCGCTCGATTACGAAAGGGCTTGTCGTCCCAATCGGCGCGGCCGCTTCACCGGTGATGATCCAGCGGCGCGAACTGAGCGGCGTCCGCGGCAGATCGATACGATCGCCAACGTGGATTCCCAAGGCGGAAGCGGGGGCGCGAGGGTCGACGCCGACGATCTCGCCGCTACTGCTGAATTCCATTCCAAAGCTGCCAAGGTGCAACCACTGGCGCGTAATTTCGGGCACCAGCATCGCCAGTGAGAACGCAACGATAACGACGATCAGAAGTCGCTGGCCAGGTCGCGGCATCAATGGTTTTTCGGGCCCAGTAGTCGGCAGTCTTTCATCAGTATCAAATGAGAACCGCGTTACTCTTCGTTAGAATGGTCGCGCATGTGCGACCAAGCTCATCGCTTGCTGGGGCGTCATGAAATTGCTCTCCCAGATGCCGACGACCGCCATGTCCTTGAAGCCGCGGACGGTGAGGGGAATGCATGCCCAGGCGTTTGACCCGTGATTGCCCGGCGAAAAATAGACCCGACGGCCGTTGATACGAGCCGTCTGCTCTGCGTCCATCGCGAAATCATAACCGGGATAGCCATTGTTGTAACACCCCGGGGAGGCAGTTGCGCCGCAGTCGCGTGATGAGGACCAGTCGACGTGCTTCCCGTCACCGGCAAACGTTATATCTAGGTTTAACCCACATGCCATGGGCGTCAGCTGAGTAGTTTTCCAGGTGATGAAAACTAAGCCGGATGGAATGGACGACGGGTAAAATCCGTAAGGACCAATCATCGTGTTCATCTTCAGCTTTTCGGAGGCGGTTACCGGATTGTCCGCACTGGCGGGAGCGGAAAACGCTATCAGCAGCGGAAGAAATATGGCGAAGGCGATGCGTTTGATGGGCCGCAGATTATCGCGTGGGTACATGGACGCCTCGTTTACTAGGATGAAGTGTACGCCTGGGCGCCCTCAGCCCCTGGCCGAAGAGCTGCGGCGCCGCGCTGCGCGGCGCCGGCGACGGCGTTCGCGCGTGCGTCGCGCGGACTGCATGTGGCGCACGGCCGCGTCCCAGGTGCGGTCCGGCGCGGTAATCGTCCATTCCGAGAGCACGTGGGGCGAATCAACCTTCGCGCCGCTATCGCGCCGCGTATAAACGCCGGGTGGCGCGATGCGCAGCGCCGGAGGAATCGTAAACAGATTCGGACGCCCGTCGATGCGTACCGAAATCACCTGGTCGACGGCCGCGATGACGCCGTGGTACTGATGTTGCCCAACCAGGTTGCCGCGACGATCGCGATAGGTGACGCCAATCAGGACGGTCTTGCCGACGTACTTCGGTGCATCGGCGGAAGTCAGTTCGATGTATCCGTTGCCATAATATCATGAAATCCACATTATGTGATATTATGAGAAGAGGCTCGCGAGGGAACCGGCGGCCGGCTCGGACGGCCGATCACCTCCCCGACGACCTACATGTGGGCGATGAAGCGGCCGCTCACCCAGCTCATCGTGCCCCTGATCGAGCGGCCACCGTGTTCGAGCGTTCCGACGTAATTTCCGAGGCCGGGTCGGGTGATGATCAGTTGCCGGCCGGCTTGACGCACGAACATATGCCGCGCGTACACGCGTGCGCCGGTCTGGCGATTGACCCAAGAACCGGACATCGCCCGGTGGTCGCGGTCGAACGTCCAGATTCCATCCCAGGTCTGGCCGCCCGAGGTTTCCACGCTAACCCAGTTTGGCGCGCGCATCATCGGCGGTCCGTATCCGGGCTGCGGCGGTCCCGGCGGGGCAAAGCCGGCCGGACCACCATAGGGTTGAGCGTAGGCCGGCATCGCAAGGGCAACCACGGCGACGAGCAGGGCCATCGCGGCGGCGAAATGAGTGCGTATCGTATTCATCTCAGAGGCGTTTGGTCAGGACCTACCGAGCTCCCGCTCGCGTCGTTCGTTTCAGAACCGTGATTTAGGAATGAAGCCGGGCATCCCGGAGGCGGAGAGAAATCGCTCCGTGTCTTCTGCGTCGAGTGTTTGCGGCGCGGCGCGGATCACCACGCCCCCGCACGCGTGTATCGCTGCGTCGGCAACGTTCGGTGTGCGTTCATCGATCAGGGCTACCAAGGCTGCCTGCCCGATGGCCAACTCTTGCTCGGCGTCACTGACGGCAACGCTGTCCTCTTCCCGGCTCGTGCCGCGCAAGAGGCGTGCGAGGGCGGCCCCCAGCAACGCGAACCACGCATGCGGTGCTTCGCCGGCGAATCGCCCGTCCACACGATAGCCCTCTGCGTCGCGATGGACGACGAACACACGCTCCACGGAAACACCGCCCAGCTGCGTGAGCGCCTGCTTTGCATTGGTTGCCGCACTATCTCCGTCGAAGAGCGCGGTGATATACACCCGCGCCATTCAGCCGGCGCCGAGTCCTTTGGCTTTGCGAATAGCGGCGCCATCCGGTGAGAGCAGAAAGCGCAAGAACGCTCGGGCGGCATCGGGTTGGGTTGATTTGCTCGAAACGCCGGCCGCGTAGATAGACTTGCTCTTCGGGTCCGATGGGAAGATCGGGACGCCGTCGACGCCGGGAACCAGTGCGATTTCGCTCGATTGTGCCACGCCGATTTCTGCCTGACCACTGCCGACCGGGCCCGCGCCGTCACCCGGTTTCGTGAGTGTCGCTTTCTGCTTAATTGCGTCGGCGATCCCGAGCCGATCGAGCACGCCGGCAAAATACACCGATGATGCACCGCCGGCGGCCGGATCGCTAAACGAAATCGTCTTTGCTCCGAGCACCACGGCCCTGAGAGCTTCGGGGGTCGAGATATCGGGTTTCGGCATTCCGTCCTTGTAGGCGAGTGACGCAACCGCAGTGCCGACTATTGCGTGCGCATCGGCGGCCACCGCACCCGTTTTTACGAAGTCGTCGACGCCGGCCGCGCTGGTGATCACGACGTCGAACGCCTCGCCCGCAGCCACCCGGCGCGTGATGGCGGCGCCGGAGTCATACTGCATGACCACGCGGCGCGCCGCCGTCTTCTCGAAAAGCGGACCGAGTTGCTCGAACGCGCCTTTGACCGCAACGGACGCTAGGACGGTGAGCGGCGCGTTCGTTTGCGCTACACCGGGTGCGGCGACCGCAACGAGCATGCAACCGGCAAGAACGAGCGCCGATACACGTGCACGCGTCATTGGGAGATTCATACCGAGCTCTCTTTCCTTAGCGGTTCGTAAACTGCGGCGGCCGCTTTTCGCGGAACGCGGTCATGCCTTCGTGGTTGTCGGCCGTTCCGATGAGGATGGATTGGCCCAACCGTTCGA
>Ga0182015_10007201_pt1 | contig 10920 bp, 11 predicted proteins | sample 712P3MmetaG_FD_120478 | JGI IMG/M metagenome (GOLD analysis project Ga0182015, IMG submission 120478) | Permafrost microbial communities from Stordalen Mire, Sweden - 712P3M metaG | ecosystem: Environmental > Terrestrial > Soil > Wetlands > Permafrost | place: Sweden: Stordalen | collected...
CCCCGCCCCCCTGCTTCACCCCCCCTGGATCTCGGGCGAGCGGTTCCCGGCCACGAGGCGGCCTTCATCCACCTAGCGCAGGGTCTTATGGTGGAGGTGAGCGGACTCGAACCGCCGACTTCCACGTTGCGAACGTGGCGCTCTACCAGCTGAGCTACACCCCCGGGGACGACCGGGGACGCCCATCGAGTTTGTCTCTGGAGCATCCCGACCGAGTCCGGCTGACGACTCAGGTTAGCGGAGCCGCGTCATGCTCTCACGAAGGCAGGTACCGGCGCCGGACTGAAGCTGCGGACCGATGTGGGCAGGCGCTCAGCGCCCTCCGGACATGATCTCGTCGTAGTCGTATCCGGCGTCGGCAAGATCATCGTCGCCCCACTCGACCTCTTCTGCGAGCCTTCGCCGCGAGGCGCCCGTCATATGCTCCGGCAGTCCCGCCTCTTTCCGGAGGTCCCTGATATCGACGACCTTGACCCGTCGCTCCACCGCGCGGCGGTGGATATAAATGAGCAGGGCGATGTAACTGGCAACCGCGGCAAAGGCCAGCAAGGACAAACCCCAAAGGATCCTCAGAGGGGGGATCACGCCAAGCACGAAGAAACCAAGCATCGCCCCTACGAGCACCAGCAGCACACGGCGTCGTCGGGCTGTCTGCAAACTTACGCGAGGCGCCTGTCGCGCGAGGGAATAATCTCCTTGCATGTACGCACGGGCCGAGTAACGCGTCTCAAGATCCTCCTCGAGTGACTCCGAGGTGAAATACTCTGTCCCGGGGTCGGCAGCGCTCGCCGCTAGGCGAGGGTAGGCACGCCTTAGGCCACGGAGCTGACGGTGGAAAGAGTCCACCGAGTTGGTAAAGCGGCGCTCGGAAAGCTTGCGCAGCATCATCGGAGTCAAGCAGACCACCCAGATGATCGCCAGCACAGCTATTACCAAGAGGCTCACGCTCCTAGGCCGCCCTCACATTGCCGAAAACCTTAGTCAAGGGTTTCAGCAGAATGGTGGATGTTGCTTGCCGGATCGTCCGTGCGGCGCCACACCCCGGAGCGGCCCCCAGTCTTTTCCCAGAGACAGAGCTCTTCCACGACCATGGAACGGTCAGCAGATTTGCACATGTCATAGATGGTGAGGGCCGCGACAGCACAGGCGGTCATGGCCTCCATCTCGACACCAGTCCGGTCCACTGCCTCCACCTGAGTCTCGACTTCGACGTAGTCGTCCCCGAAGGTGAAGTTCACATAGACAGATCCGACGAGCAAGGGATGGCACAACGGAATGAGGTCGGGAGTGCGCTTGGCCGCCTGAATGCCAGCGATCCGGGCCGCTCCGAGAACGTCCCCCTTGTTGATCGCATTGCTTGCAATCTTCGCAGTCGTCTCGGGGAGCATCCGGACCTTGCAGCGGGCGAGCGCCCGCCGGTGAGTCGCCTCTTTCGGAGTGACGTCTACCATTCGAGCCCGGCCGAGCGGGTCGACGTGGGTCAGTCCGCGGTTCGGCATTGGCGGGGAGTCTATTCGCTGAAGCTTGAGCGTGCCCAGAACCCGGCACGCTCAAGCGGCCCCCGAGGTGCGAACAGACGGGAAAGCTCCAGCGGGTGTGGGTCCTATCTCACTCGAGCTGACCGATGAGCAGGATCTGGACCTCGCCTCCGGTACGAACGCCGTCGCCGTCGGGCACGAGCGCGAGGGCGTTCGCGGCAGCGAGGGCGGAGAGCTGGTGGGATCCCTGTTCGCCTGCGGAACGGGTCACGATCCGCCCGTCTGGGCCCATAGCGGCGATCACGCGGATCAGGTGCAGCTTGCCGTCCGGGCGCCGGTCGAGGTCGTCGACAGCGACGGCCGGAAGCCGGTGGGGGATTGGCGAGCGATGACCGGCGAGCCGTCTCAGTGCAGGGAGCGCCACGACTTGGTAGCTGACCATCGAGGAGACAGGATTGCCCGGAAGTCCGAAGACCGGCACTGTGCGGCCCCCCGCCGCCACGGCCGCGAACGACAACGGCTTGGCGGGCTTGATCGCCACCTTGAACTGGTAGATGGAGCCTCCGACTTCAGCCACGAGGGCGTCGAGGGCGACCTTTACGAAGTCGAACTCGCCCATGCTCACTCCGCCGGTCGTCAGCATTGCGTCGCAGCGTTCCACGCCGTCTCGGAGCGCAGCCGAGATGGCCGACTCGTCGTCGCGCCGTACTCCGAGGTCGATGCCTACGCATCCGTCGCGTTCCAGCGCCGCCAAGAGGCCCTGGCGGTTGGAGTCGCGGATCTGGCCCGGCCCGAGCGGCACGCTGGCATCCGCCAGCTCGTCCCCGGTCGACAGCACGCCCACCTTCGGGCGCGGGTAAACCGACACCTGCGTGGCGTCGACGCTTGCGAGCAAGGCAATGTGCGCAGGTCCGATGACGGTGCCCGCAGAGACGGCCAGGTCCCCGCGACGCAGGTCGCTCCCGGCCGGGCGGACGAAGGCGCCCGCAGTGACCGGCGCGAGGATGCGAACGGTTCGGTCCCGTGAGCCCGGCTCGGTCTGTTCCACTATGGCGATGCCGTCGGCGCCTGTCGGTATGGGCGCCCCGGTCATGATCTGGATCGCGGTCCCTGGTTCGACCGCCGTACTTGGCGGAGTCCCGGCGGCGAGGACCCCGAGGACCTCGAGCTCGACGGGCACAACCGACGTGTCGCTCGCGCGGACGGCGTAGCCGTCCATGGCCGTGTTCGCGAAGGGTGGGAGGTCGCCTGGTGCGTGGACGTCGGCGGCCAGGACGTGGCCGAGCGAGGCGCCCAGCACGAGCCTTATCGGCGGCAACGGCAGGCACGAGCCAACCACAGTCCGCTGCACTTGCTCTAGCGGCACCATCTCCTCAACGTCATGCTCACCCATTGTGCCTCCCTCGGGGATCACCCCCGTAGCGCCACGATATACTTGGCACTCACAAAGCGAGAGTGCCAACGCCGGACCGTCGAGGGAACGGCGAGCCTGATTAGGCGAAGGGCAGAAGGGATTCATGCCGACCTACGAGTATTCGTGCAAGTCATGCGGAGAGCACCTCGAAGTCGTGCAGTCGTTCAAGGATGACGCCCTCACCGAATGCCCAAAGTGCGGTGGCAACCTGAGAAAGGTGTTCGGCAACATCGGGATCGCGTTCAAGGGGAGCGGCTTTTACAGAAACGACAGCCGCCAGGGGCACTCGAGCGTCAAGCCCGCCGCAACCGAGTCAACTACGGGATCCGAGGCAGTGGCGAGCATCTCGGGTGGCGAGGCGACCAAGCCGGCGGCGAACGGGACAGCTCCCGATAAGACTGCTAGCCCGGCTGCCCCTGCCGCTTCGCCGGTTTCGGCCCCCAAGAGCACCAGCAGCTCCTCGAGCGCCGCAGCGGCCTCATAAGAGCGCCTGGGCGGACCTGTTCGGTCACGCCCCGCTCATTGCCACTTCGTCGATGGCGAGGGTGACCCCGGTCGCGGAACCGGGCAGCCACTCGATGTCGGACCCGATGGCCACAACGTGCTGCAACATGCGTTGGATCGTCGAGGCGATCGTCACCTCGCGCACCGGCTCAGCGAGCTCTCCGCCGCGGATCATCAGCCCCTCGGCGCCGACGGAGAAGTCGCCGCTCACGCGGTTGACACCAGAGTGGACTCCCGTTATCGACTGAACGAGGAATCCCTCGCCCACCTGGGCGATGATCTCCGACTGGTCGTGGGTGCCAGGCTCGAGCGTGAGGGCCAGGGCCCCTACTCCCGGGGTGGTCCTAAAACCCCCGCGCACGGCCGAGCCTGTCGAGGACACACCGGCGAGGCGTGCCGCGTAGGTGTCGTAGAGGAACCCGGTCAACTCGCCCCCTGTAATAAGCGAGTTGCGACGGCACGCGAGCCCTTCGGCGTCGTACTCAGAGGCGCCATAGGCGAGCGCGTTCGTCGGGTCGTCGACCAGGGTCAGCTCGTCGACGCCCACCTTCTCGCCGATGCGCCCGGCGAACAGAGAGCGGCCCTTGACGACCTCTTCGCCCGACAAAGTGCCAGCGAGGATCCCGAGCAGGGTCGCTGTCACGCGGCGGTCCAGCACCACCGTCAGCTTCGCGCTCTTGGCCTTTTTTGCCCCGAGCAGGCGGGTGGCGCGGTCGACTGCGTCCACAGCCGCCGCCTCGAGGTCGAGGTCCCGTGGCGCCCGGCCGACCGAGTAGCCAAAGCCCGTCTGGGTGTCGTCGCCATCGCCGGCCACGGCATGCACGAACAGGTAGCAGCCGGTCTGGCGGCTCGTCACCTCAATTCCCCGTGAGGTGGCGATCGCCGTCTCGCCGAACCCGTCCACGTAGTCGGAGGACACCACCTGGCGGATGCGCTCGTCCCCGGCCCGGACCTGGCGCTCGAGCTCGAGGGCGAGGGCAAGCTTCTCTTCGGTCGGGAACGAGACGAGCTCGTCTTTCCAGAGCTGGAGGACGGGCGGCTCGACCCCGTCGGGAGAAGCGAGTCCGGCATGCTGGTCGATCGTGGCGAACCGGGCGTTGTCACGCGCCTCGACGAGGGCTTCGGCCGCTGTCGCCTCGTCGAGGGCGCCCACGTACGAGAAGCCCTGACGCCCCGCCGAGATCACTCTCACCCCGACGCCGGCCGACTCGGCCGCGGTGAGCTCTTCGATCTCACCCTCGAAGACCCTGATGGAGGTCTCCTTGCCGTGGGCCACATAGACCTCGACCTCCTCGTCGGCTTTCGCCTGCTCGAGGACGCGCCGTGCCAGGCCGAGCAGGTCAGGCATCTGCGGTACCGCCGATCGTGATCCCGCTCACGCGCATGGTCGGCTGTCCGCAGCCGACGGCGACGTTCTGTCCGTCCTTGCCGCAGGTGCCCGGAGCCATCTCAAAGTCGCTGCCGATCGCGTCTATCTTCGAGAGCACGTCAGGGCCATTACCGATCAGGTTGGCGTTTCTCAACGGCTCGGTGATGCGGCCGTTTTCGATCAGGTAGGCCTCTGTCATCCCGAAGACGAAGTCTCCGGTCGCGGTGTTCACCTGCCCGCCTCCGAGTTGGGCGACATAGATGCCGGTCGGCGTCTGCGCCAGGATCTCGTCCGGGTCCTCCCTGCCAGCGAGAAGGTAGGTGTTGGTCATGCGGACCATGGGCAAGTCCTCGTAGCTCTGGCGCCGGCCGTTGCCCGACGAGACCCTGCCTTCCTTGCGGGCACGCAGATAGTCCCACATGTAGTCCGTGAGGACCCCGTCTTCGATCAGGACGTTTCGTTGTGTCGGACGGCCTTCGTCGTCGATCACGAGAGTTCCCCAGTTCGGGCCGAAGGTGCCGTCGTCGACGAGGGTCACGCCGGGGCTGGCCACCATCTGACCGATCCGCCCGGCGTAGACCGAGCTGTCTTTCAAGATGTGGTCGGCCTCGAGGCCGTGCCCGCACGCCTCATGGAAAAGGAAGCCCCCACTCCCGCGCTTTATCACCACGGGCAGGACCCCTGAAGGTGCCGGGCGGGCATCGAGCTTGGTTATGGCGCGACGGGCGGCCCTGTTGGCCGCTTCCTCGACGGGGTGCTCGTCGAACATCTCGAAGCCGAGGGCGTAGGCGAGACTCTCCGAGCCGGTCTGCATGCCGCCGTCGCCCGAGGCCACGCAGGTGATGAAAAAGCGAGTCCGGACGCGGTCGTCGTCTGCCAGCAGCCCGTCGGAGTTGGCGACCAGGATGCGCCGCCTGTTGTCGCCGTAGCCGGCGCTCACCTGGACGATGGCGCCGCCTGCCGAGCGAGCGGCATCATCGGAGCGAAACAGCAAGTCGACTTTTGTCGACTTCGCGACCGAGCCCAGGAGCGTTGCCACGCGCTGGGGCTCGAGCGACTGCCTCGAGAGCGCCACCTCGCGCACTCCGCCACCGCCTTCGCGGGCGACAGCGGCGGCAGCCTCGGCTGCGCTCAATAGGCCGGTCTCGGAGAGATCTGCAGTATGGGCGAACCCGGTCGTCTCGCCGACGATGACCCTGATCCCCGCGCCTCGGTCCCGGCCGCTCGACAGCTCTTCAACCTTGCCGTCGTCGAGAAAGATCGAAGAGCTCGATCGGTCCTCAACGAACACCTCGGCAAAGTCGCCGCCCCTGCGCAGGGCCTGGTGAAGCACGCGTTCGAGTACAGGTGCCTCTACGAGGTCGGTGGACGAGCTGTCAGTGGGGGCCGCAACCATGAAGGAGAACTTACGGCGATCAGAACTTGCGGCCGAGCATTCCTCCGAGCACTCCGCCGCCCATACCTGCGGCCACGGAGCTCCCCTCGTGCTTGTCGCCGAGATACGGGGAGAGCGCGTGAGCAAGATTCGGAAGGGGCATGCTCTGAAGCCAGACCGTGCCCGGGCCTGTAAGGACGACGACGTGATGGCCGTCGTCGCCGAACATGTAGTTGGCGACGCCTTGCATCCGCGTCGTCTGAAAGCTGACCGTGGCGTGGAACGCTCCCACGTGCCCGGGGTGGACACACAGGCTCTGGCCCGCAGCGAGCTCGTAGGTCGAGACCTCTCCCGAGAGCTCGATCCAGGCCGTTCCCTCTCCCTCCAGGCGCTGCAGGATGAAGCCTTCGCCGCCGAAGATGGCGCCGCCGAAGGTCTGCTGCATTGCGACGGTAGGTGAGATTCCCGGAGTGCCGCACAACCAGCCGTGGCGGTGGACGATGTACTCCGACCCGGCAGCGATCTCGACGGGGAAGATCCGCCCGGGAAGCTTCGCGGCGAGCACCAACATTCCCGCTGCGCCCGAAGCCTCGTAACGCGTGAGGAAAATGCCGGCTCCGCCAGCGACCCGCTTGAGCCCTGCCATGAACCCGCCCGCCCCGCCGGTATTGGTGGTCTGGCTGAGTTGGATGTTCGGCGTCATCCAGGCGAGGTCGCCGTGAGTCGACACGACAGCCTCGCCAGGCTCGAGGATCAGCTCGAGCACCGGGAGTATGGACCCCTTCACGTCGGCCTTCATTGAAACCTCCTTGTCGTCCCTTGGCGTTCCGGAAGGTGAGCCGTCGCCGGCCACAGTTTGCCCTGTGTCGGGCCTGGCGTCGAGGAGCCATCGTGATCGTTGGCCACGGCGCCTTGTTTTTGGCGGGTATCCCCGCCTTTCAGGTGGCCGCTCGGTAGCCTTCGCAAAGGGAACCTGGAGGGAAAATGGACGAGAACGAGGCAGTCGCAGAGGAACAGGCCGCTACGCCGATATTCAACGTTTACCGGCGCGGTTACGACCCCGAGCAGGTCGACCGTTACGTGGCAGACCAGCAGCGCCGGCTCGACGAAGCCTTGCATCGCGCCTCTGAGTCCGAACGTCGCCTGGCGGCAGCTGTCGGCCAGCTGCGCGAGCTGCACCGGCGCGTGGCCGTCTACGAGAGCGAGACCCGCACCGCCCAACCGCCGGCCCTCGACACTCTGGGCGAGCGTGTCCAGCGCATCCTCCAAGAAGCGTGGGAGGGGGCCTACACCCTGCGCCAGGAGGCCGAGCGCGAGGTGACCGAGTTGCGCGATGCCGCCACGACAGAGGTGACCGAGTTGCGCCAAGTCGCCTCGGGCGAGGTGACCGAGCTTCGAGAAGTGGCCAGCCGTGAATCCGCCGACATCGTGGACCAGGCTACGAGGCGTGCCCTTGCCATCAGGGACGAGACCGAGCGCCGGCGCCATGCATACCTGCAGCGAATCGAGCAGGACCGCGAGCGTGCGGTCTCTCAGATCACCTACCTCTACGACCAGCGTCAAGACGCCATAGCGGAGCTGGCGCGTCTCCAGACCACCGTCCAGGCCGTCGTCGAGGAGATGGCGCGCAGCCCTCTCGGGCGTCCGGCGCCGGGTGTCGCCGTCGCCGCGGCCTCGCCCGCCTCGCGTGACGCCCGCCCGATGCCGCACCTCGAGGACATCGCCCTCAGGCCTGGTCGCCACAGCGTGTCTGCTGGTATCGACGTCGCGCAGGACAGCAGGGATGATGTGACAATCGTCGGGGAGCCGTTGCTCTCCGCCGCCACCGAGCTGGCTCCCGAGGATCAGCTGCCGAACGAGTCTCGCCGGAGCGAAGGCCTGTTCGACGCTGAAGAGAGCGAGACGGGCGTTGAGGCGCCCCCCGTCACCAAGCGTCCGAGCTTCCTATTCGACGCCGAGGAAGAAGGCTGGGCCTGAGCTTCACCGGCCCATGAGCTAATGGGCGGGGACTTCATGCGTCTTCATGCCTAGGTCGGCCATCGGCTGCCTCGGCGCGTTCCGCAGGGTGTAACCCGATCGCTTTGACCCACCCAGCGGTCACCTGTCGTGTGCGTTGGGTGTGGCCGGCTGGTCCGGGGTCGTTTCAGATGCCCGCTAGCGCTAGCCGGGGCGGTCAGAAGACGGGGCTGCCCTTGGCGCTCGAGCGCAACCTCGAGAGAGCCCATGTTCGCAACGCTGTCCGTCCGGCCATGACGCGGAGGCTCAGGCGCCGTGGCGCAGCCGGCAGCGAGACGCGAAGGGGCATTGGTGTCGGGCCAAGACCCGACGAGGACACCCGCCTCGTGCCGAGGGAATAAGAAGTTCTTGCGATTAAGCGTCAGGATTTGTAGTTGACGATGACCTGCACGAAGTGGTTCCCGAACCTGGTCACGCCGCCGGCATTGTCGTAGAGGCCGAAGTGGTCGAAGGCGATGGTGTTGTCGATCACCGTCTCATAGACCTGCGGGATCGTCACCGAGGCACGCCCGACGAAGATGCCGGTCGTCGAGGACCCGGCGATGTCGTTGGTGCCAATCCAGTTGTCCGAGATGAGGTCGCCCGACAAGTCGGAGGCGGCGTAGCGCTTGTAGATCGTGATGCCGCTATGGCCGTTGCCGCTGATCTCGTTTCCGCGCACGAGGTTGTCGTACGAGGCACCACCTTTAACCTCAGCGGTGAGGAGGATCCCACTGCCGTAGCCCGTGGTGCCGCTCGAGGAGAGGTAGCCCGCGGTTCCGTTCGAGATCACGACATTGTTGCTGACGGTGTTGGCGAAGATGCCGCCCAGCTGGGGTGTCGGCTTACCGTTGAGCTTTACGCCAGAGGCGCTGTCGCCATCCAACTTGATCCCGGAGCGTGCCTTGTTGTCCTCGACCAGGTTGCCAGCCACGGTGTCGCCATGGGTCGGGCCGTAGTCGTCGGTCAGCAGTATGCCGCCCTTGTTGAACTCCACCGTGTTGTCAAGGACATAAGACTGTGTCACCGAGACCAGGTGGATGCCGTAGCCGCAGCTACCAAGCAGGTCGGTCGTCGTCCTGCACTCGGCGTAGCCGCTGGTCTGGGTGCCCGCGTCGTTATTCCTGACGAGGTTGTCCTCGACCGTGAGCCTTGTCGAGATGACGGCGTAGACGCCCTCGCCGAGAGCTCCGGCGACCGTGAAGCCCTTCAACTTGGCACTGGCGGCGTCGTAGAACGTGACACCGTTGTCGAGACCGGTCGCGCTGATGACCGCGCCGTGCAAGCCCACAAGGTCGATCGACTTGTTGACCTCCACACCAGTCGTGATCGTCGGCTGAACTGCCGAGCTCGTCGTGATCGTGACCGATCCGGTGTAGGTGCCCGGGCACACGACGACCGTGTCGCCAGGTAACGCGGCGCTAATGGCGGCGTTGATGTCGGTGTAGGCGGCGGTCTGGCACGCGGCGGAGAGAGTAGTGCGGCCGGTCGCAGGCGCCACCCATAGGCTCGCCGTTGCGTGCGGCTTGAGGGCAGCAAGAGCCGACCCGCCTGAGGTGGAGATGAGCCCCGCGGCGAGCGCCATTGAGCACAGGATCGCTCCGGTCCAATGTTGCCTCATTGCTTCCCTCCCCTCATTGCTCAATCCTTAACGAGTTTGACATCAATTTGTTACAGTATGGCGCGTTTTGCCAGCGACTGTCCAGTTCATTATTGCGACAACATTTCGAACACCGGCCTGAGCGCCGTCACGAATCGAATCCCTCGCGTCCGTTGAACTCGGCGTTCCTCCTGGCGGGGTCAGCTGTCGCGGCCCGATCATGCAAGGATGGTGCTCCGCTGTTCTCGGCGCACGATCACACGAGCGCGGGAATTACCAGGCAGGGCCGCTAGCTCATCGGGTAGAGCAGGGGACTTTTAATCCCAAGGTGCCGGGTTCGAGCCCCGGGCGGCCCACGGTCCACAGGCCACAGGATAATTAGACCTGTTCGCGTGCGATTAGCACGCAATGACCTGGATTCCTGGGTCGAGACGGTGCAGGTCAGAGCGGTCGCTGCTAACAATCAGTGCATGATGCTGACGTGCTGCGATGACTACCGTGGCATCCACCACGTCGGACGTCCCAGCGTGACCACAGTACGCGCCTGCGAGTTTGGCCACGTCGAGATCGAGCAATTCGACGATTGTTCCGTTCGCCTCAATTAGCCGAGCGATCTGTGCTTGGCGCGCTCCGTCACGCCACACCTGGCCGATCACGCCTGTGGGAACGACGACCGAAGCGCCATCGACTGTCGCGATCTTGCATAGGGCCAATACCTTGCGATTGCCTTTCTCAATCGCTATCAGCGCGCCAGCGTCGAGGACTAGCGCGCTTGTAGCTGTGAGCGGGCCCACTCTGTTTCCTCCTCGGTCAGGGGGCCGCCTGAGGCTTTGAGCATTTCGTCGAGAACGTGGTCCAGGCTCTCGCGGCGCGCCTTGGCTTCCGCGGCGTCGGTGACCCATGCGCTGAGCGACGGTGCGACACCACTTTCGACGTCACGCCGCGCAGCTTGTAATACGGCGTCGGGAACTGTGACGGTCACCCGGGTCTTGGTTTGCATACAAACATCATACTGGTCAGGTGGGTCAGTCGAACTGCGGTGAGGTGAGCGGGCTCATCCTGGTTCGTCCACCCAACATTCGTCTTTTCCCAAGCCGGCCGACACCGTCTACCGCCGTCCTGCCAGAACGACCTGCTCAGGAGGTGAACGCTGGACGCTAGCTGCCGGTGCGAGACGTTCCCGTA
>Ga0182015_10007202_pt1 | contig 10919 bp, 7 predicted proteins | sample 712P3MmetaG_FD_120478 | JGI IMG/M metagenome (GOLD analysis project Ga0182015, IMG submission 120478) | Permafrost microbial communities from Stordalen Mire, Sweden - 712P3M metaG | ecosystem: Environmental > Terrestrial > Soil > Wetlands > Permafrost | place: Sweden: Stordalen | collected...
CGGTTGAAGTGCATCGAGTAATTGGCCCGGCCCTGGGTCGAGGAGCGCATGTGGGTGGCATACCCAAACATCTCGCTCAACGGCACATTGGCCTTGATGACCTGGGACCCAGCCCGATGCTCCATGCCCTCGATGCGGCCGCGACGGGAGTTGAGGTCACCAATGATGGTTCCCATGTACTCTTCCGGCACAACCACTTCGACCGACATGACCGGCTCCAGCAGTACCGGAGTCGCTTTACGCGCTGCTTCCTTGAACGCCATCGAGCCGGCAATCTTGAACGCCATTTCGTTGGAGTCGACATCGTGATAGCTGCCGTCAAACAGGGTCGCCTTGACATCAACGATCTCGTAACCGGCGAGCACGCCACCCTGGAGAGCCTCGCGAATCCCCTGCTCGGTAGGCTTGATGTATTCCTTGGGCACCACGCCACCCTTGATATCGTTGATGAACTCAAAGCCTTTGCCGGTCTCGTTGGGTTCGACACGGATCTTCACGTGGCCATAGTTACCCGAACCACCCGTTTGCCGGATGTATTTGCCTTCAGCCTCAGCCTTCTTGCGGATGGTCTCGCGATAGGCTACCTGGGGCTTACCGACATTGGCTTCGACCTTGTACTCACGCATCATGCGGTCGACGATGATTTCCAAATGCAACTCGCCCATACCGCTGATGATGGTCTGACCCGAATCAGGATCGGTGTGCACCTTGAAGGTAGGATCTTCCTGCGCCAGCTTGGCGAGGGCCATACCCATCTTCTCCTGATCGGCCTTGGTCTTCGGTTCCACAGCAACGTGAATAACCGGAGCCGGAAAGTCGATCGATTCGAGCACCACGGGCGCCTTGTCGGTGCAGATGGTGTCGCCCGTGATCAAATTTTTGAGTCCTACGCAGGCGCAAATGTCACCGGCATAGATCTCGACAATCTCTTCACGCTTGTTGGCGTGCATCTTGAGCAACCGCCCAATGCGCTCGCTCCTGCCGGTACGCGGATTGAGCACCGTGTCGCCGGTCTTCAAGTGACCGGAGTACAGCCGGATGAAGATCAGCTGGCCGACAAACGGGTCGGTCATGATTTTGAAGCCCAAAGCGGTCAACGGCTCACTGTCGTCGGCATGGCGGAGAATCACCTCTTCCATGTTGTCCGGATTGTGGCCCTCGATGGGAGGAACGTCGAGCGGGCTGGGCAGGTACTCGACCACCGCGTCGAGCAGTGTCTGCACACCCTTGTTCTTGAACGAACTGCCGCAGAGCACGGGGAAGAGCTTCATGCCAATGGTCGCGCCGCGCAAAGCCTTGCGCAGCTCGGCCGGGGTCGGGGTCTCGCCCTCGAGAAACTTGTGCAGCATGTCGTCATCGTTTTCAGCCACGGACTCGACCAGTTGCATGCGGAAGGCTTCTGCCTTCTTGAGCATGTCCGCTGGAATCTCTTCGACCGAGTACTTGGCGCCCATGGTCTCGTCGTGCCACAGAATGGCCCGCATCTCGAGCAGATCAACGACGCCCTTGAAGGCGCCTTCCTGGCCGATGGGGATCTGAATGGCTACCGGCTTGGCATTGAGCCGCTTGCGTATGGTGTCGATGGCGTGCTCAAAATCAGCGCCCATCTTATCCATCTTGTTAATAAAGCAAATGCGCGGCACGCCGTACTTGTCAGCCTGGCGCCACACGGTTTCCGACTGCGGTTCGACGCCGTGCACGGCGTCAAAGCAGGCCACTGCGCCATCGAGAACGCGCAGGCTGCGTTCGACCTCGGCGGTAAAGTCTACGTGGCCGGGGGTATCAATGATATTGATGCGGATATCACGCCAGGTGCAGGTGGTGGCAGCGGAGGTGATGGTGATGCCGCGCTCCTGCTCCTGCTCCATCCAATCCATGGTTGCGGTGCCTTCATGCACTTCGCCAATGCGATGGGTGATGCCGGTGTAAAACAAAATCCGTTCCGTCGTTGTTGTCTTGCCGGCGTCGATGTGCGCCATGATTCCGATATTCCGACAACGATCGAGTGGTACTAGACGAGGCACGGTATTCTCTCACTCTCGCGCGAGACGTAAGACTCGCGATTCTTCTTGCTGCTTTTGTTGCGCCTGCCGGCTTTCGGCAGCAGGCCCTGCTTCGATTCCTGTAGAACGGCGCTAACTACCAGCGGTAGTGCGCAAATGCCTTGTTCGCTTCCGCCATGCGATGGACATCTTCCTTCTTCTTCATGGCTGCGCCGCGGCCGTTGGCCGCATCCAGCAATTCGCTGGTCAATTTGTCGATCATGCCCTTTTCGCCGCGGGCCCGGCCGTAGGTGACCAGCCAGCGGATGGCGAGCGAAGTGCGCCGCTCAGGATTGACTTCGATCGGGACCTGGTAGTTCGCACCGCCCACGCGGCGTGTCTTCACTTCGAGCAGAGGCTTGCAATTTTCGACTGCCTTCTTGAACAGCTTCAATGCTTCGTCGCCGCCCTTTTGCTCCAGGTTAGTCATCGCCTGGTAGAAGATGCCCTGGGCGGTCGACTTTTTGCCGTCCCACATCATGGAGTTGACGAACTTTGTGACCAGCGATGAGTTGTAGACCGGGTCGCCGGCTACTTCCCGCTTCGCAATGTGTCCTTTTCTCGGCATAACCTTTGCAATCCCTTCAAATCTTTTGTTTGCGTCTCGGGCGTCTCGGCCTGACTCGCTGTCTTACTTGCTTGCAGCAACCTTGGGGCGCTTGGCGCCGTACTTCGAACGGCTCTGTTTCCGGTTGGCCACGCCGACCGAATCCAAGGTGCCGCGGACCACGTGATAGCGCACGCCCGGCAGATCCTTTACACGGCCTCCGCGGATGAGCACGATCGAGTGCTCCTGCAGGTTGTGGCCGATGCCAGGGATATAGGTCGTGACTTCCACGCCGTTAGTCAAGCGAACACGCGCGACCTTGCGCAACGCGGAGTTCGGCTTCTTGGGGGTTTGCGTGTAAACGCGGGTGCATACGCCGCGACGCTGTGGCGAGCCCTGCAATGCGGGCGAAGCCGTCTTATAGCGCACTGCGGTGCGGCCTTTTCTCACGAGCTGACTAAATGTAGGCAAACCTAACTCCTTTAACACTCTTACTGCCGGGCAACGCGCAGAACACGCCGCCGGGGCGCGAAGATTCATCCCTCGCAAAACAACTCTTCACCGCACATCACCGGTGCAGCGCCTAAACCCGGCGCCCACAGGAGCACGAAGCTTGCGGCGGCTGCTTCGCGGCCCTACTGAAAAAACCCAGACGAAAACTTCGACGGTGGCCGCGCGTTTCTTTTCCCTGTCCAGTTTTGCCACGGACACATCGCGCTCACGCGCTAATGCGCCTCGTGCCGAACCAGGCACCGGAAAAGAAGCCAGTTCCGTTTCGAAGTTCCGGCCCGCATAGCCTCCCCAGGTGGGAGGTGTCGCAAAGGCCGATGCGATTGTTCCCCCGCATCACGCAAGCGTTTTGAAGGGACTCTGATGAGTGAGCCGCAAACTACTGCTGCCGGTCTTAGGGGCGCCTTGCTGCGGGTACGTAAGGGTTCTTGTAAACCATCAACCTTCGCCGCGGCACATCAATCAAGCACGCACTTTACCTGCACATGCGGAACCTTCTAAAGATACCAAGACGCGCGCCCCGCCGTCAATGGCGCGGTTGCTGGGCTCTACTTTGACGACAAGAACCGGCGGCGGAGGGGATGGAGCAGCAGCCAAGCCAGACCACCGTAGGCCGCGACGTCGACTACGTACACAATAAAAGTAGAAATGAGCCCCCAAGGATGAGTATCCCCTTCGGGATTGAAGCCCGAGTCAGGCATAAACGCACCTGCCGCGATACCCGGCAGGTGCAGCCAGTACGGAACCGGAGCGGTCTGGTCAAAATGGCCAAGCACCTGGACAATGCCGACGAACGCCGCCCCAAGCAGGAACGCCGCAAAGCTCCGAGTCATAATGCCCAATTCTACTGCGCGCGCCGTTACCACCTTGTAGATCGAGGTTATGCTAGCATCCGTCCTAAATGACTGCCGCCCCCAGCCTGCACGCTTCTGTCCTGACGGCTTGCCGCCGCGCCTTCTCCTTACTACTAGCGATGATTGCGCTTGGAGGCGGTGGTACTGCTTTGGCTGGCCAGAGTGCTGCTGCCGGATCTGCGGCGCCGGTCGATCCGCGCATTGCGAACGTCCTGTCGGAACTGGAGGCGACGCGCGTGATCCGCCAAGCCGCGCTCTCGCCGGACGGGCAGTGGATCGCCTGGGTAGTGGACGGGGACGGAGGAACCGAGATTCAGGTTGCACCCATGGCTGACCCGGCTCATCCCCGGCGGCTCACCGCGGGGACCGGCGCACCCTGCACCGAGCAGAGCCTGGCGTGGTCCTTTGGTGACGACCTCGCCTTCACATCGGATTGCAATGCTGCTGCCGGAGCGACGGGCCAAGCGGACGTTTATATTGCCGCGCCTGCGGCGGCCAGTGTTGCGCCCCGGCGCTTGACCCATCTGCACGGCGGAGTCACCAGCCTGGCATTCTCTCCGGACAGCTTGCATATTGCGTGCCTGTATATCGAAGGGGCCACACGGCCGGCGGGCGCACTGGCGCCGATGAAGCCGCCAGCGGGTGTGATTGGCGTAGAGGGCCTCGAGATCCAGCGGGTGGCCACCATCGAAACTGCCTCCGGCGCATTTCGTCAGGTCACCCCGGCGACGCTCCATGTGTACGAATATGACTGGTCGCATCATACGAAAGCGTTCGTCTACACGGCCGCCGCTCCTCCTGGGGAAAATAATTGGTGGGTGGCCAAGCTCTATACCCAAGCTCTCGATGGTTCGCCGCGGATGGTACTCGATCCGGGACAGACGCCGGGGACGCTGCACGGTCTGCAGATCGCCGTGCCCCGCTGGTCTCCGGATGAGCAGCAGATCGCGTTCATCGGAGGCCTGATGAGCGACCAGGGCGCGACCGGGGGTGACATCTATATAGTGTCCACTGCTGGGGGAGAGGTGAAGAGCCTCAACCCGAATTCCGACAAGAGCGCGGTTTGGATTCACTGGCTTCAGGGCGTACCGCTCTATGAAGGATCGGCTGCTGGCCTCGACCGGCTGCGGGCGAAGCTACTCGTCTCCTGGGTCAAAGCGGGCCAGGTAGAGATCGGCGAATTGGACCCCGCCACGGGAAAAGCCACGGCCAACTACGCGACCACTCTCGCGGCTACGGCCGGCGACGGCCGACTCGAACAGAGTCTCTCGGTCACGCAGAGAATCGGGGGCACCGGTGGCCGCGAGGTGGCGTTTATCAAGAGCTCCTTCTCGGAAGCTCCCGAGGTGTTCGCCGGCCCACTAGGAGGTCCGGCGCATGCGATTACGCACTACAACGACGCCCGGAAGCCCTTGTGGGGCAAGGCTGAGTCCGTGCAATGGACCAGCGACGCTTTTCCCGTGCAGGGATGGCTGCTGTACCCGGCACATTACGATCCGGGGAAGAAATATCCGCTTATTGTCAGCGTACACGGCGGGCCTTCGAGTGCGGTTCTTCCCCGTTGGCCCGATCTGGGGTACACGCCAACCGCTTTTTCTGCGTTGGATTACTTTGTGCTTATGCCGAACCCGCGCGGCAGCTATGGCGAGGGGGAGGCCTTTACCCAGGCCAACCGTAAGGATTTCGGGTACGGCGATCTGCGGGACATCCTCACCGGGGTGGACGCGGTGAGCGCGAAGTGGGGCATCGATCCGCAGCGCATCGGCCTCACCGGGTGGAGTTACGGCGGCTTTATGACCATGTTTGCAGTGACCCAGACGCAGCGTTTTCACGCGGCGGTCGCGGGCGCCGGCATCTCCGACTGGAAGAGCTATTACGGGGAAAACTCCATCGATCAATGGATGACCCCGTTTTTCGGCGCCTCGGTGTACGACGACCCCGCAGTCTATGCCAAGAGTTCGGCCATCGACTTCATTGGCAAGGTCAAAACGCCAACTTTGGTGGTCGTGGGCGACCGGGACGGCGAGTGCCCTGCCCCGCAGTCCTTCGAGTTCTGGCATGCGCTGCGCGCCGAGCATGTGCCTACAGAGCTGGTGGTCTACCCGGACGAGGGCCACCACTTCAACTCTCCGCAGCATCGCCGCGATGTGCTGGCACGCGCTCTCTCGTGGTTCGAGCAGTACATGCCGCCGCAGAGCTAGGGGAACGACGTCTCGGGGCGGGTTGAGCCGTCGAAGGCGAACAGATAGGAAAATAGCGCCGCAGGGGCTAAAGCCCTTGTCATTTGCGGCTTTTGCCGCACGACTGAAGTCGTGCCCTGATACAAAGCCAGGGCTGGTTGAGGAAAGCCGTACCTCAGCGGAAGCCGCGTCGTCCATCGAACTTTATGGCACGGCTAAAGCCGTGCCCTTCCTTCAAGGTTTGGCTTTCTCATCTGAACGGTCGCATTCCTTGAGTTTTTCCGCAGCGTGTGAAGCCCTGGCCATTTGCGGCTCTTTACGGCACGACTGAAGTCGTGCGCTGATACCAAGCCAGGGCTCTTCCTGCGAGATCCGACCCAAATGGAACATGTGACGAGTTCGAACAACATGCGGCATGGGAAGATGCCGTGCGCCTCCGTCACTCTCGTTTCCGCCTCCTGTGGGGAGGGCAACGCGGGTGAGGACGGCAACCCGGTGATGATGATTTCTGTTCACCTTTTCGGCGGCGAGGGTGGGGCCTGTTGCCTCGTAGCCCAGTCCCTTCTACACTTACAACTGTTGACCACGCACAACTCAGCAAGCGCATCGAGGCGGTGTCTACGGTGCCAGCGACCGGGCAACGCACAAGCCACGCTCCAATCGAAGTTGGAGAGATCGCCCGCGGCAGAGCTGGTGGTGGGACAAGTGTTCACGCAATTGGTAGTTCATCAACCGCCGGGGGCGGCGACACCCGGCGGGGAGGTTTCATGCAGCGGTTTTTGACTTTTTTGGTTTTGACTCTCCTTACTGTTCCCGTGGGTCTTTCTCTCCAGGGCTGTGCCAACAAGAACTCGACCTACTGCAACGGGTCGGGGTACGGCTACAACAAGAACCAGCCAGTCGCTATCTCTCTTCAGCCGCAGACCACCGGCCTCTCGGTTGCCTTTTCGCAAACTTCGCAACTGCAATCGCCCACAGCTCAGAATTGCACTGGCGCCGCTGCGTCGGTAAGCACCTATGCCTATGGCACGACCGACCGCACCATCGCCGATGTATCGCCGACCGGCGCGGTTTGCGGCGGGACGTGGAATCTGCACACCCCCGGGGTTGCCGCCTATACCACCTGCCTACCTACCAACAAGACTGGTATCGCGTATATGACCGCGGCTGCTGATGGATTTACCAGCAACCAGGTCGCGGTGTATTCGCACCCAAATATCACCAGTCTTACGGTCCAGGGTCCGACCAACACGACCACGGGTAAGCCGGAGTGTCTTTCTCAGGGTCTGACGTCGCAGCTGGACGCGAAGGCATACACCACCACCAGCGCCGGCCAGGTTCTTCTCTGCAGCCCTGACATCCTGCCGGGCGGCGGCTACGGGCCCACGGATTGCAATAACGTGATCGGCCACCTGACCTACGCCGCAGCCAGCAGCGGGATCGTCACCATCGACCAGAACGGCGTCGCCACGGCGCAGGCTCCGGGCTCTACCCTGATTACCGGGACCATTGCCCAGACGAGCAGCAACGCGGGCTACTTTTATACCTGTCCGCCGGCCAAGATTGCCCTAAGCGTGGCGTCGACCGGCGCGACCAGCGCCAGCGTCACCCTCAACACGCCCCTGTCGCTCACCGCCACGGTGACGGACGTCAATAACAACGTGATCAACGGGCTGCCGCTGAGCTATGTCTCGACCAACCCGGGCGCCATCGCCGTAAGCGCCACGGGGGCAGTAACAGCCACGTTTCCTTCCAATTCGGCAATCACCGCGATCTGCCAGCCGACGACCTGCAATCCGGCTCCGATCAATGTGATGGGAACACTGGGGACCGGAGTCCCGGTGCTCAGCAACTTCGTGCAAATCACATCGCCGGGCAAGAACAGCAACTACATCTGGGTATCCAGTCCGGGTTCGCCTTACTTTGTGCCGATTGATCTTTCGACGGGAACCATCGGCAACCAGATCAAGATGCCTTACTCGCCCAACTCCATGGTCCTGGACCCGACGGGAACAACGCTCTATTTCGGCAGCTATCACGAGTTGATGACATACACCGCAGCCAGCAACAGCCTGGCGACGGAGGCGACGGGCGTTCCGGGCGTGGTGCTCGCGGTCTCGCCCACCAACTCCGCGGTGGTGGTGAATGACCAGTTGCGCGGCGTGCTCTACCTTTACACGCCGGCCAATGGAAGCTATACCTCGTTTGCCGGCATCGGCGAGAAGGCCGCCTTCACCGCCGATGGGCAGACGGTATACATCGTGGGCGAAGGGGTTTTGTACATTCACAACGCGTTTACGGGATGGTCGATAGAAACTCTGCCTGCGAACCAGGCCACTACAACTTCGGGGATCTGCCCGGCGACCAACACGACCAGCCCCATCCCCACGGATCCAACGACCTATCCGCCGAATACCACCGCCAACCCGAACAATACCTACAACATGTTCTGCTCGCCCGATCTGGCGGTAACGATTCCGGCTGCGGCCGTCTTTCTTTCCGGCGCGACCACCTCCGCCTACGGAGAGTGCCCGGAGACCACGGTGAAGCCAGTAGTGAATTATCCCGAGGCGACCACGGTGGCAGCGGCCTCTGACCATGTGGCATCGACCACCGATGGCAAACACATCATCGGCGCCTCCGCCAATCCACCGGTGCTCACGGATCTGTCGCTCACGGTGCCGATCGATGCCTGCCCGTCGGATGCGAATGCGCAAACGACAGGGATCGTGTTTAATCCTCCGCCGACCGTCCTGCAGACATCGCTGGCCGCGTACGGCATCACGAATATCAACGAGGTGGTTCCGGCCACCAACTCACTCGAGGCCTTCATTACGTACGCGAGCGCCGCAACCACGCCTCCCGCCGGTGGAGCGTTGTTGCCGGTCTACAAACCCTCCACGACGGCAGGAGAGTTGGGCACGCTCAACAGCGTCAAGCTCACTGGCACCGCGCTCGCGCCGGTGGCGGGAATTTTCTCCCCCGATAACACCATCTTCTTTGCCGGAACCACCGGGGACGATCAACTGCACCTGATCAACACCACGACGCTCGAGGATACGCAGCAGATCAACCCCAAGCTGACGGATATCAACGGCGCGCCGTTGCCGCCTGTTTTCCTGGCGGTCAAGCCGCGGCCGACCACGTAGATTCCAGGACCCTCCCTGCCACGAACTCGGGTACCGAGTTCGCGGCAGGGAGGGTTTCTAAAATCTAGTTCTCAGATTTGGGTGGGGTTGGGGCCGGGGACGGATTTAAAGCATTTTTCGTAATACCGTGGTCTGGTGAGATCGGCTATGTGCGGCCATCCTTCGGCGGAATGGCCGCGTCAACTTCAGCTACTCGGTCTACACCATTACGAAAAATGAATTAATCGCCGGCGAGGGAGATGGCGTCGGAGGGTCCGCCGTAGGAGGAGCCGCCGCCTCGCTCCCACCCCAGGATGTCTGAGATCTGGTCCGCCAGGGTCAAGGGATCGAAGGGTTTGGAGAGAATCGCCGCCGCGCCCAGTTCATCGAGCTTGCGCCTATCCTGCCCTTGCACTTTGGCGGTGAGCAGGAGCACGGGGATATGGGCGGTGTTCCCATTCTGCTTCAGAATCTGATAGGTTGTCGGGCCATCGATATCGGGCATCATGACATCGAGCAAAATGGCATCCGGTTGTTCGAGCGAAGCACGACGTATGCCTTGCGCACCGGAAGGGGCCAGGATCACTTGCCAGCCGGCGATCGTCTCCAGGCTAAGGGCCGTCACCTCACGGATATCGGCTTCATCATCGATGATCAGAATGCGAGGAATCATGCCCTGCGCCCGCTCTCTTTTGTTGTTATCACTCTAGGTTCGCCAATCGCAGGCGTACATAACACTTGCTGTGCATTACCTTGATAATACGTCGTTTACGTCATTTCATGAAAATGCTCACCAAGTTGCGCGCGGATGTCGCAGCGCACAGTTGCAGTTGCGGATGCAGGTTCTCGCACCCGGCCGGCAACGAATGGAATCGAACGACCCTTTGAGGAAGTTTTGTGGATCGTCCAGAAGTATCGGTTATGCTTTAGCGACTGGCCGGCGCGAAGCCCGGCAAACATGCGAGGAAGAGATGACCAGACTGCTCAGAGTAAGCATAGGAATGTTGACGCTACCGGCTTTGCTGGCGGTATCTGCGTCAGCGGCGATGTTCAAGAACAAAGGCGTCGAAGTGAACTTCAAAACCAGCCAGGGCGAGGACGCGGGAACCGCCACGCTTACCCCCGAGGGCAACGGGGTCAAGGTCAAATTGAGCCTCAGGAACCTTCCCGAGGGTGAGCACGCCATCCACGTCCACCAGAACGCAAAATGCGACGGCCCGGATTTCAAATCGGCGGGCGGCCATCTGAACCCATTCGCGAAAGAGCATGGAACTAAAAATCCCAAGGGCGCTCATGCCGGCGACATGCCCATCAACTTGCAGGTTTTGGCGGACGGCACCGACCACGTGTCGTTCGTAACCCAAAGTATTTCTCTGAAGAAGGATGCCCAAAACTGGGTCTTCGCCAATGGCGGCACAGCCTTCGTCATTCACGAAAAGGCGGACGACATGATGACCGACCCGACAGGCAACGCGGGTGGGAGAATCGCCTGCGGTTTGATTGTCGCTCCGTAGTTGTTTGGGTGCAAAGAGTATCTCAGGGGCTTGTATGTTGTTTTTGTTGTAGGGGAGGTATGGTGTGTTGAGCACCATGTTCCGGGGAAGGCCGATCAGGGGCGAGGCGCGTTTTGTTGGCAGCCTGAGCTTTAGATGGGCCCC
>Ga0182015_10007203_pt1 | contig 10918 bp, 11 predicted proteins | sample 712P3MmetaG_FD_120478 | JGI IMG/M metagenome (GOLD analysis project Ga0182015, IMG submission 120478) | Permafrost microbial communities from Stordalen Mire, Sweden - 712P3M metaG | ecosystem: Environmental > Terrestrial > Soil > Wetlands > Permafrost | place: Sweden: Stordalen | collected...
CGATCCCGATCTACCAGGGCGGCGCCGAATACTCGGCGATCCGCCAATCCAAGGAGACGCTTGGCCAACAGCGGCTCAACCTGGATATCAACCGCGATCAGGCGCGGGCGACGGTGGTGCAGAGCTGGGGCCAGCTCGACGCCGCCAAAGCGCAAATCGAGGCGACTACCGCGCAGGTCAACGCCGCCGAGATCGCGCTCAACGGCGTGCGCGAGGAAGCCCGCGTCGGTCAGCGCACAACGCTCGATGTGCTCAACGCGCAACAGGAACTCGTGAACGCCCGCGTCGCGCTGGTCACGGCCCAGCACGATCGCGTCGTGGCCTCTTACACTTTGCTTGCGGCGGTCGGCGGCCTTTCGATGCCGAGGCTTGGCCTTAACGTCCTGATCTACGATCCGATGGTGCACTATCAACAGGTGCGCGACGCATGGATCGGCGTGCGCAATCCCGATGGCAGATAGGCCGAATAGCGGCCGCGTCGACGGGTAACCATTCGACGATCGCCAGCCACGGATTGGGTTGCCATCGACTTTTGCCATGACATACTTAACGGTGGCGATGCATAGTTGCGCTCACGTGATTCGCGGTCGGCGAACCCACTGGCAGTCATCATCTGCTTGCGGGGGCCGCGGCGGGGGACACGCACGGAATAATGCGAGGATGCGCGCATGACGCAGCCGGCGAAATCGCAAGAACCGTCGATGGAGGAAATTCTCGCCTCTATTCGCCGCATTATTGCCGACGACGATGCCAGCAAAACGTCGCAACGGGCGGCGGAACCTCCGAAGCCGGCGGCCCAACCCGTCGCGCCGCCACGAGCGCCGTCCGCTCCGCCGCAAAACGGTCAATCGGAGCCGATCGCGCCAGAACTTGATGCCGAAGCGCCGGCCGATTCGGCTGCGATAGGTGGCGGGGGCCTGGAGGATCACGCCGCCGACATTCTGGATCTTACCGAATCGATGGCAGCGCCCGCGTTCAGTCAACCGGCGCCCGCGTCGGAGCCGGTGCCGCAATTTCGAAAGATCGAAGGTTATTCCGATGTGAGCTTCGACGAGGCGGAGCAAACGCCAGCCATGCATAAATCCATGGAGGGATCGGCCCTCTTCGCGCGCCGCGATAGTGAGCAAGGCCTGCTGTCGTCGGCCACGAGCAGTGCGGTCGACTCCGCGTTCAATACGCTTGCCCAGACTGTGTTGGTCCAGAACGCGCGCACGCTCGAGGACCTCGTGCGCGAGATGCTGCGGCCGATGCTGAAGTCCTGGCTCGACGACAATCTCCCCGGCATGGTCGAACGACTGGTGCGGGCCGAGATCGAGCGCGTCGCGCGCGGACGCTGAGCCGGCAACAAGCCCATTCCGCCGAAATCGACGTCACGCGCCTTTGAGCGCGGTGGCGAGTCTGAGCGCGTGCTCCGAGAGCGCCGCCGGCTCTTCCTTGAAACTCGCCGGCGGTTTGAGCGCCACGCCGATTTTTCGCGGAATGACGTGGATATGAAGGTGGAACACCACCTGGCCGCCGGCCGGCTCGTTGAATTGTTGAATGGTCAGGCCGTCAGCGGAAAAGGCTGTCATCGCCGCCCGCGCAACCGTTTGGACCGCCTTGATGAGATAGGCGAGATCGTCGGGCGCGATATCGAGAATCGTGCGCGCCGGCGCCTTGGGGATCACCAAAGTATGGCCCGGCGCCCGCGGCATGAGGTCGAGAAAGGCGAGGACCTTGTCGTTCTCATAAACCTTGTGTGCCGGCAACTCGCCGCGCAGGATTTTGGCAAAGACATTATTCGGATCGTAGTCGGTCATCGTGCCCTCCGCTCAGGGCATGATCCCGAAAAGTGGATACCGTTTTCGGAAAAGATCATGCCCAATCAAAGTCGCCGCGATCGTAATCACTCCGTCTCGATCGCGACATCCTGGCGGTAGGGCGCGGTAGCGGCAAGCTCGGCGCCGACCGCGGCGACGTAGGCGCGCTCGCGCACCAGATAGTCGGCGATCCCTCGCCGCAACGCCGGATCGGCAATGCAGTGAGCCGAATAGGTGGTCGCCGGCATGTAGCCACGGGCGATCTTGTGTTCGCCTTGGGCGCCGGCCTCGACGCGCGAAAGCTTATGCGCGATCGCGTAGTCGAGCGCTTGATAGTAACACAGCTCGAAATGCAGGAACGGGTGATGCTCGACGGCGCCCCAATGGCGGCCGAACAAAGTGTGGGAGCCGATGAAATTGATGGCGCCGGCGATCCAGCGCCCGGAACGTTTGGCCATCACCAAAAGGATGCGGTCGCGCATGGTTTCGCCCACCAGCGAAAAGAACGGCCGGGTGAGATAGGGCCGGCCCCATTTGCGCGAACCGGTTTCCGTGTAGAACGCGAAGAAGTGATCCCATACGTCCTCGGTGAGGTCGCTGCCGGTGAGCCAGTGCACGCTGACGCCGTTAGCCAAGGCGTCGGCTCGCTCGCGGCGGATGGTCTTGCGCTTGCGCGCCGCGAGCGCGGCGAGGAAGTCATCGAAGCTTACGTAGCCGGGATTTTCCCAGTGGAACTGCTGGTCCGTGCGCTGCAGGAATCCGAGTTCGCCGAGGAAGCGGAATTCAGGTTCGGTCGCAAAGGTAACGTGAACGCCCGATGCGTCGTCGATGCGGCAAAGTTCGATCAGGCCGCCGACGAGGGTTTTGCGAACCTCGTCCGCGTGCGGGCCCGGCCGCACCAGCAGCCGGCGTCCGGTTGCCGGCGTGAACGGTACCGCCACCTGCAGCTTCGGGTAATAGCTGCCGCCGGCGTGCGCGTAGGCTTCGGCCCAGCCATGATCGAATACGTATTCACCCTGCGAGTGGCTCTTGAGATAGCACGGCGCGGCGGCCACCAGCGTGCCGTCGACGGCCTGCACGAGGACGTGCTGGACATGCCACCCAGAACGGCCGCCAACTGATTTCGAAGTCTCAAGAGCCGAAAGAAAATCATGCGATAAGAACGGGTTAAATACAGTTTCCTGGCTTTCAGGCTGAGCTGGGGGCGCGGCCCCTTCGTGGTGCTGATCCGCCTGCGGGTTGGCGCAAGCGTCCCACGCCGCGGCGCCGACTTCGCCGATCGCGTTCACTGCGACGACGCGGAGTTCACCGGCCGCGGGGCGCGCGCAATCCCTCAAGGTCCGATTCTCGTTCTCGGCATGGTTCATGGCCGAAAGCCTTCGAAAATCATCTGATCCGCCCAGTGCGCGGCGCGTTGGCGCTCGGCCTCCGTCCGCACCACCCAGGTCATCAGCGGCAGGCACAAAGCATGCCGTGCAAGGAACGGTGCGAGCGCCGGCAGATTGTCGATCGCATAAGCCACGAAGTGCGGCCGCGCCGTCAAGGCGGGGAGGAGAGACCCCATGCCGTAACGCAACCAGGCCGGCATCTGATCCCAATAGGGATGCGGCCGGTACTTTGCCGCAATGATTCCGCGCGGCAAGCGAGGGGCTTTTTGCCGCAGGAGTGCAAGCTGCATCGGATCGAAGGACATTGGGGCGGCCGGTCCGCTGTAGGCGGCGAGGACCGCCGCCACGCGCGCGGGGAGGCGACGGTCGCCGTCGAAGCGGCTTTTCAGTTCGACGAGGATAGGGACGCGTCCGCTGACCAGGTCGCAGAGTTCGCCGAGCGTCATCATGCGCTCGTCGCTGCCGCGGAACGTCACGCGGCTGAGCGCGGCGGCGCTCAATCGATCGAGCCGCTCGTCGCCGTCGATGAGGCGGCCGAGCACGGCGTCATGGTGCACCATGGCCTCGCCGTCGGCGCTGATTTGCACATCGACTTCGATGCCGTAGCCGGCGGCAATAGCCGCGCGCACGGCGCCGGCGGTGTTTTCGACGACGCCACTTGCGGCGTCATGCAGCCCGCGATGGGCAATCGGCCGCGCCGTAAGCCAGTCGAAAGTGGTCCGCAACGTCAGGACACTTCGAACAAGCCCTCGACCTCGATCGCCGCGTCCAGCGGCAACGCCGAGACGCCGACCGTCGTGCGTGCGTGCTTGCCCTTCTCGCCGAAGGCCGCGACCATCAGGTCCGACGCGCCGTTCATCACCTTCGGACCGTCGACGAATCCCGCCGCGGCGTTCACGAACCCGCCAAGCCGCACCACGCGCATCACCTTGTCGAGGTCGCCAAGCGCGGCCTTGACCTGCGCAAGCACATTGACCGCGCAGGCGCGCGCCGCCTTCTGGCCGTCCTCGATCGAAACGCCGGCGCCGAGCTGTCCCTTGGCGACAAGCTTGCCGGCATCGAGGCAGATCTGTCCGGACACCATCAGGAGATTGCCGGTCCGCACGAAGGGCACGTAATTGGCAACCGGGGCGGTTGGCTCCGCCAGAACGACACCAAGCTCGCTTAACTTCTTCTCCACCGTGCCGGCCATGGCCGTTCTCCAAATTGTGTTCAAGGTTCGCGGCTTCTTCGCCGATCATAGCCTATCATGCAAGGGAGGCCCGCCGGGTCATCCGCGGTTGCGGCCGGTGGCCAAGGCCCTTATCTTTGCCGCCATCCGGAAAGACAATACGACGCAGGATTTACGGGGGAGCCGGCGAGGGGACTGTTCCTGACTCGAGCAATGCAAGAGAGGTCCATGGCCGTAGCTCCCGCCTTTGCATCGCGCAGCGCCCTCCTGGCCTGCACGCTGGTTTTCGGCGCGCCGGCATCCGCCGTCAAAGCGCAGGACATTCCAATCGTGCTGGCGCCCCACCGGGCGGTGTATGACCTTGCGCTCGGCCAGACGCGCGACAACGCGCAAGTGGTCGGCGTGCGCGGGCGCATTCTTTACGACTTCGACGGCAATTCCTGCGACGGCTACACGCTGCAATTTCGCCAAGTCTCCGAATTGGATTCCGGCGAGGGCAAGATATCCACAAGCGATCTGCGCTCGACGACTTGGGAAGGCGGCGACGCTAAGCGATTCAAGTTTACCTCGCAAAACTTCCTTGATCAGAAACTGGTCGATTCCGTCGACGGCCATGCCGAACATGGCGCCGCCGCGACAGCCGTCGATCTCGCCAAGCCGGAGCACAAAGTCCTCGATATCGACGCCGCGGCAGTATTCCCGACGCAGCACATGGTGCGGGTGATCGCCGCCGCCCGCGCCGGCAAGTCTGTTCTCGACTTTCCCGTCTTTGACGGGTCCGACACCGGCGACAAAGTTTACGACACGCTCACCGTCATTGGCCGCAAGCTCGCGCCGGAAGAGCGCAAGCACGACGACGCCGTGGTCGCCGAGCCGAAGCTCGCGGGCGTGTCGCGCTGGCCGGTCTCGATCAGCTATTTTGAGAAGGGCAAAGCCCAAAAAAGCAGTGAGCAAACACCGGTTTATGCTATCGGCTTCGAGCTCTACGAGAACGGCATTTCGCGCGCGGTGTCGCTCGATTACAACGACTTCGTCGTGACCGGCAAACTCTCCTCGCTGGAGATCAAGGACGTTAAGCCGTGCCCGTGAGCTAACCCGTCGTTTCGCGTTACACCGCCGAAACGCTTCAAAGCCTTCGTTCATTGCAGTCCAAAGAAAACGAAGCCAAGTCCGGGCTGCCTGAAAGCGCGGTTGACAAGATTACATTGTAAATTTACAGTGTAACTTATGCCGCGCAACCTGTCCGTCGCTGAGATCAAACTGTTTCGCGAGCGCCTTTGCGCGGTCGCGGAAAAGCTTTTCGCCGAGCGTGGGCCGCAGGCGGTGACAATGCGGGAACTGGCGCGGGAACTGGGCGTGAGCGCGATGACGCCGTACCGTTATTTTCACGACAAGGATGAAATTCTCGCGGCCGTGCGCGCGGCCGCGTTCGATCGTTTCGCGGTCGCAATCGAACACGCTGCCGCAGTCAAAGGCGGCGCCGTAGCGCGTGCGAACGCCGTCGGCCGCGCCTATCTCGATTTCGCGTTCAAGGAATCCGACGCCTACAAGCTGATGTTCGACATCAACCAGCCTGACGTCGGCCGCTTTCCCGATCTCGCCCGCGCCGGCCAGCGGGCGCGTAAAACGATGGCCGGCTACATGAAACAACTTGTCGCCGGCGGATATCTCGACGGCGATCCGGAGACGCTGGGCCAGATTTTCTGGGCCATGGTGCACGGCCTCGTCATGCTGCACCTCACGGGCAGGCTCGATCCCAAGCCCGATTTTTCAACCCTGCACCGAAAAGCCATGCGCCTTCTGGCGCGCGGCGCCGGCGCTTCCCCTCGCGAAGCCAAAAGGAGAGCATCATGAGTCTGCCATTCCCCGATCAACCGTTCTTTTCAGGAAACTATGCCCCGGTGTCGTTCGAAGCCGATGCGCCCGACCTGCCGCTGCGCGGTGAGCTGCCGAAGGATCTTGCGGGGACGTTGTACCGCAATGGCCCCAATCCGCAATTCGCGCCGCGCGATCCGAACCATCACTGGTTTGTCGGCGACGGCATGATCCACGCTTTTCACATCGCCGACGGCCGGGTGTCCTACCGCAATCGGTGGGTACGGACGCCGAAATGGGAGCAGGAACACGCGGCGCACGGGTCGCTATTCGGTAGCTGGGGCAATCCGGCAACCACCGATCCATCGGTTCGCGGCAAGGATGGCGGCGTTGCCAACACCAACATCGTCTGGCATGCCGGCAAGCTGTTCGCCTTGGAGGAGGGTCACCGCCCGTTCGCGCTCGATCCCGAGACGTTGGCGGCGCAGGGCTACTGGGACTTTGGCGGTGCATTCACCGGCGCCCGCTTCACCGCGCATCCGAAAATCGATCCTGAGACCGGCGAAATGGTGTTCTTCGCCTATTCTGCTTCCGGCTTTTTTTCGCCGACGCTGGCATACGGCGTGATCGACAAGAACGGCACGCTCACCCGGTTCGACCAGTTCGAGGCGCCCTATGCAAGCATGGTCCATGATTTCATGGTGACGCGGAACTACGTGCTGTTTCCGGTCATGCCGCTTACCGGCAGCATGCAGCGCGCGATGATGGGCAAACCGGCTTATGCGTGGGAAGCCGACAAACGCTCCTATGTCGGCGTGATGAAGCGCAACGCCGCCGTCTCGTCGGTGCGCTGGTTCGAATGCGATCCCTGCTACGTTTTCCATCCCATGAATGCCTACGAGGATGGCGACAGGATCGTCGGCGATGTCATGCAATACGAGGCGGCGCCGCTGTTTCCGGACCCCGACGGCCGGTTGGGCGATTCCGCCAAGGCGGTTGCCAGCCTCACGCGCTGGACGTTCGATCTGGCGGCCAATACGGACGGCTTCAAGCGCGAGCGGATCGACGATCTCGCTGGCGAGTTTCCGCGGTTCGACGAACGGCTCTCCGGTCTCGACTATCGCCATGGGTTTTTCGCGGCCAGCAGCAACCGGATGGTTTTCGATCGCTTCGATACGCTGGCGCATATCGATCTCAAGACCAGCAAGCGAACCGCATATCAATTACCCGCGGGCGACGCTGTATCGGAGCCGATCTTTGTTCCGCGCGGCGGTGAAGCGCCAGAGGGCGATGGTTATTTGCTCGCGACGATCTATCGCGGAGCGGATAACCGCAGCGATCTCGCCGTGTTCGACGCGACGGCGCTGGAGCGGGGCCCGATCGCGGTTGCCGAACTATCGCACCGCGTTCCATTTGGCTTCCACGGTAATTGGCGGCCGGCGGCGTAGGAACTTGACGCGCATCAGCGTTTCTCCGGCGGCTCGAAGGCGAGCCCCCTGACAACCGCGTCCTCGCCGAAGCGGGCGCGGACGCGATCGACCGCATGCTCGGCTTCCGCCGCCCGGGCGTCGACGAAGTCTGCCGGATCGGCGTGATCGGCCGTGGTGAGCGCGCTCATGCCGACGCCGAGGAGGCGGAATTTCGTGCCGTCGGTTTCGCGCTCAAGAAGGGCGCGCGCGGCGCTGAAAATCTTGCCGGCAAGCTGCGTCGGTGAGCTGAACGAGTGAGCCCGGGTGCGAATCCTGAAATCGGCGGTTTTCAGCTTGAGTGTCACCGTCGCGCCGGCGAGTGCCTTTTCTTTCAGCCGGGCGGAAACCTCCTCGGTCTGTGCCCAAAGAATCCGCTCAAGCGCACGGAACGCGGAAATATCGCGGTCGAACGTCGTCTCCGCCGACACACTCTTGGTTTCGCGATCGGCGCTGACGTGGCGTTGATCGATGCCGCGGGCGAGGCGTGCGAGGCGGCGGCCTTCCTCGCCGTAGCGGCGCATCATTTCGACCTCGCTCGCCCGCTGCAGGTCGGCAATGCGGTGAAAACCGTCGCGGGCAAGCCGGGCCGCGCTGACCTTGCCAACGCCGAAGATGAAGCTCACCGGCTTCGGCGCCAGGAACGTTAGCGCCTCGCTGCCTCCCAGCACCGCAAATCCCCGCGGCTTGTCGAGGTCGGAAGCGATTTTCGCCAGGAATTTATTGCAGGACAGCCCAATCGAGACCGTGATCGAAAGCTTCTTCTCGACGTCGACGGCAAAGCGCGCGAGCACCTTGGCCGGCGAAAGACCATGTAGCCGCTCGGTGCCGGAGAGATCGAGAAAGGCTTCGTCGATCGATAGCGGCTCAATGAGCGGCGTCAGCGCCAGCATCATCTGGCGAACCTCGCGGCCGACACGAACATATTTATCCATGTCGGGCCGCACGACGCGGGCGTGCGGGCAGAGGCGCAACGCCTCGAACATCGGCATCGCCGATCGCACGCCGAAGGTCCGGGCGACATAGCACGCCGCGGCCACGACGCCGCGGCGGCCGCCACCGATGATCACCGGCTCGGCGGCCAGCGCCGGATCGTCGCGCTTTTCGATGGTGGCGTAAAAGGCGTCGCAATCGATATGGGCGATGGAAAGCTTCGCGAGTTCGTCATGGCGCACGATACGCGGCGAGCCACAGTTGCGGCAGCGCGTCGACTGCGCTGCGGCGTCGGCGAGGCAGTCGCGGCAAAAGGCGCTCACGGCACGGTGCGGTCCTGCAACCCCCCAAGCGCGCTATGGGCGTGCGCGACCCCGGCCGGATCGATTCCGGCGCTGGCGGCAAACGCGATCAGGAGACTCTCGTCACCCAGCATATGCTCGAGCACGCCGGCGAGAAAGCCGGGCTGGGTCGCGGCGGCGCGGATTTCCGCGAGCGGTATGCCGGTTACCCCGAGGAAGCGGTTCAGCCGTTCCGGCTCTTCGGCGATGAAGGCAAGCGCCTGAATTGCCAGCATTTCCGCTGTTTCCCGTGTCGGTCGCAAAGGCGCTTTCATGGGGTCCCATTTGCCTTTCCGTAATATATGCGGGCTAGCTTGAATGCCGCTCGGGGCGCTGGCCGCCGAGGCGTCGGAGCTGGGGAGGTAAGGGACCGGGGATGGCCAAAACCGTCCTAATCGTGGAGGACAACGAGCTCAATATGAAGCTTTTCCACGATCTGTTGGAAGCCCACGGCTACAACACCGTGCAGACGCGCAACGGCATCGAAGCACTCGACTTGGCGCGCAAGCACCGGCCGGATTTGATCCTGATGGATATCCAGCTTCCCGAAGTCTCCGGGCTTGAAGTCACCAAATGGCTCAAGGACGATCAGGACCTCCGCGTCATTCCCGTGGTCGCGGTCACCGCCTTCGCCATGAAGGGCGACGAGGAACGCATCCGTGAGGGCGGCTGCGAGGCCTATCTTTCCAAACCGATCTCGGTGGGGAAGTTCATCGAGACCATCCGTCATTTCCTCGGCAATCCGTAGGACCCGCGTATGACCGCCCGCGTTCTCGTCGTTGACGATGTTCCCGCCAACGTCCGCCTGCTCGAAGCACGGCTTTCGGCTGAGTATTTCGACGTGATCACGGCGATGAGCGGGCAGGAAGCCTTGACGATCTGCGAGCGCGCCGAATTCGACCTCGTCCTCCTCGACGTGATGATGCCCGATCTGGATGGGTTCGAAGTGTGCCGGCGGCTGAAGACTAGCCCGGCCACGCATCACATCCCGGTGGTCATGGTGACCGCGCTCGACCAGCCGTCCGACAAGGTGCGTGGGCTGGAAGCCGGCGCCGACGACTTTTTGACCAAGCCGATCCCCGAAGTGGCGCTGATCGCGCGCGTGCGTTCGCTGGCGCGCCTCAAGATGGTCACCGACGAGCTGCGCATGCGCGCGGTGACCTCACGCGAGATCGGCATTGAATCGCCGGAACGCGAAGCGGTCGCCGATACCGGCCGAGGCGGCCGTGTCCTCATCGTCGACGATCGGCCGGCATCGTATGAGCGCATCGCCGCCGGGCTTGCTGTGGAGCACACCGTCGAGGTCGAGTCCGATCCGAGCGAGGCATTGTTCCGCGCGGCCGACGGCAACTACGATCTCGTCATCGTCTCGCTCGGGCTGCAGAATTTCGACGGACTGCGGCTCTGTAGCCAGGTCCGCTCCCTCGACCGCACCCATAACGTGCCGATTCTCGCCATCACTGAGCCTGACGACAATGCGCGCATGGTGCGCGGGCTCGAAATCGGCGTGAACGATTTTCTGATGCGCCCGATCGACAAGAACGAGCTGCTGGCGCGGGCGCGCAGCCAAGTGCGCAAGCGCCGCTACACGGAGCGGCTGCGCGACAACGTCCAGATCTCCATCGAAATGGCGATCACCGATGCGCTGACCGGCTTGTTCAACCGCCGTTACATGGAAAATCACCTGGCGACGCTCATCGAGCAGGCGGCTGCGCGCGGCAAGCCGCTGTCGCTGCTCGTGCTCGACATCGACTACTTCAAATCGATCAACGACACCCACGGCCACGATGCCGGTGACGACGTGCTGCGCGACTTCGCGTTGCGCATCAAGCGATCGATCCGCGGCATCGACCTGGCTTGCCGCTGCGGTGGCGAAGAGTTTGTCATCGTCATGCCGGAAACCGACATGGCGGTTGCCGCCATGGTGGCGGAGCGGCTGCGCCGGCGGATCGCCGCCGAGCCGTTTGCCATCAGCCAAGGACAGCGCAGCATTCCGGTTACGCTC
>Ga0182015_10007204_pt1 | contig 10917 bp, 10 predicted proteins | sample 712P3MmetaG_FD_120478 | JGI IMG/M metagenome (GOLD analysis project Ga0182015, IMG submission 120478) | Permafrost microbial communities from Stordalen Mire, Sweden - 712P3M metaG | ecosystem: Environmental > Terrestrial > Soil > Wetlands > Permafrost | place: Sweden: Stordalen | collected...
AGCCGCGATTTCACGTTTATCGAGAACATTGTGCAGGCGAATCTGCTGGCTTCAACCGCGCCCGCCAAGGTCGTCAACGGAGAAGTCTATAACGTGGCCTGTGGTCATGGGCACTCCTTACTCGAAACACACCAAAGCCTTTGCACCTTGATGGGACGCCCAATTCCGGTCGTCTATCGGCCGGAGCGGCGGGGCGACATTCGACATTCAGTGGCGGACATCCGCCGCGCGCAGAGGGATTTGGGGTACCACGTCAGTGTGGATTTCACCGAGGGTCTGCGCAGGACGGTCTTGTGGCATGAAAGCCACTACAGGAAGGAGCCGAAGCGCCTTGTTTGAGCGTTGAAAACCAGGCCTGGATTGGTCTCAAGGAACTGATTGAAGGAACCCTGAGCTGCGCTGACCATTGCCTCATTTGGGAGGCGAACATCTGTCTGTCCCCAGAGACGGTCCACGAGGCCGTCATATCGACGATAATTCCACTATAGAGGCAAGGATGAGCTGCTTCGCACGTGTGTCTGGCGCTTTCACGTATCTGAAGAAATCTGACCCGATCTATCGTTGGAGGGTCGAATCGGCAAACTGTCCTTTGTGCGGTCCGGCTTTCTTCCTGGCGTTGGCCAAAGATCCATTCCAAGTGCGTTGTCTCAAATGCAAGGCCAGCGTAACTAACCTTGCGATCGCAGAAGCTGCTCGCCAGAGCGTGCCCGACCTGCGATTAACATACGCCTATGAAATGTCAACCTACGGCTCGACATACGAATTTCTCAAACAACATTGCCGAATGTTGGAAGCCAGCGAGTACTATCCGGGAGCCAAGCCCGGGGAGTTGGTTAGGGGTATCCGCAATGAAGATGCTCAAAATCTTTCTTTTGACGACTGCTCTTTCGACCTAGTTACCTCCAACCAGGTTTTCGAGCACGTTCCCGATGTTGTGAAGTGTTTTCAGGAATGCAGGCGAGTGCTCAAGCCCGGCGGGATTTTGCTCTTTGCTGTGCCTTTGTATGACGAGGCTGAGACTCAGCACGTGGCGACGTTGGAAGGAAGCGTCATCCGATGGCTATCCCCGCCGGAGTACCATGCAAGCCGCGCCACAGGGCCAAATTCTGTGCCGGTATTCTGGCGTTTCTCGGTCCATGACATCGTGCGCAGGACGGAAGTGGGTGAATTCGAGCGAGTTGCCCTCCTGCCAATCTCTATCTGTGGGATCCAGAACCGACCGCAACTGGTCGTCCGGGCTATTAAGTAGGTCTCAACGTTAAGCTTCGATTGGAATCCAAACACCCATCTCCACCGAGCCGCGATTCGCATTGGCATAGTAGGGTATTGCCGTGATCGTTGCAGAGCGATTTGCGGGGCCTGAATCCGCAGCGAAGTAAAGTCCATTCCTGGGCTCGCTGTTTGCAACTCCTGTCGTCCTGATCTTGACCACCCCGCCAAGGAGATCGTCGCGAAATTCTTCTGAGAGTCTGGCTCCCGACGCAACTCGCAACAGACGAATGGAATCCCCATTATCCGTGGACTCTACGCAGTACACCAACGGCCCGCGCATGATCGCGACGCGCCCAGCATCCGCTTGAACCAGGGGGTTCGATCGCATCTGCCGCACGGGCATCGGCATCTCCAACTCAACCACATCCCCCTGCTGCCAGGTGCGGAGAATGCGCAAGTAACCGCGCGTCCATTCGTCTGTGGCAACTCGTTGACCATTCACCTTGACGGTCTCGCTCACCCTCACCTCGTTACCTACCGCTACTCCGGAGAGGCGAGATGAGATCAACCTTGTTGCGCGATCATCTATAATTGATTAAATTGCGAATGGTCGACCGAAAGTTTGAGGGACATAGCACGCGCGTCAAAGCTGACGTTCTTGTAGCAGCGTGGGAGTCTGAAGACCTTAACTCAAAAGGGCTTACCAGTCTCCGACAATCATCGGCGTGAGTTGGTATCAACTCTGCTGCAAGGATCGCAGCGATTTCCGCAGAGGCTGCAGCGACAGCGCAAAGCATCAGGCCGTGCTGTTGGATTGAACGCTGTGATGACATCCGCTCCTACTTCGGCTCTTCTGGCGGTGCAGGATCTGACCCGAGCCGCCGACCTCTTCGCCCCCATTCACGAGCGTACGGCAGGCAATGATGGTTTTGTATCTCTCGAGTTATCGCCTCTTCTCGCCAATGACACCAAGGGGTCGGTGGCTGCCGCGGCTTCATTGCACAAGAAAGCAAATCGTCCGAACCTGTTCATCAAGATTCCCGGGACGAAGGAAGGAAATCCGGCGATTGAGGAGTCGATCGCAGCTGGTGTCGCCATCAACGTCACGCTCCTTTTTTCCCGTGAGCATTATCTGGGGTCGGCCGAGGCGTACATGCGTGGGATCGAGCGGCGTGTTGCAGCGGGACTTAGCCCCGACATTCGATCCGTAGCCTCGGTTTTCCTGAGCAGTTTGGACGGTGCAACGATGGACAAAGTACCTGACCGGCTACGGGACAAGCTAGGCATTGCCATCGGACAGCAAATATACAAAGCCTATCGCGACATCCTGGAGTCGGACCGCTGGCAGCGTTTGGCTAACTTCGGTGCTCGGCCCCAGAGACTCCTGTTTGCGAGTACCGGCACGAAAGATCCAAAGGCTTCCGATGTTCTTTATATCGGCGCTCTCGCAGCGCCAAACACGATCGACACAATACCTGAGAAAACTCTTCTGGCTTTCGGCGATCATGGCAAGCGAAGGGCCGGAATTGATCTCGAACAGCTGGCAGCCGACCTGCAATCGCACGGTGCCCAATCTTTCGATGAATCGTGGCAAAACCTACTCAGCGCGATCGAGTCCAAGGGCAAAGCGTTGCAAACCGTTTCCTAATCGGTTCCACGCGCGGAAGCACTAGCGGCTAACCGGAGGTCCGAAGTGTAGATTCTTGCTATTCCAGGTCAAATTCATCTCAGCGGAACCGTGCTTTCCGCTTAAAGCGAACATCACAGCCGCACCCCACCCGTGCACAAACGCCGCGTCTGTATTCCGAGTCACCGCTCCCAGTACATTGGCGAGCTTTGTTCTCGCTTTTACGAACCCGGGGTCGTGGGTCGGATTTTCTGCTGAGGCTTTACTCAAGGCAATAATCGCCGAGCTAAGAGCGGGCGCGATCTTGGACAACGCCTCAGCCCACCAGACGATACTGACCCAGTCCGAGCTGACGGCGCTCAACTCAGTCGCGCTGAGATGGCTAAGATAAAGAATATTACTGAACCCGGCGGTATTGCCGATACTGTCCATCTGCGTCCAAGCGTTATCGTTCTTGAGTATGCTGAGACGCACCGCGTCGCTATCGTCCGACGGGTCGAGCAACGTGCGCATGACAATGCGTCCCACTTCTTCCAACTCCACCCTCGAACGCTGAGTTTGCGATGCAGGATCCTTGTAGAAAATGTTCAGGAGCGCCGGAGTGTCGTAGTGCACTGTTCCGCTGACGCATGCATGATAAAACGACGGAGTCGCTTTCAGCATGGCGTCTAGCGAACCCTGGGGAATGAGGTTAAGAGCGTATCCGAGAAGAACGTTCTCATGCATTTCATCCCACGACATCTTGCCCTTGTAGTCTAGATAGGACTGCACGACGGATAGCTTCAGATTCAGCTTGCCACCTATTGCTGCGTAGGTTGCCGTACAGAGGAAGTCCTCCATCAGCGCCTGCCTTAGCTTGTCGCTGTCGGTGGCGTAAGGGCTGGTCGACGCGCCTACGCGGCTGGTGTCGAGCTTGTCCGTGATCGTGACCTGGCCAGAGTCATCTATGAGGACCGTGCAGGTCTTAAGGTAATCCAGCGTCGATGTGGCGGTGTAGAAGCCGAGCAGGTTAACCGTGAGGGAGCGCCCCTTCTCTACCGTCTCCACGGCTATGTTTCGGATGCGCCGCGCGTTCGGAAGCGCTTCCATGGCAATCCAATCGCCATGTAACGCGAGACCGAGAGCTTTGTCAGTAGCTACTTTATCCCCCGAATTGAGCTGGATTTCGTACAGGACGGCGGCTTCATGTGTAGTCGCAGCGGAGCAGGTGGCATTTAACTGGGCGGATAGGCTTCGATCAATGCCGTCCTTGATCACATTGTTTAAGGCTATCGCATTGTCTCCGGTAATTCCCGCTTGCGCAGAATCCACCCCGGGAAGAGCCGCATTTAGTAGAGCGCCCAACACGTCATCGTTACCAATATCGCCGCCGACACCGGCATCTGCCGTGAAGCTGGCGGTAAGCGTTGAGCCATGCTTCTTATACAGCCCAATTCGCAGCACGTCGTCACTTATCTTGTAAGAGCGTACCAGGAAGTCACCGGAGACCTGGAGCGAGGTTGCGAGCTCTAGCGTCACAGAGGGCTGTATGCTGGCGGCCTCATTGAACAGTAGGTTCGCTGAAGCGAGCGCATTCAATGTGAATGGTTGCTCGAGGGAGACCGCGACCTTAACAGAACCACTAGCGTCAGTCACATTGACTGTATTGGAGGCTTGCTTACGGATTGCCGCAGCGCTGGTCGTAAGCGAGAAGTTGCCAAATCCTATAGCACAGGCATCACGCAGTAAAGGGAGCGGCGGCACAGTCGCAGAGAAGAGGCTGTAAGTCGAGCACGCCACCTTCGCGTCTCCTTCGAAAGAAACTCCGACGCCGTTGGCAGAAGCTGCGGCCGTCATCGTAGCTGTGAGGTCGAACTCAACACCGAGCCAGGCTTGGTTTGGGGCAATGGGGATGACCGGCGAGAATCCATCATCCGAGAACAGAAGTTTATCTGAGGATTTGCTGATGGTTAGCCCACAGTTCATGCCTGCACCGGCAGCAAGTGTGTCCATGTCGCCACTCAAGAAGTTCGGCGAGTTGAAGGTTCCGCCGAGAGCGACCGATTGCTCGTCAGCCTGGTCAATGGGCTTGTCGAGATCGCCAAAGAGCTGCTTTCCCATTGTGACAAGCTGGCTCAGCTTTGCCTTGGCCAACGGCGAAGTGTCGCTGATCTTCAAGTCAGTGGTGAGAGTAGCTTCGTCCGTAATCTTGATGTCCGCCATAGGAACTCTCCTTTTTTAAGGGAAGGACTAGCGTCACAGCCTTAGTGGCCCCTCCAGTGCCATCGTTCTTTACTGCTGTTTTTAACCCCTTCGTAAACAGGCTCTTGATTCCTTTTTCTAAATTCTTCGCACGCGAGCCAAGAACTCCTGCGATATATCTGGATCGCCATCTTCGCGTGGGAAAATGGTCCGAGGTCAAAGTTATTTGTGTCGGCCGTCGCGGCGCTTTTTCTGTGCTGCAGCGATAGCGTGTGTCGCATGGGTCCGCGCCGGTTGGGCCGACCGTTCAGGGTGAAGTGCAGAAAACACAGCGTCCGGGTTTCGGGCTATTACAGTAAGAAATGCGCGCGCAGAGGCTTCGGGCGTTCTGCGGCCGCCTTCCCAATGCTTCACGGCGTCCAGGCTGAAGCCGAAAGCATCCGAAAAGCCTCCCTGAGTCATGTTTAGTCCTTTGCGGATACTCTTCACGTCGATCGCGGCGGGCAGCGTGACCTTGTAGCCTGCCTTCTCACCGCCAAGGAAAGCGTCCACTTCTGCCAATCCCTGCCGCAAGTCTTCAAACATTTTGCTCATGGCCGCCTCCCATACTTTGTGAAGATAACTTCTGCTTGTTTTCCTAGCTCATTGCGTTCGGCTTTCGTCAAGTTGGCCTTCTCATTCTTGGCATAGACCGCAATCAGGAAAACCGGGAGATTCTCGTTGCGGAGGATGTAAACGATACGTGCTCCCCCGCGTTTTCCAATTCCAGCGCGTCCAAACCGAACCTTGCGAAACCCGCCCGTTCCCGAAATGACATCGCCGCACTCCGGTTTATCAGAGACCATCGCTACAATCGCCTTTCAGGTAAGAGCTTAGATCGTCAGGCGGAGGCTTGAGGTATGAATTGTCGACTATTCCCTGGACGCCTGCCCAAGCAGAGTCCGATAGAACTCTCAACCTCCGCATCGATGCCTTGTTCCAGGGCGCCTACTGTTGCGGAGGTTTAACTCTGAACTGGATACTGAGAGTCAGGCTGGGCCCGTTGAAATCTGCGGGCAGGGATGGAAGGTGTCCAACACCTACAATGGATCCCCATGCTGCCCGATCGACTTCGATTTGATGGGCGCTATCGACTAATTCCATCGCACTAATCCTGCCATCTCGGCTAATTGTGAAGCGGATTACTGTATCAGTTTGCGAATTGCTAGTCTGCGCAACCCCCTGGGGAAGCGAAGAGACCCACAATTTCCTAATCATCGACAGCGCTTGCCTCATGTAGGGCCCGAAATCCACACCTTGCGTGTCCGAAAGAATGTCCGCCGCTAGACGTGTGCCAGATTGGGTGCTGTCGTTCGGAAGTGCCGATGAGCCTGGCGTATTGGGTCGGGATCCACTAGTTTGGCCGATCACGCTGTCGGCACAGAAAAAGACGCCCATCGCAACGATGAACACTGCCGATCTCTTGATTGCCCTGGGAGTTCCGCTGATTGAGGGATTCATTATGTGTAATCCTCCGTAGTCAATACCACCCCATGATAGCGCGATGGCTTAAACGGACTGCTGCTCGGAAGCACCCCCCTGTGTCTTGGGCGAAGCTCAACCCCACCCACTATTACGCCCTGGTACGCGGGACCGGCGGGGAGAGAAGTGCCTCCAAGGTCTGGTTTTTCGTAACTACCCTCTTATGAGCTTTCCAGGCGGGGCCGGCGCCTGTTCCAAAACCCGCATAACTGGAGACCGCGTGGCCCCCTGCCTGCCAAGCAGAAATGGGATCCTTTCATCCAACAAGAACACGCCTAACTTGGGCGGACAGGCGCGAGGATGGACACGGGTAGCTGAGGCGGCAGATCTGTTTCAGTTCCGCCTCGCAAAACCTCCTAAGCAGAGGTGTTGATCAGGCTCCCAGTACCCTGTCCGTTCTCCACCAGGAAGTTGGCTAGATCGTGCTGCGCGCCCTCCTGCGGTGCGCCCTGGACGCTGCCTGCATTGAGCGAGTCGGATATTTTGCCCATCAGGGCATCGAGCGTGCTTCCAGTCTGAGCGTCGGCGACGGAAGATGTGTCCTCAGTCTGCAAATCTGCCTGAACCCTGCTGACGTCTGCCTTTGCTGCGGAGGTATTTCCAGAAGTCAGGTCTTTGAGCAGGGAGGCCAAATCGTTGCCCAGGTCGTTGGACAAAGTAGGATCAGCCTGTCCCGTCAGATTTGCGTTGGATCCACCGGGGTCGCTCTTTGCTCCGGAGTCATCTTCAGGAGTGTGTGACTTCTGCTTAGGAGTATCACGCGAGTTGCCAGATGTGTGGCTGTCTGGACCGGACGTGATTGCGGCGATCCGGGTTACACCCGTCAAGTCCGCCGCGAGCGAGCTATCGAAGGTTGAGAGGGGTAAAATATCGGCGATAGACAAGGTAACCTCCCACAACCTGGGTGATCTTGAACACTTGTAGCTCAATGCTCTATCGGCGCGGCGGCAGCAAGCGTTCAGGAAAACTTGCTTTTTCCTGCAACCTCCGGCCCCTCGTGTGGGATATCGGGACGCAAAGATCAGCCTGGCGCACCGGAACACCTGTTTTCCATTTGGTCCACGCTCGGGCGGCTGAATATCGAAAGATAGCCTCCCACTCGCAGTTTAATCAGCGACTTGCATCGCACAGGCTGCGACCAGCCTTCAGTTAGGTGCATCCACCACACAACGGCAGGTTGGCGCGTTCCCAGGTGGGGTCACTGTTGGTATCGCTCAAGTTTCCGCTGTGCGGCTTCGGTTTGGTGTGCTGTGCAGTACTCCTCTATCTGCGACCTGAACCTCCTGGGGTCCGAGGGGATGGCGCAGACACCGAGACGGAGGGAAAACGAAAGGAAGACGCTGTTATCAGTCTTGGATGAGCTCGGCCGCGGTCTTGTGGAGGTCCAGCTTCTTTGTAAGGCAGGTCCGACACAGACACCCGATTGTTCCTGGGTCGGGGACCGGCAGCGTGTGCGGAAGGTCAGAGCACCAGCAGTCATGCCCTGGAGTGCAAGATATGGGTGAGTTGCATTGGGAGCAGAATGCGTTCATGGATGGTGCTTTTAGTGTAAAGCCGCGATGAAATGACCGCCGAAGGATATTCCTTTTGACCGTGAACCTCAATATTGATTGCGTTATTCGGAGCGGCTAGTGGGGAGCTGTGGTGGCGACAATCAGAGCCATATAGGCTAAAGCCAGCAAACCTCCTGCAAAGAACTTCCCCCAGTCCTTCAGGGCAGGGCGCGACTGAAGGAAGCCCGCCATGCAAGCAAGGATAAGCAGGAAATGCCCCACGCCGCCAACCAGCACCATCAGGGTATCCGGCCGGCTCAGACGGCCTGTGTGCAGAAGAGACCAAAAGAGTCCTGCCCCTGCCTGCATGAGATGGGTTACGAACAAATTGAGGCAGTTCCAAGCTGCGGGCACGATGACCCCAGCGCCATATCCCCACGCGCTGTTTCGCCGGGTGAGCACGATGACAGCCACATAAATCAGCGCTTGGAACACGTGTAGAAGGCGAAGTTGTGGAACAAAGGCGGCGGACACTGTCAGGGCTAAGAGGAAGAGTCCAACTCCGATAAGAATCGATGCCCGTGTCCAGCGGGACCCACTTACCGCGTTTTGACTCATGCCGTTCTCTACGAAGAAGGCGGTTAAAAGGTTCCAAAACGGGCAGGGCTGAAGAGTCTGCGTGAGAACGACCATCACGAAAAGTCACTCTGGGCGCTCCCATCCGCTGCGTTTTCGCCGGCAAGTCAACAATTATCCGCTAAAGGATGTTCCTTTATGACCGATAACATCCGTATCTTATTGGGTTAAGCCTGCATTGGATACATTTGGAAACCTCGATTCTCCAAAAAGTGAAGTAGCAGCCAATTGGCCGCCACATCGGGACACTCCGCCATTCGCCGAAATGGATGTGCTCTGGATTACGGCTGGTCTTGGCTGCGATGGCGACACGATCTCGATGACCGCTGCAACCCAGCCCAGCCTCGAGGATATTCTTCTGGGTGGCATACCCTGGATTCCCAAAGTAAATTTTCACAATCCGTGTCTCTCGTATGAAAACGGCGAAGCCTTCCTGAAGCCGTTTCACAGGGCGGTCGCGGGCGAGCTGGCGCCGTTCATTCTGGTGATCGAAGGATCGATTCCGAACGAGAAAAACAAAGCCGAGGGATACTGGGCGTCGTTTGGGACGGACCAGAAAACCGGCCAACCAATCCTTACCTGCGATTGGATTGATCGCCTGGCGCCCAAGGCCTGGGCCGTCATTGCTGCCGGCACGTGCGCCACCTATGGCGGCATCCATGCAATGGAGGGGAATCCGACCGGATGCATGGGCCTTCCCGATTACTTGGGCTGGCAATGGAAATCGAAGGCGGACATTCCTATCGTGTGCGTTCCTGGGTGTCCGGTTCAGCCGGATAACTTCATGGAGACCTTGCTTTATCTGCTGCACATGGCTACAGGGAAAGCGCCCATGATCCCGCTGGACGAACGTCTTCGCCCCACCTGGCTGTTTGGGCAAACGGTCCATGAAGGGTGTGACCGAGGTGGCTACTATGAACAAGCTGACTTTGCCACCAGATACGGCGAAAGTCAGTGCATCGTAAAGTTGGGGTGCTGGGGACCGGTTGTTCAGTGCAACGTAGGGAAACGTGGTTGGATGGCGGGCATAGGCGGGTGCCCGAATGTAGGTGGCATTTGTATTGGTTGCACCATGCCGGGCTTTCCCGATAAGTTTATGCCCTTCATGAACCAGCCGCCCGGCTCATTGCTTTCCGCGAGCGCAGTAGCCACGTACGGTAAAGCGATTCACGCTCTGCGCAAGTTTACCCAGGGCTCACTCAATAAAGAGCCGAGTTGGCGGCATCGATGAGCGGCGGAACAAGCACAACGTAGTATCGCGGCGAAGTTGTGAGCTGTGAATCTACGTAGCGTGAAAGTCCACGAGGGCTCGGCTTGCAGCAAGAATGGAATTCACTCTCGCAGTCGGATCCATCGGCTCTCGACCTGGCGAGTATCGAAGCCACGCTCCAGGCGCTGGCCGAGGTGTCGTTTCCGAGCGATCCATCCAGTCCGGCCCCCTCTGCCGGCCAAGCTAAAAGCTCTGATCCACTGAGCGAGGAATTCAAGTATCGCTCACTCGTCGACCGCCTGCCTGCCGTGGTTTTCATGGCTTCCCTGGACGGCGGCATGGGCGATGCCTATGTGAGTCCCCAGGTCGAAGCAACGCTTGGATACACGCAAGGCGAATGGCTGGAAGACCCGATACGCTGGTACCAGCGCATCCATCCCGACGACAAGGAGAGATGGAGTGTCGAAGCAGCAGAAATGTTTGTTCTGGGGACACCACTGAATTCTGTTTACCGGGTGATTGCACGCGATGGCAGGGTAGTGTGGTTTCAATGCAAAGCCAGCCTGTTCCGAAGAGAAGACGACCGGCCTTATGCGATTCATGGAGTAGGTTTTGATATCACGAATTTGAAGGAAAGCGAACTGGCTTTATCGGAGAAAAATAAGCAGCTCGAGTTACTAAAAGACATCGCGACCACTGCTAACCAGGCGTCCAGCATTGCCGAGGCAATGCAATTCGCAATAGAGCGGGTGTGTGAGTTTACCGGCTGGCCGCTGGGCCACGCCTTTATTGCCCGCGCCGGCCAGAAGCATCTGGCCTCCTCTTGGAATTCGGTGCAAGACGGTCGCTTCGATGATTTCCGTGCTGCTTCTGAGGCAAGCGAATTTTCGATAGAAGCGGACCTCCTCGGTAAAGTCATTGCGGGCGCTCGGCCGATTTGGGTGAGAGACGTCGCGAATGATCCGAACTTCACTCGCCGGTCAGCGGCCCAACAAGCTGGGATCAGGTCCGCATTCGCATTTGCCGTGCTGAGCGGA
>Ga0182015_10007205_pt1 | contig 10917 bp, 9 predicted proteins | sample 712P3MmetaG_FD_120478 | JGI IMG/M metagenome (GOLD analysis project Ga0182015, IMG submission 120478) | Permafrost microbial communities from Stordalen Mire, Sweden - 712P3M metaG | ecosystem: Environmental > Terrestrial > Soil > Wetlands > Permafrost | place: Sweden: Stordalen | collected...
ACCATGGATGACTTTGCGCACTGTACGGCACTCTGGGGAAACGCTGCGGTCACGCAGTACATCGGAGGCAAGCCGCTCACCACGGAGGAGTGCTGGTCTCGCTTTCTACGCTATTTCGGTCATTGGTCTCTTCTTGGTTTTGGATTCTGGGTGGTGGAAGAAAGAGAAACCGGAGATTTTGTTGGCGAGGTCGGTTTTGCCGACTACAAACGGGAGATAGAGCCGCCCCTCGGAGATGCTCCTGAGCTGGGCTGGGTACTGGCCCCCTCGAAACACGGCAAGGGCTACGCAACCGAGGCCGTCCGCGCGGTGTTGCGTTGGGGGCGGGAGCATTTTGGCGCGAACAACGCCGTATGCCTGATCCACGCGGATCATCGAGCGTCTATCAGAGTTGCCGGAAAGTGCGGGTTTGAAGAACGGGACGTCGCGATGTACAGGGGCCGTCCGACGATCATCTTCAAAGCCGCGCCCTGAGCTACAACGTTCTGGTGAGCACAGTAGGAGCGCCGCGAAAAGACGTCATCGCGCGTGTAAGCTATCGCGGATCTCCTGTGCCACGCGCTCGTACTGGTCTGAGGCCAGATAGTCGACGCCCGCCGCAATCGCGGCTTGCCAACGCACGCGCGCGGCATCCAGCGAGCCGAAGTTATAGCTCTTGAACCATCCGAAACTGCTCAGCTCGCCGGTGGTCGCGCCATCCAGGGTATAGAAGCGGATCCAGAGCCCGTTGGCATGCGCGTGGTTCACGAGCGCTCGCAGCCGCGTCATTTTCTCCGATGTCCATTCGCCGGCGTGAGCCTGTCCGCCGAATTCAACCACGCGCCAGGGGTTGTTCCACCATCGCCGGTAATTCGTCACCTTCTCGCTGTCGATTTCTTCCGGCGAAGCTTTGTAGTCCTTGCCTTCGGAATGCACCGCGCCAAATGCCAGCACGGCATCGCCTGCCGCGAGCTGGTCGTAGAAGACCCGCTGTTGGGCATCGGCTTCTCCGGTCAGCACCAGGATCGGCTTTACACGCAGCGGCTTAGCCTCCGAAGGGTCGGCACCCTTAGGGGCGCTGCTGATCCAGTCCTGATGGCTGCGCAGCAGTTCAAGAACCGCCGCCAGATGTTCCGGCTGGTTATCCTTGAAATCCAGATTGAGCGTGATCAGCGGCCAATCACCATGGTTCCCTTTCTTCAACGCCTGTTCCACGATGGGGCGCACGCGCGCAAAGAAATATTGGTCCATGGTTGGCTCTTCGCCCGTCAGAGGCGCGCCGTGAGTGACAACGGACCAGCTTCGACCGGTCTTCGGATCGGTATACCAGCCGAGGTCCTGCTCGATCGCCAGCGGAACCCCTGTAGACAGCGCCCTGTCGATGCGGTTGCCCCACCACTCAAAATAGGGATAACAGTTGTGCGCATCCATCACCGTACGCGAGCCCGGATCGGGCACTTGCTGCGCGAACAGCACGCCGGGCACGGATGCAAAGCCGAGCACGAATGCCAGCGCGAAATCCGGAAGGAGCGGAAGTTTATGAATTGCGAATCACCTGGAGATGCAAGTCCCGAGTCTCACGGCGTTTCCCACTTGCCCGATTCCACAGAACGGCAAATCGCTTCGATCACCGCCATGTTTTTGATCGCATCCGTAAGCGGAACCGGAACCTCGGTACCTTCACGCACAGCTCGGGAAAAGACGTCGCCCTGTATCGTGTACTGGTCGCAGGTCGGGAAGGTCTCGGTGGTGATGCCGCCACCAAAGAGGTCCTTTCCGTCATCGATAAGGATCCGGCAAGGCCGGTCGTTGGGCGCGTTGAAGGGGATCTCGATCTCGATGCGGCCCTTGGTTCCCAATATTTGCATCCGTTGGTAAGGCACAAGCTGGGTGCTGCAAGTAAACGTGGCTTGACCTGAGGGGAAGTCAAGGATGGCAGAGGTCAGCCGGTCCACATGTAGATCTGGATCCTTCTCCATCAGCCCCACGACCCGCGACGGCTCCTCGCCAAAGATGAATCGCGAGGTGTTGATGGGGTAGCATCCAATGTCCATAAGTCCGCCGCCGCCGCACTCAGGGATGTTGCGGATATTCTTAGGATCGGCATTGAAGTAGCTGAAAAAACCCTGGATGGAACGCACCGGACCAATCCGGCCGGAGGCGATCAGCTCGCGTGTGCGCAACCACTGCGGATGAGTGCGTACCATGAAGGCCTCACCCACGATCACTCGCGTGCGCTTTTGCACCGCCAAAAGAGTCCTGGCTTCGGCAACCGTCATGCTCAGCGGTTTCTCGCATAAGACATGCTTGCCCGCTTCGGCAGCTTTGATCGACCAGGGCACGTGAAGCTGGTTTGGAAGCGGATTGTAAATCGCCTCAATCTGGGGGTCGGCGAGAAGCTCTTCATAAGATCCGTAAGCTTTCGCAATCCCAAGTGCACGCGCGGTCTCTTCGGCCTTGTGGAGGTCGCGTGAGGCGATCGCGATCACGTCGATCCAATCGCCTTTTTGCATGGCCGGGACGACTTTCTTAACCCCGATCGCGGCCGTGCTCAATACTCCCCAGCGAACTTTGTTTGGCATACCTACGAATAATAACTGCAAATTTGTACTGAGCGAATGGGCAAACCTCAAATCTTCTACGGACTAAAGATTCGCCATGCCGCCATCGATCAGCAACTCGCTGCCGACGATAAAAGGAGACTCGTCCGAGGCCAGAAAGACCACGGCTTTTGCGATTTCACTGGCCTTTCCGAAGCGGCCGGCAGGCACTTGGCTTTGAATGGACGCCGATACCGCCTTCTGATCGGCCTCTGACAAGCCCAGCTTGTCATAAAGAGGGGTCGAGATGGGGCCGGGGCTGACTCTGTTCACGCGAATGCCGCGCCCGATCAGCTCGCCGGAAAGAGTGCGAGCGAGCGAAAGGAGCGCCGCCTTGCTGGCTCCGTAAACGCTCGTATTGGGCATTCCGACATGTGCGTTGACCGAGGTGTTCAGCACGATCGCGGCGGGATTTGCGAAGATCGCCAGCGGCGATTGAATCAGGAAGTAGGGCCCCTTCACATTCGTGGCAAACGAGCGGTCAAATCCTGCCTCATCGAACTGTTCGACCGGCCGCAGGTCGGCGACCCCCGCATTGATAAACAGAACGTCGAGTTTGGCGAACGATTTCCGCACCGTTTCCGCGACCACCTTCTGGCTGGCTACATCACTGGCGTCCGAAGGGATGACAATTACTTCGCCGCCAAGCTCTTTGCGCGCGGCCTCCAGATTGGCCGGGTTCTTGCCCGTGATCGCGACACGAGCGCCCTCGCTGAGAAAACTCACGGGCAGTTTCGAGTCCGATGCCGGAGGTCCCGCCGGTGATGAGAGCGCGTTTTCCCTTAAGCCTATCCATGATTTCCTCCCGCATTTCGCCATGCGGCTTCTAAGTGTCCCCTGCTCCATTGCCCTTGGAAAATATAACCTGATAGATGCAACACCGTGCAAAATCGATCAATGAGATTGGAGGGAAGATGAAAGGCACGCAGGTGATTGAGTCCGGGCAGGGACCGGCTCTCTCGGCAGCGGACGTGGCGCAGCCAAAGCCGGGCCGGGGTCAAATACTGGTCCGCGTCTACGCCGCCGGAGAGATCATCGACTACAAGTGGGCTCACTTTGAGCAAGTCATCGACCCCGTCGATATTGTTTTCGATACGGTGGGCGGCGAGACACGGGAGCGATCCTGGAATGTGCTCAAACCGGGTGGCCGGCTGATCACGATTGTTGGTGATAGCGGAGCAGACCCGCGCGCAAAGGATGCCTTTTTCATCGTCGAGCCAAACAATTTTCAACTTGTGGAAGTGGCGAAGCTGCTCGATGGGGGAAGTCTGAAGGTATTCGTCAACGCCGTGGTTCCGCTGACCGGCGCCGCGACGGCCTATGCCGGCAAGGTGCAACAGAAACGAGGATATGGAAAGGTCGTGGTTGTGATCGGTCCCAACCAATGACAGACCACCTCATCTGGGCCGCTGGGCTCCTCGGACAGTTGCTTCTCCTCGGTGTGCTCTTCGCCCGCAAGCGGGTGCACCGGTTTCCCTGGTTCACCCTGCTTATCGTCTTTTACCTCCTGCGCTCGATCGCGCTGGCCACAGTCCTGCGCCTCGCTGCCCACCCGGTTCACCCGTTCACGACCATCATCATCGACCTTACGGACATCCTGTTGCAGTGCGCCGTCCTTGCCGAGCTCACCTGGATAGCGCTGAAGCCAATCGGTCCTCTTCGCCGGGTTACGTTGCCCTTGCTCCTCGTCGCGAGCGGCGTGCTGATCGTCATGCGCCTGGCGCCGTCCCACCACTCGGTCCGCGCAGCCTCGCTGCTGATTCACTTCCTGCTCACCGTGCTTATGGTGGAGTGGTCGATCATGCTCGCCTTTCTGCTGCGTCCGTTGCGGCTGTCCTGGCGCAGCCATGTTGCCGCCATTAGCTTCGGCTTCGGAGTCTATTCAGCGGCGCTTCTGGCCGGCGGCGGGTATTTCACCACCGGGCGCGAGATGCGCGACTACATTTTCTTCTCGTTCTTCCGCATTTTCGTCTATTTGTTTGTCGTGCTTTGGTGGGCGCTGAGCCTCTGGCTTTCCGAGCCGGGCTCTCGCGCATAGCCTACGACAACTTGAGCACACGCTGCAGCTGGTGGACAGCCTGGGGTATCTGCTCCGCCGGCGTGCTCCCGAAACCAAGGATGAGTCCCTGACGTGGGGTTTCGCTCATATAACTGGGAGAGAGGGGCCAAAGCCAGAGTTTGTCTTTCGCCGCGTTGATGGCAATCTCTTTATCGCGAAAGCCCTCAGGCAAGGTGACGGTTATATGCATTCCGGCTTCTGCTCCGTGCACTTCCAGGCGCTCTCCATACACTTCGCGCAGCATGTCGACCAGCGCAGTGCGCCGTTCGTTGTAGAGCACTCGCATTCGTCGTATGTGTCGTGCAAAGTGCCCGTCACCCATGAAATCCGTAAGCACCTCCTGGAAGAGGTAAGAGGGGAAGATATCCATCGCAAAGCGAACCGAGGTGAAGCGCTCCACCAGATCCGGCGGAATCACGATATAGCCCAGCCGCAAAGAGGCAAAGAGGACTTTGCTGAATGTTCCGATATAGATCACGCGGGAATTTGCGTCGAGCCCCTGCAAAGATGAGACGGGCATGCTCTCATAGCGATACTCGCTGTCGTAATCATCCTCGACGATCCAGGCCCCGGAGTCCTGAGCCCAGTTGAGCAATTGCAGACGGCGGGGTGCGGTCATGGTGGACCCAAGCGGATACTGGTGCGAGGGCGTGACGAAGGCGGCTCGCGCCTTGCGTAACCGCCGGATGCCTGCACCCACGTCCATGCCCTCATCATCGACAGGGACGGGAATAAGGCGGCAGCCTGCTCCCATGAGAACCGCCCGCGTGAGCAGGTAAGAAGGTTCTTCCACCCAAACCGGATCTCCGGGGTCGAGCAAAACCCGGGCCGTGATTTCCAGCGCCTGCTGCGATCCGGAGACGACCATGATCTGGTGCGGCTCACACTGCACGGCGCGGGCGGTGCGCAGATACTGGCAAATGGCATCGCGGAAGTGGCCGAGACCGAGTGGGTCGATGTGGTGAATCGCGTGCAGCCGTGGCCTTCCGCTGTGCCGCGCAACCAGCCTCGACCAAAGCTCGAAGGGAAACTGGTCAAGGGCCGGCTGGTGGACTCCAAATGCCCCCCAGCCGACCCGCCAGGGAACGTGTTCAAAGCGGGGCAGAAGCGCAGAGCGGCGCGCCAGCGGCCGGGATCCCGCCAGCCGGCGGTCGGGGTGTTTTGCCCGCATCCGCCGCTCCGGCAGCGAAACCGAAACAAAGGTGCCAGATCCCACCCGGCTTTCAAAATAACCCTCGGCCAGCAGCTGAGCATACGCGTCCAGAACGGGGAACCGGGAAATAAGAAGTTCGCGGGCAAGCTCCCGGCTGGACGGGACCTGCTGTCCGGGACGTAAATCGCCGCGCAGGATCGCCGCCCGCAAGCCATCATAGATCTGTCCGGAAAGGGGCCGGGCGGATTTCCGGTCGATGGAGAGCACAGGCGGGATTCTGGCAGAAACAGCGCTCATGGTTTGCATCATAGTGGTTATGTCAGACATCGGGCAAGTGGCTATGGTCACTGACCACTTCTCAGCGCGACAATAGATCTTGACGCGTCGGGGGGTATTCATGAGAAGCGTCTGTTCTTACACAATCGGGATCATCCTGCTGGCGGGAGCATCTCTCTCGCTGCCGGCTCGCTCAGCCGCCGGCGAAGCCACGGTGCAAGATCCGTCTGCCGCTCCGGCATCGCACCAGACCTTGTCACCGGAGCAGCGCGGAGACCTGCTGATGGCTCGTCACCAGTATCTGGCGGCGATCGATGCCTACCGGGATGCAAGTGGCGACCCAGCGGTCATCTGGAATAAGACCGGCATTGCTTACCATCACCTGTTCGCCATGGACGCGGCCAAGATGGATTACGAACGGGCACTCCGCCTAAAACCAAACTATGCGGAGGCGCTTAATAACCTGGGTGCCGTTTTTTACGCGGAAAAGAATTATAAGAAGGCCGAAAAGCTGTACCACCGATCGCTGAAACTGATGCCTCAATCGGCGACGGTTTACAACAACCTCGGCTCGGCATACTTCGCGCAGGGAAAATTCAAACGGGGTAACGCGGCGTATCGCGCGGCATTTGCCATCGATCCCGCGACCTTCAACAGTGACCCGCTGCAGATGATCCCGGAGTCATTGTCGACTAAGGAGCGGGCTCGTCAAAACTACTGTCTGGCCAAGCTTTTCGCCCAGGCTGGAATGAAGGATCGCGCCATCGAACACCTGCGCAGAGCTTTGGACGAAGGGTTCAGCGATCACAAAGACCTGATGCAGGATGGGGAGTTTGCCAGCTTGCGAAACACAGCAGAGTTCGCGCAGTTGATGGCGGAGAAGAATGTCCATTGATGCCGGCAGAGATTCTGCGGTCAGCGGTAGGCGGCGGCCTGGATGCTGTACAGCTCTGAGTACTGACCGCTCCTGGTCATCAGCTCATCGTGCGTGCCGACCTCGACCAGCCGGGCCCCATCGAGCACGACGATGATATCGGCCATGCGGACGGTGGAGAAACGGTGGGAGACGAGGATCGTGATACAGCCACTGTCGCTCACGGCGGTGCCGCGCGCCGCTGTGGCGTAGCGCTCGAAGAGCGCGTGTTCCGTCTCCGCGTCCAGCGCGGCGGTCGGCTCGTCGAGGACCAGCAACAGTGGCTGATCGCGCATGAAGCCGCGCGCCAGCGCGAGCTTCTGCCACTGGCCGAACGACAGATCCACTCCGCTCGGCCACGTCGGACCGAGCTGTGTGTCGAGGCCTGACGTCAGACGGGCGACGACATCGTCGGCGCCGGCGCGGCCGATGGCCGCGAGCACGGCGGGCTCGTCGTCCAGCCGGCCCACGTCGCCCAAACCGACCGTGTGCCCAGCGCGAAATTCAAAGCGGAAGAAATCCTGGAACGCGCCCGCGAGACGATCCCGCCACTCGCCGGCCGGCACGCGCGCCAGCGGCGTGTCATCCAGAAAGATCGAACCAGTGGACGGCTCGTACATCTTGGCCAGCAGCTTGACCAGCGTCGTCTTGCCGGCGCCGTTCTCGCCCACGATCGCGATGACTGCGCCCGCAGGCAACAGCAGCGACACATCGTCCAGCACGACGCGCGAGGTGCCTGGGTACGCAAACGACACATGGTCAAGCTGGATTCCGCGGCGCAACACGGTGGGAACAGGCAGATCACCCGAGGCCGCGACGGATGCAGCGTAGTCCTCCAGCCACGCAAGCCGCCGCGAGCCATCCATCCAGAATCCGCGCAGGAACCCGATCTCGCCGACGGTGGCGCCGATGTACGCCGACAGCCGCGCACCTGCTGCGAGCACCAGCAGCACCTGGCTGGCCGGCCGGTCCAGACCATACGAAACAAAGACGATCGCGCCCACGTACGCAAGGCCAAAAATAGCCCACGCCAATGCGTACCAAAGTGCCGAGCCCCGTCGAGTAGCCGCCACCGGTCCGTACCAGAGTTCCCAAGCCGCTCGCCGGTCTCTGATAAGGCGCTCACCGATGCCGGTGACCCGCACTTCCTTGCCTGGCGGCGCGGTGGTGGCAATGGTAAACAGGTGTTGCGCCAGCCGATTGGTTTGTGCTCCACGCTCCTGCGCAGATCTCTCAACTTCGGGCCGCCACGTCGACGTCAACACCGTGGGGATCGCGAACACCACGAGCAGCAGGAGCGCGGGGTGAATCGACGCCAGCAGCGCCATCGTCACGCCCAGCCGCAGGATCCACCCGAGCGTGGAAAACAGCGACATGTACATGTGGTCGAGCACGAACACCTGGTTGCGCAGCATGGATAGCCGATCGAGATACTCCGGCAGCTCCTGATGCGCGACCGTCGCGACCGTAGCCTGCAGCCGCGCGACGTGCGATTCCAGGGCGATGGTCACCTTATCGCGGAAGCGGCGCTGCACGCGCGTGCTGACCGTGCGCAGGAACCACGTCCCGGCGGTCGACACGCCGAGACCAATCGCCGCGCCTTGTATCATCACGGGTCTATGCTCGAGAACGCCCTTGCCGAGCAGGAACAGCCACAACGCGAGGAGCGCATCGGGCAGCGCGGCCAGCTGTGACAGCACGAACGCCGCGACCATCAACCGCGGCTCGTGGCGATATCCCAGCTTGCACAACCGCCACATCGACGAGAGCGCGGGAGGTAGCGGCGCAATCGCGCGATCGCGATCAGGAGAGGACGTCATACGTCGTACCCTCCTCCTCCGGGATGTTGAAGCGCTGCGCCTGCAGGTCGAACATCGTCCGATAGCGCCCGCCAAGCGCCATCAGCTCGTCATGGGTGCCGAGCTCAATGACCCGGCCGTGCTCGAGCACGCAGATCCGATCGGCATGACGGACGGTGGAGAAGCGATGCGAGATCAGGATGGTGGTGCAATGCCGCGTGGCGGCGAGCAATCGCTCGAAGATCTCCGCTTCCCCACGCACGTCGAGCTGCGCGGTCGGCTCGTCAAGCAGCACGACACCGGCGCCCAGGGTCACGGCTGCCAGCGCCCGGGCGAGCGCAATGCGCTGCCATTGGCCCCCCGACAGGTCGGTGCCACCTTCGTACCCACGGGCCAACACCGTGTCCAGGGCGGCTAAATTCGTGGCTCCTGCGGCATCGAGCGCGGCGCGCACGACATCGTCTGGCGCGCCTGCTGGAGCTACATTGTCGCGCAGCGGCAGCTCGAGGCGGAGGAAGTCCTGGAACACCGCCGTGACCCGCGAGCGCCACGACGCGAGATCGAATGCGCGAATGTCGACCCCGTCGATCTCGATCGCACCTGATTGCGGATCGTACAAGCGGCACAGCAGCTTCGCGATCGTCGTCTTGCCGGCGCCGTTCTGTCCAACGATGGCCAGCGACGAGCCGGCGGGAATGGTGAGATCGAAGTGCTCCAGCACGTGCGCGCCGGCGCCAGCAGAGGTCGACGCGGCCTCCGGGTATGCAAAGGTGACATCGCGGAGACGAATCTCGCGCGCAGGCATCGCATTCGCGGAGCGATCGCCAGACCGCAGCCCACCCGCGGGACGCATCGCCGGCTCGAGTCGCATCACCGCGGCGACCGGGGCAGCCGCTCCGTCGAGCGCCCAACTGAATCCGCCGAACGCGATCATCGATACACCGATGGCACTCTGCACGTAGACGACGGCTTCCCCAAGACTGATGCGGCCATGGGCCGCGGCGCTCGCCAGCAACCAGAACACGGCGACGTTTGCAGAGCCGACGAGGAGCAGGCTGGAGATGACAGGGCGCTCGCGGAGGCGTGTGGCTGCGTATTGCAGCTGGTGCAAGCGGGTGCGCCGGGCGATGAAGCGGTCGATCGTCCAACCGGCCAGGCCGAAGAGGCGCAACTCCTTGCTTGCGGGCGGATCCACCGCCAACCGGTAAGCGTAGTCGGCATCGCGCTGCGCGCCGCGCACCTCCTCGGTGTTGCGATCGCGCCAGACCCCGCTCTCGCGTAGAAGCCAATGCGTCGCCAGCCACGCGCCAGCGAGCAAGATCGGCGCCCACCATGCGTATCTCAGGAGGATTACTGCGGACGCGACACCGCCGATCATCTCGACCATGCCGCTGGCAATGAAATCCATGGAGATCGACAGCGGCGGCCCGGTCATGCCGCGGTCGAATTCGCGCGCGACGGTGAGGTCGCCGGTGAGCGTTGGATCCTCGAGGTGCCCCATACCCGGCGGACGCACGCAGGCCTCAGTGAGCCGGTCGTAGAGCCATGCGGCGGTGCGGTCGCCGAGATTGGCGCTGACTGCCTGATGGATTGGGCTGAGCACCTGGAGGAGCACGAAGATCGCGCCGGCAAACGCGAGCGGACCGGCGAGAGGATTGCCGCGTTGTACGGCACCGACGAGCACGCCCATGGCGATCGCGAAGGCCGCCGGCAGGATTCCTCTCAGGAGGAGTGCTGCCCACCAGGCCGCAGCGAGGCCAAGGTCCGCCTTGGGAAGGACGGCGAAGAATTTCCATTCCTTGCGCTCGGTCAGTGGAAGCACGACTGCATTTTGTCACAGAACGGTCGTGCACACGGGGCATAGTACGAGATGCGGTGTCCCAAATCAGTAGAACGTTGGGTTCGACCGGCGACAATGTTGTGGGCGAAAGAACTGCAAATCCCTGCACTCCCCCGGATTTCCTGTTGAAGTTAGTGCTTGGTGTTTGGCACGGCAGGAAGCACCACGAATACGCGGGTGCCCCATCCTTTGCGCTTTTTGCAAAGGGTGGGATACGCGACGGTCGGTATCGAGATTCGTGGTATCCCACCCTTCGCAAAAAGCGCGAAGGATGGGGCACCCGGGGATTTGTTGCACT
>Ga0182015_10007206_pt1 | contig 10917 bp, 7 predicted proteins | sample 712P3MmetaG_FD_120478 | JGI IMG/M metagenome (GOLD analysis project Ga0182015, IMG submission 120478) | Permafrost microbial communities from Stordalen Mire, Sweden - 712P3M metaG | ecosystem: Environmental > Terrestrial > Soil > Wetlands > Permafrost | place: Sweden: Stordalen | collected...
CGGCACAGCTAAAGCTATGCCCTGTTACAGAGCATGGGTGCTGCGTGTTTCGCAAAGACGCTGCGACCCGGAAAAATGTAGAAACTCCAGGGGCGGGGCTTCAGCCCCGCCGTCAGACCCGTCAGGTGTAGAAATGCTGGGTTGCAGCCGTAGTTTGGCCCATCAAGTCAAATCAACAAATTCGACTCGCCGCTAATTTCGACTGCTCTGACTTTACATCGTCTACGCGTAACGGAGAGGCCTGTCTCCGATGCTTCTCCAAAAATAGGCGAGAATGATCACGCTCGCGCACGCCGCGTAGGCGCACCACAGGGAGGTGAAGGCGTACCGCTTGACGGCCATCACGGCCAGCAGAATCGCCAGGTTTGCCACACCGAAGATCACCATGTCTCTGACTTTGGAAAACAGGAGCGACCCACATGTCGCGATCACATACAGCACCGCAAGAGCCGTATTGTTGGTTGCTGGGTTGATGTATACGATGCTATTTCCCTTGACGTACACCTGCAGCGGGTAAGCCACAAGCGCCCACAGCATATAGAGCGTGGTCGCGCCGCCGAGCACGAGGAACGGCAGCATGCGCCTGCGGCTCTTGGCGTCAGCCTCGAACAGCCACACACTTAGTGGCAGCACAAAAGGTAGCAGCCCTTGAGCGTAGAGCACGAATGCGGCAGCCATATCATGCGTAACCACAGGCGACAGAATGCCGTCCAATCCAAGCCAGACGAATCCCTCAATGAACTGATGAACGGCGAAGAGTGCAGGCAAAGCCGCAAAGAGGAGTTCGCGCCTGTGCCGCACCTTCGTCAGCGTAATTACACCAATCGTCCCCAGAACCCCGCTACCCACAAAGTTCGCTGTCGCCGAAAAACACATTGTTCGTTCGCCTCGATTATGTCGAGATCATAACCCGGATTTCTCGCCAGAGATGAGGCTTGCGGTTTCTATGGGGCTAACTTGCAGCTTTGGCCGGATCGTATTGGAGCAGAAATCTGCCCACGGAAAAACCGCGGGTCAGCGCGACGTGATGCGAGAGGCTCACGTCAGGCTGTTCGAAACCACTGCTCGGCCAGTTTTCAATCAGCGAGCGCATGCGTTCCAGGTCCAGCATGCGGCTCGCTAAAGGCGAGCTTTGCAGCCGCTCCACCTCCGCGGCCATCCTCCCACGGACTGCCCCGAGGCTCACATACCAGTCTGCGGATTGGCGGCCCCGTTGCGTCCGGCGCAGCGTGCTGGCCGGCAGACGCCCTACCATGGCGCGCCGGGCCAGGGAACGTTGTTGGCCGCCGCGGAGAAACTCCTCCAGGGGCACAGTGAGGCAGAACTCGACCACCCGGCGGTCATACGTGGGATCGCGAAAATCGAGCTGCCATCCAGCCTGGGGTGCGATGCTGGTTTCGCTCACATCGCCAACATCGAGCATCGTACGCAGCATCGTGCGGCCGTCGGGAGTGTTTCGGTTGAGGTCGTGCAACGCGCTGCGCTCCAAATCCAGCCGTCGGGCGATCTCGGGATGCAGCATGCTGTAGTCCAGTGAAAAGCCGCGCATATGCGGATCGGTCATCCTGCGCAGCCAAAACGGCAGCGATGGCCAGACGGCATAGCGAAGGATCGAACGCATCGAACTGTTCCGCGCGCTGGTGAGTTGCCAGGCGACCCGGGCCAGCGTTCCCCATTGGCCGGAACGAAACCATACTGACAAGGCCGGCATACCGTAATAGCTCAGGGTCGAATTTCCGCAGTACCCATTCAGCAGCACAGTGATTCCATCTTCGTGTGCCCGCGCCATGATGGCGTTCGTCCATATCTCGTTCGTCGGACCGAAGCACGGATGGTCATAGAGATTGTTGTTGAGGTCCAGAATGTCAAGAAACGAAGTCCCGCTTGACTCGACCAGCACATGGCGGATATTGGGGTAGAGTGCGGCCACTTCAGCAGCGGCAGCTCTCTCGTCGTCAAAGTGAGTCGCGCTGGAAACGCCCGCGAAGCCGGAGCGAGGCACGGCGGTGAAGCATGTGAGCTCGCGGCCTTCAGCGCCCAGCAAGCGCGCGGCCGTGGCCGCAACGGCAGAGCTATCCAAACCGCCGCTCAGCTGCGCGCCAATGCCGCCGCGAGTGCGCAGGCGCGCGCGCACCGCTTGATCAAACCTTTCCCGGAAACATTCGAGGTACTCTTCCGGCGAGCCCAGGCGAAGCTCCGGCAGATGATCTGTCTGCCAGTAGCGCCACAGCTTTCTCTTGTCACGGTGGACGCTGAGCGCACAGCCGGCTGGCAGGCTTTGCATATTGCGAAAGATGCTGCGCTCCACTGGGATAGGAGCGAGCGTGAGATAGTGTGCGACGTACTCCTCATCAACCTGTGCGCCGACGAATGCCAACGGGTGCAGACCCTTGGGCATGGACGCGAAGGCGAAGCAGTTCGCCGTCGAGGCATAGAAGAGAGGACGTTCCCCGGTGTGATCTCGAGCGAGGAAGAGATGCTGCTCCTGCTGGTCCCATACAGCGAAGCTGAAAGCGCCGGAGAGATGGTCGACACACTTCTCGCGCCAATGCTGCCACGCCGCCAACACCATCTCGCTGTCGGCCATCGCAGTGGCTCGTTGGTTGGAGATGCCTAGTTCCGCCCCAAGCTCTTTACGATTATCAAGACGTACATCCGCGACCAGGGAGGTAACGCCGGCGCCCGAGAGTGGTTGTTGATCAAAGCAATCTTCCGGGAGCAGGCGAAGAAGGCAGCGACCCAGGGCAACCGATGGGCCGCTGTATTGCGCGCGGTCATCCGGGCCATACATGCTGAGCGCCTGCAGCATCTCAAGGCAAGCTGTGGAGACGGGAACTCCGCCGTCGAAAGACCAGATTCCCGCAATTGCACTCATACCACGCAATTATCTCGCGCGCCGGCAAACGCGAATATAAACCCCTCATAGGCGTCGAGAAAAGCACTGCTCCCCCATCGACAGGGAGAAGCGGGAAGGTCAACCTTAATATTTGGTTTTTGCTGTAAACTTCTCAAACGAGAAAGGTTTTGAAGGAAAATGCATTTTCACGACCCAGGCTGAATGCTTAAGATCTAGTACGATTGAAATGGGCGCCGGTGGCGTCAAATTTCAAGCTACCACCGTGCTCCGCGCTCTCGAGAGCGATTATTTGCACCGACGGAGTGACCCACGGCTTCTTCGCCTGGCCCGTACGATGGTCAGATGCGCCGTGATCTTGGACGTCGTAGCTCTTCATTGAAAACTCCCTGGAACCCGTGAATTTGGAATAACGCCCCGGCCACTCGCTACAGCTAGAGCGTAACGCAGGAGGTAATCAGCGTCAATGCGTTCCTCCACGTAATAGTTACTTAGGTAGATACTAAACCTTGCAGTTTTGGTTTTCTACTACCTTAAGGTTAACTTGCTATGGTCACGGCTGACACTTTTTGGGGATAGTGGATGAAACAAGATGCTGGAGTATATCTGCTTGGCGGGATTACTCTTGCCTCTGAAATTGCGCTTCCGGAACTTCCCCTCATACAACGCGACGGCGCAACGGCGCATCCGGTGAGGGTTCGATTGGGCGATGTTCCGAGCCGTTTGCCGGACGCCGTCGAGGTCGATCCCGATTGCTTCGCGACTTCCTCGCAATATCTTTTGTGCATCCACGGAATTGCACGCTATCTGGTCATCAATGGACAAGAGATTGTCGTAGCACCGGATGCCAATGCTCTCCCGCTCGATGTCCGCGCTTACCTGCTGGGCATCATCTTCATCGTGCTCTGCCAGCAGCGCGGATTGCTTCCACTCCACGCGAGCGCTGTCAGCGGAGAACCTATCAACGGCAAACCAGGAGTCGTGGCCTTTCTCGCCCGCTCCGGTCAAGGCAAATCGTCGTTAGCGGCGCATCTCGGCCAGCGAGGCTTTCGCGTGGTGGCCGATGATATCTGCCTCATTGACACCACGCAGCAAGGCGCCGCCATGGTGATCCCTGCGGCGCCTTGGCTGAAGCTCTGGCGTAACTCTTTGCAGAATCTGGGATGGAAAGCTGAGGGGCTGGAGCGGGTATTCAGTGACGACGACAAGTACCGCTTGCCGCTTGCGGCTGTGCTGGAGCCGGAACCCATTCGCAAGCTGATCTTCCTCGAAGGCAATGAAGCATCCGCTGTATCAACAGAGATTCAAGAAGTGTCCCGTGTCGAAGCAATCCCGTTGCTGATGAATCTTACACACCAGGCTTACCTGCTGGAGGCGACGGGGCAGCGTGATGAAAATTTCCGGCGCTGCGGCAGAGTGTTATCGCAGGCTAGAGCATACCGGCTCATCCGTCCGTGGGGGCTGACGCACATGAAGCTGACAGTGGACGCACTCGAGAGTCTGTTACTCCGGGAGTAGACCGGATTTCACGCAACGCCTCAGAGCAACGGAGAGCGGGTTTTTCTTGAAGTAAAGCTGCACCTAACCCCTCTAAACTGTGACGTGGCCGGAGTTGGCGCTAGGGGAAGGTAGTGAGGACCGTGAATTGCGACTCGACTTCGCCCCCCACGACGGTACGGTCTCCGACTTTGATCCAGGTGTGGGCCTTAAGCTGATCCGCATCGCGCGCGACTCCATAGAAGAGCTTGCTGGCGATATGGCGGCGGTGGAGCATGAAGTAAGCGGCGAGGCACTGAGGAAAACAGACAAAAGTAAGCGGGACGTGGCGCACCACAGCGCCGATAGACCACTCAATCCGGCGGAGGATCTGGGTCGCCTTTGCTGGCGAAACGGGCGGCTGCACCTGGCCAGGACTGCCCATCCATGCAGTGAGCCGCTGCAGGGGCAGAAAATTGAGGGCAATGCGGAAGAAGGTGAGCATGAACCCAGCTTCCGCGATCAGGGCAATATCGGCAGGCGTCGTTCGCATGATGCGGCGCACCGGCAGAGGTGTGAACAGCGCGCGGCGAGGTGCGGGCGCCGGCCGAGTTCGTCTGAGCCGCGCAGAGCGATGGCGCATACGGAAAGTCAACCACTCGAGAGGACTGAGCAGGGCATAAAGAGGGAAGAGCGCATCGGGGAGATGAAAGGTGTGCCAAACACGAGGGCGGAAGAGAGAGCGCAAGACGAGATCCAAGCGATAGCGCAGCGAGGTGTGAAGGGAGAATTCATTTAAAAACCATTGTGTGGCTGGTATTTTTTCCCGCACCGGGCAATAGTGATTGGAGGTCATGAGCCGCTTGCTGAAACGCAGAATGTGCGCGACTCTCTCATCGTTCCGGTCGAGACACTCCGCCGGCACCGGGTGGGGGCCGAGCATGTCCTGGCAAAGAATGAGGGCAGCGCTGAACTGCGGCAACGCCTGCTGTTCCGCCGCTGCCGCTGCCGTTAAGCGAAGTTGCTCCGCCGTCATGGTGTGCAGAAGGGCGCCGATATCGGCCAGCCACTTGAGACGCAGCCAGCCGTCGAGTGCTCCATGCACGCAGAGATAGAGCAACAACCGGGATGCGGGCAGTGTCGGAATGCGCTCGGAGCCGATGTCGACCCAGGCTTCGCCAACCTCTTCGATGCGGGCATTGGCGGGAAGCCACCGGTTCCGGAAGAGACGCCAATGCAAGTCAATGCCAATGCCGCATCCGGGGTGTTCATAGGAAAAGTCTTTCTGATGCGCGATGTAGGAGCGCCGCCGGCGCGGAGTCAGCCGCGCTCGCGGATCGACGCGCTCGTAGCCCTCAGCACGCAGAATCTCGCCCGCCTGGAAGATATCCTTTTCCCCGATGAGTAGATCGATGTCGCCGGCATCGCGCAACGTGGGGTCCTGGAAAGCGGCGATCGCCAGTGGAATGCCCTTGAAAATCCGCATATCGATCTGTTGCTCGCGGAAGAGACGGGTGAGAGATGCGAGATGCCCGATACGCCGGAGGCAGGTGTGTGCGTTCGCTACGGCGCTGGCATGCAGCGCGGTAGCCGTCTCGTCAGGCATACAGCCGGCGGCGAAGGCGTCAAGGTTGCGGGAGAAGAGCGAGACCACTTTATGCTGCTGGACGATCGCCTGCAGATGATGCCAATGGATGGGTTGCTGAGCAAGCATGCGGATGCGAACGCCGTCGGCTGGTTCCTGCGGCCAGCGAAGGCAGGCCAGCACAAGATCAAATTCAGGTGAGTGGACCATTTCGTCCGCCATCATTCGTTCTTCCGAGGCTTTCTCATGCCGAGAGCCGTCCCCGCAGAGATGTGCGCTTGCACGAGTATGTTGGAAGCACAAGGCGCGCGGCAAGTCGTAGACCGGATTCCTCGCATGCATTTCTCAAAACGATTCCGAACCATGAGAGCGGGGCCTTTTATTGAACCATCACTGTAAGGTTGAGGGTCTGGCTTACCGCTCCTGTCGACGTGATGTTGATCGGGATACTATAAGTGCCGGCCGGGGCGTCATGGTTCCCACCGCATCCACTCATCGCTGCGGCTCCGGCGATACAGATGCAAAGCAAGGGAATCATCCATATTCGCCTGATAGGCCTCTTGAACCATTTCCAGCGCCCGCCGGCCAGGAGCCCGGCAAAGGCCGGCAGCCAAAACGCCGTTGCTGCCAGGATTCTGCTCGCAAAGCTGCCGCTAAAAGGCGCTCCGGAGGCCGTCGAGGCCGCGGAGGTATTGATGACGAGCGTGTTCTTAAGTGCCCCGCCAGATGCGGTCAATGTGACCGATGGCATGGCGAAGCTGCAGGAGAAATCCGCGGGAAGAGTTCCGCAGGAGAAGCTAACCGGGCCGGCAAAGCCGCCTTGCGGCGTGACGGTGAGCGTAACCGCCCCAGGGCTGGCAGATGTAATGGTCAGAGTGGCTGGGTTCACACTCGCGGTAAAGCCTGGGGTGACGATCGTTTCCTTCAAAGGCGCCGACGTACTTTGGGTAAAGTTCGCGTCGCCGCCGTAGATTGCCTGGATGGTGGCTGTTCCGGTTGTAGGGAAAGACGTCGTGAGCGTCGCGACGCCCCCTGCCAACGTAGCGGTTCCAAGGGATGCTGTCCCGCTGTAGAAGGTTACTGCCCCGGTGGGCACTCCACCGCTGCCCGAAACCGTTGCGGTGAAAGTAACGCTCATTCCTGTCCCCACCGTTGCGGAAGAAGAGGTAAGCGTTGTCGAGCTGGCGACCGGCGCAGCGATCACCGTCAAGGAGAAGGAGGCTACTGCGGTTGCCGGTGTGCTCTCCGAGTCCGCAACCTGAATGGCAAAGGTTGAGGTGCCGGCCGCCGCCGGAGTTCCGGAGATGACTCCCGTGGCGGGGGCAAGGGACAGCCCCGCAGGCAGGCTGCCCGAGGCGACGCTCCAGGTGTAGGGCGCGACCCTGCCACTTGCCGCGAGCGTTTGAGAATATGCGTTACCCACTTTGCCCTGGGATAAGGCTGAAGTTGTGATCGAGAGCGTCGACCACTGCGGCGCGTTCACCAGGGCGGAGACATTTGGGCTACCCAGGCCGGTCGCCAGATCGTAGCCTGGGCCTGCGGCAAACGCGGGCGAAGTGGCGTTCTCCGCGGTGGAGAGCACCCCATAGTAGTTGGGCGTGGTGGTCAGCGAAGTACCGCTTTGGGTCACCGTAATTTGGTAACCATAACAGTTCTCATTGTTCGAGGACGGATCTGTACTGCTATCGGTAAACGTTCCTGGAGTGGTCGCGGTGCCGGTGCAGGGCACGGCGGTGGTCCCGGTCAGGAACGGCGCCGAGGCTGTTCCCGCCGGGTTTGGCGTAGCGCTGATGTCGTGGAAGTAGCAGGAGCTGAGCGCCTGCGGTCCCAAATAGGCGGCACAATTCGCCAGGCTGGGCTGGGTCGGGCTGCTATTGGTGACATATTGTTCCGCCGCCAGCGGGTAGAGGACATAGTTTGCCTGTCCCTGCCGCCCCCCGCTCTTTTGATCGATCAGAGCCATGATCCCGGCGAATGCGGGAGCGTCGAAGGAGGTGCCGCCTCCGAAATTGGCGTAGACATCGTTGGCGTTGGAGAAGTCGCACGCGGTGCCGGCGGGCATGCTTAGCAGGCCGGAGTCGCATAGGATCAGGGTTTGGCCCCAGGTGTAGCCGCCGGAAGCGAACATTGCAATATCGGGAACCGCCCGCCCACCCTGCTGCGGAATCCCTGGAACGCCGGTCTGCCACGCAGGAAGCGCCGACTCCACACTCTGTCCGCCGCTGCCGGCCCAGGCAAAAAAGTAGGGCGGCGAGCCAGAGAGGGGATCGATCGGCTGTTGCGCGGCGTAGGTGCAGAATCCATTTGGCCCGAAGCTGCTGTCGAAGCCCTGGCCAAAGCTTGCGAGCACCAGGGGACTGGCGCAACTCTCGTTCCAAACCATCTCCGGAATATACGATTGCGCGCTCTGAAAGTTCGGACCGTTGGTCGCGGACCAATAAGTGCTCGTGGTTCCGCTGAAGACATCGCTGAAGTCGGTGCCTCCCGCGGCGATGTTGTAAGGCGTCGAGGCCTCATTGACGACTGAGATGCCGTCTGTGGCGTAGGCTTCCACATCCTGGCAGCCATCGCCGCCCGTATCGCCGGAGGCGACAACAACCGTGATGCCTTCGACGGCCGCCTGCTGCCACAGCGCAACGTAGAACTGGTTCGCTTCACTCTGCGGCAGTTCTTCGCAATCGCCATAGCTGGTGCTGAGCACAGAGATCTTTTGCACGTGGGCCGGGTCCCCGACGATGTAGGCCGCGGCCAGATCGGCTCCCGAGGTGACGCCCTGCGATCCGCAGGAGACGTAGTCCACGGTAGCGTCCGGGGCCAGGGCGCCGGACCACTCGGCGTCGAGGTAGCTCTCCGGCTCGTTAGCGGAGGGGTCGGGCGCCGCGCACACGCTCGATGGCGGATTCTCCATCTCTACCGAGCCGTTGGGACCGAGGGCGGTGATGCCGAATTGATCGCGAAAACTCTGAATGTCGGCGCTCTCCACGTTCGTCTCACCCACCACGCCGATAGTCTGGCCGGTGCCGACAACCAGGAGCGACCCGGATGTTGCACTGACACCCTCCTTCCAGACCTGGTCGACGGAGTAAATGGTCGCGAAATCCTGGGGTCCGGCGATATAGAGGGCGTTCGCAGTCGAGGTCAGGTGCGAGCTCTCCGCGTTCGCTCGCGACCATTTCCCTGTTGCTCGGTCGAAACGGCCAACGCCGACGCGCCGGAGCTGCGGTTGAGGGTGGAAGTCGTTGAGAGCGCGGAAGCCGGAGACGAGAGGGGCCAAGGCAGCCGGAATGTAGGGATCGCCGGCGTTTGCGTAATGGTCTTGCCCATTGACTCGATAGCGATGGATTTCCGTATGGAACGCTTGCGCCACCTGGCCCGCGGTGCCGCTGAAGTCCACAAAGAGGCCCCCTGCGGGCACGTTGTTCACCGTAAATCCATGCTGCGTTAGCCATTGGGTAACCTTCCGTAGGTCGCCGGCCGAAGGCCCGAATTGTTCGCCGAATTGCTGCGGCGTAAGCCACCTGTGGAAGTCGGGAGACCGGGGCTCGTACTGCCGGCCGATGAACTGCGCGAGCTCCTGTTCCTGGGCCGTGCTGCGCCGCAACATCATGAGGATGTGTGGTAGCGGCAGGCTATCGGGCGCGCGGCCGCGGTCAAGTTCCGGCCGCGCTCTTCCGCTGGTGTTGCCAGGGAGCCTGATCAGGCTGTTCTCATCGACCTGCGCTGCAGCGAAGATGCAGGTTCCGCAAAGCAAAGCAGCGGCCACAGGCGCAAGGCAGTGCCGGGCGATGGAAAGCAGAGGATTGCCCTGCAGGATGGAACGGAGTGACGCAAGGCCTGCCCGCATCCGCGGCCAGCGGTTCTGGCGCATGTCTCAAATTTTACCGAGGCCTGTAGCAGTCCAGGACAACGATCTCAGCCTTTGGTTACCGGTAACGGTTAAGATAATAGGGCCAGACTGCCTGCTATCCTGCCCATATGTACGATCCGGCGGCAGGCACCACCTCGGCTCTCCTTATCACCGAGCAGGTGCTGGTATTCGCGGTGTTTGTCGGTTCGGTAGCGGCTCTGCCGGCGTTCATTGAGTTTGTCACGGAGGTGCGTAAGCGCAAGGAGCGGATCGATCTGAGCCTTGAAGACGAATTGGTCAGCACGCTTCGGCCGCGGCTCGCGGGCATGGACGACTTGCTCAACAGCATCGCAGACCTGATCGACCGTGCTCGAAATCCGGCCGCGTATCAGGACTTGAAGATCGGCAATGAGGTGTTGATCATCGGTCCCAACCAGACAGGCAAGAAGAGCCTGGCGCAGAAGATCGCGCAGTTGGCTGGAATGGATCGTGTGGTCACCGTCTTCAATCCGCGGGATAGTGACGCGCTGGCCAAGGCGAAGAGCCTGGTGCGCGGCTACAAAGGGAAAAAGGTGATGCTTCTGTTGCCCCGGATTGACCTTGCCTACCAACAAGGCGACCCAGAGGTTCTCACTGAGCTCGACGCGCTGATTGAGACTACGTCCGAGCGGCAGAATGTTTTGGTTGCCGCCACCACCGTCTCCTTCGAGGCCAACAGCGATCTGGATAACATCTTCGGCATCAAGTTCGTGCTTCCGGGGGCCCGGGTAGGCAAGGCGCACCGGGTTGAGATCCCCGAAGACGCCCAGCGAATGCTTGCCGAAGTGGCGACCTTTTACCTTACCGAAGCGAAGCGGCGCGGTTTCATTCTGCAGGGCCTGGACGAGCAAACTTTCTGCGAGCGCATCCTCGAAAGCGTGATCAACCCGGCGGAAGTGGAAGACATTGTGACGCTGTGCGAGACCACGGCGCTTTACCGCAAGCGCAGCAAACAGGCCACAGACCTTGTCTTCACCCCAGGGATCCTGGAGCTGGCGATGGCTCGCGTCGTCGTCGGTTGAACTAAAAGGCAGGGTGGCGGAACCGGACGGGTGCCCCAGGTTCGCCCCAGCGTACCTGGGACGAAAAAGATGGGCGAACCCGGATTTCCTGTAC